>R14__coassemble_1045_pt1 | contig 15298 bp, 11 predicted proteins | sample R14__metabat2_high_PE_020 | metagenome-assembled genome bin R14 | reverse complement strand
CGGGCATGGGCTTCAACGGTATTGCCGCCGCCTTCCTGGGCGGCCTCAGCCCGATCGGTTCCATCTTCTCTTCCTATTTCATCCAGCACATCACAGACGGCGGCTCTTATCTGGATATGCGTGTCTACTCCGCCGAAATTTCCGACTTCATCTCTTCCCTTATCATTTACCTCTGCGGCTTCGTCCTCTTCTTCAAGGTCTCGATCAACCGCTGGCTTGACCGCCGCGCCGAGAAAGCCGCGCAAACCGGAAAAGGAGGAAATGACTGATGATTCTGCTGATTCAGTATACGCTCATCTTCACGTCCGTGCTGATGCTGGTCGCCCTCGGCGGCTGCTTCTCAGAGCACTCCGGCGTCATCAACATCGGTCTGGAGGGCATCATGGTCTTCGGTGCCCTCGGCGGTGCGCTCGTCATGAAATATCTGCCCGCTGACATGCCCGGTTGGAGCTTTCTCCTGCTGTGCATCTGCGCCGCCATGATTTCCGGCATTCTGTATTCCCTGCTGCTGGCTGTCGCCGCCATCGATTTCAACGCGGATCAGACGCTCGTCGGAACCGCCATGAACCTCCTTGGCACCGCTGCCGCGACCGTCATCGTGAAGGCCCTCAATACGGCCGAGAACCCGAATAACCCTTCTGCCACGATTCAGTACATCGTCGCCAAGAAGCACTTCCTGCTGGTCGACGGTTTTGAATTCAACTGGTTCATGCCGCTCGCTGTCATCCTGCTGATCCTCTCCTATGTCATCCTGTATAAGACGCGCTTCGGCCTGCGTCTCATGGCCTGCGGTGAACATCCTCAGGCAGCGGACTCCGTCGGCATCAACGTACGCAAAATGCGCTATGCCGGTGTCATGATTTCCGGTCTTCTGGGCGGCCTTGGCGGTCTCGTCTACATTACCGCCGGCGTCTCAGAATGGAAGTTTGAGAACGGTGTTGCCGGCTTCGGCTTTCTCGCCCTTGCCGTCATGATCTTCGGCGGCTGGAAGCCGATCCGCATCGCGCTCGCCGCGTTGCTTTTCGGCCTGTTCCGCTCCCTCTCGAATGTCTATACCGGTTTCCCGCTGCTGGCCAGCCTGAACCTGCCCAGCACAGTCTATAACATGCTGCCCTATATCATTTCCCTGATTGTTCTCGTCCTCTTCTCCGCCAATTCCGCGGCACCAAAGGCCGAGGGCATCCCGTACGACAAAGGCAGTCGTTAATTCTCCCACCTCTGATAAAAAGAACCCGCTCGGCAAGAGCAGGTTCTTTTTTTATACAGTTCGGGATGATGGCTGCCGCCAAATCTCTTTGTTGCCGCTTCACGCGCAGCACAAGAGATCACTCCTGCATCGCGCTGATGCCTTCCATTTTTCCGAGGCGCTTCAGCAGCGGAGCTGTGACGATCAGATAAAGGACGGAGGTCAGCGCGCCGTTTGCATAACGGATCCCCATCTGAGCCAGAACAGCCGCCTGGGTGTTATAATTGAAGAGTGCCGCATCGATGATCATAACGTTCGTGTTGATCGCCGTCACAATAACAGACGTAACCAGCAGAACCCAGAGGATCTTCAGCGGATTCAGCTCATAGTGATTGCTTTTTGCATACCATCCGCACAGCAGCCCCTTGAGGGCAGCCGGGAGGATCCAGAGGATCGTCGTCACCGAGAAGCCGTATTTCAGCACCTGATTGAGAAGTGAACCGAGGAGCCCTGTCACCCCGCCGCTGACAGGACCAAAGAGAAGACCCGCCACAACTTCCGTGATTCCGCTGATCGTGATGCTGAAGCTGTTTCCGATCCGGATGCTCGCAATCTGGCAGAGGACAACATGCAGTGCGACCAGAATCGCAATCGTCACCATTTTCCGGGTATTAAAGATTTTTGAGCGCATAAAAAGACCGCCTCCTTTATTTTTTCCGCAGAGGCAGTCCTGGTTTAGCAGCGGGATGCGCCGCAGGCACCGCATCAATTCTGATTTCGTTCCATGACAACTCCCCGTTCATGGACACTTGACGCGCCTGTGGCTACTCTGCCTGTTGCGTTTCCCGTATTGTACAATAAAGCGCACTGTCTGACAAGCCCCGAATATACGATTTCTGCTTTCTTTCGCTTTCCGCACAGGAACGGGATTGCCAAATCAGCCGGAAAATGCTATTCTACTTTTGTCATTTTTCAAATCACAGTGAGGTTCATGCATGTCAGAAAACAAAAAGCGTCCGGTGATTCCCTATGCGGAAAAAAGCCAGGGTGCCCGCATTCTGGAGGTTTTTCTTTCCTTCCTGAAATACGGCTGTTTCACCTTTGGCGGCGGTTACAGCATCGTTGCGCAGATCCAGAAAGAATACGTGGAGGAAAAACACTGGATCAGCGACGAAGAGCTATTGGACTGCACCTCCGTAGGCCGCTCCATGCCCGGCCTGATGGTTGCCAATACAAGTGTCCTCTTCGGTTATCGCGTGGCGGGTCCGCTCGGCGGCATTCTTGCGCTGCTTGGCATCACGCTGCCGCCGATCCTCATCATGGTCGTTGTGACGATGATCTACACCTTTATCAAGGATCAGCCGCTGGTGGCCAGGGCGATGGTCGGCGTCCGCGCCGCGGTCGTGCCGATCATCTTCAGCGCCCTGCTGAAGCTGTTCAAGGCCGGCATGAAAGACGTGTTCTGTTATTGCATCGCCATCGCGTCGCTCCTCCTCTGTCTGTTTACCCCGGTTCCGAATGTCGTCATTGTCATCCTTGGCGCCGTTCTCGGACTCGTCTATATGGAGGTCAGACATGCTGTATCTTGAGCTTTTCCTGTCCTTCCTGATGATCGGCTTCACCAGCTTCGGCGGCCTTTCAATGATCCCGCTCATCAATGAGCAAATGATCAGCCACGGCTGGATGACCGCCAAGGAAGTCGCGGACATCGTCGCCATCGCGGAAATGACACCGGGCCCGCTCGGCCTCAACTGCGCCACTTTCGCGGGCATCCGCACGGCCGGCGCGCTGGGCTCCCTCTGCGCTTCTCTTGGCGTTCTGCTCCCTTCCTTCACGGTCTGTATGATTGCCGGTGCCTTCCTGCAAAAATTCAAGGACAGCCGCCTTCTTGGTGAAGCGCTGCACGGCATCCGCCCGGTCTGCATCGGCATGATCGCCTACGTCGTGATTTCGCAGTGCCAGGCGAACTATTTCACAGACGCGGGTGCCGTCTATCTGCCCTCCATTGGCATTGGCTGCGTCGCGATGTTTGTCATCCTGAAGCTGAAATGGGATGTGCCGCAGACCATCATCCTCTGTGCTGTGCTTGGGCTTCTTTTCGGAGGATTGTAATCTCCGAGGATTCGAGAAAACAATTTGCCCCTGACCGGAGGCCAAGCCCGGAATCTCCCTTTGGAAACCTTCGATTCGCACCCAAGGCTCTGTAAAAACTGCTGTAGGAGAGCCGCAAGACAAAAATATCCCCGTCCTTTCGGACGGGGATTTTGCTTTAAAAGGGATTACTTTGCAACGTCAGTCGCGCGGGTCTCACGAATGACGTTGACCTTGATCTGACCCGGATACTCCATCTCAGACTCAATGCGCTTGGCCACCTCGCGTGCGAGCACGATGGTGCCTTCATCATTGATGTCCTCCGGCTTCACCATGATGCGAACCTCACGGCCGGACTGAATGGCAAAGCTCTTTTCAACGCCCTGGAAGCTGTTGGCAATCTCCTCCAGCTTTTCCAGACGATGGATGTAGTTCTCGATGGACTCACGGCGGGCGCCCGGGCGCGCACCGCTGATGGCGTCAGCAGCCTGAACGAGCACGGCCACCACCGTCTCCGGCTCCACATCATTGTGATGCGCCTGAATGCAATGGATGACCTCCGCGGACTCATGATAGCGCTTGCAGAGCTCAACACCCAGCTCGACGTGCGTGCCTTCCTGCTCGTGGTCGACAGCCTTGCCGATATCATGCAGCAGGCCCGCGCGCTTCGCAAGCTGGACATTCGCGCCGATCTCCGAAGCCATCAGGCCGGCCAGATGGCAGACCTCAATGGAATGCTTCAGAACGTTCTGACCGTAGCTCGTGCGATACCTCATGCGGCCCAGGAGCTTTACCAGCTCCGGATGGATGCCGTTGATGTTGGTCTCAAAGATGGCCTGCTCGCCGGCCTCACGGATCTGGTTGTCGACGTCCTTGCGGGCCTTCTCGACCATTTCCTCAATGCGTGCCGGATGAATACGGCCGTCAGCGATAAGGCGCTCCAGGGCAACCCTGGCGATCTCGCGGCGAACCGGATCAAAGGCGGAAACGACAACGGCCTCCGGGGTATCGTCGATGATCAGATCAACGCCGGTCGCAGTCTCAAGTGTACGGATGTTGCGGCCCTCACGGCCGATGATGCGCCCCTTCATGTCCTCGCTCGGCAGAGAAACCACGGAAACCGTGGTCTCCGCCACATGATCGGAGGCACAGCGCTGAATCGCCAGCGCCACGATATTGCGGGCCTTCTTGTCCGCTTCTTCCTTCGCGGTCTGCTCAATCTCGCGGACACGGACGGCGGCATCGTGGTACGCTTCCTTCTGGACGCGATCCACAATCAGATCACGGGCTTCAAACTGCGTCATGCCGGCAACCCGCTCAAGCTCGGCGATATACTTTGCCTCGGCTTCCGCAGTTGCCTTTTCGGCGGCTTCCGCGGCGGCCTTCTGGCGCTCGACGCTTTCCTTTGCTTCCTCAGTCAGGCGATCCAGTTCCTGCTGCTTGCGTTCCAGCTGGTTCTCACGGCTGTCCAGGGAATCGGACTTTTTGTCCAGCTGTTCTTCCTTCTGGGTAAGCCGACGCTCATTGCGCTGAACTTCCGCGCGGCGATCTCGCACCTCGCGGTCCAGCTCATTCTTAAGACGGATGACTTCTTCCTTCGCACTCAGGATGGATTCCTTCTTCTTCTCCTCTGCCCTGCGCTGGGCATCGTCCAGAAGATTGCGTGCGTATTCTTCAGTCCTTCCGATTTTGCGTTCGATAACACTCTTGCGATAGAAAAAACCTGCCGCCGCGCCAACGGCCAGCGCCAGAACGATCAGTAGAATGGCAACAATTGGCGACATTCTGTCACACTCCCTTCCTTTTTACTTTCTCATAAATTATTCATTATCATTGAGAAAAGAGGGTATGCAGACTGCCGCCAAAGTTATGAACAATACGCCTTCCGGAAATGCCGCACGAAAATAAGACGGCTGATCCGGCCGGATTTTATTCAGTTGATGTATCAAACGGAATGAACCGTTATCTTCATCAAAGCGGGAAAGCTGCACACGCTTCCACGATGACATAACAATAATAGCGATTTCGCCGCCATATGTCAACCCGCCGCAGGCCATGTATGACGGTTTTCACGAAAATTTTGTTTGTATTTTTCAATTTGTTTTCCCGGGCAACTCCTTTCAGATAAAAAACAGGAGAGCCGCCAAAGCAGCTCTCCCGATCGTTCTGTATGGATTATTCCTCGTCGTCTTCCAGATCAGCCTTGTGCGCTTCAACGATCTTCGCGGCATACATCGCCGGAACTTCCTCATAGCGCTCGAAAGCCATTTTGTAGAAGCCCTTCGCCTGAGTCATGGAACGGAGATCCGTCGCGTACTTGAACATCTCAGCCTGCGGCACTTCCGCGGAGATGACCTGTTTGCCATTCTTTTCCTCCATGCCGAGGATACGGCCGCGGCGCTTGTTCATATCGCCCATGATGTCGCCCATGTACTCATTCGGGACGATGACGTCCACATGCATGATCGGCTCCAGGAGAACAGGGCTCGCATTCACGCACTGCTTGTAGGCGATGCGGGCAGCGGTCTTGAAGGCCATTTCAGAGGAGTCCACCGGATGATAGGAACCGTCATGCAGCTTTGCATGCAGACCCGTCATCGGGAAACCGGCGAGGACGCCCTTCACGATATTCTCGCGCAGGCCCTTCTCGACGGACGGGATGAAGTTGCGCGGCACAGCGCCGCCGACAACGGCATCCTCGAATTCGAAGTCGATCGCCGGATCTGCGATCGGGGAGAACTCGATCCAGACATCGCCGAACTGGCCGTGTCCGCCGGACTGCTTCTTGTGGCGGCCCTGAACATCGATGGTCTTGCGGATGGTCTCGCGATAGGCGATCTTCGGATCCTTGAAGACGGCTTCCGCGCCAAACTTCGTCAGCAGCTTCTGACGGACGATCTCCAGTTCCAACTCGCCCTGGCCGCTGATGAGCGTCTCGAGCGTCATCGGATCCTTCGCGATCGTAACATCCGGCATTTCTTCGCAGAGGCGGGCGAGGCCGGAGAAGACCTTGTCTTCATCGCCGTTCTTCTTTGCATACACAGCCATGGACAGCTGCGGCGCCGGGAAATCAATGCTGTCGAACAGAACCGGCTTGCCGATTTCGGTCAGGCTGTCACCGGTGGAAGTGAACTGCAGCTTGCTGAGGGCACCGATATCGCCCGCCTGCAGCATGTTGACCGGAATCTGCTTGTTGCCGCGGATTGTGAGGATGCTGCCGGCCTTTTCCGGCTTCTCCTGATTCACATTATAGAGCGCCGTTGCGCTGGAGATCGCGCCGGAAATGACGCGGATGATGCTCAGCTTGCCGACAAACGGGTCAGCAATTGTCTTGAAGACCTGCGCCGCAAAGCTGTCGGCCACATCAGCATGACGGACGCGGACGCTCTTGTCGGACGGGCGAATGCCATGATAGGTATGCTCCATCGGAGACGGCATATAGGAGGCCAGCGCAAACAGCAGCGGACGCACGCCGATACCGTTCAGGCTGTCGACCGGCGCGACCGGAACGATGCTGCCGTCATAGATGCCGGCGGACAGGCCGCGCATCATGTCTTCCGGAGAGAGCTCACCATTGTCAAAATACTTTTCCATCAGTTCTTCGCTGGTGGCCGCGGCGGCTTCCTGGCAGGCTGCGACAGCCTCCTCCACGTCCGCCTTCATGTTGTCCGGGATCGGAATCTCATGGCGATCCTTATGGGAGCCCGTGAAGGCCTTGCCGCTCAGGACGTCGATAACGCCCATGAAGCTTGCACCCTCGCCAATCGGGAGAACCATCGGGATGATGCAGCTGCCGTACTTCTCGCGCAGCTCATCCAGAGTCTTGCGGTAATTGATGTTGTCGCGGTCGATGCCGGACACAGCAATGAAGCGGGCCAGCTTTTTGCGGCCGGAGGCTTCCCAGGCCTTCTCAAAGCCCGTGGAAATGCCGGTGGCGGCGCTCATGACGATGAGGACGCTCTCCACAGCGGAGAGGGCGCCGGTCGCCTCGGCAGTAAAATCAAAATATCCAGGGACGTCAATGAAGTTCATCTTTCTTCCATGGATCTCGACAGGCACAACGGAGGCGCTGATGGAAATACCGCGCTTCTTCTCCTCAGCATCATAGTCGCTGACTGTCGTTCCGTCTTCGACACGGCCCTGACGGTCAATCGCGCCGGTGCAGTACAGCATAGACTCCACGAGCGTCGTCTTGCCTTCGGAACCGTGTCCGACTACAGCGATGTTACGTATGTCCCTTACAACATAATCCTTCATATGCGTTCCTCCTTATCAATTTCAGAAGGTCCGGATCAGCATCCGCCTTCAAACTGTTTTGATTATAACAGAATTCACAGGAAATGAAAAGCGGAATCGTCAACTTTTTTAAAGCAGCGATTCCGCTATATGAAATTTATGGCTAAACCAAAGGATTATTTTTGTAAAGGTTCTTCCGGTATGCTTTTCTGCTCTGCCTTTGCCTTTTCTTTTTCCTCTGCCTCCCGATGCATCCGCACACTGCGGCGAATCCTGCGGCTGTTATCCGAAACATATTCATGCCAGAGCGGCGGATAGAACAACAGCAGCATCGGGAAGATCTCCAGACGGCCCGCCAGCATATCGAAGATCAGGACGATCTTCGTGAGCACCGTGAAGTGGCCATAGTTGGCCATCGGGCCGACCATCTCGAGACCCGGGCCAATGTTGTTGAAGGTAGCCGTCACCGCCGTAAAGGTCGTGACAAGGTCCTTGCCCTCCAGCGAAACGATCAGCAGGGAGACGACAAAAATGACCGCGACGCCCACAAAGTAGACATAGATGCCGTGAAGGGTCGGCGTATCCACATCCTTGTCTTCACAGCGCACCCGGCGCACGGAATGCGGATGCAGGAAGGAACCCAGATAGGAAAAAAGGGATTTGCAGGCAATCGCCACACGGCTGACCTTCAAGCCGCCGCCCGTGGAGCCTGCGCACGCGCCCACAAACATGAGGATCACGAGAATGCTCTTGGAGAAGGAAGGCCACAGGTTGAAGTCCACCGTCGAATAGCCCGTCGTCGTCATCACCGTACAGACCTGGAAATAGGCGTGCCGGATGATGTCCGGGAGGCTCATGCCGATGCCGCGAAGATCGATCGTAATGAGTGCTGTCGCCGCCACGACGATGGCCAGATACCAGCGCAGCTCCTCACAGCGCCCCGCCTCGCGGAAATGCTTCATGAACAGCAGATAGTAGACGTTGAAATTGACGCCGAACAGCATCATGAAGACACCGACGATCCACTGCACCGCACCGCTGAAGCTGCCAAAGGAATCGTTCCTGAAGCCGAAGCCGCCCGTGCCCGCCGTGCCGAAAGAGGTACAGATTGCCTCAAACGGCGACAATCCCGCGATCAGCAGGAGAACTGCCTCTGCAATGGTGAGGGTGATATACAGATTGTAGAGCATCATGGCCGTGGAGCGAACCTTCGGCACCAGCTTGCCGACAGACGGGCCGGGGCTCTCAGCCTTCATGAGCTGCATATTGGATCCGCCGACCATCGGCAGCACCGCCAGCAGGAAGACCAGAACGCCCATGCCGCCGATCCAGTGTGTGAAACAGCGCCACAGCATGGAGCAGTGGCTCATGGATTCCACCTCGGGCAGGATGCTCGCGCCGGTCGTGGTGAAGCCGGAGACGGTTTCAAACAGAGCATCGACAAAGCCGGGGATCTCGCCCGTCCAGACAAAGGGCAGGCAGCCGAAAACACTCATCACGATCCAGCCGAGCGCCGTACAGACGAAGCCCTCGCGCACATAGAAACGCATGTTTTTCGGTCGTTTGAACGAAAGCAGGGAGCCGCAGATGCAGCACAGCACCATCGCGATCACGAACATCAGGCCCTGCTTTTCGTGATAAATGACCGCCGTGAGGATCGGCAGTGACATGAACGCAGCTTCAATATTCAGAATCCATCCGAGGATATACAGCACGCTTCGCATAGGCTTACCTCAGAAGAATGTCGCTGATGTCCCGGAAGCCGGTGTGGGTGGTCACGATGATGACCGTGTCCTCCGGTTCGATGGTCGTCGTGCCGCGCGGGAAAATAATCTCTCCTCCCCTGTTCAGGCAGGCAACCAGCAGATTGTCCTTCAGCTTCATCTCCATGATCGGCTTGCCGATCACGGGTGCGTCCTTTCCAACGTGGAACTCCACGACTTCCACGCGGTTGTCGAACATGTGGGTCAGCGTCTCCACGTTGCTGCCGACGGAATTCGCACGGGCACGAACATAAGCCAGAATCGTCTCCGCAATGATGACCTTCGGATAGATCACGCTGCCCAGATTCAGGCTGTCGATAACCTCGTCAAAAGTGATGCGGTTGATCTTTGTAATGGTCTTCAGACCCGGAATGCGGTTCGCATACAGGGAAATCAGGATATTCTGCTCATCGATACCGGTCAGCGCCGCAAAGGACTCCGCCGTCTCGATGCCTTCCTCCTTCAGCAGCTGTTCATCGCTTCCATCCCCGTGGATGATCAGGGCATTCGGCAGAAGCGAAATCAGTTCCTTGCAGCGCTGGCGGTCCTTCTCGATGATCTTGACTTCCATATGCTGGGCCAGCAGGCGCCGTGCAAGATAATAGGACGCGCGTCCGCCGCCCACGATCATGCAGCTCTTCGCCTCAGGCGTGCTCATGCCGATGCCGTCAAAAACGCGATGTGTGTCGGACGCCTTCGCGATGATGGAGATGTCGTCGCCCTCCCGCAGGCCAAAGGTGCCCGCAGGAATAAAGACCTCTCCGTCGCGCTCCACGGCGCAGACCAGATAACCGAAACCGAAAAGCGGATGGAGATCCATGATGCGCTTGCCGCCCAGGACGTTGCCCTTCGGGATGCGCAGACGAACCAGCTCCGCCTGTCCCTTGGCAAAGGCGCTGACCGCCAGCGCCTGCGGGCGGGAGATCATGCGGGAAATATCGCGGGCAGCCTCCATCTCCGGGTTGACGATCATGGCAAGCCCCAGCTGTTTGCGCAGGTACTGGAGCTCCGCGCTGTAGTCCGGGTTGCGCACACGGGCAATGGCTGCCAGACGGGAGCCCGCTTTTTTCGCAAGCGTGCAGCAGAGCAGATTCAGTTCATCCGACCCGGTGACGGCAATCAGGACATCCGCATGCTTGAGCCCCGAATCCTCCAGCGTATGCAGGCTGGCGCCATTGCCGACGATGCCCATGACATCATAGCTGTCCTGAATGTCGGAGATAACCTCCTGCTGCGTATCGATGACCGTCAGGTTATGCCCTTCCTGAACGAGACGCTCCACCAGGGTATGGCCAACCTTTCCGCAGCCCACGACGATAATCTGAAGGCCATCGGTCTTTCGATTGCTTCTCAATGCCGGCATCGTTCGCACCCTCATTCCGTTTAAATTGCTTTTCATTATAATATGAAGCTGTATTCCTGTCAAACCAAAGGTCTTTTCAGCGGCACATCTTTTTTCCGGCTTTTTTGCTCTGTTTTTCAATGTTTTTAAAATTTAGCGTTGACAATCCACGCTTCCGGCATTATAATCTTCTTTGTTCGGATTGATAGCTCAGTTGGTTAGAGCACCCGCCTGATAAGCGGGAGGTCGATGGTTCGAGTCCATTTCAATCCACCATATTCCTCAGTAGCTCAATGGCAGAGCATTCGGCTGTTAACCGAAGGGTTGTAGGTTCGAGCCCTACCTGGGGAGCCAGAGCCGTCTTCTGAAAAGAAGACGGTTTTTCTTTTCTGAAATCATCGTCCGGAAAAGCAGTGCAGCTTTTCCGGACGACTTTTCATTTTTCAGGGCAGAAAGAGCTTCTCCCTCGGAAAACCTTTCAGAATTTTTTTTGACCGGTCAGAAATTCAGTTTTTCACTCAACAGCCGCCGCAGGCGCAGCGCCGCATAAACGGCGCCCGCAATCTCCGAAATCCAGATCGCAAACCACGCGGCCCCGACACCGCCCGTCTTCGCCAACAGCCAGGCACAGGGGATCAGCGGGAAGAACTGGCGCAGAAAGGCGGCCGCCATATTGGTGATGCCGTCCCCCAGACCGGACGTGAAATAGCCTGTCAGCATCGTGAAGCCTGCGAGGGCAAAGGAGACGGAGATGATCCGCAGCGCCGGAATGCCCATCGCCAGCATTTCCTCCCCCGCCGAAAACAGGGAAAGCAGTTGCCCGCCGAACAGGGAGAACAGGGCGGTTCCCGCCAGCGACAGCCCGACAGCCCAGGGATAAACAACCTTCGCAGCCTGCAGGATGCGGTCCCGGTTGCGGGCACCGTGATTATAGCCGACAATCGGGATCATCGCCTGGCCCAGCCCATTCATCGGCATGAAGAGGAAGCTCTGCAGCTTGTAATACACGCCGAAGAAGGCGACCGCCGTCGTGGAGAAAGGCAGCAGGATCGCGTTGAACGCCGTCACCATGACGCTTGTCATCGCCTGCATGACCATCGTCGGCAGGCCAACCCGGTAAATATCGGCAATACGGCCCGGCTTCAGCACAAAGTGCGCGACATCCAGCCGAACATCCGGATTATGCCGCAGATTCAGCCAGAAGCCGACCGCCATGCTGACCCATTGGCCGATCACGGTTGCCCAGGCGGCGCCTCGAATGCCCATCGCCGGGCAGCCCAGCAGGCCGAAGATCATGACAGGATCCAGAACGATATTCGTCACGGCGCCGCAGATGAGAATCACCATGCTGAGCAGGGTATTTCCTGCCGCCTGCAGCAGCCGCTGCTGCGTCATACAGACGAGGTTGCCGAGGCAGAACACCATGCAAATCCACAGGTAATCTCCGCACATTCCCACGATCTCCGGATCCTGTGCAAAGGAGGAGGCCAGCGTCCGGGCAAAAATCAGCCCGGCAAGGATAAAGACCGCCGCGCTTGCCGCCGCCAGCAGAAGACCCGTCATCGCCACACCGGAGGCTTCCGCCGCGTCCTTCTTTCCCAATGTTCTTGAGAGCAGGACGTTAACCCCCACCGCCGTGCCGACCCCGACCGCGATCATCAGCATCTGCACCGGATAAGCCAGGCTGGTCGCTGTCAATGCCTTTTCGCTGAGGCGCGCCACAAAGATGCTGTCCACAATATTATAGAGAGACTGCACGAGCAGGGAGACCATCATCGGCAGGGACATATCCAGCACCAGTGCCCCCATCGGCATCGATTCCATCTTGTTTTTTCTGCTTTTATCCATAAAAACTCCTTTTTTCGCAGACCAAAAAAGAAAGCGTGAATCGGAGGGCAGCGCCCCTCGGTTTCACGCTTTCTCTTAAAGCCGGCTGTTATGGAATTATTATAACATTTTTTTGCTTAAAATCAAGCTGAAAATGCGCCCGGCAAACCGGGACGCATTCATGGGAAAGATCAGTAGTTCTGCTCACGGACCTCGAAATAGGACTGCGGATGATTGCAGACCGGGCAGACTTCGGGGGCCTTGGTGCCCACGACGATATGACCACAGTTGCGGCACTCCCAGACCTTGACCTCGCTCTTGGCGAAGACCTCCTGGGCCTCCACATTGTGGAGCAGCGCGCGATAGCGTTCCTCATGCTGCTTCTCAATAGCGGCAACCAGGCGGAACTTGACAGCAAGCGCCTTGAAGCCCTCTTCCTCAGCGGTCTTCGCAAAGCCCTCATACATGTCGGTCCACTCGTAGTTCTCACCCGCCGCGGCAGCAGCGAGGTTCTCCGCGGTGTTGCCGATGCCGTTCAGCTCCTTGAACCACATCTTGGCATGTTCCTTCTCATTGTCGGCCGTCTTCAGGAAGATCGACGCGATCTGCTCGAAGCCTTCCTTCTTGGCAACGGAGGCAAAATAGGTGTACTTGTTGCGTGCCTGGGACTCACCGGCGAATGCGGCCGCCAGATTCTTTTCGGTCTGGGTTCCCTGATAACGATTCTCAGCCATTAGTTTGTTCCTCCCTTAATTTGTTTGCGGCATCATGTGCCCCGCGGCAATCGTCGCAGAGGTAGGAAACCTTCAGATCATAGGACAGCATCTGCACAGGAAGCTGACGCGCGATCTCCGCCGTCAGATCCTCCAGCAAAATATCCGAGATCTATCCGCATTTCCGACAGACCAGATGGTCATGCCGCTGCGTCCTGTCATAGCGGTCCGGACCGCCATCCATCGTGATCTTACGGACGAAGCCTTCCCGGCAAAGGCTTGTGAGGCTGTTGTACACGGTCGCCAGGGAGACACGCTCCCCTTCTTCCCGAAGCTTTGCGTAGATGTCTTCCGCCGTCATATGGTCGCGGGACGCTTCGACCAGCGTGCGGATCCGTTCTGCGTTCTTCGTCATTGGCCTTCTCCTCTTAGATCTGGAATAATTCTAATTCTAATTTTGCATTTTGTCAAGTTCATTTTAAAAAACGCCCGCCTCCGTTACGGAAGCGGGCAGTTGAATATCAGACTGTGGTTCAGGGTTTTCACGGGGAGTCCGTGAAGCTCTTTGAAGACCGGAAAATCAATAGGTCTTCTCCGGGTCGGCGCCGATGACAGCCTTGATGCGGCGGACACCGGCGGAAGAGGACTCTTCCTTCTTGATGGTGAAGCTGACCAGCTCGCCGGTGTGGCTGGCGTGCGGGCCGCCGCAGATTTCGAAGGAATAATCGCCCATCTTGTAGGTGCGGACGCGCTCGCCATACTTGCTCTCGAAGACGTGCATGGCGCCCTTCTCAATGGCTTCCGGCACGGTCATCTCTTCCATCACGACCGGGACGTCCGCCTTGATGGCCTCGTTCACGAGGCGCTCGACTTCCTTCAGCTCCTCCGCAGTCATCTTGCGGCCAAAGGCAAAGTCAAAGCGAAGACGCTCCGCGGTGATGTTGGAGCCCTTCTGATAGACCTCATCACCCAGAACCTTACGCAGAGCAGCCTGCAGCAGGTGGGTCGCGGTATGGAGGCGTGCCGTCTGGACGCTGTGGTCCGCAAGGCCGCCCTTGAACTTCTGATCCGCGCCGGCATGGCTGGTCTCCTGATGCTGCTTGAAGCGCTCATCGAAGTCCTTCTGGTCAACCGTGAGACCCTTTTCGGAAGCAAGCTCGATGGTCATCTCGATCGGGAAACCAAAGGTGTCATACAGCTTGAAAGCGCTGCGGCCGTCCAGCACATTCAGCGTGGACATGCGGGTCTCGACGGCAGAGGTAAGCGCAGCAGCATCGCCGGCCTTCGCGGCGTCGATGATCGGCAGCATATCCGGGGACGGACGGAGCTTCTTCGTGTTCACAAGCTCCATCGCAGTCGCAACCTTGTCGGAAGCGGAGAGGATGGACTCCAGGGTCGCGCGGGTCTGCACATTGTTGTTCCAGACCTTCTCGAACTCCTTCTCGCCCTGGCGGAGCGTCTTCGCAAAGCGGCTCTCTTCCAGCTGCAGCTGCTCGGTAACGAAGGCGCTGTTGCGCTCAAGTTCCGGATAAATCTCTTTATACTGATTGATGATGACCTTTGCGATCTCGACGGTGAAGCCCTCCGGCATGCCGATGCTCATGCCGTAGCGGACGGCGCGGCGGATCAGGCGGCGCAGGATATAGCCCTGGTCGGTATTGCTCGGGGAGACGCCGCGGTCATCGCCCAGAATGAAGGTAGAGGTGCGCAGATGATCCGCGATGATACGGAAGGCCTTGGTGGTCTCGGCGTCATCGTCATACTTCTTGCCGGAGAGCTCCGCAATCTTCGCGAGGATGCCCGTGAAGGCGTCTGTCTCATAGACGGTCTTCGCACCGGTCAGGGTCGCAACGGTGCGCTCCAAACCCATGCCGGTATCGACGTTCTTTTTCGCCATCGGGACATACTTGCCTTCGGCGTTCTTGTTGTACTGCATGAAGACGTCATTCCAGATCTCCAGGAAGCGTCCGCAGCTGCAGGCCGGGGAGCAGTTCGGGCCGCACGGCGGCTGATCCTTGATGATAAACATCTCGGTATCCGGGCCGCAGGGGCCGGTCTGGCCGGCAGGACCCCACCAGTTATGCTCGCGCGGGAGGAAATACACGTTCTCCGGCTTCACGCCGTTGGCGATCCAGTAGCC
>R14__coassemble_1008_pt1 | contig 15787 bp, 14 predicted proteins | sample R14__metabat2_high_PE_020 | metagenome-assembled genome bin R14 | reverse complement strand
CGAACCTGTGGCCTTTTGATTCGTAGTCAAACGCTCTATCCAGCTGAGCTATGGGCGCTTGTCCTTAACGGAACGAAAGCTATTATAAGCATTCCGTTCCGTTTTGTCAACAGAAAATTTAAATTTTTTCCGTTTTTTATTGAATCCGCGCTTTAAGCCCGCGGCAGCGGTTCAGTTGTTTCCCGTCAGCGTCCTCCGCCGATCCCCTTCATTCAGGATGTATTCCCGCACCTTCTCCAGCCGGCTGGCCTTCCAGGCGCCCTCCACCGCCTTCCGGGCAAGCGGCACGACAATGGAAAAATCCATGTGCTTCCCCTTGTCATAGCCGTCCGGTTCTTCGCTGAAGAAATAGCCGTTCCATACGGCCTCCGGCGCGTTCGTGAACCGCTTTGGCTCCAGATAGATCATCTTTTTGCGCTCTTCATACACCAGCGCCGCGGCGGAAAGCGGAGAGAGCCTCTCATACTCTTCCGCGCAAACGTCCGCAAAAATGCCCGGAAGCGGAGCGTCTTCAATCCGTTCATCGCCCCGGACGATCCTCGTCCCCAGCGCGTCAAAGGACATGTGCTCCTTCGTGAAGGTCAGCCGCAGCAGGACACCCCGGTCGGTATAGGGGTGAACCCGCTGATAATCCGTATCGAAAATGAAGTTGCCCAGCGAATAGAAGATCGCCTTGCCGTCCCCGAAGGTCTCATAGTTTTCCGGGACATGGGGATGATGCGCGACGACCGCGTCCGCGCCCAGCTCCAGATATTTCAGATAGCGGCTCCTCGTATACGGGCTCGGCAGATCCGCAAATTCCTCCCCGCCGTGGGCAACGATGACGCACCAGCGGCAGCGGCGCTTCACCTCCGCAATGCGGCGTGCGATGCGCTCCAGGTCGTCCCAGCGGAACACCCCCGGTTCCGTCTGTGTCGCGGGGATGCACTCCGTCATGTAGGCAACGCCGATGAGACCGATCCCGCCCGCCTCCGTGAGATAAACAGGCGCCGAAGCCTCCTCCTCATTCAGGCCGGCGCCGATCGTCCGGCAGTTCATGGACGCGGCGATCGTCTGCGTGGAGAGCAGTCCTTCCCTTCCGGCGTCCATCATATGGTTGTTACTGATGTTCCAGATGTCGGCATGGATCTTTTCCAGCACACAGGCGGCTGCCGGATCCATGCTGTGGAAGAACACCCCGTGGCTTCCGTTGTCCTCCGCGTTGATCATGGCGCCCTCCACGTTGGCGACCACATGATCGGCGCTGTCAAAGAAATCCAGCAGCGGACGGGAGAACAGATCCGGCGCCGTCCAGCGGCCCGCCATATAGCGGTCAAAACCGATATCCCCGGTAAACACCAGGGAGCAAACGTCACGGCTCATCGAACAAGCCTCCCCTATTCATCCGGTTCACTTTTCTTCAAATTCATAGCAGAGCACACAGCAGTTCTTCACACCGAAATCCGCAAACGCCGCGTTGGTCATGCTGTGAAAATAGGAGTTGACCACGCGGGCGATGCCGTTGTGCGCCACAAGGATGCAGGCCTCCATGGTTTCGTCCCGCTTCAGCTCATCCAGCAGATTATAGACGCGCTGTGCGACGCGGAGCATGGATTCACCGCCCTCAAAGTCCTGCACAAACTGCTGTTTGGCCTGCGAGAAAGCCTCACTGCGTCGCGGGCTTGTGCCCTCCCAGCGCCCAAAGTTCTGTTCGCGCAGGCGTTCATCCTCCAACAGGGGGAGGCCGGTCATTTCCGAGATATGGCGGGCCGTCTGTGCGGCGCGGGAGAGCGGCGAGCAGCGGATCAGCTCCGCATGGATGCCGCCGGCAAGGATGGCTCTGCCGGTCTCCTCCGCCTGAAGGTGTCCCTGCTCCGTGAGCGGAATATCGGTGGCGCCGCAGATGCGATCCGCGACGTTCCAGAGCGACTGCCCGTGGCGGACGAAATAAATGCGTTTCATGCTGATCCTCTTTTAACTGCCGATCCGGCTTTTGTTTTTCATTCTTGAATCCGGGTTCAATCAGCGCCCCAAAGAAGGGGTCTCGCCGATCTCCGAAAGATATCTTGCCAGCGCGTCCCGCCAGTCCGGCAGGGGCGTGAAGCCCATCTGCGCCAGCCTGCTCCTGTCCAGTCGGCTGTTGAAGGGGCGCTTTGCCTTGCTGAGGCCGTATTCCGCGGTCGTCACCGGCGTCACCCTCGTGCTCATGCCCGCCTGACGATAGATCTCGCAGGCGATATCGTACCAGCTGCTATAGCCGCCCTCGGTGGTTGCGTGATAGCAGCCGTACTTTTCGGTGACGATCATGTCCGCCAGCAGGCGGGCGAGATCCGGCGTATAGGTCGGCGTGCCGATCTGGTCGCGAACCACGCGAACCTCCGGGTGCGTTCTGCCGACGTTCAGCATCGTCTTCACGAAGTTTTTGCCGTTCAGGCCGAACACCCAGGCGATGCGGACGATGAAATACTTCTGCAGCAGGGCGCGCACCGCCTGCTCACCCTCCATCTTTGTCCGGCCATAGACGTTCAGCGGTGCGTATGACGCGCAGTCCGGCTGCCAGGGCGCGGTGCCCTGCCCGTCAAAGACGTAGTCCGTGGAGAGATACAGCATTTTCGCGTCCACCGCCCTGCAGGCCTCCGCGACGTTCCGCGTACCGCCCGCGTTGATGGCGCGAACCCTGTCGATGTTCTCCGCGTCCTCCGCGGCGTCGACCGCCGTCCAGGCGGCGCAGTGGATGACCGCGTCCGGGCGAAGCGCCCCGAGTACCCGCAGCACGGCGTCCCTGTCCGTGATGTCGAGGGACACATAGGGGGCTGTGCAGACAGCCGACCCATCCTGAATGCCCGCATACCCGGCCGCAAGGTCGCTGGCGACGACCGCCATGCCGCGCCCCGCAAGCTCATTCACCATGTCATGCCCCAGCTGTCCGCCGGCGCCCGTCACAAGGATTTTCATACCAAAGCTCCGCCCCTGTTCCCGTACATCTTCGCATAATAATTCTGATATTCCCCGCTGACGATCTCCTCCCACCAGGAGCGGTTGTCCAGATACCAGCGAACCGTCTTCACGATGCCGTCCGCGAATTTCGTCTCCGGCAGCCAGCCCAGCTCCCGGTGGATCTTCGCCGGGTCAATGGCGTAGCGCATATCGTGCCCCTTGCGGTCTGTCACATGGGTGATGAGGCTCTCCGGCTTGCGAAGCTCCCGGCAGATCAGCTTCACGATGTCGATATTGCGCATCTCGTTGTGCCCGCCGACATTGTAGACCTCCCCCGCGCGCCCCTTCCGCATGATGAGGTCAATGGCGCGGCAGTGATCCGTGACATACAGCCAGTCGCGGACATTCAGCCCCTCGCCGTAGACCGGCAGCGGCCTGTCCGCAAGGCAGTTCGCGATCATGAGCGGGATGAGCTTCTCCGGGAACTGATACGGGCCATAGTTATTGGAGCAGCGGCTGATGCTGACCGACAGCCCGTAGGTGCGGGCATACGCCATGACCAGCAGGTCTGCGGAGGCCTTCGAGGAGGAATACGGGCTGGATGTATGCAGCGGCGTCTCCTCGGTGAAGAAGAGATCCGGGCGATCCAGCGGCAGGTCGCCATAGACCTCGTCCGTGGACACCTGATGGAAGCGTTCCACGCCGTATTTGCGGCAGGCGTCCATCAGCACGGCGGTGCCGATGATGTTGGTCTGCAGGAAGACGCCGGGGTTCTCGATGGAACGATCCACATGGCTCTCCGCCGCAAAATTGACGACGATGTCCGGATGCTCCTGCGCAAAGAGGGCGTCGACCGCCTCCCAGTCGCAGATATCCGCCTTCACGAAGCGGAAAGCCGGATTGTCCATGACGCTCTTCAGCGTGGAGAGGTTGCCGGCATAGGTCAGCTTGTCCAGGCAGACGATCCGATCCTCCGGGTGCCTGCCCAGCATATAAAAGATGAAATTGGAGCCGATGAAGCCGGCTCCGCCTGTCACAAGGATGGTTTTCATTTTACCTCCCGCAGCTTTGATTTTCCGCTTGTCAGTCCATGCCGACATTGTTCAATTATGAATCCAGTTTTTCAAACTCCTCCAGATTCAGTTCCCGTTCAAGTTCTTCCCGAGTTGGCATATAAGGGAGATACTTTGCCGCGAAAATCTGCTTGTTGTCCTCTGGCAGTGTGTATTCCACCAGTGTATCGCTCTTGTCCGCGCAGAGAACAATTCCTATTGGGGTGTTATCTCCTTCATTCATCATCTGCCGCGTATAGTAATTGACATACATCTGCATCTGACCGAGATCCTGATGGGTAAGCTTTCCGATTTTGAGATCAATGAGGACAAAGCATTTCAGGATGTAATTGTAAAACACCAGATCAATGTAAAAATGTTCATCATCAACCCGAATATGTTTCTGTCTCGCAACGAAAGAATAGCCTCTCCCCAGTTCCAGCAGGAATTTCTGCAGGTGATCGATCAGTGCCTGCTCCAGCTCCGATTCATAGAAATGCTCATTTGCAGGAAGATCAAGGAACTCCAGCACATAAGGATCCTTGATAATCTTTTCATATTCCGGCTTCGGTTCCAGCCTGTCAATTTCTGCGGAAACTGCCGTCTTGTCCCGACTGGCCAGAATTCTCTGATAATAAAAGGAATTAATCTGGCGGTCAAGCTGCCTGGAACTCCATCCGGATTTTGCCGCTTCCTCAAGATAAAAACTGCGGGCGTCCCGATCTGTCACACGCATGAGGCTGCGGTAATGCGTCCAGCTCAATTCGCTACGCAGTGCGTCGCAATTTGGAAAAGTAATATAAAACTGCCGCATATTTCTCAGATTGCTCGAATCGAATCCCCTGCCAAATTCCGCTGTCAGCTTTTCCGCCAGATACTGCAGCAGCCGTTTACCGTATCCGGCGCGGTCGCTTTCGCCGCAGGCTTCATAGATCTGCTTTCCGATGTTCCAGTACGCCGCTACCATCGCGGAATTCACCGTGGAATAAATTTGTTTCTGAGCAGCAATAATATAACCGCGGACAGAATCCAGCATCTGCTGACAGGCAGGAACAGCTTCTTCCTTCAATCCGACTTGATTCTGCGCTTTATCAAGATCCTGATTCAATAAAATTTCCTCCACCGAAAAACTTCAGATTTCCCCGTACACGAAATTGCAGTCGGAGTCCGCGAGGAGCGGGGAGGACGTATCCTTCGCGCTCAGCAGTTCCTCCCGCACCGGGCCCCATTCCACGCCGATCGCGGGATCGTTATAGCGGATGCCGCGGTCGCTCTCCCGGTGATAGAGGTTGTCGACCTTATAGCAGAACTCGACGTCGTCCGTCAGCGTGACAAAGCCGTGCCCGAAGCCGCGCGGGATATAGAGCATGCGCTTGTTCTCCGCGCTCAGCTCGACGGTAACCCACTGCCTGTATGTCGGGCTTCCGCGGCGCAGGTCGACCGCCACGTCCAGGACAGCCCCGCGGGTCACGCGCACAAGCTTCGCCTGCGAATAGGGCGCGTTCTGGAAGTGGATGCCGCGCAGGATGCCCTTCTGCGAGGAATAGGACTGATTGTCCTGCACAAAGACCGTATCGATGCCGAGAGCGGCAAACGCCTCCCGGTTATAGGTCTCCATGAAGTAGCCGCGCGCGTCCCCGAAGACCTTCGGCTCAATGATGCATACGCCCGGCAGCGCGGTGTCGATCCTCTCCATCAGTACATCACCTTTCCTTCCGCCACGGCGCGCAGATGCTGGCCGTACGGGCTCTTTCCATAGCGCTCCGCGGATTCCAGCAGCGCCTCTTTCGTGATCCAGCCGTTTTTCCATGCGATCTCCTCCGGCGCGGAGATCTTGATGCCCTGACGCTTTTCAATCATGCGTACGAAGTCCGCCGCGTCCACGAGGCTGTCCATCGTGCCGGTATCCAGCCAGGCAAAGCCGCGGCCGAGCAGCTGCACATTCAGTCTGCCGGCGTCCAGATACAGGCCGTTCAGCGTCGTGATCTCCAGCTCCCCGCGCGCGGAGGGCTTCACCTGCCGCGCCAGCGCGGAGACGCCCGCCGGATAGAAATACAGGCCCGTCACAGCATAGCTGGACTTCGGCTTTGCGGGCTTTTCCTCGATGGACACCGCCCGGCCGCGGTCATCAAACTCCACGACGCCGAAGCGCTCCGGATCCGGCACATAATAGCCGAAGACGGTCGCCTTTCCGGCGGCCGCGTCCATGGCGGCGGCGCGCAGCATCCTGCCGAAGCCGTTTCCGTAAAAGATGTTGTCGCCCAGCACCATGGCGCAGGGCTCGTTTCCGATGAACGACTCGCCCAGAATGAAGGCCTGCGCGAGGCCGTCCGGCGAGGGCTGAACACAGTAGGTCAGATTCAGACCGAACGGGCTCCCGTCCCCCAGCAGCTCCCGGAAGCGCGGAAGATCCACAGGGGTGGAGATGATGAGGATATCCCGGATGCCCGCCAGCATGAGCGTGGACAGCGGGTAATAAATCATGGGCTTGTCGTAGACCGGCAGCAGCTGCTTGGAGGTCACCATTGTCAGCGGATACAGGCGGGTGCCCGCCCCGCCGGCGAGGATTATGCCTTTCATCGGATGCGTCTCCTTTTCGCAAAGGGAATACGGCGGGCTGCCGCCCGAACCTGCCAGGGGATATTATCCCCTGACCCCTGCCTTTATGATTTTTTTATTATAAACGCTTTTGCACATTTCCACAAGTTTTGCAGAAAGCCGCAGAATGAAAAAGTGGGTAACGGGCATGGAAAAAGCCCCGCGGAAGGCGGAGCCTTTGTTCAGTTTTCAGCCTTGCTGATGCACAGCTTTCCATAGCGGACAGAGTACAGGTAGGTCAGGCCGCTTTCGCCCCGTGCAGCGCCCGTCGTGGCGTCCGGATAGGTGAAGCGCAGGCGCAGCATGCCGTCGTCTCCGATCAGGCCGCCGTCCACACGGAACGGTTCACCGCTGTGGATCTCGCCCAGATCCTGCCCGTTGACCTCGCAGAAAACCCTCGCATGCACATCGGGGAAGAAGTCCGTGAAGTTGATCACAGCCTTCAGGTCTCCCACCCCCGCACCGACCTCGAAGCAGATCTCCGAGACCTTGTCTCGGGAACTGCCGCCGTGGCTCATGCCGTACACATAATACCGCTCCGCCGCCGCGGACTGAAGATTGACCTCCGTCCCCAGCGTATAGGCGTAATAGTGCGGATCATAATACGCATTTTCCGGGTCGTAGATGTTGCCGGTGATGCGCAGGGAATCCGGGTCATACGCAGGGCCCGTGACGATGCACTCGCGGAGCGTCGGCAGATACATGATGGTATCCTCCAGCAAACCCGGCTGATACCACATATACCTGCGGGAGGTGCGGGTTTTGATGTCGTCCGACCAGATGCTGCCCGGCAGAACCGTGCCCTTGATGAGGCTCTGATAGGTCGCCTGCAGATCCTCAAAGGAGACCGCGTCGTCGGAGACCGTGAAATCCCCGGCAGCGCCGAAGCCCTTCACCATGAGCAGCGGGTTGGCGCCGCGCGTGGTGCGCCAGCCATCGCTGTGATCCGCGAGAACGATGACGGCGGTATTGTCATACTGACCCGCTTCCCGGATCCGGGCAAGCATCTCGCGCAGGATCGTCATGCAGCCCTTCGCCTCGTCCGTCAGCGTGGCGCCTTCCTTGTGGTTCATGTTTTCATCGAAGGTATAGCTCTGATGCACGCCCTCCGTGTAGTAGAAGCGGAAGGCCGGCGCGTCCTCCGTGAAGGTGAAGCCGCCCTTATCCTTCCACATCTGCCAGAAGTCTTCCACGAGGTCGTAATAAACGCCATACTGTCCCTCAATGGCGCGCATCGCCCCGAAGTTGGCGGAGGAGAGCGTGAAATGCCGCTTCAGCTGGTGCGGCGCAAAATTGAACGCAGCAAGCTTATAGACATTTTTAAAGAAGTCCACCCAGTCGCGGACGACATAGCGGCTCTTCATGACATTGATATAGGCCCCCTCATCGTGATTCACATACAAAGGGCTGCAGGAATACACGCCCGTGGAATAGCCTGCCTCGTTCAGGGCATCATAGGTCCCCGGGTTTTCATGATATGCACGCTGGACGTAGTCCCCATAGGGCTCCTCGTTTTCATACCAGACGCCCTCCAGAATATACGGCACCGCGCCCTTCGTGTTGGTATAGCAGCCCACCGTATCCGGATAGAAGGTGAAGCCGGAGAGATCCTGCCGGAGTGCCTCGCCATAGCCCTCCTCATTCAGGAGGTCCGTCATGATGCCGCCGTCAAAGGTATCAAGCAGCAGCACGATGATGTTCTTCTCTTTAGAGAGGCTGAACACGCGGTTATCGGTAATGGCGGTGACATCGCTTTCCTTCACGAGCGCCCCCTGGCTCTCATCCCGGATGCCGAGATAGACGAGCGTAGAGGCCTGCGCCAGACAGACCACCAGGCAGAGAAACGGCGCGACCTTATAGATCCTTCCGCGCAGGAAGCGGATGCTCAGCACCGTGCAGATGATCACGCCGGCGATGATGGCCAGGCTCGCGATGCCGAGGCCGGCATAGGACGGATCCCCCCAGTCGATGCCGCGCCCATCGAAGATGCCATACGGCCGGGGAACGACATTCCCCTGAATATAGAGCCCGATGAAGACAAAGAACAGGAAGGTATACAGATACCCGAAGCACTTCGTCTTCCGGAAGATCAGGAACGGGATCCAGCTGAGCACAAAGCAGCCGGCGAAGGTGACCGCGGTCAGCGCGCCGATCGTGCCGAGGCTGTACCAGAACTCCGTGATGTTCGTGAGGTAGGTCTCCAGCGGGGAGAATACGCAGATCATGAAGCACAGCGCCAGAGAGAGAGCCCCCCAGGCGAGCGCGCGCTTCCTGTTTTTCTTAGACTGTTCCAATTTTTACGCTCTCATTCTTCGGCTTAACCGTTGTTCTTCAGATCCTGAAGGATCCGAAGTGTATGCGAAATGCCCATGCTTATCGGAAATCCGGAGACCCAGCCGAGTTCTTTCAGCTTTGAGCTGTCCAGCCTTGCCTTGGTCGCTTTGCTGTATCCAGCGCTCTCCACAGAGTCCGGGAGTTCAAAGATGACTTTTTTCCCTGCCTCTCCGGCGATCAGCGCAGCGAGGTCGCGGAGGCGGATATCGGACTGCTCATCCGCGATGTTGTATGCCTCTCCGTCTTTTCCCTTCAGAAGGACTGTCAGGAGGCCGGAAACAGCGTCGGCAACGTAGGTAAAGGAATAATACTGTTTTCCCTCGCTCTTGAGGACAATATCCTCACCGTCCAGCGCCTTGCGGATGAACTGCGAAACAGCCTTTGTGTCGCTCATCAGCATCGTAGGCCCATAGGAGCGGGTAAACCGGGCAACCACCACATCCAGCCCTTTCTGCGCGCGATACGCCTGACACAGCGCTTCGCCGCAGCGTTTGCTTTCCGGATACCCTGCCCGAAGCGTATTGCAGTCGATATATCCGCAGTAATCCTCCCTGAATAGCTCCGTATCGCCGCGGTTCTCCCCGTAAATCTCATTGGAAGAAGCAAAGACAAAACGGCCGCAGCCATGCGCCGCCGCCATTTCCAGCATATTCTGCGTTCCGATCACATTCGCCGAAATCGTCCCGATGGGATCCGTGGCATAGGCGACCGGATGGGTATTGCTTGCCAGATGAATGACATAATCCAGCTTCACGGCATCCTGAACCTGAAGCGTTTCATGGATGCTGCCCCGGATAAAATGAAACCGCGGAGAATCCATGAGTTCGCCAAACCTCGCACGGGCTTTCTCCGCGCTGCGCCCGAGGGCATAGATCTCACATTCCTTTTCCGCAAGCACATCGATCAGGAACGCTCCGATCATGCCCGTCGCGCCGGAAATCAGAACGGACTTTCCTGTCAGTTTTTCCCATGGGAGATCCAGTCCGCACACGCTGCCGAGATCTTTTCTGTAAAGCTGATGATTGATCATTTTTTCCTCGCTTATTTCAGCCAGCTGTCCTTGTCAAGGCGCAGATAAGCCTTGAACATCTCCAGGTCGTCCTTGGTGGTCAGCTTGATGTTCCGGTCGGAGCCGGCGGCGAAATACAGCCGCTCGCCCAGCTCGACCATCATCGTGTTCGTATAGGAGGAGCCGTAAATGCCGATCTCCTTTGCAAAGGCCTCATGATAGGCCCAGTCCAGCTTCCCGAACTGATAGGCCTGCGGTGTCGCGACACGCCGCAGCGTTTCACGCGGGATATAGCGTGTGGTCGAACGCTCGTCGTCGATCACGAAGATCTGCTCGTTATAGGGCATGGAGGTCACTCCGTTCCCATACTGCCTGCATTTTTCGATGACATCGTCCAGTACGGACGGCTCCAACAGCGGACGGATGGCGTCGTGGATGATGACGATATCATTATCTGCGGCTTTTCCCTCCAGATTGTAGACGCCGTTGCGGATGGACTCCTGCCCGGTGGAGCCGCCCTTCACGATCCATTTCAGCTTCGTGATGCCGAACTGCTTTGCGTAGGCGGAGACCATCTCCTGCCATCCGTCCAGACAGACGACCTCGATCGCGTCGACCTGCGGATGCTCCTGAAAGGCCTGAAGCGTATAGACGATGACCGGCCGGTCATACACGTTGATGAACTGCTTCGGGATATCCTGCCCCATGCGGTGGCCGGAGCCCCCGGCGATCAGAACTGCAATCGTCATGTTCTTTCCTCCCTGACAGGTTGGTTACTCCGCCTTCTTTTCCGCCATCACGCGGCGGACGATGGAAAGGAGCGCCTCGGCGCCGGCCCTGTCGCTGCAGCCGAGATTGTAGACATATTCGTGTGCCAGGCTGTCAATCCTGTCGTGATATTCGGCCTTCTTTTCGAGCAGGCTGCCGACAGCCTCCGCCGCCCGGTCTGCCTCCGCCACCTCCAGCGAGGTGCCGACGGCGCTGCGGATCCAGATGTCGATCGGCTCAATGCCGATCTTTTCATATTCGGGGTTCATGACCTTCATCGGCGTATTGATGAACAGGATCGGCTTGCAGGTCGCATAGGCGTACTCGCAGACGATGCTGGACCAGTCCGTGATCATGAGATCCGCGCCGTAGACCGTATCATTGGAGGAGAAATCCGTCTGGATCTCCACATCCGGATAGGCGGCGTATTTTGCGGCCAGCTGAGCCAGCTGCGCGCCCCGGTGGCGGACAAACTGCGGATGCGGGCGCACGATGATGTGCCAGCCGTGTCCGGTGAGGCTGGCGACCAGCGCGTCGATGCAGGTGTCCATGATGTTGTCCTTGCCCCAGGACGGCGCGATGAGGATCTTTTTCTCCCCGCCTTCGTCCTTCGGCATCGCCTCGTAGCCCCGTCGGATCTCGTCCAGCAGGGAATAGCCCCACTGCACCTTCTCGCGCACTGGCAGATTCCGGACGCGCTCCATCGCCTCGAACTCCTCCACCTGCGCCCTGCCGGTGCAATAGAGGACGTCGAAGTGATCGAGTGCTTCCTTGTGGAGCTGCAGGTTCGGGCTCGTCATGCCGTGCGGTATATAGACGTATTTGATGTCCTTGCGGACATAGCTGCGCTTCAGCTGATAGTTCTCCAGATCCGGCGTCGTCATGACGACCACGTCCGCGTCCATCTTCATGAACAGCGTGATGAGGCGCGTCGTGCCGATGTAATAGGCGCGGATGCGCGGGTTCTTTTCCGCCTGGGCAAAGATGCCGTCCTCCGGGTCGCTCGTGATGTAATGAATCGTGATCTTCGAATGATCCAGCAGGTACTCAATGAGACCCTTAAAGTATTTGTAAAAGCCCTTTCCCTCGGCATAGAAAACGAGGTGCTTGTTCTCCACGGAGAAGAAGCGCTTGTAATCCCGGCGTTCGCGCTTCCGGTTTTCGGAGAAGAAGCCTTCTTTTTTGTCTTCCTTCGCGATGGACGCCAGCTCCGCCATCTGGCGGCGGCTGTCCTCCAGCTTCTCATAGTCGATGAAGCGGCGCGGACGCACAAAGAAGTTCATGACGTACAGCTGCACGACCGCGAAGAGGTTGGAGCAGATCCAGTACAGGCAGGTGCCCAGCGAGACAAACCAGCCCAGATAGAGGCTGAGGCCCACGGAGAAGATCATGGTGCCGTACTTGTTGAGAAAGCTCTGCTCCGCCTGCAGGACGTTCGCGTGGTTCTGCGCCATGCACATGATGAAGGAGGAGAGACCCGCCAGAATCGGCGCCCACAGCAGGGAGATGCCGGTTCGGCTCGGCACGCTGCCCAGGTTCTGCCCCAGGAAGTCCATGCTGATCCCCGGATTGCCGATGCCCGCCTTGATGACGTCCACAACGGCCATGAGCAGCACCAGCTGGATGATGAGCGGCACGGTGGAGATAAACGGGTTATAGCCCTCGCGCTTGAAGAGCTTGTTCTGCTCCTCGCCGATCTGATCCGGCTGACCGAAGTACTTCACCTTGATGAGGTTGATGTCCGGCTGAATGCGGATCATCTTGATCGAGTTGAAATAGGTCCAGAGCGTGACCGGCAGCAGGATCACCTTGCTGAGGAACGTGAACAGGACGATTGCGATCCCATAGTTCCCGCAGAGACGATAGCACCAGTCCATAACCCCGGTGAGGCAGTTTACGATAATTCCCATCCTGATTGCTCCATTACGGTTCGTTTGTCCGTTCCCTCAGCGGGATCACTTTTCCCAGGATCTCCGCGCCATGCACGATGCCAACCTCCGGAAAGCGGCTGTCATGGCTCTCCGCCAGATTGTCCCCCAGCACAAAGTATTCGTCTTCGCCGAGGGTGACGCCCGCCTCCAGCAGCCCCGGATCCCCGAGGTGTTCATACCCCGCGGCGGGCTCCCCGTTGACGAGCAGGCTGTCCCCCCGCACCGTGAGGCTGTCCCCGGGGAGACCGACAGCCCGCTTGATGAGGGCCCCGATCCCGTCCCGGCGGAAGACGACGACGTCCCCGCGTTCCGGCGTCCTGCCGTGCTTATCCAGCACGACGAGGGAGAGGTTCGTATAGGTCGGCTTCATGGAATCCCCGCGCACCAGCAGCAGCTGGAAATGAAACGCGGAGAGCCAGGCCGATACAATGATAATGCCTATGCCGATACAGCACAGGCGTTTATTTACTTTGGGCATGCCCCGGCCCATCGGAATCAGAAGTCATCGGACTCGACTTCTTCCTTCTTGTCGATGCCGAGCTTCTCGTTGATCTTCTTTTTCGCGCGGCGGAAATAGATGCCGAGGCCCGCGCCGACGGCGATGACAATGCCCGCCACGGCCTGAATGACATAGGTCAGGACGGAGGGATCGATATAGGCATTCACATCCATGCCGAAGAACAGCATGCAGGCAAGCGCAAAAAACGCAATCGCAGAAATCTTTTTCATTTTGTTTTCCTTTCGGATAAAAGAGGTCTTCCGACCCCGATTTATTTACAGCTATTCCGTTTTATTATAGAGATTTCTCTGTTACAAATCAAGCCCCGAAGGAAACGCGCAGGAAAAATTCTGTTTTCACGGCGCGTTTTCTCCGCTCCGGGATGCCTTCCGGGGAACCACTCCGCCTCCCGGAACGTTCGGGCGATTGTCTTCGCCGGAATTGACAGTATTTCCGGAAACATGGTATAATTTTATGCGATTTTTGGATTCTGACGATATGGGTGAGGTATCTTTCATGAATAAACAGACAGAGCGCAGGCTCTCCCTTCTCTTCCGCGCGGGCGCGGCTCTTCTCCTGTTGTTTGTCGTCGGCTGCTGGTTCTGGTTCAATCTCGGCCGGCAGTATGTGCAGGACTGGGACGCGGCCAAGGTCTATTATCACGCCGCGCAGATGTGGAACAGCAAGACCATCGCCATCCCCGGCTGGATCTATGAGACGACCGGCGAATGGGACTGCTCCTCCCTGCCCTCCATCCTGCTCTACGGCCTGACGGGCAACATTCTGCTCTCCTTCGGCATTTCAAACTGCCTGAATATCCTTTTGTTCTGCCTGACCGGCTTCCTCATCTTCCGGAAGATGCGGGTCAGCACCCCCGTCTCCTGCCTGATCCTCACCTTTCTGCTGCTGCCCTGGAGCTGGGGCATGCTGGAGTATTCCAATATGCTCTTCTACGGCGCCGCGCAGTATATTTACAAGATCACGGTGCCGCTCCTGCTGATCGCGCTGTATGAGGACGGAGAAAAGGCGCTTTCCCGCGTTCCGCGCATCCTGCTTACCATCGTTCTCCTGATCCTGACGCTCGCGACCTCCTCCTCCAGCGGCATTTACGTTCTGGCCTGCGGCATCGCGCCCGTCCTCCTCTGCCGGATCATTTCCGCGCTTTCAAAAGATCTGAAGGGCATCCGCAGGTTCAATCTCCTGCTGGATGCCGCCGTCCTGATCGCCGCCTTTGCCGGCGTCTTCCTCCATAAGAACCTGCAGATGCGGACGCCCGCGGACGGCATGACGCTCGTCACGCTGAATCAGCTCTGGGCGAACATCAGCGCCTCCTTCATGGACATCCTCCGCATTCTGGACATCTTCCCCACGAAGACCGCCTCCGCGTTCACGCTCCGCTCCTTCGGGCATCTCATGCGGATCGCCCTGTTCGGGCTCGTCCTCCTGATGGGTCTCTCCCGCTTCCGCTCCAGCTTCTGCTTTGCGGAGGCCTTCGGCAAAGAAAAAACGGAGAACAGCGCCGCGGAAGCGGAGCTGGTCACGATCTTCTTCTGGAACTTCCTCGTCTGCTCCCTGGCGCAGTCCACCGGCCGCTATCAGCTGATCGGCTGGATTCCGCTCGTCCTCGCCGCGGGCGTCACGCTGGAAGAGCTTCTGAACCGCCGCGCCTCCGCCAGCCTGCGTCTTGCCTGCGGCTATGCGCTCTGCGCCCTCAGCTTCCTGCTTGCCGGCTACCTCTGGGTTCAGGCCCTGCATTCCATCCGGGAGGATCACAGCGATATCAGCCGCTGGATCGCCGTCACGGCGGACGAGCAGAACGCGGACACCGTCATCTTCCTGAACGAAAGCTCCACCATGGAGGAGACCCAGCCGCTGGATCTCGGCCGCAAATACGGCAATTACGATTCCAAAATGGGTCGCCTCCACCTCTGGGACGATTACGGAACCCGTGAGGAGCGCAGCAGCTATGACGACCATCATCTGCTGATCGTCACGGAGAATTCCCGCTTCAGCAGCCTGCCGGATTACCTGAAATGCCAGTATACCTTTGAAGAGGATCTGGGCAACGGCTATCTCGTCTATGTCTCCGACCACAATCGTCTGGACGGCCTCACCGGCCCGGGCGACGGCTCCGGCACGACGATCGACTTCCCGCACAGCTACGCCTACCGAAGCTCGGACACCTATGACGCGGAGGGTCTTCTGGCGCTCGCGGACGGCTTCCTGGAGAGCCCGACCTTCACCGCGGGTCCGGACGGTACCCATGTGACGCTCACCGTGAAAAACATCTCCGGCGCCCCCGTCCTGAAGATCACCGAGAACGGCACGGAACGCACCGCCGCCCTGGATGAAAACAGCGCCTTTGATGTCGCTCCCTCTGCTGAATTCAGTTTCAGCATCACCGCGGGTCCGGAGGACACCGTGACCGTCGACCGGATCGAATACACCAACCCCTGAAATGCGCGCAGGAGGGCTCATGAATACGCCGCCGAAACTGCATCTGCATGCCGATGACTTCGGCATGACGGATTATTCCAATGAAAAAATCCTGGACTGCGCCCGAAGCGGCGGGCTGAACGGCATCAGCCTCCTTCCGGACGGTCAGGCGCTGCCGGAGACGCTCCCGGAGGGGCTCTTCTGCTGCATCCATCTGGATCTCGTGGAAGGAAAAGCCGTGAGC
>R14__coassemble_999_pt1 | contig 15909 bp, 15 predicted proteins | sample R14__metabat2_high_PE_020 | metagenome-assembled genome bin R14 | reverse complement strand
GGGCGCCCCCCCCCCCCCTTTGGGCCTTCCCCCCCCCCCCCACCATGGCGCGGACGCCTTCGCTCAGCACGACGATGTGCTCAGGAATCAGGGTGTTTACAAAGCGCATGGTGCCGTTGCGGCGATCCTCCCGGACGACAGGCAGCACCTCATAATACGGGGCGCCCATCCTGTTCAGCTTCTGCTCGCTGACGACGAGATACATGGTTCCCTTCCGGCCGACCACCATGATACATCCGGGCCGAAGGACTTCGTTTTCGTAAAGCTTGTAATGCAGTTCATTCATTTATAGATAACCTCCATCGATGCCCAGCACCTGTCCGGTAATAAAGGAAGCCTCCTCTGAGAGCAGGAAGGCTGCGGCGCCGGCGATGTCCTTTGGGCTTCCAAGCCTCATGAGCGGGGTGTCCTCCGCCAGCATCAGCTTTGTTTCCTCGCTGTGCTCCGCCATCATGCGGGTGTCGATGACGCCGGGAGCGATGCAGTTGCAGCGCACGCCGCTGGGTCCCAATTCCTTTGCGAGGCTGCGGGTCAGGGCGATGAGCCCGGCCTTGCTGGCGGAATAGGCGGCTTCGCAGGAGGCGCCGCTGCGCCCCCACATGCTGGAAATCGTGAGGATGTTTCCGTGTCCGCGGCTGACCATCTCCGGAATGAAGGCGCGGCACAGGCGGAAGCAGCCCGTGAGGTTTACATCCATGACGTGCTGCCAGTCCGCCTCCGTCATGTCGGTCAGGAGTCCTGTCCAGGAGACGCCGGCGCAGTACACGAGCGCGTCGATATGATGCCACAGGGAAAGGACATCCCGCGTTATGCGCTCTGTCTCTTCCGCATCCGCGAGGCTGCAGGGCACGGCGTGCGCATCCAGCCCGGCCGATGTGAGCCTCGTGACGACCGGCACGGTGCTCTGCGCCGTGCTGCCATGGACAAGGACGGTCCAGCCCTCCCGGGCGAGCCGCTCCGCGATGGCGGAGCCAATCCCGCCGGAAGCCCCGGCAACAAGGACGATTTTTGACTGCATAAAACGCCTCCGCTTGACGCGGGACAGCCCCGCGCGTATGATAAATAAAGAAATGGCTGTTACAGGAGGATTTTAAATATGGGACTGCAGATCTACTGCGGAAAAGGTTTTGATACCCAGAAGGCGGAGCGCTTCTTCAAGGAGCGGCGCATTCCCTATCAGCGTGTGGATGTCCTGAAATACGGCATTGGCCGCCGGGAACTGGAGAGCGTTGCCGCGGCAGTCGGACTGGAGGGCCTCTGTGACCGCGACAGCAAGGCATTCCGCGAGAGCGTCGTCGCCTATACGCAGGACCGGGACCGCATTCTGGACGGCATCATGGAGAAGCCGCAGCTGCTGCGGCTGCCGATCGTGCGCTGCGGGAAGCTGGCGACGGCGGGCGCCGCACCGGAAATCTGGCAGCAGTGGATCGACGGGGGAAAGATCAAATAAAGGAGATCTGAGAGGGTGGCTTGGCCGCCCTTTTTTGTTTATTTTTCAGTTTTTCTGCTTTTGATGAGGCAGGAAAGCAGCGCAAAGCAGGAAAACAGGAAGCCCGCAATGTTCCGGTAGGTGTAATAGGTGTGGTCGTAGATGTGGTTCGTCGTGAGCAGCATCCAGACGATCGGAATGCCGGCGGGGAGGAGCAGAAGGAGCGCCCGCGGATCCGGCCGCCCGCGTCGCAGGGACGCGGCGAGGGAAGCGAGCCCGGCCAGCAGGAGGATCAGCAGATAAGAGGACTTTGCGAGAATGACGTTAAAATTGCGCAGAAGCATGCCCAGCCGCGAATAGGAGGTTCCGTGTGAACTGGAGGACATGCGCAGTGCGATCTGCCCCGCGATGCCGCCGGTGTAGCCGCTGCCGAAGACGAGCATGTTCAGCAGCCACTTGAAGGCCCACATGCCGGCAAAGCCGATGCCCCAGGCAAGGATGCACAGCACGCTGTCCTTCAGGAGGGCGGTGCCGCTCCTGCCCTCATCCAGCTGCAGCGCGATCAGCATCGCCAGCGGGAAGGAAATCGTGATCATCGGGAAGGTCAGCAGATCCAGATAGGAGGTCATGAGGCCGACCGCCGCAAAGAATGCCGGGAAGCCGAAGAAGGAACGGATCCGGTCTTCTGCCGCGAGCAGCAGGCAGCAGGAAGTGAGCATCAGAAGGGTCACCGGGGCATACTGCAGACAGAGACCGGTGACGCTTGGCATCATCACAAAGAAGGCGGCAAAGAAGCCGGGCGCAAGGCGCAGAACCCTCCGCTTCTGCAGAAGAAGCAGCAGGCAGCCGCACAGCAGCCCCTGAAGGGCGAGGAGCAGCATCTGGATGTTCGCCGTGTTGAAGAAGCACAGCAGGATCCGCAGCGGCAGGATATAGCCGTGCCAGTAGCGGCTGTAGGACAGGCCGCCCGTGGGCGATTCGGTGCCGTCCGCATAGGTGCAGAAGGCCGTCCATGCGTCCCCGCCCTCCGGCGTGGGCATATCCGTCCGGAAACCGCCGAAGGTTCGCATGAGGCGGGACTCCGCACCTGTGTAGGCGGCGGTCTTGAGGATCAGGACGGAGGTGTAGTTGTCCGGCTGGCTGGATTTGAAGCCGCCGGTGAGCTCCGGTGTCGCCCCCTGCTCCCCCAGCATGGCGACACCCTGTGCGGCATTGGCGCGCAGCCTCGGCGTGTCGATGAAGGTGGCGGCGAAGTTGGCGAGGATACAGCAGAGCACCAGCGCAAGAAGGGTCAGCGCCGCACGGCATGCTTTTTTCATGCGCGCTCCTCCCGCAGCTTCTTCAGGAAGGCCGCAAGGCGATCCAGTCCTTCCGCAAGAGCGGCTTCGTCATAGCAGAAGGAGATTCGGACATGAGCTTCATCGCCGAAGGCGGTCGCGGGAATGAGGGCGAGTCCGCCCTCCCGCATGAGGCGGTCACAGAAGACGTCGGCGCTGAGGCCGGTTTCTTCAATGGAAGGATAGATGTAGAAGGCGCCGCGCGGCAGGCTGAAAGGGAGACCCATCTCGCGGAGCTTTGCGGCGGCAAGGTCGCGCCGACGCTCATAGGCGGCACGCATCGGCTCGCAGGATTCGGCGAAGATGCCGAGGCAGCCGGTCTGGATGCAGCCCGGCGCGGAAACGGCGAGGAAGCTGTGCGCCTTGATCATCTGCGCCATGACAGAGGCCTCCGCGGCGGCATAGCCCACCCGGACGCCAGTCATGGCATAGGTCTTTGAGAAGGCGCTGATGTAAATGAAACGGTCACGAATGGAGGCATCCCCGGCGAGGCTCGGCAGGCTGTCATAAATCAGGCTGTCGTAGACGCTGTCCGCGATCAGGAAGAGATCCTTTTGAAGCGCGGCACGGCGCAGGACGGAGAGCGTCTCCTCGTCCGCCGTCCAGCCGTCCGGATTGTTCGGGGAGCAGAAGAGGATCGCCTTCGTTCGCTCCGTGATGCAGGCGGCAAGGTCGGCTTCGCTGATGGTGTCGCCCCTGCGGTGCAGCGGGACATAGGTGCCGCCCGCCATCTCGATGAGCGGCTTGTACAGGCCGAAGCAGGGCACGGGGCAGATGACCTCGTCTCCAGGATTCAGAATGGCGAAGAGCGCAGCGGCGAGCGCCTCCGTGGAGCCGACTGTGACGAGCGTCTCTGATGGAGACCAGGTGCTGCCGAAGCGGCTGTTCAGGGCATCGGCAATCTGGCTGCGCAGCGGCATGATGCCCGCGTTCGGCGGATAATGGGTGTCGCCGCCGGCAATGGCGGCAGCGATATTCTGCCGGACGGACAGGGGCGCGTCGAAGTCCGGCTCGCCGATGGTCAGCCGGAGGCAGCCCGGGATGGAGGAAGCGATTTCTCCGATGTGGCGGATGACGCTGGGCGGATTCGCCGAAAGACGCTGATTCAGGATCATAGGGGTTTCCTTTCAGTCTGTTTTGATGAAGAACGCCCTGCCGGTTTTCCAAGCCGCCGACGGAGGACATCCTGACGGGCGACAGAGTAACCGAAGAAGCCCAGGGGTTCCGGATTGAGCCCGAAATACTGGCCGTGCGCATAGGAAACGAGGCTGGCGCGCTCCAGATGAAGGGCACCGTGCTCATCCAGCAGCGCCGGGGAGACGCGCACATCCTCGACCCGGGCGAGAAACTGGTCGTGCGAGCCGAGCGGGTGCTTTTCGGTCACCCGGCAGAGGAGCGCCACAGGCGACTCCGCCAGCGCAGGCACCGGAAAATCCGGGAAATACAGCGGATGCAGCCCGAGCACCTCAAACTTGTCCAGATCCCGGCCGGAACGCACGCCGCAGAAATCGGCGGCCCGGCAGAGCGCCTCGTTCACGAAATTGATGCAGAAGCAGCCGCTCTCCTCGAGGAGCGCATGGCTGTAGCGCTCCGGCTTCACGGAAACGGAGACCATCGGCGGCTGCGTGCAGACCGTCCCGGCCCAGGCAATCGTGATGAGATTCGGACGGGCATGCTCCGGCAGCGTTCCCTGGCAGGAGACGAGCACCGCGGGGACGGGGGACAGAATGGCGGACGCGCCGATGGAGACGTGCCGGGTATGTTCGGAATCGGTTAAAGGCATGGGCTCCTCCTTGTGATGCAATACCGTCATGATAGCCCGCAAAAGGGGAAAAAGCAACTGTTTTCGTCCGCAGTTTCCTCCGGAACGGGAAAAGCGGAATAAATATGGGAAGAAAAAGGATAAAGAGAGGGGCGTATTCCGTCTCAAGAGAAAGGGCCTCGGTTGCGAAAATGAGGGCTGTGTGGTAAAATGAAAAAACACAATTGAAATTTTCATCGGAGGAAAAAACGATGTTCAATAAAAGAAAATGTTTGGCGGCTCTGCTGGCGGCGATCATGCTCTGCGGGCAGGCTGTGGCCGAAGCGGATATACAGGCTGTTGGGCAGACGGAAGAAGAGCAGCAGGAGGCCGTGATCACCATTCCCGCGGCAGAGGCAAAGGAAGCCGAAGCGTCGGAGGCTGTTGCGGTGACCCTGGACACCAAAGACGATGGCGGTTCCGAATCTGCGGTGAGCACGGCCTCGGAAAGCACAGCGGATTATCAGGAGAATTCCGGGGATACGCAAAACGACGAAGATGCCGGCAGCGGCGAAAAATCCGATGCCGCATCGAACGGCGGAAACGAAGCCGGCGAGGTGAACGGAGACGGCGATACGACGGAAACCGAAGGAACCGGGGATAACGATCGCACCGGAGAAGACAGCCAGAGCACTTCAGAAGCAATCGACAATACGGTGACGGATGAGGATCCTTCCGCAAATGAAACGGCGGAGGATACAACGACACAGGAAAATGCCGGCGCGGCGACAGAGACCGAAAATACCCAAAGTACGGCAGACACTGAAGGAACGGAAAATTCCGGGAATACGGAAAGCGTGCAGACAGAGCAGACGGAGAATACGGAAAATACGGAAAATACGACTGAGGAGACAGATGCGGGCACAGAAGAGGAAGAGCCGCAGACGGAACAGCTGACCCTTCAGGCGAAGGGAATCAGTCTGGAGAGCGTTACGCCCGATGACGGAACCGGCACAGGCGTGATCAGCGGCACGGTGGACTGCACCAGCGCAAATGTCAAGGTCACGCTGTACAGAAAAGGAACGCAAAGGGGCAGCAAGATCTGCACCACCTCGGATACCTCTTATACCTTCAGCGGTCTGGAGGCGGGCGATTATTCCATCACCTTTGTTTATGTGGATGATGAAGGAACAGAGATCAGCTATCCGATGACCTTCTATGAGACGGTCACGCAGGCCGATCCGGAGAAGGACAGCATCGTCATCACGGGTGTCACGATCAGCGGAAACAAAGTTGTGATTGCTGGTAAGGCGGCCTCGAATGAGACGATCACGGCGGGAGCGGATACGGCCTCGTCCAGCGCGTCGGGGATCTCCGGGACAAGCGGCAGCTATGAAATCACCGTAACCTGCAGCGGCGGAAGATGTTCTCAGGTCTGGGCGCAGTACGGAAGCGATTCCTCCACAAGGGTCTATTATACCGTGAGCGAGGAAAAGTATCCGACGCTCCGCTGGGGTGATCGCGGCGGCTATGTCTATCAGCTGCAGCAGCGCCTGAAAGAGCTTGGCTATTATACCATCCGGGTGGACGGCATCTACGGCAGCGGTACACAGCGCGCGGTGCGCTTGTTCCAGCAGGTGAACGGCCTCAGCGGGACGGGCGTCGCGGACAGCGCGACCCAGCAGCTGCTTTATTCTTCCGCGGCAAAGAGATACGACTGGGATGACGATCCTTCCGAATATTATACGCTGCGGCGCAGCGCCTATTACCAGTCCGCTGTCGTTCCGCTGCAGCGCAGGCTGAAGAACCTCGGCTATTACAGCGGCTCCTGCGATGGCTATTACGGCAGCGGGACCTATCGTGCGGTGCGCAATTTCCAGAGCCGCAACGGCCTTTATGTGACCGGAACTGCGGATCCGGAGACGCAGCGCGTGCTGTATTCCTCCTCCGCCCGCGCGGCAGGCAGCAGCTCCGGGGATTCCACCGGATACCGCCTGTTGTACTGGGGCTGCAAGGGCAGCGCCGTGACGCGCCTGCAGCGCGCTCTCCTGAATGCGGGATACACGCAGGTGCGCTCCGTGGACGGCATTTACGGCAAGTGGACCTATGACGCAGTCCGTGCCTTCCAGCGTGATCACGGTCTCTCCGTGGACGGCATTGCCGGCAAGAAGACGCAGAACCTGCTCTACGGCACCAGCTATTGAGACCGAATGCCAAAGGACGATTCCCGGCCTGATCTTTGACCGGCGCCGGGCCTGAAAAGGAGCAATCCATGATTCAACGCTGTCTTGCGATCCTTGTGATCCTGGCAGCGCTTTTCTGCACGCAGGCGGCTGCGGAAGAGACGCTGCAGGTGACCTTTTATGCCATTGGAAAAGCGGATGCCGCCCTCATCACCTTTGCGGACGGCAGCCGGGTCATGATTGATGCCGGAACAAATGACAACGGAAAGAAGCTGGCGAAGCGCTTCATAAAGGAAGAAATTGCCGATATCGATACGCTCATCATCACCCACTTTGACAAGGATCATGTGGGCGGGGCAAGCAGGATTCTCCGGAGCTGCAATGTGAATCGGGTGATCATGCCCGATTATGAAGAGAATTCCGAGTCCTATCTGCAGTTTCTGGATGAACTGGATGCCTGGCCGCAGACGGAGGCTGTCCGGCTGGAGGCGGGAGAGGAAATGACGCTGTCCTTCGGGGAGGCGGTCATGCGCGTCAGCGCCGCAAAGAAGACCTATTACGGAAAAAACGAAGTCAACGATTTTTCGCTTGCGGCACGGATCGCCTACGGAGAGACGCGTTTTCTCTTTACGGGGGACGCGGAGGCGAAGCGGCAGAAGGAGCTTCTGACGGAGGGGGACCTTGCCTGCAATGTGCTGAAGGTGCCCTATCACGGTGGGGCGACCTATGAAAGCGCGGACTTTCTCAGCGCCTGCTCGCCGGAGATCGCCTGGATCCCGGACGGGGAGGAGCGGGAGGCGGATGCGGCGCTCGTGCAGTATCTGGAGGAAAAGCTGGGGGCGGATGTCTACCGCGGCATCGACGGCGAGGATCTGACGGTCGTCTCGGATGGAAAAACAGTCAAGGTTCAGGACTGACCCGGATAAAAAAACCGTCTGAACGGAGTGAATCGTTCAGACGGTTTTTTCTGTAAAAGATGCAGCCAGCGCTGCCTTCTCCTGATGAGAAAGGCGCTTCAGGTGCCATTCCCGGCTCATGGCCTCCTGCTTCGTCTCAAAGCACTCGTGATAGACGATCCGAACGGGCCGCCGGGTACGCGTATATTTGCTGCCGCGCCCGCTGCTGTGCGCCCGCAGCCGCCGCTGCAGGTCATTTGTCCAGCCGCAGTAATAGGTGCCGTCGGCGCACAGGAGGATGTAGGCATAATTGCCGGAGGATTCTTTTTCCATAAGGATGCCTCTTTACACGGATTTATCTTAAACTGAAAAGTGCTGTTGCCTGCGGAACCGAAGATTTCCAGAGGGCGAATCCCGGCTCGATCTCTGATTATAAAAAAATCCGCCGGCTTGTCAACGGCGGAAATAAACAGAACCGGGCAGCGCTGTCCGGTTCAGGGATTTTCAGACGGGGATGGGGTGGTTTCAGATGTCGACGAATCCCGGGCCGCCGTGGACAAGGGCTGCTGGGAATCCTGCGGCCCCTGCAGGCGGGAGCCTTCGCAGGCGAGCAGGATGGTGCCGATGCGCCATGCTTCCGTCGTGGTGGACTCTTCTTCCGAGGGGCTGGTGATGCGGACATAGACTTGGGAGGAATCGCTCTCATCCTTGTAATAGCTGATTTCGTGGATGCCTTCCGAGGTGGACAGCGTCACCTGCAGGAGCGGATCCTCGTCCGGAGTATAGGGGACATCCTGCCCGCTGATGGAGGAGGCAAGATGGGAAAGCAGGGTGTGAAAGACCTCCGAGTCCGCCGCGTCGCCGTTGACGGTCAGCTGGGAGCCGGAGCACTGATAGAAAAAGCTGCGGCCCGGGCAGTGAACGGAAAGCGAGGTGAAGATCAGGGTGTCGGCGCTGCCGGAGACGCCCGAGGCGATCAGGGAGCAAAGCAGAATGATTCCTGCTGCCAAACGCAGTTTCATGGGGAATGCCGGCCGGGCTGTGTGCCTGGGCTCCTTTCTTTTGAATCAGTGCCATTATAGCGGAGAATTGTTATCCAAATACAGACACAATGCGGAGAAAATGTGAACTGTCGGGCTCTCCGGCGGGATGAAGCCCGAATCCGGAGGCGGACAGAGGAAAACCCCTGATTTTTATACGAAAACGATATCAAAATGATGGCTCCTTATACGAAACAGAAAGGTTTTCGTTCTGGCTTTTTTCCCTTTCCGGCGGTATCATGATGCCATCAGAAAACAAAGGGCGGTCAACGCTCTCCAAAATGACAATTGCCCGACAGGGGCAGGAAAGGAACCCAAAATGAAAAAGTTGTTTATGCTCGCGCTGATGATGACCGCGGCTTGCTGCACCGCTGCGGCTGAAACTGTCTGCGTGGAGCCTTTCCATGAGCTGAATATGGAAACATACGGCACGGAAGACTGCACGGTTTCCGCTTCCTTCTCCTCTTCGGACATCGATGAAAACAACGTGCTTTGCTATTCTGTTTACAGTGCGGATCTCTATGACGCGGACAAGGTTCTGGCGCTGAAGCCGGGCGATGTCCTCTTTGTGAACAACGAAGAGCTGACCGTGAAAACGGTCGGGATTGCGGAAGGCGGCGTGGATATCAACGGCGGCTTCTTCAATGAAAGCGGGGAGGAAGGCGCGACGCTGTGCTATGTGGACGGGGATCCGGACCACATGTACAGCCTGCAGTATGATGACCAGAAAGCGATGACGATGCTGGGACAGGCGGCTGATCTGCTTGCGGATCAGGTGACCGTCCGCAGCTATCACCTGAATGCGGATCTGGATTTTGACGGCGAATATGACGAAGTGACGCTTCCTGCCGCAGAGGTGAAGGCCTATCTGGCAAAGCTGGAGGAGGGCATGATTGTGTTCGGCTTCAGCGGCACAAAGCTGACGATGGTGAACGGCAGAATTACGGAGATCTTTGTGGACTGGACGCCAAACGCCTGACCCATACAGTTTTCTCTTTTTGAATATAGGAACCGCCCCTGAGCAAGGCGGTTCTTTTTGTATGAAAAAATCCGCTGCAGAAAGGCAGCGGAAGAAAATGGAATTCAGTGGTGGATGACATTGGCGGCGGCCCGGATCCGGGCAATGACCGGCGCGGCCTCCGGGCTTGTGAAGTAGGCATAGGTGGATTCCGGGACGAGCGGGCGCAGGGACTCCATGTTTCCTTCCTTAATGAGGGAGCGCACCGTGCTGGCGCTGACCGGCGCGCCGCCGGAAGTGAGCCGGGGGACGATGATACAGTCGATCCCGGCCTTCGGGAGCTCTTCCGCCATCACCTTGTTGTAGAGGGCGGTGACCTGGCTGAGCGGCTCCTCGCCTACATAGCGGACGCTGATGTTCAGCGCCTCGGCGATGCGGCGGAAAACCGCGAGATCCAGCCGGGCATGGCCTTCCATGACGGCGGTCTCGTCCTTCAGGAAATAACTGGGGAAGGTCGCGTTGGAGATGATGTACGGGCCGGAGTCGTGGCAAAGGACATTCGGGAGATCGGAGACGCCTTCCAGCACGAGGCGCCTGCGCACCTCAAAGGGCACGAGGCTGGCGTCCTCACTGACGATGAACAGATGCAGCGTATCGCATGCCTTTGCGGCGGTTTCGACAAGATAGCGGTGCCCGTTCGTAAAGGGGTTGGCGTTCATGACGAGCGCGGCACTGCGGCCCTCCCGGCGCGTTTTTGCAAGCCCGGAGAGGTAATCGGCAAAACCGCTGCGCCGGTTTTCCATGAAGACCAGCGTGTTGTCGACGCGGGCGATCTCATGGAAGCCGAGGTCGCCGAAAAACTTGGCGGTCTTCACTTTGGTATAGAGGAAAAGATGGGAATTTCCGCGCTGGAACTGTACCTCAACCAGGTGGGAGATGATTTCGTTCAGCAGGCCTTCTCCCTGATGGTCGCTGCTGACGGCGAAGCAGCGCAGCGTATTGCCGAAGCAGCTGCCAGTCGCGATGACCTGCTCGTCATCGTCTTTCATGGCGCAGATATAGTCAAGATTCCCGTCGCGGCGGATGCCCTCACGCTGGAGGAGTGCATCGATTTTTCGGAGCGTCCTGGCGTCCGTCGGACGGACTGCGGTGATGTACATCTTAAAAATCCTCCTTCAGGAAATGCAGAAAATAGCAGAGCGCGAGAAGGTCGGCGCTGCCGCCGGGGGAAAGGTTGTCTTCTGTGTATTCCCGGTTCAGGGAGGCGAGCGTCTCCCGATCCGGATAAGGATTCGCGGCGAGCAGGACGGAGAGCGCCCCCGCGGCGTTCCGGCTGCGCATGGAACCGCCGCGCTTCAGCATGTTCGTGTCCTCCGTAACGGCGAGCATGGACAGCATGGCGGCACTTCCGGCAAGATCGGTGGGAAGCCCGCGGGCGAGTCCATCTTCCAGCACGGGGAGCCCGGTCAGGACCGCCGGGAAGCCAGCCTGTGCCTGGCCGCGCACGCCAGTGACGCCGAGCGTGCCGTACAGCTTTTCCCCGGCCGTCCGCTCCGGCAGGGCTGCCATTTTTTGAACTTCGCCCGCGGCCATGGCGGCGGCTTCACGGAGAATCTGCTGCGGATCCTGCCGGGCATCGGGATCCAGACGGCCAAGCGCACCGCAGATGATACCGAGTGTATAGATAGCCCCTTTGTGGGTATTGACACCTTTTGTCGCCTGCAGCATGTCGCCTTCCGCGAGCCGTCCGTTAAAGCGCAGGGCTTCCAGTGTATGCGGAGCGGGCTCTTCGGCAGTTTCGCGGCCCGTTCTGAAGCAGGCCGCAAAGTACGGCCACAGGACGGAGGCACTGTTCATGAAGGTATAGATGTCCATGTCCCGGTGGCTGCCGCTGTCATTCCGATCGACCAGCCCGGGCTTCGGGGTCGTGCAGACCTCATACAGGAGGGAACGGGAGGCGAGGGAGGCAATGCGCGCGGCATCATCTTCCTTCAGAGCGTCCTCCAGAATGGATTTCGTCTTTGCCTGCAGCTCCGGGACGGAATGCGTCCGGCTGCGCGCGCAGTCCTTGGCGGGGCCGCCGCAGATGAGGCAGCGGCGCGGCTGAGGGCGATCCAGCTTTGTGCCGTCCGGGGAAAGCACGTCCATATCGAAGAGGCGGCCAACAGGGAGGCTGTCCTCCAGGGAGCAGGTGATCCTTTTCAGCTTCTCCGCGTCCATGCGGACGACATACAGCCCTTCGCAGCCGGTGGGCTCGTCGGTTTCTTCCTGCCGGACGATCTCCGCCTTTTCGCAGGAAAGCTGCTGCAGAAGGAGCCTGCGCCCCAGCCGGAAGCCGCGGCGGATGAGGGGGCTGTTCTTGACGGGACCGGCGATGTTCAGGGTGAAGGAAACGAGGGGCAGACCATAAGCCTGCAGCAGAGCCTGCTGGCGCCCCACGCGGCGCTCTCTGGCGGCAAGCATGGTGAGAAGATCCACGGTATTGTCCATAAGCTCGGCTCCTGTCAATTGATGACTTTCATTATAGCAAATGCAAAGGGGATGTCAAACGGGCAATCAAAAAGAAGCTGCGGAATTTCGCAGCTTCTCAGATATGGATGGATGTCAGGTTTTGCTGGCCTGAAGCTTCTTCCAGTAGGCATCGATGGCTTCCTGGTGCTGGGTGGCATAGCTTCCGATGCTCTGGGCTTTTTCCATGGTCAGCGGGAAGTGGACACAGAGATGCCCGTTGAAGTTGTTGGTTCCGAGATGGGAGGTTCCGTGCGGGACATTGTGTGTGGCGCCGATGTAGACGCGGCCGTCGGAGAAAGTGACGAAGACGACCTTCGGGGTCCATGTCTGCTTGCCGCCGAATGCTTTGTTCATCTTTGCGGTGTCATCCGAGGTTGCCGGTTCGGCGTCCATGTGCGCGTCCTTGGTCATGATGCGCAGCTTCCAGGAATAGCCCGTGGCAGGATCGTAAACCGTGCAGTATTCGCCGTTGGCATAGCGGGTGCGCCAGTTATAGAAATTGTTGTAAATAACGCTTGAGGTGTTTACCTTGACGGTGCCGTTGGCGACATCGGTGGCGGTGTTGCCGTTTTTGTAATCCGCATTGATGGCGGCGAGGGTCTTCGTGCCCGCAATGCCGTCCGCCGTAAGGCCTTTTGCTTTCTGGAAGGCGACGACGGCGGCCTTGGTCTTGGAGCCGAAGCTGCCGGTGAGGCTGCTGCTGTAATAGCCGAGCGCCTTCAGCATCTTCTGCATCTTCAGCACCGTGTCGCTCTTGCTGCCCTCCGACAGAGAGGTGGAGGTGTCGAGCGTCATGGAAGAGGTGCTTGTGGAAGTGGTCGTGGTTGCTGTGCTTGCCTTCGAGGCGATGGCGGCGATGGTCTTCGCGCCCGCGATGCCGTCGGCGGAGAGGTTGTTTGCCTTCTGGAAGGCGGCAACGGCAGCCTCGGTTTTAGAACCGTAATGGCCGGTAATGCTTCCTTTATAATAGCCGAGTTTCGAAAGATTCGTCTGCAGCGTCTTGACATCAGAGCCGTCGCTGCCATAGCGCAGGACAGAGGATGAAGAGGTGCTGGAACTGGAGGAAGAAGATGAAGAGGATGAGGAGGAAGAGGATGAAGAACTGGAAATTCCGGCCTTCTGGTACAGCAGCTTCAGCGTATCGTTTCCGACGATGCCGTCCGCTTGCAGATTGTATTTGCTCTGGAATTTTTTGACGGCTTCTTCCGTCCGCTCGCCGTAATGTCCGGTGATGCTGCCGGAGTAAAATTTGAGCTGCTTGAGTGCGGTCTGGATGGTGGAGACTTCGCTGGTCTCGTCACCGAGACGGTATGTAACGGCCAGGGCGGAAGAGCTGATCAACAGCATGACTGCCATGGCCAGAGCGGCAAATTTTATGCTGGAGTGCGTAAACATGGACTCTCTCCTTTCGCGCATAAGGGTACAATTCTGTAATTAGTTTATTACGGATTGTAATAAAAGTCAATAAGAATTTAACAGGATCCGAAGACAGGAGAAAAAACGCGCAGAAAATAAGGAAAGGATCCCCAAAAAATAAAACGGACAGACGAAGCTGTCCGAAAATTCAGGGTTCCAGCGTATGATCCCGGCGGAAGGGCCAGGAGCTTTCTTCTTCGATGATGTCCCGGTGGGAGATGCTGACGGGGACACCGGCAGCCCGGAGATGCTGGAAGAGCGCCTCACTGATGGCTACGGAACGGTGGGCCCCGCCGGTGCAGCCGATGGAGATCATCAGCCGGCGCTTGCCCTCTTTCTGATACTGGGGGATCAGATCATCGAGCATCCCGTACAGATGGCCGAGGAAGGTCTGCGTCTCCGGTTTCCCGAGGACATAATCCCGGATGGGCGCCTCCTGGCCGGTAAAGGCACGGATCTCTTTAATATAGAAGGGATTCGGCAGGAATCGAACGTCGAAAACGAGGTCACTCTCGCGTGGAATGCCGCGCTTATAGCCAAAGCTCATGATCTCAACGCGCATGCGGCTCTGAGCCCCGCCGGTGAGGAGTGCATCTGCTTTATCGCAGAGCTCACGGGTGCGCAGCCCGGAGGAGTTCAGAATGTAATTAGCCTGCTCGCGGAGGGGCTGAAGGAGCTCCTGTTCTTTCCGGATGGCTTCCTCAAGGCCGATACCGCCGCGCATGAGCGGATGATCCCGGCGCGTTTCTTTAAAGCGGTCGATGAGCGCATCTGTATTGCAGTCCAGAAAAAGGATGGAAATGTCGTGGCTCTGCCGCCCGGCAGTGACCGCTGTCAGTACCTTTTCCGGATCGAAGAGCGCACCGCTGCGGCAGTCGACGCCCAGGACAACCCTGGTATCGGTCTCTACATGTTCAAAAAGTGAAAAGACCTGGGAAAGAAGCATAGGCGGCAGATTGTCGATACATTGCCAGCCGCAGTCCTCCAGATGGTGAAGGACGGAAGTTTTTCCGGCTCCGGAGAGGCCGGTAACGATCAAAAACTGCATAGTTTTTTCTCCTTTTCAGGGTCAATCTTCGCCGAGAATACGAACCTCAGGCTCCAGAAGGATTCCGGAGGCGTCGGATACGCGCTTCTGAATGATCTTCATCAGCGAGAGGACATCGGCGGCAGTGGCACCGCCGCGGTTGATGACAAAACCGGCGTGCTTTTCGCTGACCTGCGCGCCACCGACGGAGAAGCCGCGGAGGCCACAGTCATCGATGAGCTTCGCAGCGAAGCCGCCGACAGGGCGCTTGAAGGTGCTTCCGGCGCTGGGATATTCCAGCGGCTGTTTTTCCCGGCGCTGTCGGGAAAGGTCATTCATGCGGGAACGGATGTCTTCGGTCTCGCCGCAGGGCAGGAATACGCTGACTCTTGTCACGAGAAGCGGCTCATCCGAAAGGCTGCTGCGTCTGTATCCGAAGGAAATTTCATCTTTATGATAGGCGAAGGGCGTTCCGTCCATCCGGATGCCGCTTACGTCGGTTACAATCTGGGATGTCTCCCCGCCGTAGGCGCCGGCGTTCATGATGACGGCGCCGCCGAGGGCACCAGGAATTCCGGAGAGCGGAACCATGCCGTCAAGTCCATGCATGCAGGCATAGGAAGCAAGCTGCGCCAGGGTAACGCCGGCGGGAACAGAAAGAGCGGAGCCATCTGAACCGGAGGAGATGACAGAAATATCTGCGGTCTGTCCTGCCATGCGCAGCACAACACCGCGGATGCCGCCGTCGCGCACCAGCAGATTGGTTCCGTTTCCGATAATGGTGACCGGAAGGCTGAGGGCAGAAGCGGCATTCAGGGCAGCCGCAGCCTGTGCTTCATCCCGCAGATCCAGAAGCAGGTCGGCGGGCCCGCCGATCCGGAAAGATGTGCAGGAAGACATGGGAAAATCCGGATGTATGGCATTGCAGGGAATGCCGGAATGGGCAAGCGTCCGGCAAAGAAGCGCGACAGATGGTGACATAAAAACCTCCGAAAGCCATTTGCTTTATTGTAGCGCATTGCCCGGACAGAAACAAGCGCAATCAGAACCCGAAGGAGAGAAGAAAATCCGAAAAGAATTTGAAAAAAATTTTTTTCGAAAAAAAGTTCGAATTTGGAATGAAAAAAGCTAGCGGTTGTGGCTTTTTGAAAAAACACACACAATTTGAATCTGATAAAACCGAATCATTCAAAAAATCAAGAATTGAAATGTTCGGAAAAATGTATTTTCGGGGCGAAACAAAGCGAAAAAAAGTGGTTGACAAGAGGGTGGAGGTTGGATATAATGCAATAGTCGTCAGCGAGAAGAGCTGATGACAAGATCCTTGAAAACGATACAGAAAAGAGAGAACGCGCAGGTCAGTCCTTCCCG
>R14__coassemble_946_pt1 | contig 16526 bp, 11 predicted proteins | sample R14__metabat2_high_PE_020 | metagenome-assembled genome bin R14 | reverse complement strand
CCCGCAGCGCCGGCCGCGCTTTCCAGAAGCAGACCGGCCTGAAGGCCGACGGCATCGCGGGCAAGGACACGCAGATCGCCCTGTATTCCGTTTCCGCTGTGCCCGCAAGCGCCACGCCCGTCCCGACAGCGACGCCCGCACCGCAGAAATACTGCATTATGGTGGACGTCACGAATCAGATAACCCGCGTCTTCACCTATGATGAAAACGGCGAATACACCGTTCTCGTGCGGGAAATGATCTGCTCCACCGGCACAACGAAAAATCCGACGCCTCTCGGCACGACGAAGATGCCGAAGAGCCGCGCCCGCTGGGGCTATTTCCCGACATGGGACAGCCACGCGCAGTATCTGACGCGCATCGACAGTGCGAATGCCTTCCATTCCGTGCTGTATTCGCAGCCGGATGAGCTCTCGCTCGTCGAATCCAGCTTCAAAAATCTCGGTACCCGCCAGTCGCATGGCTGCGTACGGCTCATGGTATCCGACGCGAAATGGATTTATGACAACTGCGAGGCCGGGACAATTATCACTGTCTACGAAAGCGGCCTTTATGATCCCGAATACACGATGACCCTGAAGCGCAGCCTGAACCCGGAGACCCTCCGGGAGGAGCCGCTTCCTTCTCCCACCGCGACCCCGGTCTACAGCCGGGAAAACTGGCCGAAAAAGTACCGCACACTCTACAAGGGGCAGAAAGGCACCGACGTCTTCATGGTGCAGATGCGCCTCCGCGAGCTCGGTTATTACACCGGCAGTGTCACCGGCGGCTATTACGGCGGCACGATCGAGGCGGTGAAAGCCTTTCAGGCGGATCACGGCCTGACTGTGGACGGCAGCGCCGGAAAGCAGACGCAGAAAGTCCTCTTCTCCGATGAGGCCGACCCAACCCCCGAACCGACGCCGGAGCAGCCCACGCCCACGCCAACCATCGACCCGCTGCTGCAGGGACCCGTGCCCGATACCCTCGGCTGATTCTGAAAGAAAGGAGCAACCCGGATCGTGAAACTGACCAGAAAACGCTGGACGGCGCTGACCCTGGCGCTGCTCCTGCTCTGCCTCGGCGGGATTATCGCCACCGTCACCCTGATCGATCCCTTTGAGGTCTATCACAAGGCGACCGCCTTCATTCCCCCGATCACAAACGGCACGCAAAGCTATTCAAACGCGGGCGTCGCCAAGCATTACGACTATGACAGCGTCGTCATCGGCTCCTCCATGACGGAGAACTTCGTTCCGAGCGAACTGGACAGCCTCTTCGGCGGCAGCTTTGTGAAGCTCAGCATCAACGGCGGTTCCCCCTTCAACCACCGCCAGATGATGGAGATGGCCTTCCGCACGCACGCTGTGAAGCGTGTGCTGTACGGAATTGACGCAGACGCGCTCACCTATTTCTATACGCAGCCGAAGTTCGAAATGCCGGATTACCTTTATGACGACAATCTGGCGAACGACGTCCGCTATTGGTTCAACACGAGCGTCCTTTCCAATTATATTCCGAAATGCCTCTCCACCTGGGGGCAGACCGATCCGGATCAGCGGGACAATATGTACAGCTGGGGCGATCTTTATCCCTATGGCGCGGCGTATGCCCTGAAGGGCGCGACGATCGACAGCCAGTCCTTTGAGCAAAAGGAAACACCCGCCCCCTTTGTCATGGCACAGCAGACCATGCTGAACATCGAGCATAACTATGTGCCCTTCATTGAGGAACATCCGGATACAGAGTTTGTCTTTTTCTTCCCGCCCTATTCCCTCGTCCGCTGGTATAAATTCTACCGCGGCGGGGATCTCGCCTATCATGAATCCCAGGCTTCCGCCGTTGCGGCGCGCCTGCTGCAGTATCCGAACGTAAAGATCTACGATTTCCGCGCCCGCACGGACTGGATCCTGAATCTGGACAATTACATCGACGACTACCATTACGGCCCCTGGATCAACAGCGCCATGGCGGAATCCATGGCCGCCGGCGAGGCACAAATCACCGACGCCGCGCAGGTAGAGGCCAATAATCTGGTGATTACCCATCTGGTGGAGCAGGTTGTCTCCGCCGGACAGTGGCCGGCTGAATTCACTCTTCCGGACGGAAACAACTGACAAAGGAGCAAGAGCCATGCTGTTCAATTCCTATGTTTTCATTCTGGCTTTTCTGCCGATCACCCTGGCTGGCTATTACCTGCTGGGGCTTCTGCCGGAGAAATGCCCGGCAAACAAGATCTTCCTGATCCTCGCCTCCTTTGTCTTTTACGGCTGGAACAACCCCGCCTATGTGCCGATCATCATCGGCAGCATCCTCATCAACTATGCACTCAGCCAGATCATGCTCCGCTCCGAAAAGAAGACGATCCGCCTTCCGCTCATGCTCCTCGGGCTCGCCCTCAACCTCGGCGTCCTCTTCTGGTTCAAATATCACGACTTCTTCTGTGAGAACATGAACGCCTTCCTCGGCACCGGCTTCAGCCTCAACAAGCTGGCGCTGCCGCTCGGCATTTCCTTCTTCACCTTCCAGCAGCTGTCCTACGTGATCGATAGCTATCGCCGCACGGTGCCGCGCTATAACCTCGCGGACTACGCCCTGTTCGTCACGTTCTTCCCGCAGCTGATCGCGGGCCCGATCGTCCTGCACAGCGAAATCGTGCCGCAGTTTGCCGACCCGAAAAACCGCCGCCCGAACAGCGAGAACTTCGCCCCGGGCCTCTTTGCCTTTGCCCGCGGCCTCGCCAAAAAGGTGCTCATCGCGGACACCTTTGCGGTCGCGGTGGACGCCGGCTTCAAGGCTGCCGCCGGGCTGAACACCGCCGAAGCCTGGTTTGTCGCCATTGGCTATACGCTGCAGCTGTATTTCGACTTCTCCGGCTATTGCGACATGGCGACCGGCATCGGCCTCCTGTTCAATATCAGGATCCCGATCAACTTCAATTCCCCCTACAAGAGCCTGAACATCCGCGAATTCTGGCAGCGCTGGCACATCACCCTGTCCCGCTTCCTCACCAATTACATCTATTTCCCGCTGGGCGGCAGCCGCCGCGGGATGGTGCGCACCTGTATCAACCTCATGATCGTCTTTCTGGCCAGCGGCCTCTGGCATGGCGCCGGCTGGCTCTTTCTGCTGTGGGGTCTGCTCCATGGCGCCGCCAGCGTCCTGTATCGCCTGTTCCGGAAGCAATGGGACAGCCTGCATCCCGCCCTGCAGTGGATGGCGACCTTTCTGTTCGTCGTCTGCGCCTGGGTCATCTTCCGGGCAACGAGCCTCAGCGACGCCGCGGCTATCCTGAAGTCCATGTTCATGATGAATTTCGGCGCAATCCGCAGCGACATCACCTCCGCCTTTGCGATGCCCGGCGGCTTCCATCCGGGATACAACGCCGTCTATATGCTGGGCTGGTATCTCGCGGCGCTGGTCGGCTGCCTCGGCTGCCGGAACGTCTATGAACGCACCTTCGACTTTAAGCCGACCGTCATCAATGCCCTCGTGACCGTCGCGCTGATCGTGCTCTGCACCCTCTCCCTGTCGAAGGTCTCCGTCTTCCTGTATTTCAACTTCTGAGGTGCGGCCCATGAAGACGCGCACCTGGCTCCGGCTGACGCTCGGGCTGCTGATAGCCGCCATTGCAGGCCTCTGCCTGCTGGTGATCCTCATCGACCCCTTTCAGATCTATCATCTGGCGTCTGCCTATATGCCGCCGATCGACAACACAACGCAGGTCTATTCAAACGCCGGCATCGTCCGGAACTACGATTACGACAGCGCCATCGTCGGCACCTCCGTGACCGAGAATTTCCGGCCGACCTATATGGATGAAAAGCTCGGGGGACGCTTCATCAAGCTCTGCACCGCCGCGGGAACGGTCTATAACCATTCGCTCCTCCTGCGGCTTGCTTTCAAAACGCACGGGATCCGGCGTATCGTCTACGGGCTGGATGTCTATTCCCTCATCGGGGAGGTCACCAAGACGGGCAGCGCCGTGCCGATGTACCTCTACAACGACAATCCGCTGGACGACTGTGCCTACTGGCTGAACCGCAGCGTCCTCGGTTCCTTCCTTCCCCGCTGCCTGCGGAATTGGGGACAGCGGCAGACGGACGACATCCGGGACAGCATGTATTGCTGGGCGGGAAAAGACCGCTATGGAAAGGTCGCCCTCTACAATGCCGAATTCACCCCGCCGGAGAGCATGCAGCCCGCTGACCGCTATTTTGAAAACGCACAGGCCAATCTGGAGACAAATGTCCTGCCGTATATCAGGGAGCATCCGGAGACGCACTTTGATTTCTTCTTCCCGCCCTATTCCGCCGCGGAATGGGCAACCATGGAGAGCAAGGGAACGCTGAATGCGGTGCTCGCCCTTCGCGGCCTCGCCTATGACCGGCTTTCCGCCTTTGCCAATGTGACCGTCTACGACTTTGCCGCGCGCGAAGACTGGGTCACCGATCTGGAGAACTACAAAGACACCACGCATTACGGGCAGTGGATCAACGACGCCATCGTGGACTGCATCGCGGCAGGCGGGAACGTCGTCACGTCCCGCGGCGAACTGGACGCCGCAAGTGAACAGCTGCATGCCTGGGCAGACGCCCAGATCACGGCCGGCGGTTGGATATTCTGAATCATAACAGGAAGTGTGCATCATGTCAGAGAAAAGAAGAAGACCCGTCCGGCCGTCTGCCGGTCAGGCGTCCCCGCAGAAGACGGCGCGCGCCCGGGATGCCGCATCCGGAAAACAACCCTCCGGAAACAAAGCGGCCTTTGTGCGCTTCTGCGTCAGCGGCGGGCTGATTGCGGGCGTCGTGCTGGCTTCGTTTTCCCTGTCCTCCGTCCTGCCCGCGCCGGATGATCCGCTTTCCGCCAGCGCGGAGGCGAGCATTACGCCCGAGCCCTCGCCCAGCGCGGAGCCGACCATCTCCCCCACGCCCGCGGCTTTCGCGCCCTTCGGCGCCCAGTACGGCTACGGCGGCGAGGAGCTGATTCCGCAGACGCCAACCCCCGTTCCGACGGACACGCCGCTGGTCTTCACCCCGACCCCGACCGACACGCCGGCCCCGTCCGGCTATGCGACGCTCCGCAAGGGCGCCAGCAGCGAGGATGTCCGGAAGATGCAGCAGGCGCTCTTTGACCTGGGCTATCTGACCGATACCGTCGACGGAAACTACGGCGCCAATACGGCAAATGCCGTGACAGCCTTTCAGGCGATCAACGGCCTGGAGGCCGACGGCGTCGCGGGCAACAAGACGCTGACGCTCCTGTACAGCGGGGACGCAAAGCCCGCCAGCGCTGCGCCCGCCACGGACTTCCTCATCCTCGTGAACCGAACGCACACGCTGGATGAGAACTACGTCCCCTCCGACCTTGTGAGCATCGCCAATCTCCTGCCTTCCGACATCGTGAAGGTCAAATACAAGGGCACGCAGGCGAACCGGACAGCGACGGAAGCCCTCGCCGTGATGCTGCGTGCAGCCGCCGCGGACGGCATCACGAACTGGCAGGTCTCCTCCGCCTACCGCACCTGGAAGGAACAGCAGAAGCTCGTGGACAATTCCGTCTCCGCCTATCTGAAAAACCATTCCGACTGGACGAAAAAGCAGGCGCTCTCCGCCACCTACAACACGGTTGCCCCGGCCGGCACGAGCGAACACCAGACCGGTCTTTCCTTCGATGTCACCGTTCCGGGCGTCAGCTTTACGGGCACAAAGCAGCAGAAATGGCTGCACGCCCACTGCGCAGAATACGGCTTCGTCGTGCGCTTCACAGAGAAAAAGCAGAAGCTGACCGGCTTCATCGCGGAATCCTGGCACATCCGATACGTTGGCCTGGAAGCCGCGCAGATCATGACAGCAAACGACTGGTGCCTCGAGGAATACATCGACGTGCTTGGAAAATAAATGCTTCTGAACCGGCAAAAGCCCGGCTTTCCCTCACCAAAGAAGGAAAGCCGGGTTTTCTGTATTCTGTGGGGCATTGAAAAACCCGCTTCCTTTCGGAAGCGGGCTTGCTATTCATTTGGCGAAGAATCAATAGCAGCTCATGGAAGCAAGGTTCGTGCAGCTTTCAAATGCGCTCTCGCCGATCTCCTCGATGGCATTCGGCAGGGAAACACTGGAAAGTGACTTGCCCTTAAATGCTTCAGCGCCGATCTTATTGACGTCGTAGGTTGCTCCCGCATAATAAACCGTCTCCGGAACCGCAACTTCGTCTGCATCCTCGTTGTAGGAAGCAACGGTCAAATTCGTTCCATCCACAGCGTAGGTGAAGTAGCCCTTTGTGAACTCGCTGCCGATCTTGAACGTCATCTCCTGAGTCGTGCTGTTCGATTCGACGACACTCCACACCTCATAGATAACTGTATAGGTACCCTCGGTCGTGGGCAGATCAATGGAGTAGTCCGCAGTTTCCGGGTTGTCTTCAGCAACGACAGCATCATTTTCGTCTTTCACATAGTAATGATACGAGAAATTGTTGTCGCCGCCGGTCGGCAGGGAGGACGGATTGAGCGTGACGCCCGGAAGCGTGTAATTCGTCTCCGTCAGATCAACCGTTTCCGTTCCGCCGATGTTCGCCGTGAACTCATGGAGCACCACAGGCGGCGCATCCTCAGCGTCAACAACCTCCGTCTTGCTCAGCACGCAGGTGGCCTTGTCGACGATGCGGGCGCTGCCCACATAGGTCTCGATCAGGCAGCTGTACTCTCCGGCGCTCAGCGCGAAGCTCTCGATGGTATAGGTGGTTCCGGACTTGGTAATCGTGTAGTCACGTTCGCCAACCGTAACCGTCTGCTCGCCCTTATCATCAAATTTTGCCACTGCAAAGCTAACAGATTTCGTGGCATCCTCGCCATAGGCGTTCGCAACCGTCACCTTGAAGCTGGTCGCGTCCGAACGCAGGCACTTGAAGGTGAGAGAAGCCTTATCACCAGATACATAACCGAAGCTGACATTGAGGGCGGCGCTGGAAGCGGCGGCCTTCATGGAAAGCGTCTTCTTCGCGCTGGCAGTGCCCTTATAGGTCTTATAGACATACTTCTTGCCGCTCTTGACCTTCTTCACCTGAATCGGCTGAATCTTGAAGGTCGCGGTACCGGAGGTCTTGGCATTGCCCTCCACCACATAGTACTTGTCGCCGTCGTTCTCATAGGTGCTGACCTTCAGGGCCTTCACCTTGGAGTAAGTGCCGTACGTCTTCAGCGCGCCGTCCGAAGTGAACGCCAGCGTCACCGTCTGGTTGAAGCCGGTCACCGTAAAGCGGGTATTCGCCCAGTAAGCCCTCAGCGTCTCTTCGTCCGTCGTCTTCAGATCCTGCGTGAAGGTGATGGCGGCAAGGCCGGAGCCGGTCTGAACCGCGCTCTGGATGACAGGCTGTGCCTTCCAGGCGACGTCCTCGTTGTGATACAGGTCAACCCTGCAGGACTGCTTGGTGCCAGTAAGCGTCTTGGTGACCCACTTCTTGCCGCTCTTGACCGTGGTGAACTTCTTCGGGGTCACGGCAATCGAGGTGGACATCGCGGAGGAAGGAGCGAAGCACTGAACCATAAAGGTTGCCGTGCACTCGTCATCGTTCGTTTCAATGCCACAAGAGAAGAACGGATTATTAAAGTCCGTATTGTTTTCTCCGAAAATCGTACCGTCTGCCAGAATATCTCCAGCTTTGGGAATAACCTTTGTACCGGTCTTCTTCTTTTTGTTCGCTGTATAGGTATAGGTATACTTGGCGGTATAGGTGATATATTCCTTTTCCTCCACCGTGTATGTGTCTTTGTACAGCGTTACCGGATATCTGAAACCGGAGATTACGATCCGATCCGGAAGATCTTTTTCCTCTGCAACGCAAAGCTCAAAGGCCGCTGCAATCTGATCTGAATACTCGTCCGTCAATCCTTCTTCGCCATATTTCTTTGTCTGTTCAGCAATAAGCCCGGACACCTTTTTCCACGCGGTGGACGGCTTTTTCACCTCCACCTCAAACCTATTGCTGCTCTCTCCATACAGTTCCTGGACGAGCTTCTTCTTGCTGTTGACCGTCTTGCGAACCTCGGCACGCACAAAATAGGTATGCTTTCCTTCGGTCACGCCGGTGAGGGTCACCTGATTGCCGACGCCAACCTGGGAAGTCTCGTCATCGAGATCAACCACGAAAGCTTCGTTGGCAACCGTTTTCTTCGTCTTGCCGATCTTCTTCGTGGTGGTGGCATAGGAGACACACGCAACCTGCCTGGCAACGCCGTCAGCCTCGCCGATCTCATAGACATAATACTTCAGCGTTCCGTCAGCCAGATTCGTCACGTCCGCTGCCGTGAGACCTTCCTGCACAAAACGGAGGATGACCGTGCCGTCAACCGGTGTGCCGTCGCTGTTGGTTTTCTGCTTGACAACCAGGATCGGAGCCTTCGCCCAGGTTTTTTCGGCGGCATTTTCGGTCACGTCATCGAAAACGGAGACGATGCTGCGCTCCTGCAGCTCTTCCTCTGTTTCCTCCGCCGCAACTTCCGGGATGCTCTCATCGACATCGATGGTTTCTCCTTCAGCAAAGAAATCCTCGCTGAAGAAATCCCCTGTGCTTTCTTCCGTGTTTTCCTGCTCAGCGAAGAATTCCTCCGCAAGACCCGCAGGAGCCACAGAGGCCAGCATTCCGAGTGCCAGAGCCATACAAATTAACTTTTTCATATCTTCCCCTCCTTAAGGCGGATGATGATGCTACACGATGATTATATCCCCAAAGTACGTATAATTGCAATACAAATTTAAAAAATTCGGCAGAGAGACGAAGCCCGTGCCTGTTTCCGGCCGCTTATCCCCGCAGTTCGAAGGCAAGTGCACCGCCGCAGCGGAAAAGCGCAGGCTCGCCGCCGCAGGAAAGCCATCCCTCCTCCACGCGCAGCCGCCTTCCGGTAATCAGTTCCTCATAGGTTCCATCCGGAACCGGGATATGCGCCGCAGCGCTCCGTCCCTGTGTGCTGAAGACCCCGCAGATCCGCTGCCCCTGCCAGGCGATCTCCGCAAAGAGCATCGCCCCCGGCAGCGGAAGATGCCATGGGCGAAGACCGGGTCCCGCCGAATCTCCGAAAGACGCCGGAACAGCGGCGAAATGTCCTCCCCGCTCCAGTCAATCGGATCCGCATTAAACAGATCCGGCTTCACGGCAGCGCTGCGCTCCTGGCCGTTGTAGATCATCATGACGCCCTTTTTCAGGGCATTGAAGACGATCCAGTTCCTGCGCGCCTTCTCATCCGGAATGAGAAAAGCGGATCGGCTGCGGTCGTGATTCTCCAGATAGCGGAGCTTCACATAGTTCTCCGGGAACGTGCTTTCCTGCAGATTCAGCTTCTCAGCATAGCGCGCCAGCGCCGTCTCGTCCGTCAGTGCGCGCAGAAAATCCCGGTAGATATCGTATTCATAGCACATATCGAAGGCCTGATACTCCTCCGCATCGGAATGAGAGCAATGGCCCCGGCTGCGCAGATAGACATGGAAATCCGGCTCCGAGGATTCAGAGAGCCAGAGGCACCCGGGCCGGATCTCTGCGACCTCCTGCCGCGCCTGCAGCCAGAAATCCAGCGGAACCATCGGCGCCACGTCACAGCGGAAACCGTCCACCCACTGCGCCCAGTACTTCAGGGTATCGATCTGATAGCGCCAGAGATCCTTCTGATCATAATCCAGGTCGATGATGTCGCTCCAGTCCCCCACATGATTGCCGAAGCTTCCGTCCGGCTTGTGATAGAACCATTCCGGATGCGCAGCAGCAAGCACGCTGTCCGGCGAGGTGTGGTTGTAGACCACGTCGATCATGACCTTCATGCCGCGGTCATGCACGGCGCCGCAGAAATGGATGAAATCCTCCAGCGTGCCGAACTCCGGATTGACCGCCCGGTAATCGCGGATCGCATACGGGCTGCCCAGCAATCCCTTGCGCGCCTTGACGCCCAGCGGATGGATCGGCATCAGCCAGACGATATCGGTGCCCAGGGCATGGACACGATCCAGCTCCCGTTCCGCGGCGGAAAAGGTTCCTTCTTTTGTGAACTGGCGCACAAAAATGCAGTAAAGTGTCTCCTGACGGAGGCTGACCGGTGTATCTTTCGCCATAAAAGTCCTCCTTGTTCAAAGCCGCGCAGCACGGCGCCGGATGATCTTTCTTGATGATCCGCTTTATTTTTTCTCCTTCATCAGAAGCGCGCAGGTCTTTTGCAGCGCTTCCTCTTTGGGCACGGCCGCGAGCCGCAGCGCATGCGCCAGCTTCAGCGCCCTGCCCATGCCGGGACCCGGTTCAAAGCCGGCCGCCATCAGATCCTGCCCCTTCACAAATGGGAGCGTCATGCGGCGCCTGTATTCAGCGAGCATGCCGCGCAGAAATCCTTCCTGCTGTGCGGGGTCTTCACCGGCGGCAAGCCTGTCCGCGCGGAAGAGGAGAATCAGATCCTCCGGCGAGACGGATCGGTCGTACAGCTCCGACAGGGTGTCCGCGTCTCCGGCCTGCGCCGCCAGCCGGCCGATCTCGCCGCGCAGGGCATTCATGTTCGATACATAGTCGATCGTCCGGGTTTCGCGCGTCACGGGACGAACCAGCGCCTCACCGTCCGGGCAGGCTGCCGCATACAGCAGGCCGAGGGGATATTTCGCCTCCGTGCGCATCCGAGCCGCGGCATCCATCGTGCGCATCGCCCGCTGCCATGCATCCGGCTCCCGGGAAAGGCTTTCCATCGCCGGGAACCAGTACGCAAGCTGGTTCATTTTCTTCAGCTCCTCAAAGAAAACGGAAGGCCGGGGCGCCTGGCCGAAAGCCTTTTGAAGCTCACCCTCAATCCTCTCCCGTGCCAGGGCGGTCAGATCCATGCGGCGGGAAATCGCAAGCGTTTCATCCGCAACCTGGAAGCCAAACCGGGCGGCAAACTGCGCCGCCCGGAGGACACGCAGCGGATCCTCCGCAAACGTCGCGTCGTTCACGTGGCGGATCACGCCCCGCTTCAGATCCTCCATGCCGCCAAAGGCGTCGATGATCTCCCCCGTCAGCACATCCTGCATCAGGGCATTCATCGTGAAATCGCGGCGTCTGGCCGCCTTTTCCGTGCCGATAAACGGATCGACAAAGTCTTCGAAGTCCTTGCGGCCGCGTCCGTCCGCCGTTTCGCAGCGGGGCATGGCCATGTCAAGCTCATAACCGCGCAGACCAAAAATGCCGAAGCTGGCGCCCATCACGATGGGTTCACCGATGGAATTCAGGATTTCCGCCAGCTTCTTGGGCGTGATGCCGTGAATCTCGATATCAATGTCCTTGCTTTCGCGCCCAAGAATGCTGTCCCGGACAAAGCCGCCCACATAAAAGGTCCTGCCGCCGGCCTCCCGAACCAGTGCCGCGACTTTCTTCGCCATTTCCGCATTCTTATCCATTGCGGTCACCCCACCTGCCTGATCGTCTGTATGTCGGATGCAAATCCGTTATTGTTCAAATTTCAGAATGATGCGCTTTCCGTCCGTGCCGCATTCCGCCCGCGGAAAGAAAGCCTGCGCGTTCGGCAGATAGTCCTCCGGCTCCTCGATCATCTGGGAGAAATGGGTCAGCCAGAGCCGCCTTGCGCCCGCCTCTGCAGCCGTCCTGCCCGCCTGCGCAAAGGTCATGTGGCCGCGCTCCATGGCGGATTCCCCCTGCTCATTTTCGCCATAGGTCGCCTCGCAGATCAGCAGATCCGCATCCGCGGCCGCGGTCGTCAGGCTTTCGCACGCCGCCGTGTCGCCGCTGAAGACGAACTTCAGCCCCCTGCGGGCCTCGCCCATCACCATGGACGGCTCGACCCTCCGGCCGTTCACCTCGAGTGTCTCCCCCTTCTGCAGCCTGCCCCACAGGTTCTGCGGCACGCCCAGCTCGTTCGCCCTCTGCGGCAGAAACCTTCCGGCGCGGCCGAGGGTCACGATGTATCCCTGGCTGGTCACGCGGTGCTGCGTCCGGAACGGCGTCAGCCGCGCCTTCCCGGGCCAGCCCTCCGCCAGCTCGCACAGCTGTACGCCCTCCGCCGGCAGCTCCTTCAGGACAACATCGTAGGGCGTCCAGCCGACGAGCTCCAGGATCGGCTTCATGGCCTGCTCAAGGCCTTCCGGGCCGATCAACAGCAAAGGCGCCGTTCTGCCCATCATGGTCATCGTCTGCATCAGGCCGGGAAGACCGAAAATGTGATCCCCATGATAGTGCGTCAGCGCGATCATATCGGTGCCGGTCACGGCGGCGCCTGCGCCTGCGGCGGCGCACTGCGTGCCTTCGCCGCAGTCAAAAAGGATCATATGCCCGGCGCATTCCAGCGTGGCCGCGGTCTCTGCCCTGCCAGGACGCGGAACCAGGGCGGAATTGCCGAGCATGGTAATTGTCATCATATCATCATCTCATTTCATCGCTGCGTTGTGCTGTTCACACCCGCCGGGTTCGCTGCCTTCGGCCGTGGTTCGTTTCCTGCCTCAAGGCCTCTCTGTTGGTATTATATTACGCGTTTGCTGAAAAGCAAGCCATCTGTCTCCGAGGATTCACCCAGTTTTCCGGAATCCCTGTTCACGCCTCCAGGAAACCTGAAAAGAGCATGAGCCGTCACCGACATCATGCTCTTTTCTTTTACAGTTTGCTCGGCTTGTTCAGCGTCTGAACCCGGCTGCGGCCGACAAGCGCGGCGGCTTTGCTCACCGTGCGCTGGTGCGCGCTGTCCACCTTGCCCGTGCCGCTCGTCTTCGAGCCCTGAAAATGCAAGCAAAACTGACCCGTATAATTGTTGCCCTTCACCTGATCATCGCCGTGCGGAGTGCCATAGCAGGAGCACACCAGCTGATAGCCGTGGGAGGTCGTGAGCAGCATCGGCCGGCGCCGCGCGCTGATCTTCGCCGGATTCACCACGCCGTAGATCTGGCAGAAGGTCTTCGTGTCCGCTGCCGTCAGGGGCTCCACGTCCAAATGCGCCCCGCTTGACTGGATGCGCACATTCAGCGTCTTGCCCGTCGTCAGATCCTTCAGGGTCGCCGTTTTGCCCGCTGCAAAGCCGATCTTCGGGAAGACGCCCGTCTTTTTGGCCTCATACCAGTCCAGATTGTATACCACGCCGGATTTTGTGCTGCTTCCGCTGCTCTTTGAGCTGCGCTCAATGGCAACCCGCGTCTTGTAATCCGCTTTTCCGTTTGCCGTCAGGCCGTGATCCTGCTGGTATTTTTTGACGGCCCGCTCGGTCTTTTCGCCGTAGTTGCCGGTGATATTTCCGTAATAATAGCCGATCGCCTTCAGCTGCTTCTGCAGAACGCGCACCGTCGTCTTGTCCAGGCTGCTGCCCGAAGAGGAGGAGGAAGACGAGGTCTTTCCGCTCTTTTTTGCGACTGCATCCCGGATCGCCGTCAGCGTCTTCGGCCCCGGGTTTCCCGTCTGGGAAAGGCCCTTTGCCTTCTGGAAGGCGCGCACGGCGGCCTCTGTTTTGTCGCCCAGCCTGCCCGTGATGCTGCCGCTGTAATAGCCGAGTGTCTTCAGCCCCTTCTGTGCCTCTTTGATATCCGCAGCCGAAGCCGAAGCGAAAGCAGCCGCAGACGCCGCCGTCATCACGACGGCAAGCAGAAGCGTCATCAGCCGCTTTGCAATCCTCACCATGGTAACCCGCCTCCTGTCCGTTATCCCCAAAGGGTCATTTCGTACATTTGTTAACCGATTTGTTACGAATTGTAACACTTTTAAGCCGATATGTAAAGCTTAATTCGGTTCATTTTTTAAATTTTGTAACATGTTTTAATAAAAAGTTCACATTTAGGCGGTAAAAGAAGGCTTTACATCCATTTTAGCGTCAAAAAGGAGCCCCGGAATACTCCGAAGCTCCTTTGAATATTCAATTGCGAAATATTTATTTTGCCAGGCGATAGATCTCCGCCATGTCGGAGGCAACCAGATACTTCGCGGAACCCTTTCCGCCGCCGCAGGCGCGGCAGGCGCTTTCGGCCATCGCGGTCATCTGCTCCTCGGTGGGATCGATGCCCAGCTCGCGCAGGCTGGTCGGCATGCCGATGCGGCGATAGAAGGCCTCCATCGCCTCAATGCCGGCGATTGCGGTCGCCTCATCGCTGCCCTGCGGCGCGACGCCCATGACGTTCGTCGCATAGCGCACAAAGCGCGGCAGGCAGTCCGCCATGACATAGCGCGCCCAGGTGCCCCAGACGGCGGCAAGACCCGCGCCGTGGGTGACGTCGAACATGCCGCCCAGCTCATGCTCCAGCTGATGCGGCATCCAGTCGCCGCCGTCGTTACCGCAGCCGGTCAGACCGTTATGGGACAGGGAAGAGGCCCACATCACCTCGGCACGGGCGTCATAATTCGCCGGATCGGCATGCAGAACCTCGGCGCAGTGCATCACCGTGCGCAGCAGACCTTCCGCGATCGCGTCGGTCAATTCCATCGTACCGCCGTTCGTGAAATAGCGCTCCATCGTGTGCATCATGATATCCGCGCAGCCGGACTCCGTCTGATAATCCGGGAGCGTCAGGGTCAGCTCCGGATTCATGACGGCAAAGCGGGGGCGGGCGATATCGTCGTTATAGGAGCGCTTCTCGCCGGTCAGCTCGTTCGTGATGACGCAGCTGTTGCTCATCTCGCTGCCGGCCGCGGCGATCGTCAGCACCGTGCCGACCGGCAGACAGCCCGCCGCGTTCCGCTCATGCAGGAAGAGCCCCCACACGTCGTGATCCGGATCCGCGAGGCCGTAGGCGATTGCTTTCGCGGAGTCGATGACACTGCCGCCGCCAACCGCCAGGATGAAGTCCACGCCCTCCCTGCGGCAGAGCTCGATGCCCTCGCGCACCTTGCCCAGATGCGGATTCGGCACGACGCCGCCCAGTTCCACATGGCTGACACCCGCTTCATCCAGGGACGCCTTCACCCGGTCGATGAGGCCGGAGCGCACAGCACTCCTGCCGCCAAAGTGGATCAGCACCTTCGTGGCACCCGCCTCCCGCGCAAGGCGGCCGGTCTCCTTTTCGGTATCCTTCCCGAAAACGACTTTCGTAGGGGTATAGTAGGTAAATCCGTGCATAACGGCTCCTTTCCCGGCCTTCGCCGGAGCATGTTTTATTGTCAGGAAGGGCAATTCTTGAGCCCTTCCAAAGGATACGGTCACTCGGCCAGGGCTGCCCTTTCCGCTGCCCTGCGGCGGACATCCACGCCCGGGAAGCGGAGGATCTGCATCCGGCCCGGATCGCAGAGGCGGGCAGCCAGGCGATCCCCATAGCGCTCATACAGCTGTGAAACGGCGCAGTTCGTCGTCACGACGAAGGCGCGGCCCGCGTTCACGCGCTCCCCGATAATATGATAGAAACCGCTGACGGTCGCTTCGCGGCGCATCGGCTCCGCCCCCAGATCGTCGATGCACAGCAGATCACAGTTCAGCAGATCGCCGACCAGCTCCGCGCCCCTGCCATCGAACTGATTCTCCCGCATAATCTCCGACAGACGGTAGGCGCTGACGAAGACGACGGAGAAACCGCGCTCCAGCACACGCTGGGCGACGCAATTCATCATGTAGGTCTTGCCGACGCCCGTTTCGCCGCAGAACAGGAGGCCGTGCCCCTGCCCCGGGGCAAAATCATCGGCGAATCGCTCGCAGCGGGTCCGGATATTCCGGATATAGCCCCGCTGGGTATTTTTAAGTCCCTCCAGCGGCTCATCCGGAAAGACTTCCTCGTCAAAGTGCGCAAAGTTCTGTTCGGAGAGGCCCTGCAGCCCCTCCTGACGGCAGAGCCGGGCAAGCACCGCCCGCTTCAGGCAGGCGCATTGCTCCCGGATGAGCGTCCCGGTATAGCCCGTATCCCCGCAGACAGGGCAGCGGCGCACCGGCTGCAGCCAGTCCTCCGGCATCCCCTGGCGCTTCAGCTCCGCGTGCAGTTCCCTGTTCACGAAGTCGATCTTTTCCGCGGTCTGCTTCGAAATCTCCGGGGCATTCGCCGGATCTGCAAAGGCACAGCGCATTCCGTCCGAAAGAGCCTGCCTGCGCTGTTCCAGAAGCTCCGCTGCGCGGGCGCTCTTCGCGGCAAACTCCTCCCGGCGGCGCTGCTCCTCGGCATAGTTCCTGCCGCGCTGCTCTTCCAGTTCCGAAAGCGCCTCACGCATGGCGTTTTCACGGCTCAGCATGCTTCATCCTCCTCTGCATCACGGGTTCCCCGGATCATCCGCGTCCAGGTCAACCTCCATCTTCCGGAAATCCTCCTCCGTATAGCGGCGCTGCTGATAATCCCTGACAGCGGGCTGTGCCGCCTGCGGACGGGACGAGCCGGCGACGTGCGCCTCATGCTCCTTTCTGGCAGCGTCGATGGTGACGATCCCCGCCCGGAACCAGTCCTCCAGGATGTGGCCCATAGCCGGGATCGGCGCCTTGTTCGTGCGCGCATACTCCGCGGCCAGCAGGATCAGCTCCATGGACATGCCGCGGCTCTTCCAGTCGGAAAGCAGCCAGCGGTCCGCGAGCCCCGGGCGCTTTTCCAAGCCCGCCGCATCGTAGATCTGATGCACCTCCGCATTGAGGCCATGCACGCGCACCG
>R14__coassemble_903_pt1 | contig 17227 bp, 15 predicted proteins | sample R14__metabat2_high_PE_020 | metagenome-assembled genome bin R14 | reverse complement strand
CCGCAGATCATGCTCTTCGATGAGCCGACCTCCGCGCTGGATCCGGAGATGGTCGGCGAGGTGCTCGCCGTCATGAAAGAGCTGGCTGAGGGCGGCATGACGATGATCGTCGTCACGCACGAGATGGGCTTTGCCCGCGAGGTCGCCGACCGCGTCGTCTTCATGGATGGCGGATACATTCTGGAGGAGGGCACCCCGGACGAGGTCTTTAATCACCCGAAGAATGCCCGTCTGAAGGACTTCCTCAGCAAGGTGCTGTAAGTCACGGCAAGGAACCGGGCGCCCCTGGCACGATTTTCAGTGCTGATATGGAATTCAAAAACAGCAGGCGTACAACTTCTGAATCAGAAGCGGTATGCCTGCTGTTTGTCGTTTTGAAAAGAAAATAAGCTTGTGGACTCGGGTGCCCTTCAATATTTCTGCAAAATCCATGGGGGCACGACGCGGCTCTGCCGGAGCAGGAGCAGCAGGATGAGCATGGCCGGAACGGCAGCATAGAAGAGAAACGTCCAGTGTTTTCCTTTCGGGCCGGGTCTTCCGTTGTAGAAGATGATGGGAAGCGCCGCAGCGGGCGCTGTGAGGCTGAGCCGCGTCCAGCTGCCGCTGACGCCGGAGAGCATCAGCAGAAAGGCGTAGGCGAGCGGAAGGAGGAAGGCTGCGGCAGCCTGGCGGTTCTGTTGTCCGCGCGTGCTGTAAAACGCAAAGCACAGCGCCGGCCCAAGCCAGCCAAACGAGAGATTTGCCGCCATCGCCAGAAGACAGGCCCCCGCCAGGATGAGAAAATGCTGATGAGGCTTCTGTGTTCTGCCACAGAGCGCCAGCATGCCGAGGGAGAGCAGCAGCGACCAGCCCGCGTTCTGCATCATCGGCGCCAGCGGACTGCCGAAATGCAGGAGATCAAAGGGGATCTCGCAGACGAGCGAGAGCAGGAGGAGCCGACAGGCATATCGCTTTCTGCTGTGCGTATGGACAAAGCCCTCTGACAGCAGAAAACAGTAGAGCGGGAAGGCGATCCGTCCCGCGGCACGGAAGAGCTCCGCGTGCGGGAAAAGGGCAAGCCCGGCATTGTCGGCCGTCATGGCGAGGAACGCCAGCAGGCGCAGAAGGAAACTGGTCACGAAGGCGCTCCTTTCCGGAAAAATCCCCTGTATGATACCGCCTGAAGACGGGGATGTCAAGAAAAAAAGCTTGACAGACAGGGCGATATGCGGTATGATAACGAAGCTGTCAAGGGTTACAGCTTTACGGAGGCATTTGTGGAAGACCGCATTGAAACAGGATGGCTGTTCGGGTTTTACGGGCCGCTGCTGACAAAGCGCCAGCAGGAACTGCTGACACTCTGGTGTGATGAGGATCTGTCCCTCTCCGAGATCGCTGCCCGTGAGGAGATCTCCAGGCAGGGCGTGTGTGATGCGGTGCATTCCGCTGAGAAGCGCCTGCATGATCTGGAGGCGCGGCTCGGGCTGCTGGCCCGGTACCGCAGGCTGACGGACGGCCTGAGACAGTGCATGGATGAAATGAGCGGGATCCCCGGCGACAAAGCGCGCAGGGTGGAGGCGGCCCTCGGCCGTCTGCTTGCTCTGGAGGAGGAAGAAGATGGCCTTTGAGGGACTGACCGGGAAGCTGCAGCAGGCATTCGGAAAGCTGCGCGGCAAGACGAAGCTCTCGGAAGAGGACGTAAAGGTCGTCATGCGTGACGTCCGCATGGCGCTTCTGGAAGCGGATGTGAACTACAAGGTCGTCAAGGACTTTGTCAAGAAGGTTTCAGAGCGCTGCGTCGGCCAGGAGCTGACGGAGAATTCGAATCCGCAGCAGCAGATCTACCGCATCGTGAGCGAGGAACTGACCGCGCTGATGGGCGGAACGAACGCAAAGCTGAACTTCAGCTCTTCCCCGGTGACCGTCTTTATGCTGTGCGGCCTTCAGGGCGCCGGCAAGACGACAATGTGCGGCAAGCTGGGCGGCTGGCTCAAAAAGGACGGCAAGCATCCGCTGCTGGTTGGCTGCGATATCTATCGCCCGGCCGCGATCAAGCAGCTGCAGGTCGTCGGCTCTCAGGTCGGGGTTCCGGTCTATGAGCACGGCACGCAGGATCCGGTTCTGACGGCCAGGGAAGCGGTTGAATACGCCCACGCCCATCAGAATGACATCGTCATTCTGGATACGGCAGGCCGCCTGCACATCGATGAGGAGCTCATGAATGAGCTGGTCCGCATCAGCGACGAGGTGCATCCGACGGAAATCCTGCTGACCATCGATGCGATGACCGGTCAGGATGCTGTGAACGTCGCCTCGAGCTTTGCGGGCAAGCTGGAACTGACCGGCTGCATCCTGACAAAGCTGGACGGCGATACCCGCGGCGGCGCGGCGCTGAGCGTCCGCGAAGTGACCGGCAAGCCGATCAAGTTCAGCGGCATCGGCGAGAAGCTCTCCGATATCGAGCCGTTCCATCCGGATCGTATGGCAAGCCGCATCCTCGGCATGGGCGATGTTCTGACGCTCGTCGAGAAGGTGCAGGAGAACATCGACATCAATCCTGAGGAGACCGCCGGTATGGTGGATCGCCTCAAGAGCGCGGACATGACCCTCGATGACTTCCTCAGCCAGATGCAGCAGATCAAGAAGATGGGCCCGCTCTCCGGCATCCTCAAAATGCTGCCGGGCATGAGCCAGCTGGGCGACATCGATATCCCGGACGACGCGATGAAGAAGCCGGAGGCCATCATTCGTTCCATGACGCTGAAGGAGCGCCGCCATCCGGAGATCCTGAACGCGAGCCGCCGCAAGCGCATCGCCGCCGGCAGCGGAACGACCGTGCAGGATGTCAACACGCTGATCCGTCAGTTTGAGGAGATGCGCAAGCAGATGCGCACCATGATGAATCAGTTCAAGGGCAAGAAGGGCCGCATGCGCTTCCCGATGGGGATGGGCGGCATGGGGCGCTTCCGTTGAAACAATGCCGACAATCATTTGATTGAGGACATAAACAACAACATTTCCCAAAGGGAACAAGGAGGATATTCCAATGGTTAAGATTCGTATGAAGAGAATGGGCATGAAGAAGAAGCCGTTCTACCGCATTATCGTTGCTGACGAGCGCAGCTGCCGTGATGGCCGCCGCATTGACGAAGTCGGCATCTACAACCCGGTTTCCAACCCGGTTGAGCTCCGCATCGATGTGGAGAAGGCCAAGGAATGGATGAAGAAGGGCGCTCAGCCGACCGACACTGTCCGCGCTCTGCTGAAGAAGGCCGGCGCGATCGATTGATCGCAGCACCTCCGGAGCGTGAGTGAACATGGAAGAGCTGGTTCGTACAATAGCCACCTCTCTTGTGGATCATCCCGAACTGGTCACGGTCAAGACAGTTGAGAATCCGGATTCCGTTGTTCTGGAGCTCAGCGTCGGTCCTGATGACATGGGCAAGGTGATTGGCAAGCAGGGAAGGATCGCAAAGGCGATCCGTACCGTGGTCAAAGCCGCGACCGCACGCAGTGAAAAGCCGGTTTACGTGGAGATCCTTGAATGATACTCCCCGGTCTGATCCTGCTTTGCGCGAGGGCAGACAGCAAGGCCGCGCAGCAATGCGCGGCCATTGATTTATGCGGAACCCCATAATCATGACAAACAGGAACAGGGTACGGATCTTTTTCTGCGAAAGGAAATACAATGAAGTCAGAGTATCTCCAGATCGGCGAAATCGTGCGCCCGCAAGGCGTCCGCGGCGAGGTGAAGCTTCGCGCGGACAGCAAGGATGAGCACCGCTATGCGCAGCTGGAACAGGTTTATCTTCTGCAGAAGGGCGCCTATGTCCCGTGCAGGGTCATCAAAGGCCGGGCGTCCGGCGGATTTGCCTATCTGCAGCTGGAAAATGTAAATGACCGTGACGGGGCGGAGGCGCTGCGCGGCACGGAGGTCTATGTGGATCGCGCCCATGCCGCAAAGCTTGCCGAGGGTCAGAACTATATCGCGGATCTGATCGGCATGCGGGTTGTGACGGACGCAGGCGAGGAAATCGGCACGCTGCGGGAGGTTATCCAGACGAACCCACACTGCGATGTCTATGCCTTCGATACGGCACGCGGTGATCTGATGATCCCGGCGCTGAAGAGCGTGGTTCTTTCTGCAGACGTGGAAAAGAACCTCATGGTTCTTTCAGCGGAGAAGCTGCCGGAGGTCGCTGTCTGGGAAGACGAACCGGCGGAACGGGACGAATGATCTGCCCGGAGGAATCAAGATGAAAAGAATCATGGCACTGTTTCTGCTGAGCCTTCTGCTGACGCTCTGCGCTGCGGCGGAAACGGTTCTCCCGGATGAAAATATCTTTTCTCCGGGGTTTGCCGCCATTACGCAGGCTTTGCAGGACGGCGGCACGCTGGAGACGGATCTCTCCGCGCAGGTTTCAAAGATCTTCTTTATCACCGATATCCGCGTGCTGCAGGAGATCCTGAACGGCCTCAGCGTGAAGGCGGTTACCGGTCCGGCGGGAAGCGGGGAAGCTACACAGATGACCGTGTCCCGCAATGGGGAGCAGGTTTCGCAGGCGCTGCTGTACGCGGATGACGCGGGTTCTTATCTGCAGCTCGGCGGAAAGCTGATGGACACCGGAAGCTATGCCGCGAAGCTGTCCATTTTCCCGGAAGAGATCCAAAGCGCGCTGACGACCGGCGGCTGGAACCGCTTTGAGCGCCTGCCGCTGGAGGCAATCGAGTCCCTTCTTCAGGGGATGGAGGAGGGGCAGCATGTCTTTGGCTATACCGTGAAGGAGCCCCTTTCCCTGGAGCATATCATGTCGGATGACGGTGAGCGCTTTACCAGACTGACCTTTACCGGCACGTTTGCGGATTCAGCGGATGCGGAGTGGCAGCTGAAAGGCGAGCTTTTCCGCCCGGGAACAGGAAAATCTCCCAGGGATACGGCGGAGGTCACCCTGGAGCGGGACAAGGATAACAAGCTTGCCCTTACGATGAGTGCGCTGCACCAGTATTCCAGCGGAAGAAAGAACGCGGACGGCACCGTGACCGTCAAGACGCGCCTGCATCTGGAAGGAAAGCTGAATGGGTATGCGCTCGATACGACGCTGACCATTACACAGAAAAATGCCTGGAAGGCTTCGGACGCGGGTCTTGATGAAACCATCAGCGTCACGATGGGCTTCGACTGGCAGAACAAGGATCCGGCGCTTGACAGCCTGAACCTGAATCGCATCTCTGCCGATACACATGAGACAATCCGGCTGGATCCGACCGATCCGCTTGCCTGGACGGATGACGCCACGCTGAAGGTCGTCACATCCGGCGAAACGATCCTGAACGGACAGCTGCATATGGCTTCCCGCATCGGCGGAGAAGCACCGGCGGCGCTGCAGGGTCCGGCTCAACCGGTGACGGTGACCGGACTGGACGAGGCGCTGAAGGCAGAGGGCGAAGCGGCGGCCCGCGTCATTTACAATCAGCTGGACGCCGGTACACAGAACCTGATTGAAAAAGGCCTGTAATCCGAAGGAGGAAAAAACGGATGAATTTCATCAAAAAGAGCATTGCCTGGCTGACGGCGGCCGTTCTGGCTTCGACGCCGTGCCTGGCCTTTGCGGATGCCAATTATGACGCCGGCAGCATGACGAAAGCTGTCGCAGGCGTCGCCTACAGCTATGGCAATCAGATCAATGTGACCCTTACCTTTGAGGGCGCATCGGAAGGCGAGACCTCCCAGCGTGGGAAGTCCGCGATCTCCCTGCTGGACAAGTCCCAGGTGGACCTCAGCTTCTATGACGACTACGGCACGGGCCGCGTGCATGGCGTCTTCAGCTGCGACGGGGTCGATCTCTTCGAGGCCACTGTGCTTTTCCCGGCGGACGGATCTGTTCAGATCACGACCAGCCTGACGGGCAATACGGTGATGACGCTTCCGGCGGGCACCCTCGGAAAGAACTTCAACTTTCAGGATTTCTTCTATGGCTCCATCATGCGCCGCGAGACGGATGTCAGCGATGAAAACATGACGACCCTGGAGCGCCTGAAGGCAACCACGAGCGACATGCTCGTTCTGGTGTTCAATCACCTGCTCGGCTGGGTCAGCTATACGCAGATGGCCCGGGACAATGAGTTCTATATGTTCGATGAGACCGGTATCGATGAGACGGACACCCGCGACGCGGTCTGCCAGCGCATGATCGGTCAGGTCTATGCTTCTGAATTCTGCGAGCTCTTCTGGAATATCGCCTCTACCGCGGACGCGGAGGAAGGCCCCTTCCAGCAGGCTCTGGCGGACGAGCTGGCGGAGCTGGGCGTCACCGGCCTGCAGGTTCAGCAGTTTGCGGATACGCTGCTGCCGGATATCACCATCGACCCGGCGAAGGATTTCGTGACGCCGACCCATGCGCTCAAGGAGAACAAGCTCTGCACCATGCGGAATGTTTCGTATTTCTTCAAGCGTCTTGTGAAATATCTGGACAAGATGTGGGAGAATTGCACGAGCAATATGCTTTCGCTGATCGTCAGCTATAATGATCAGGGCCGCATGGTCGGCTTTGACGCTGTGCTGCCGATCTTCACGGAGATCCTTCCGAATGAAGGCAGCCTGAACTGGTCCCTGAAGACCGACGAATACGGTCAGGAGACGCAGACGGTGCACGGCGAGTTCCAGCTCACGGAGGATTACCGTCTCGTGGGCGATGCGGTGATCATCGGCGGCCGCGATGTGGGCGGTGTCTGTGAGAGCGGCGTTACAGCCTCCCTCGATCTGAAGCAGACGCAGGGCGGCGCAGAGAGCGTCGGCTTCGGCATTGAAGGCGACATGATCGCGGTACTTGGCACGGCAGACGACGGCTCTGAACAGGAGACCCTGACGGGCAGCGGCTCCATTTCCTGGCGCCAGAACGGAGAGGGCACGGAGGTGCTGAACGCCGGACTGGACGGCAAGACCGTTACGCCGGACGGAACGAGCTTCACGAGCGACGTCGGCCTCAAGGTTGTGGCCATACAGGTCGGCAGCGTGACCATGAGCGCGGATATTTCCACGGGCGATCCGGAGGAAATGACGATCGGCGGCGGCGAATCGATGGATCTCACGCATGTCACGGATGAAGACATCAACAGCCTTAAAGAGACGGTGACATCCAGTGCCATGGGGCTTGCTCCGAAGCTGCTCTTCCATCCGGGCGTGCTTTCCGATCTCACCGGGCTGGTATCCCAATAACGATTCTTCAAAGAGCATAAAGAAATCCGGGTCTGTTTCAGACAGATCCGGAATTTTTTGGATTCAGGGAAAACACCCCGTTTTACCAGCCCCAGGTAACCCGGCTGATATAGAGCCTTATGAAGCGTTCAAGCGGGCTGTAATTTGCGCTGTTGATGGCATTCTGCATCATGACCGGATCGTCTGTCACGATGATGTCCACGTTGCAGTCTGACAGGTATTGGACACCGTCCTCCGAATTGACGGTCCAGACGGAGCACTTCTTGCCGGCGTTGTGGATATTGGAGACGGTGGTCGCGTCGACATTGGCCTCTTCGATCGTAAAGTAGTCGGCGAAGTCGAGATCCTCGATAATGCCCCATGCAAGAACCATGCAGTAGCCCGTCGCCATGGTCGGGTCGAGCTCCTTGATCCGTTTCAGCGGCTCCTGGTTCAGGCTGATGATCACGACATCGTCATGCATGCCGTTCTCGTTAATCAGGCTGATGAGCTTTTCCTCGAGCTCATGATCGTATTTTGTCGGCTTGATTTCGATCTGAAGCCTGACGTTTCCCTTGCAGAGCTTCAGCACCTCGTCCAGCGTCGGGAGCCGCAGCGTGCTGTAATAAGGCGAGAACCAGGAACCGGTGTCGATCTCCTGAATCTCCGCATAGGTCAGATCGTGTACATACTGCTTTTTCCCGGAGACACGCTTCAGGTCATCATCGTGGCTGACGACGATGACGCCGTCCTTCGTCTCGTGGATGTCCAGCTCGATCCAGTCCGCACCCTCGGAGATCGCCAGCTCAAACGCGGGGATCGTATTCTCGGGTGCCCTGACGGAATCTCCTCTGTGGGCGCCAACCTCCGGCTTCCCGGGACCCGCGGAGAGCATCCCGAAATTGGATCGGTTGGTATAAGCATCGAAACCGATGAGCAGCACGAGGATCACGGAAAAGCAGCAGCATGCCATGCGGCCGACAGGCTTGCTGTTTCCGGCGGGCATTTCGCTGCGGCTCCTCTCCAGAAGAGAATAAAAGAGGAAGACCAGCAGGGCGTTGTTGACGATGGGGGACAGGATGTCGGAGATGAGCGCAAAATTGTTGTAGAGGTATTCCGCTATTTTTTCAAGCTCCCGGTTTGAAAAATTGACGCCGGACAAAAAGCCGGTCGGATTCAGCAGCAGACTGGACGTCACAGAAGCGAGACCCATGAACGCCACATATTCAATGAACAGAATGGACAGGAAGCCGGCAGCGGAATAGAGCGTGTTGCGCTTTATGAGTCTCCGGCTGCGGCGGCAGGCCTCCGGAAAAGAGCAGTCGCTGAGGAGATAATAGGGCAGGGAGAAGATGTATTTCAGCTCCAGCAGAATGAGCCCCGAGAAGGCCAGCACAAAAAAGGCCAGGTAAAGCGGGTTGGCCTTGATGAAATCCATGACAAAATCCGGGATCTCCGTATAGATGGCAGCACCGGAAAGCGCCAGGACGCCGGTCAGGGGCATCAGGAGAAGGATAAAGGGGATGCAGGTCCAGTTCTTCGGCATCAGGGTCTTGATGCAGGCACGGATGCCGGCATGAACCATGCCGCTCAGCGTCACGGGTTTTCTGTTTCGCGACAGGCTGCAGGCGTACATCATGCCGGCGATCTCAAAGAGCGAGATGACCGTCAGCATGACCGCCGCCGCGAAAATCACGAGAACGGAGGAAGGCCTCAGCAGCACGGACCACAGATTGTCCTGCCCGAGGTAGCTGACGCCGGCAGCCCGGAGACCGACCTTCAGGGCGAGATCCATGACCGAATCGACGATCACAAAATAAATGAAAGAATAGAGAAAGGAAAAAATCAGCGCCTGTCTGAAACAGCCTTTGATGATGCTTTTGGTGCCCGAAAAAAAGAATCTGAGGGAATTTCTCAGTCTGTTGATGATTTTTTTCATTCTTTGTTCTGCCCGCGCAGGCTTTAGAATTCTCTCACGGGCACTGCACACTCCTCTGGTTGATGATGCTTCTCTATCTTAATCTTTTGCGGAAGAAAAGTACAGGGAAATTTAAAAAAGGAGGCTCTCAGGCCCCCTTTAAAATAGCGTTGGGTCAGAACTTTACGGTGAAGCGGCTTCCCTTTTCAGGGGTGCTGTCCAGCAGGATCTGCGCGTGATGGATCTCCGCAATGTGCTTCACGATGGCGAGCCCAAGGCCGGTGCCGCCGGTTTCGCGGGAGCGGCTCTTGTCCACCCGGTAAAAGCGCTCAAAGATGCGCTCCTGCTGGTTGGCGGGAATGCCGATGCCCGTGTCGCGGACGGTCAGGATCGGATGCCCGTTTTCGCAGGTGACTTCCACCCAGACGGTTCCGTTTTCCCGGTTATAGCGGATGGCATTGGAGATCAGGTTGCTGACCAGCTCGCGGATGAGGTCGCGGTCGGCAGAAAAGTTCGCCGGTACGGCGCTGCAGGTGAGCCGGATACCCTGCTTTTCGGCATAGCCCTGCTGATCTTTGCAGCATTCCCGGGCAAGGCTGCCCAGGTCAACCGGGACAAACTGCCGCGGAACCTCCGTGTGGTCCAGCTCGGAGAGGCGGATGATGTCGCTGATGAGGGAGAGGAGCCGATCCGCATTGCTGTGGATCTTGTTTGCAATATAGGGGACGCGATCGTGAACGATCATGCCGTTTTCCATCAGTTCGGCATAGCCGGAGATGGCGGTGAGCGGCGTTTTTAGCTCATGGGAGACATTTGCCGTGAAATCCTGTCGGCTTTCGGCGGCGGCGAGGATCTTTTCGTGCTGGCTTCGGATCTTTTCGGCGAAGGGCTGCAGCTCGTGATAAACCGGCGCGTCGCTTTTGCCGTCCAGATCCTCCGCCATGCGGGCAATCGGCCGGAGGAGCTGCTCCGTCAGCAGATGCCCCAGCAGGATGCACAGCGCCAGAATGACGGTGACGATGACCAGTACAACCGGGAGCGCGGAAAGAAAGATGCTCGTGATGGAGCGTGCCTCGGTGGAGACACGCAGCACAGTTCCGTTTGAGAGCTGCAGGGCATAATAGAAGGTGTTCATGTTCATCGTGACGGAGCGGCGCATACTTTCACCCTCTCCGTCTGTAAGTGCTTCCCGGATCTCCGGACGATCCAGATGATTGGACATCACGGCGGCATTTGTATCGTTGTCATAGAGCACGCTGCCGTCCGCGGAGATCCAGGTGATGCGGAGGCCTTCTTCTTCCATGCGGGAGAGGGCGTCGTCCGTCCCGGGCACCCGGGACCCGTCATACAGGGATTCGAATACGCCGGTGGCTGCCAGCAGGCGGGTGTTTGTGCGCAGGTCACTGCGGACGCGGGTCTGGAAGAGACCGTAATAGACGAGCGTGACGCCGACCGCCGCGGCGAGCACCGCCAGAAGGGCGATGAGGGAGAGGCGGAGGTTGATTTTCTGCTTCATTCCTGTCCTCCGGCTGATGACAATACATAGCCGACGTTGCGGACGGTCCGGATCTGGCTGCCGCAGGCGCCGAGTTTCTGGCGGAGCGTCTTGATGTGCATGTCGACCGTGCGCGATTCGCCCTCATAGTCCGTGCCCCAGACGCTGCTCATGATGGATTCGCGGGTGAGAACGACCTCCGGATTGGTCATGAGGCAGCGCAGCAGCTCGTATTCTTTGAAGGTCAGGGCGACGGGCGTCCCGTCTGCCGTGACGGTGTGCCGCTCGTGATCCATGAGGATGCCGCCGGAGGTCAGCTGCTTCGGTGCGTCCTGTGTCCTTCTCAGCAGGGCGCGGACGCGGGAAAGCAGCTCCATGATGGAAAAAGGCTTGCGGATATAGTCATCCGCGCCGTCGTCCAGCCCCTTGACCATGTCGATCTCGCTGGTTTTCGCGGTGACCATGATGACCGGGATGCGCTTCGTGCGCGGGTCTGCGCGCAGGCGGCGGAGGATGGCATAGCCGTCCAGGTCGGGCAGCATGATGTCCAGCAGGACGAGGTCCGGCAGGATGGAGTCAATCTCCGCAAAGAAGGTCTGTGCCCGGTCAAAGGCATGGACGGTATAGTTGCTGTTGCGCAGGGCGATCGTCTCGATCTCCTGAATGCCGGGATCGTCCTCGACAACATAAATAAGGGTCATGCAAGCCTTCTTTCTTAAGCGGGAAGGGCGTACAGCTGGCGCAGACGGGCATATTCCTTCTGAAACCAGGGGTCGTTCCCCTTCACGGTGATGTCCAGATACTCGTGCGTGTCAAATTCATCCCTGCGGAGCTCGATGAGGGCGACCGCCACATTGGAGCAGTGGTCGGAGACACGTTCGTAATTGGTGAGGATGTCCTCCAGGATGAGGCCCGCTTCCATGGAGCAGTTACCGCCGCGCAGCCGCTCGATGTGCCGCTGCTTGATTTCGCTGCGCAGCGAATCCACGACCTCCTCAAGCGGCTCCACGCCCCGGGCAAGGTTCAGGTCCAGGGTGACAAAGGTGGTGCTTGTCAGATCCAGGATGTCGGAAAGGGTTCTGCTGAAGACAGCAAGCTCAGCCCGGCTGGTGTCGGTGAAGCTGAGACCCTTCCGGTGCAGCTCCTGCGCGGATTCAACGATGTTGATGGCATGGTCGGAGATGCGCTCGAAATCGCTGATGCAGTGCAGCATGAGGGACAGCAGGCGGCTGTCCTCCTGCGTGAGGTCCTTCCGGGAGAGCTTGACCAGATAGGTGCCGAGGATGTCCTCGAACTGATCGGCCTCCTGCTCCATGGCGATGACGTTATTTGCCCTGGATTCGTCATATCCGGCAAGCACGTCCATGCCGGTCTGGAAAGCTTTGCGGGAGAGGTTCGCCATGTCATCCACGGCAGATTTGCACAGCTGCATGGCAAGGGCGGGCGTCTCCAGAAAGCGCTCGTCGAGGGCGGCCAGGGAAGCAGGTCTCTCCGGTTCCGGTTCGGTTTTTTCTGCCTTCTCCGGGATGGTGAGGGTCGCGAGCCGGACCAGCTGGTTTGCAAACGGGAAGAGAACGGCGGCGCTTCCGATGTTGAAGCAGCTGTGGATGACCGCGATGCCGGCGGCATTGGCGGAATTTGCCAGGAAGCCGAAATGCAGGAAGCTGTTCAGCGAATAGAAGACGATCATGAACAGCAGCGTGCCGATGAGGTTGAAATACAGATGGATGAGGCTGGCGCGCTTTGCGCTGCGGTTTGCGCCGATGGAGGAGAGGATGGCTGTGATGCAGGTGCCGATGTTCTGGCCCATGATGATCGGGATCGCGGTGCCGTAGGTGACGGCGCCCGTGATGCACAGCGCCTGCAGGATGCCGACGGAGGCGGAGGAGCTCTGGATGATGGCGGTCAGGATCGCACCTGCCATCAGACCGAGGATCGGATGAGAAAACGCCGTCAGCAGGCTGGTAAAGCCCGGATCCTTTGACAAGGGGGAGACGGAGCTGCTCATGGTCTCCATGCCGGTCATCAGCACGGCAAAGCCGAGCAGCACGGTGCCGATGTCCTTCTTTCGGCTGCCTTCCTTTGATGTCATGAGGGAGATAATGCCGATCAGGGCGAGCACCGGCGTGAAGGAACTCGGCTTCAGCAGGCGGATAAAGACGCTGCTTCCCGTGATGCCTGTGAGGGAGAGAATCCATGAGGTGACTGTCGTGCCGATGTTGGCGCCCATGATGACGCCCACGGCCTGGGAAAGGGTCATGATGCCGGAATTGACGAAGCCGACGACCATGACGGTCGTGGCGCTGGAGCTCTGGATGACGGCGGTGACGAGGGTGCCCAGCAGCAGGGCGGTCAGGCGGTTCCCGGTCATTCTGCCAAGAATGCGCTTCAGGCTGCCGCCGGAGAGCTGCACAAGGCCGTCGCCCATGATGGTCATGCCGTAGAGGAAAAGTGAAAGTCCGCCGATCAGGCTGAGTAAGCTGAAAATGTCCATGAGATCCCCTCTCTATTATACACAATTTTAAAGAGACGGGATCATCATACGGCAGCCCTGTAAAGAGAAATATCTGCTTTGTGTAAAATTCATGTAAAGTTTCAAACGCTTATCTTTGTTTTCGATTTTGAAAGTAAAAATGACGGGATGCAATCTTCACATACATTTTACGAAAGCGGACCTCTGGATTTTACATCCGGATGCTATCCTGATCCTGCGTACAGGAGGGGATTCGATGAAAAAATTCTGGAATGCTGTGGACGGACTGAATGTGAGCCGCGTGACGAAATATGAACTGACGGTCTGGGCCTCGGTGCTTGGCGCAGGATTGCTCGGCCTGATTGCCGGAAGCCTGCTTGTCTGTCTTTTTTCGCTTGCCTGGGAGTGGTGCCTGATCATGACGCTTGCATGTGGGGAACTGGCTGTTCCTGGCCTGTTCTTATATGCCTGCAGACATGATTACCATAACGGCAGATTCCGGATCAGCGAAAAAAACCAGCGATGAACGGAAACCTGAAGGTCTCCCAAAAACAAAAAAGCAGGCCACCCTGCTTTTTTCTTTACAGATCTTCAAATCCCTTTCCGATGATTTCGCTGGAGTTTGTGATCTGGATGAACGCGCCCGGCTCGTGCATGCGGATGAAGTTCCGCAGACGAATGGCCTGACGGCGGCTCAGCATCGTCATGACCACGTATTTCTTCTGGTGGGTGTAGGCGCCGACCGCCTGATAGATCGTCGCGCTGTGCCGGATGTCCCGGATGATGAAGTCGCAGATCGGATCCGGATTGTCGCAGACAATGTTGAAGCACTTTGTGAGGTGCAGGCTCTCCATGACAGTGTCGATGATCAGTGTCTTCATGAAGAGACCCAGAATGGAGAGGAGGCCCGTCTGCACGCCGAAGCAGAAGAAGGAGAGGGCGACCGCGGTGAGATCTGCCAGCATCAGCGCGTAGGCGATGTTCATGCTGGTGTACTTTTTGAGGATCATCGCGAGGATGTCCGTGCCGCCGCTGGAGGCGTCGATGTCAAAAAGAATCGCGGAGGCGATGCCCGGCAGCAGGATGGCATAGATCAGATCCAGAAGCGGCTGGTCGGTCAGCGGCTGTGTGAGGGGAACAAAGCGTTCCAGCAGGGCGAGGCTGACGGTCATCACGACTGTGGAATAGACCGTGCGGATGCCGACGCCCGTGCCGAGGAAGACGAAGCCGAGGATCAGCAGCACGACGTTCGCGGCGTTCGTGAACAGGCTGGAGCTGATGCCGGTCAGGCAGCTGATGTCCGAGGCGAGGCCGGAGACGCCGCCGAAGGAAAAGTGATTCGGAAACTTGAAAAAGTATACGCCGATGCTCATGAAGAGGATGCTCAGCGTGATCAGCCCGTATTCCGCCGCGTTGCGGAGCACCGGATTCTGGATTTTCTTGATCGTCATAGGTTTGCCTGCTTTCGGCAGGGAACTTCATTGTTCCTGCGGGAATATGATACACGAGGGAAAGAAATTTGTACAGAGAGCCAGCAAAAAATCCCCCGCAGTTTCCTGCAGGGGACTGTGGATTTGAGGAAAAATTACTGCTGTGCTTCGCGGGCGGCTGCACGGATCTTCGCGGCGGCCTTCTTGCGGAGCTCGGTCTCCAGAATGCGCTTGCGCATGCGGAGGCTCTTCGGGGTGACCTCCAGCAGCTCGTCGTCGTCGATGAACTCCAGGCACTCCTCAAGCGTGAGGGTCTTCATGGAGGTCAGCTTCATCGCCGTCTCGGCGCCGGCGGCGTTGCGGATGGAGGTCAGATGCTTCTGGCGGCAGACGTTGACATCGATATCGCCGGTGCGCGCGTTCTGACCGACGATCATGCCGCAGTAAACCTCGGTGTTCGGGCCGCAGAACAGCGTGCCGCGCTCCTGAGAATAGAACAGGCCGTACATGACGGCGGTGCCGGTCTCGGAGCTGACCAGAGAGCCGAAGCTGCGGTGCGGGATCTCGCCGACGTATTCATCGTAATGATCGAACACGGAGGACATGATGCCTTCGCCGCGGGTATCGGTCATGAACTCCGAACGGTAGCCGAAGAGGCCGCGGCTCGGAACCATGAACTCGAGGCGTACACGGTCGGTGGCGGTCATGTTCTTCATGATGCCTTGACGGCGGCCGAGCTTCTCGATGACGGCGCCGGCATATTCAGACGGCACATCGCAGACCATCTGCTCGATCGGCTCCAGCTTGCTGCCGTTCTCATCGAAATGATACAGAACCTCCGGCTTGCTGACCTGAAACTCATAGCCCTGGCGGCGCATGGTCTCAATCAGGACGGAGAGGTGCAGCTCGCCGCGGCCGCTGACATAGAAGGCATCCGGAGTTTCGGTCTCCTCCACGCGGAGGGAGACGTCGGTCTGCAGCTCGCGGAACAGGCGGTCGCGCAGATGACGGGAGGTCACATAGGTGCCCTCGCGTCCCGCGAACGGGCTGTCGTTGACGGAGAAGGTCATCCGGACAGTCGGCTCGGTGATCTTGACGAACGGCAGCGGATCCGGAGTATCCGGGGCGCAGATCGTGTCGCCGATCATGATGTCCTCGATGCCGGTGATGGCGACGATCTCACCCATGGAGGCGGACTCGGCCGCGACACGCTTCAGGCCTTCAAAGGTCTTGAGGGCGCTGAGGCGGAAGAGCTCCGGCTTTGCATCGCTGCCGTAGGTGGAGCGGCTGTACATCGTGTTGAGCTTCAGGGTGCCGCGGCTGATGCGGCCCACGCCGATACGGCCGACGTAATCATTGTAGTCGATCGTGGAGATGAGAACCTGCGCCGGTCCCTCCGGATCACCATGCGGCGCCGGAATGTAATCCAGGATCGTATCGAACAGCGGGGAAAGATCGGTGCCCGGCTGGCTGAGGTCGAGGGTGGCCGTGCCGGTGCGGGCGCTCGCGTAGACGATCGGGCTCTCCAGAAGGTTCTCATCATCGGACAGGTCGATCATGAGGTCCATGGCTTCGTTCACGACCTCTTCACAGCGGGCATCCGGACGATCCATCTTGTTGATGACGAGGATGACCGGCAGGTTCAGCGCAAGTGCATGGGAGAGGACGAAGCGGGTCTGCGGCATCGGGCCTTCAAAGGAGTCGATCAGCAGCAGGACGCCGTCCACCATCTTGAGGACGCGCTCGACCTCGCCGCCGAAGTCCGCATGGCCTGGCGTGTCGACGATGTTGATCTTGACTCCCTTATAGAAGGCAGCGGTGTTCTTGGACAGAATGGTGATGCCGCGCTCACGCTCCTGGTCATTGGAGTCCATGACGCGGTCGCCGATTTCCTGATTCTCGCGGAAAACGCCGCCCTGCTTCAGCATCTCGTTGACCAGGGTGGTCTTGCCGTGGTCGACGTGGGCGATAATGGCGACATTGCGGATATCATTGCGGGTTATTTCCATAATCGGGATCCTTCTTTCTTCAGTCAGCGCGTTTATTCCGCGCTCCGGGAAGCCGTCTCCGCGAGCTTCAGCCCCTCGTTGTTCTCAAGGGCCCAGCGGATCGACCATTCGTTCTCAAAGAGGATGACATCACGTTCGTGCGCATCCTTCGCCAGGGAGGTAGTACTGGAGAGCTTCAGCTCTTCCGGCGGCCTGGGAGAACTTTCGATCCACCGCACGAAGCGGTAGTTCAGCGGATAGCGGTTGATCTCGGCACTGTATTCGGTGCGCAGCCGGTGCTCCAGCACCTCAAACTGCAGCTGACCGACGACGCCCACGATGATTTCCTCGAATCCGATGCCGGGGCGTTTAAAGGTCTGGATGGCGCCCTCTTCCGAGAGCTGCATGACGCCCTTCACGAACTGCTTTCGCTTCAGGCTGTCGACGCTGGATACACGGCAGAAGAACTCCGGCGCGAACACCGGAATGCCGGCATAGTGCCGCTTCTTTCCGGTGCAGAGCGTGTCGCCCAGGGCATAGATGCCCGGATCGAACAGACCGATGATGTCACCCGGGTAGGCGGCCTCGACGATCTCGCGCTCGTCTGCCATAAAGGACTGCGGCTGCTTCAGCTGGATGGTCTTGCCGCTGCCGCTGTGCCAGACGTTCATGCCGCTCGTAAAGGTGCCGGAGCAAATGCGCATGAAGGCGAGGCGGTCGCGGTGCTGCGGGTTCATGTTGGCCTGGAT
>R14__coassemble_852_pt1 | contig 18010 bp, 18 predicted proteins | sample R14__metabat2_high_PE_020 | metagenome-assembled genome bin R14 | reverse complement strand
CTTTTATTGCCATCAGAACCGCCGGGCAGGGCCAGGTGTCTGGCGGTCTTTTTCGATTCCTGCCGGTAAAAAGTTGAATTTACGACGTAAAAATGATATAACAGAAACATGAAGATGTGCAGGGAGGGATAGCGATGATGTATCCGTTTATGACGCTGGATGATGACGCGGAGATCGTTCACTCCGAAAAGAAGCCGGACGGCAGCGTGAAGGTTTACATCGAGAAGCCGGATGCAAGGGATTGCTTTCATCACATGACCTGCTGGCTGCCGGAATACCGCATGGAAGATATTTACGGACTTTCGGAGCAGGAAGTGGAACGTTATATGGAAGTAATCCGCTCCACAGCGCACCTGATTATGGAATTTTCTGAAGAAGGCGGGTTTGAAAATGCCTCGGGTTTTTAAACTTGGCTCGTACTGGGTTTATTTCTGGACGAACGAGGGAAGGCCTGCCGAGCCAATCCATGTTCATATTTCGGAAGGGAGTCCTTCGGAAAACGCTACAAAGGTATGGATTACGCGAGCCGGGAAATGTTTGCTCGCCCATAACGCTTCACACATTCCGGACAGGGTTCTGCGGAACATGATCCGGATTCTTGAAGCACGAAGCAGTGAAATCATCGTGAAATGGACGGAATATTTCGGTGAACCGGAGTATTATCTTTAACATTCTGGCAGAATGATCCGCGCTTTCCTGAACTGCAAAACGTCTGCTTTATCGAAAAGCCTGTCAGGGTCTCCGCATAAAAGCGGAGGCTTTTCTGTTTCGATCGTCAGAACGGGGTTGCAGTTCTTGACAAACGGGACTATAATAATCTGTCAGGATTCTTATCGGAACCCCGTGTATTGTACCTGAACAGGAGAAAGACAGACTATGACGAAAATTGATATTTTTTCCGGCTTCCTGGGCGCCGGCAAGACCACGCTCATCAAGAAGCTGCTGAAGGAATCCCTGAAGGGCGAGCAGGTCGTCCTCATTGAAAATGAATTCGGCGAGATCGGCATCGACGGCGGCTTCATGAAGGAGGCCGGCATCCAGGTCACCGAGATGAACTCCGGCTGCATCTGCTGCAGCCTCGTCGGCGACTTCGGCGTCGCCCTCAAGCAGGTCATCGACCAGTATCATCCGGATCGCATCCTTATCGAGCCGTCCGGCGTCGGCAAGCTCTCCGATGTCATCCGCGCCGTTGAGGGCGTCGAGAAGGACATCCCGGAGGCCGCCATGGGCAGCTTCGTCACCGTTGCGGATGCCGCGAAGTGCAAAATGTATGTGAAGAACTTCGGCGAGTTCTTCCTGAACCAGATCGAGTACGCCGGCACCATCCTGCTCTCCCGCACGCAGAGCATCTCCCAGGAGAAGCTGGAGGCCGTCGTGGCCCTCATCCGCGAGCATAACGCGAAGGCCCGCATTATCACCACCCCGTGGGATGAACTGACCGGCGACGTCATTCTGGCCGCCATGAACGACGACCACAGCCTCGCCGAGGACATGCTGGCCACCGTGATGGCGCAGCCGCATGACGACGACGATGACGACGAGTGCGACGATCCGGAGTGCAGCTGCCATCATCACCATCATCACGATGACGACGATGACGATCACGACGAGCATGAGCATCATCATCACCATCATGACGATGACGACGATGACGACGATGACGACGATCACGATGAGCACGAGCATCATCACCATCATGACGACGATGATGATGATGACGACGATCATGACGAGCATGAGCATCATCATGATCATGACGGACACGAGGATCATTGCGGCCATCATCACCATCACCACCACCATCATCACGGCGGCCACGATGCCGATGAGGTCTTCACCTCCTGGGGCGTCGAGACCGTGCATCGCTTCACCGAGGGCGGCCTCTCCACGATGCTGTCCGCGCTGGATGACGGCAAGTACGGCATCATTCTCCGCGCCAAGGGCATCGTGCAGGCGGAGGACGGCGGCTGGCTCCACTTCGACTACACCCCGGGCGAGCAGAATGTGCGCCGCGGCACCGCGGACTATACCGGCCGCCTGTGCGTGATCGGCTCCAATCTGGCTGAAAACGACCTGGCCGCGCTCTTCGGCGTGGGCTGATCGGAGGCTTTATGGCGATCCCTGTATACATGTTTGCCGGCTTCCTGGAGAGCGGCAAGACGAGCTTTATCGCCAGCGTCCTGCAGGACCCGGGCTTCACGCAGAACGAGAAGACCCTGGTCGTGCAGTGCGAGGAGGGCGTTGAGGAATACGAAGCCCCGATGCTGAAGAAGACCCACACCGTGGTCGAGGCCATCGAGGACGAAGAGGAATACAACGAGGAGACGCTCCGCGCCTTCGTGCGCAAGCATCATCCGGATCGTGTCATCATCGAGATGAACGGCATGTGGGATCTGGACGCCGCCATCGGGCGGACGCCGAAGATCCTGGAGATCTACCAGATCATCACGACGGTGAACGCGCAGACCTTCGAGATGTACGCCCTCAACATGGGGCAGCGCATGCTGCAGCACATCTCGGACGCGGACATGGTGGTCTTCAACCGCGCGACTGAGGCGACGCGCAAGCTCGTCCGCGACCGCAACGTGCGCGCCATGAATCCGAAGGCCAGCATCTATTTCGAGAACGAGGACGGCACCAGCGAGGATTACGGCGCGGGAATGCCGCCTCCGTATGACATGGATGCCCCGGTCATCGACATCCGCGACGAATGGTTCGGCATCTTCTATATGGACGCGAGCGAGAATCCGCAGAACTATGACGGCAAGACCGTCCGCTTCAAGGGCGAGGTTTACCGCGGCAACACGGTGGCAAAGACCGAGTTCGTCCCGGGCCGCATGGCGATGGTCTGCTGCGCAAACGACGCGCGCTTTGTCGGCTTCATCTCGAAGATGGCGAAGGCCGCCGATCCGCTGCCGAAGCAGCATGACTGGGTCATGGTTACCGCAAAGGTGCTGATTGAAAACCGCAGCCAGTACAAGGGCGAGGGCCCGGTGCTGTATGTGGAAAAGTGGGAGCCGGCCACTCCGCCAGAGGAGGAACTGGTCACCTTCACCCGCTGATTTTTCCGGAACCCCTGCGACGCCGCACTTTGCGGCGCCGCGTTTTGAATCCCGAAAGGGCTGCTTTTGATCGCGGAAAAACAGGCTTTTCCTTCCGGAAAGTCCATTCCGCCGGGCAGAAACCCACTTTGTCTAACGGAGGATCTGACATTGTAACCTTCATCACAGGAAAACCGCATCATCGCGGGCAGTCTGACCTACCGCTATCCGGAGGCAGAAAAAAACGCGGTGGACAATGTCTGCATGCGGGTCAAAAAAGGCGAGTTTCTCGCTGTCCTCGGCCACAACGGCAGCGGAAAGAGCACGCTCGCGAAGCTGTTCAACGCACTGTATGTGCCCACCGAGGGAAATGTCTGGGTGTGCGGCATGGATACGCGGGACGACAATCTCGTCTTCGATATCCGCCAGCACGCGGGCATGGTCTTTCAGAACCCGGATAACCAGATCGTGGCGACCGTGGTGGAGGAGGACGTTGCCTTCGGCCTGGAGAACAACGGCGTGCCCCCGGAGGAGATCCGGGTGCGCATCGACGAGGCGCTCGCCGCCGTCAACATGACGGAAAACGCGAAGCGCGCGCCGCACATGCTCTCCGGCGGCCAGAAGCAGCGCGTCGCCATCGCGGGCGTCCTCGCCATGAAGCCGGACGTCATCATTCTGGATGAGTCGACCGCCATGCTGGACCCGAGCGGCCGGCGGGAGGTCATCGATACGGTTCGTCGCCTGAACCGCGAGGAGGGCATCAGCATCGTGCTGATCACCCACTACATGAGCGAGGCGGCGGAGGCGGATTACCTTATCGTCATGGATCACGGAAAGATCACCCTCACCGGCACCCCGCGGGAGGTCTTCCCGAGGGTGGATAAGGTGCGCGGGCTGGGCCTGGATGTGCCGCCGATGACGGATCTTGCCGCACAGCTGCGGCAGGCGGGCGTCTCCGTGCGCGCCGATATTCTGACGGTTGACGAGATGGTGGAGGAAGTATGCCGATTAAAGTCGAACATGTGAGCTACGTCTACATGGCCGGCGGCCCCTATGAGAGCCGGGCGCTGGACGATGTCTCGCTTGAAATCCATGACGGCGAATTTGTCGCCCTCATCGGCCACACCGGCAGCGGCAAGAGCACGCTCGTTCAGCATCTGAACGGCCTGCTGGCGCCGACCTCCGGGCGCATTCTCGTGGACGATGTGGATCTGCAGGAAAAGGGAACCGACCGGCGCGCCATCCGTTTCAGGGTGGGCCTGGTCTTCCAGTATCCGGAAAACCAGCTCTTTGAGGAGACCGTCGCGAAGGATATCGCCTTCGGCCCCAAAAATCTGGGGCTTCCGCCGGAAGAGATCGACCGCCGCGTCCGCAGCGCGATGCAGCGCGTCGCCCTCCGCTATGACGAGATCGCGGAGCGCTCCGTCTTTGAGCTCTCCGGCGGCCAGATGCGGCGCGTCGCCATCGCCGGCGTGCTCGCCATGGAGCCGGAGGTTCTCGTGCTGGATGAGCCCTGCGCGGGTCTCGATCCGCGCGGCCGGGAGGAGATCCTTGGTCTCATCCGGAAGCTGCACGACGAGGCGCACACGACCATCGTGATGGTCAGCCACTCCATGGATGACGTCGCGAACCTCGCGGATCGCGTCATCGTCATGAACCACGGCAGGGTGATGATGGACGGCGCCCCGGGCGACGTCTTCACCTGCGGCGATGCCCTGCGTGCCGTCGGCCTCGATGTGCCGCAGGCCGTCGAGCTGGCGGAAAAGCTGCGCGCGCGCGGCATTCCGGTTCCGGAGAAGGCGTACCGCGCCGAAGAGGTCCGGGACGCGATCCTGGCAGCGCTGGGGAAGGGGGCGTCCGCATGCTGAACGACATCACGCTCGGCCAGTATTATCCGGGCAATTCCGCGATCCACCGCATGGATCCGCGCACGAAGCTGCTGGCGACGATCGCCTATATCGTGGGCGTCTTCCTGGTCGGCAATCTGCCGGGCTATGTGCTGGCGCTGGCGTTTCTGTATCTCGTCGTCCGGATCGCGGGCATCCGCTTCTCCTATGTGATGAAGGGGCTGCGTCCGCTGCGCATCATCCTCATCTTCACGTTCGTGCTGAACGTCCTGTTCTCGTCGGGCACGAAGGTTCTCTTTTCGCTCGGCTTCCTCACGATCACGGAGGAGGGCCTGCTGAACGCCGTCTTCTTCTCGCTGCGCCTCGGGCTTCTCGTCATGGGCACTCCGGTGCTGACGCTGACGACGAGCCCGGTGCAGCTGACGGACGCGCTGGAGCACCTCATGAAGCCGCTCTCCCGCATCGGCTTTCCGGCGCATGAGCTGGCGATGATGATGACGATCGCCCTGCGCTTCATCCCGACGCTTCTGGAGGAGACCGACAAGATCCAGAAGGCGCAGATGGCGCGCGGCGCGGACTTCGAGTCCGGCAATATGCTGCAGCGGGCGAAGGCACTCATTCCGCTGCTGGTGCCGCTGTTCGTCAGCGCCTTCCGGCGCGCGAACGACCTCGCCATGGCCATGGAGGCGCGCTGCTATCGCGGAGGCGACGGCCGCACCCGGCTCCGCGCCCTTAAATACACGAGGCTGGATCTGTACGCGCTGCTGGCGACCGTGGCGTTTCTCCTCGTGATCCTGCTGGAGGGCAAGCTTTGGCCGATGCTTTTCTCGTAAGCCATCACCGTCCGGTGAAATCCGACTGGCCGGCGGAGGGGCTGCGGCGCTACAGGCTGACGGTCGCCTTTGACGGCGGGGGCTACTGCGGCTGGCAGCGGCAGGACAACGGCGTTTCCGTGCAGCAGGTGCTGGAGGAGGCGCTGTCGGCCCTCACGAACGAGGAAATCCGCGTCACCGGCAGCAGCCGGACGGACGCGGGCGTTCACGCCCTGGGCATGTGCGCGCACTTCGACAGCGCGACGCGCATCCCGGCGGAGAAGATCGCCTTCGCGGTCAACACGCGCCTTCCGGGCGACGTGCGGGTCACGGAGAGCAGCCTCGCCCCGGCGGGCTTCCACGCGCGCTTTTCCGCCTGCGGAAAGGTCTACCGCTACCGCTTCTGGAATGGCCGGCATCTGAACCCCGTCGGGCGGCAGTATCGCGCCCATGTCCCCGTCCGCATGGACGAGGCGCTCATGAACGCGGCGGCACAGGATCTGCTGGGCAGGCAGGATTTCACCGCCTTTGCGGCGAGCGGCAGCGTGGTCCGGGACAACATCCGCACCCTCTGGCGCGCCCGCGTGGAGCGGCGGGGCGATGCGGTCGATCTCCTCGTCCTGGGCGACGGATTCCTCTATAACATGGTGCGCATCATTGCGGGCACCCTGCAGGAGATCGGCACGGGTCGGCGCGCCCCGGATGCCATCCGGCGTGCCATCGAAACGGGCGACAGGCTCTGCCTCGGCATGACCGCGCCCGCCTGCGGCCTCATCCTGGAGACCGTCCTCTATGAAGGCGACGAGGAAAAGGCGCTGCGGTATTTCGAATGAGAAAGCCCTTCGGGGAACCCAGGCTGAAAGGGCGCTCTCGGGCGGGTCAGCCCGGCTGAAAGGTTCCCGCGGGGTTGAAAAATGCTTTTATTACGAAGAAACAGGCTGCATTTTCCTTTGGGAAACGCAGCGTAGGAAGGAGGAACGCTTATGGGACTGTTCGGCGTGGATGAGCTCGGCCTGGATCTGGGCACCTCGACCCTGAACATCGTCATGAAGAAAAAGGGCATCGTCCTCAGCGAGCCCGCCTATGCGGCCTATGAACGCCTGACCCGCGAGCCGCTCTTCTTCGGCGAAGAAGCGATGCGCATGTACGGCAAGACGCCGAAGACCATCATCGTGGAGCGCCCCTTCCGGGAGGGCTGGGTGCACAGCTATGACCTTGTCGCCTCCATGCTGCGCTTTTTCATCCGGCGCGTGCAGGGAAAGCGCGGCGGGCGTCCGCGTGTGCTCCTCGCGATGCCGGGCGGCCTGACCCCGACGGACCGCGAGACGCTGACGGATGTCATCATGGACGCGGGCGTGCGCGATGTCGTCCTGATCGACGAGAGCGTGGCGAGCGCCATCGGCGCCGGCATGGACATCGACCAGGAGTATGGCCGCATGAACGTGGATATCGGCGGCGCCCGGACGAACGTCTCCGTGTATTCCCGCGGGCATCAGATCCTGTGGGATATTCTGGATAACGCCGGGGACCGCTTTGACGATGCCATTGTGGATTACCTGCGCCGCCGCCATAACCTGCTCATCGGTGAACGAACCGCAGAGAGCAGCTGAAGATGGACATCGGCAGCGCCCTCCCGAAGGGCGCCGGGCTGACGGCGGAGGCCTATGGCCGCAGCCTGGTCAGCGGCCTGCCGCGCAGCGTGACGGTCACCTCCGAGGAACTGACGGAGGCGCTCGACGAGAGCCTGCGCGAGCTTCTCATAGCCCTCAGAAGGACGCTGGAGCGCACCCCGCCGGAGCTGGCGAGCGATATCTTCGAGGCCGGCATCACGCTTTCGGGCGGCGCCGCGCGCCTCGACGGGCTGGACAAGCTCATCACCCAGCAGCTGGGCATCCGCACGACGCTCGCGGACGAGCCGGAGCTCTGCGTGGCTCACGGCCTCGAGAATCTGCTGAACGATCCGGAGCGCTATGAGAAGGTCGACCTCTATACGGAGCGGCGCTGGAATACCAGGAAGGAATGAGGCATATGGCAAAATACGATCTGCTGCTCTGTGACGCGGACATGACCCTTATGGATTTCCATCACTCGGAGAATGTCGCTTTCGCCGCCGCCGCGCGGGCGTTCGGTTTTTCGGATGACCAGGAGACCTATGCCGTCTATAAAAAGAGCAACTCGGAATGCTGGCTGGCCTTTGAGCGCGGGGAGATCACGATCCCGCAGCTGCGCATCCGCCGTTTTGAGGGCTTTCTGAAGGGGCTCGGCAGGGAGGATGTCGATCCGGCGGCTGCGGCGGCCTGCTATGAAGGCGTTCTGTGCCGCCAGAGCTGGACAATGCCCGGCGCGGCGGAGGGCGTTGCCCGCTGGAAGCAGCGCGCGCACGTCATGATCCTCACGAACGGCATCGCTGTCGTGCAGCATGGGCGCGTTTCCGGTTCCCCCTTCCCGGAGCTGGAGGAGGACATGGTCATCAGCGAGGAGGTCGGCGTCTCGAAGCCCGATCCGCGCATTGTGGAGATCGCCATGGAGAAGGCGGGCGTCACGGAGAAGAGCCGCGTGCTGCTTCTGGGTGACTCGCTGACGAGCGACATGAAGGCGGCGGAGAACGCCGGGGTGGATTCCTGCTGGTACAATCCGAAGGGCACAGAGAACACCACGGGGGTCAGGGTCACCTATGAGATCCGGGATCTGTCTGAGGTAGACGGTCTCCTTTCATAAAAGGAAAGAATATACGCGAGTCTGCAATTCCAGTGCGGTTTTTCTTTTGGATGATCATCCTGCGGGATGACCAAAGGGCTTTCCGATCGCCCTTTGGAAACCTTCGGGCGGATAACCGACACTTTTTGGTCGCCCATAAGAACCCTTCGGACGGATAACCGACAGCTTTCCGATCACCCTTTAAAACCCTTCCTTTCCTTTGCGAAGCGAAGGAAGAAGGGGTCTGGGGCCAATGGCCCCAGGCAGGTTTGGGCGGCAGCCCAACGTACTTACTCATCATTAAAGGAGGGATTCCATGAACAGAAAATGGAGAAAGAGGGCGTGCGCGGCGGCGATGCTTTCGGGCATGCTGCTGACGCTCACCGGCTGCTTTTTTGTCCAGCCGGATCCCTCGCTGGAGCCGCTGACCATCAGCGACGGGTCGCTGCCCTTCGGCACGGCCTCCTCGCTGCCGACGGAGACGCCCGCGCCGACCGAGATGGCGGAGGCGACCCCGACGCCGGACGCCTGGCAGCAGAATTCCCAGGAGGACTGGGAGGACTGGAGCGCGGACGCACTGCCCACGACGACGCCGCATGCGGCGACCACGGCGGCCCCGGGACAGGAGAGCTGGCAGACCTCGCTCTCCGATTATAACGCGGGCTACCCCGTGCTGAAGCTCGGCTCCACCGGCGATGACGTCGCTGACCTGCAGGCACAGCTGACCGCGCTGCGCTATTATACCGGCACCATCGACGGCCGCTATACGACGGAAACACAGGAGGCCGTGCGCGAATTCCAGGAGAAAAACGGCCTGACGCCGGACGGCATCGCGGGGCGCGAAACGCAGGATATGCTGTATTCCTCGAGCGCCAATTCCTCCGTCATCAGCGCGGAGGCGACCGATGAGACCTATTACCTGCTGAAGACCGGCGTGACCGGCATCGAGGTCCGCCGCCTGCAGGCTAGGCTCATGGAGCTTGGCTATTACAGCGGCGGCGTGGACGGCCTCTACAGCGCCACCACGGCGGACGCCGTCCGCGCTTTCCAGCGCGCAAACGGCCTTTCCGCGGACGGCCAGGCGGGCGTTCAGACCCAGACGAAGCTGTATTCCACCTCCGCAAAATACAATTCAAGCCCGGTTGCCACCGCGGACCCGGATGCATCGCGGGAGCTCTCCCTCGGCATGAGCGGAAATGACGTCTATGCCCTGCAGCAGCGGCTCATTCAGCTGCGCTATCTGGACGGCGTTGCGGACGGCGTCTTCGGCACCGAAACACAGTCGGCGCTGGCGGCCTATCAGGCGGCAAACGGCCTCACCGCGACCGGCACCGCAAACGCCGCGACCCTCAAAAAGCTGAACGGCAGCAGCAAGGCGGCGAGCGCCACCATTGCGCCGACCTCGTCGACCATGCATGAGGGCGATTCCGGTGAAAATGTCTATACCCTGCAGGCGCGCCTGTTTGAGCTGGGCTATTTTTCCGGGCGTATCGACGGCCGCTATGGCAGCGAAACGACCGAGGCTGTCCGCGCCTTCCAGAAGGCGAACGGCCTCGCGGCGGACGGCGTCGCGGGACGCGGCACGATCAAGCAGCTGAACAGCAGCAAGGCTGTCGCGTATACCGAGGCGGCTGAGGCGGAGGAAACGGCCGCTCCGGCGGACGCCTCCACGCTCTCGACCATGCGCAAGGGCGACTCCGGAGACGGCGTGCTTGCCCTGCAGCAGCGCCTTGTGGAGCTGGGCTATCTGACCTCTGCGGACGGGCAGTTCGGCTCCGGAACGGATCGCGCTGTGAAGCTCTTCCAGGAGGCGAACGGGCTGACGGCCGACGGCGTTGCCGGCCCCGGCACACTGGCGCTCCTCTTCGGCAACGACGCCGTCACCAATGAAGAGCGCATCGAGCGCCTGAAGGCCACGCCGACCCCGAAGCCCGAAAAGACCTCTTCCGCGACGGTGACGCCGACCCCGAAGCCGAATCTGAATGTCACCCTGCAGTGGCAGAGCAAGGGCACCGACGTGAAGCAGTATCAGATCCGGCTCGTCCAGCTGGGTTATCTCACGGAGAAAAAGGCGACCGGCACCTTTGATCAGAACACGGTCGACGCCACAAAGGCCTTTCAGGAGATCAACGGGCTGAAGGTGGACGGCGCCGCCGGCAAGGATACCCTGACGCTCATTTATTCCGACAAAGCCCTGAACGCGGAAGGAAACAGCGCGGGGATCTGAAAATCAAAAAAACAGCGGCCGAGGCTGCTGTTTTTCTTTTGGTTCCGATGAATCGAAAATGCGGATCAGGCGCCGCAGCCTTCAAGAAGCATCCGGGCGGCTTTGGCGTTGTCCGGCTTTGTGTTTTCCAGCGTGATGGGCAGGTCGTGCTGACGGGCATAACCCACCAGAACCTCGTAGCGCATATTCCCCAGACCGCAGGCGACGGACTTCAGCGCATCGCCGTCCCGCACCCAGTCCTTCAGATGGAGGAGGAGGATGGCCCCGGAGAGGCGCCCCAGCCCGTCCGCCACAACGGCGTCCGCCCTGCCGCAGTTGTCGGCGTCCAGCAGATTCACGGCGTCGAAGATGATGCGCAGATGCGGACAGTCCGGATAGGCGGCAAGGACGCGCGCGGCGCGCTCCGGCGTGCAGACGATATGCTTTGCGACCGGCTCGATAGCGAAGTTCACGCCGATCTCCTCCGCGCAGCGGACGATCGGGGCGATGCGCCGGATGAAGAGGGCAAGCGCCTCCTCGGAGCGGCATTCCGGAACGGATTTGTATTCCGGGTTCGGGCAGCCGGTCTCCGTGCCGACACAGAGGGCGCCGATCTTTTTCGCAAAGTCCAGATGCGCCTGATAGATGCGCACGAGCGCCTGATAGTCCGCCTCGTCCGGCGTGGCGAGGTTCAGATAGCAGCCGAGGACGGCGCAGGTCATGCCGTATTTTTGCAGCAGGGTGCGCACCTCGGCGGCGAGTTCATCGGTCAGCAGCTCCGGCGCCTTGCGGATGGAGAAGCCGGGGATGACCTTCTGCAGGGCGAGGTGGATGCAGGAAAAGCCCTGCGCATGGGCATTTGAAAGATGCTCCTCGAGGGTGCTGCCTGCGGTGTCATGCAGGCGGATACCGATGTTCATAGGACCTCCTTTACGTCCTCCGGCAGCAGCGTTTCGCCTTCGCAACCGGTGATTTCCGTGTCCGTGAGGCTCACCCTTGCGACGTGGCGCAGGATGAGGCCCGTCCGGGTCAGCTTCGGCATGCAGTCGGCCATGGCGGGCTGCATGGCGGGGGCGTCCGCGCCGCAGGCGATGCGCACACGGTTCATCGCGACCGACTCGATGGGCTTCTCCGGCAGGCCGAGGAAGCATCCGGCGACGGAAGCGCCGCTGCAGGTCACGTCCTCAAAGGAAAAGCTGCCGAGGCGCGGCGTGCCCTCGTCCACGGGCTGCGGCTCCTCGCTCTGCACAAAGGCGCTGTGTCCGTCCGGGTCGCAGCAGTACAGGCTGTTCACGACAAAGGGGCAGCGCACCTGCTCCATGCGGATGTGGTCGAAGCGGATGCCGTCGATGACGCCGTCCCGCCCGCGCCCGCGCCGGGTCTTGATGCGAAGCCCGCGGTCGGTGTGCCGCATGACGCAGTGGTGGACGTGCATGTTCACGATGCCGCCGGACATCTCGCTGCCCAGCGTGACGCCGCCGTGACCGTCTTCCATGAGGCAGTGGGCGACCTCCAGATCACTGCAGGGCGTCTGATAGCGCCGGCCCATGTAGATCTTGCCGCTCTTGACGGCGATGCAGTCGTCGCCGACGGAGAAGTGTGTGCCGGCCAGCAGGACGTTCCGGCAGCTCTCCGGGTCAAAGCCGTCCGTGTTGGGGCTGACGGCGGGCGCCTGAATCGTAAGCCCCAGGAACCGCAGATCGTCGCTGAAATAGGGATGCAGATTCCAGGCGGGGCTGTTCATGAAGGTGAGACCGTGGAGCGTGAGGTTCCTGCAGTGATTGGTGAAGAAGAGGTTTCCGCGCCACGCGCCGCGGCGCACCTTCGCGTCGATCCACCAGTCGCCGCGATCCGCCTGCCCGTCCAGCGTACCCTCACCGTACAGGATGCAGTCCTCGATCCCGATGCCGGTGATGAGGGAGGCATAGCTGTCCAGCGGGTTGCCCTCCCAGCTGCCGAGGTTCAGATCCTGTGACTTGTCGTGCATGAGGGTCATGCCGGGCAGGACGGGGAAGCGGCTGCGATCCGTCTCCAGCGCCAGAACGGCGTCCTTCTGCAGCTCCAGCCGGATGTGGCTCTTCAGGAACAGCGGCAGGGTGCGCCAGCGCCCCGCGGGAACGAGTACACGCCCTCCCTCCGGGCAGGCGAGGATGGCGGCCTGCAGGGCGGCGCTGTCGTCATGCACGCCGTCGCCGACGGCACCGAAGCGGCGCACATCCAGCGTGCAGCTCTCCTCCTGCGTATGGAAGGAGAAGGAAAGCGTTTGTTCATCGCAGATCGCTTCCAGGCAATAGTCCGTGTCCGGCAGCAGGTGAAAGAGGCTGGTGACGGCCTTTTCCGTGCTGCCGGCAGGTTCCCCGTTCAGCCGGAGCTGGACGGGCTGCACAAGCGCATAGCAGGCGTCCGGATCGAGGCAGAAGGCGGCGCTCCGGTTCCCGATAAACAGCGGCTTGATTTCCATGGATTTACCTCCGGCACTGTGCGTATTCCGCGGCGGCCATCATGAAGGGGCCGACGCCCTTTGCGTCGTCGCATACAACCGGCTCGGACAGGTAATAGGCGACGGAGCCGTCCCGCTTTTCACCCGGCCCGAGGCCGGCGACGAGGCAGATGCCGGAAAGATGACCCTTTCCGTCCGCGTCCTCCTGCAGGCGGCTGCCCACCAGGGCTTCATAGATGCTCTTTCCGAGCGGCAGATAGGTCTCCTCATCCAGGATGCCGCGGCGAACGCCCTTCATGAGGGCACAGGCGATCATCGCGGAGCCGCTGGTCTCCGGATAGTTCCCGGAAACGTCCGGCCGGTCGATGACCTGCAGGAAGAGCCCGGAGGCGGGATCGCGATAAGGCAGGACGCCGTCGAGGCTCTCGCGGAAGATGTCGACGAGCGCGCGGTAATGCTCATACAGCTGCTCATTGCACAGACCGATGCAGTCGACGAGCGCCATCAGATACCAGCCGGTGGAGCGCAGCCAGAAGTTCTTCGAGAGGCCGGTCTGCTTGTCGCACCAGGGCTGCTGCAGGCTTTCGTCCCAGCCGTGGTAGTTCAGCTTCTTCTCCGGGTTCCAGAGGTGCGCACGGACGTTCCGGAACTGCCGCACGATGTCCGGGAGCTTTTCATCCCGGTCAAAGCGGCGCTCATATTCCATATAAAAGGGCTCCGCCATGTAGAGGCCGTCCAGCCAGACCTGGTTCGGATAGTTCTCCTTGTGCCAGAAGCTGCCGCACCGGCAGCGCGGATGACCGGACAGGCGCTGCATATGGAAGTCCAGCGCTTTTTTGTATTTTTCCAAGCCGGTCTCCTCATAGGCGAAGAAGAGGGAGCGCCCGCAGAGGATGTCGTCGATGGAATACTGCTTCGTGATGTAGCCCGGAATCGTGCCGTCGGCATTCACCGCGCCGTCCACCCAGCGGAGCACATAGTCCCGGAAGAGGGGCTCCCCTGTCGCGCGGTACAGGGCGATGCAGCCGATCAGCACGCAGCCGTCCTCATAGCACCAGCGCCCGTCCTTATAGGGCTTGTAGCCGGTGAGAAAGTCCCGGATGTAGGTCAGGTCGTTCATAATGATCCCTTTCTGTCAAAAAAGCCGGACGGTTTCCCGCCCGGCCATGATCGGTTTGATCAGCCTTTGACCGCGCCTGCGGTCACGCCGTCCATAAACTGATTCTGAGCCGCGAAGAAGACGGCCAGAGACGGCACGATGGAGATGAGGGAAACGGCGAGAACACGGTTCCAGTTGAAGCCGCTGTCCGCGTCCATGGACATCCGGACGAACAGCGTCGCCGGATAGCGGGCAGGCGTATTGACGTAAAGCAGCGGCCCCATGAAGTCATTGCTGGACCACATGAACTGGAAGAGCGCCGCGGAGACGATCGCCGGCCAGAGCATCGGCACGATGACCTTCCACAGGGTCTGCCAGGAGTTGCAGCCGTCGATCTTCGCCGCCTCGTCGAGGTCGTGCGGGATGCCGCGCATGAACTGGATCATCATGTAGACGAAGTAGGTCTCCTGCGCGAACAGCGTCGGGATGACGATGGCGATGTAGAAGGGGTTGTCCACCCAGCCGAACTTCGAATACATCATGTACTGCGGGATGTTCAGAACGACCTGCGGGAGGAACAGCGTCGCCATCAGGACGGCGAACAGGAAGTTCCTGCCGCGGAAGCGGAAGCGGCCGAAGCCGTAGGCGGTGATGATGGAGGAGAAGACGGTGAAGAGCACCTTCGGGATGACGTACTTATAGGTGTTGACCATCGAGCTCCAGATGTTGATGTCGCCGCCGTAGTTGTTCATCGCCTGGACGTAGCCGTCCGTGGTGAAGCGCTGCGGGATCAGGCTGAGGCTGGAGAAGATCTCGTTGTTGTCCTTGAAGGTGGCGGAGATCATCCACAGCAGCGGATAGACCATGAGGACGCCGACCGAGATGAGGACGACATAGCGGATCGTGAGGCTCATGATGTGCTGAACCTCAAGATTCGCCCGGGAGAAGATCATGAGGTACACGGTCACAAAGAGGACGATGACGCCGGAGAAGAGATACAGGTTCTGCATGGTGCCGACGAAGGGCAGGACAGCCGAACCGAGGAGGCCGCACAGCGTCAGCAGGGCGCCGATGACGAGAAAAACGATTGAAACCGTCATTTTTCTTACCTCCCCTCATCCGAATAGTAGACCCACTTCTTCTGCGAAGCGAAGGCGATGAGGGTCAGCACCATGACGATGACGAACATGACCCAGGCCATTGCGGAAGAAAGGCCGATGTTGTAATCCTTGAAGGCGGTGTTGTAGACGATCAGGGAGATGAGCGTCGTCGCATTGCGCGGGCCGCCGGCGGTGATGATGTACGGGCCGTTGAATTCCTGGAAAGCCTGCACAAGCTGGGTGACCAGATTGTAGAAGATGACCGGGGAGATCAGCGGGATCGTGATGGAGAAGAACTGGCGGGTCTTGCTGGCGCCGTCGATGGAGGCAGCCTCATAGAGATCCTCCGGCACGCCCTTCAGGGCCGCGAGGAAGAGGACCATGGCGGAGCCGAACTGCCAGACACGAAGCAGGCAGATGATGAACAGCGCCCAGGACTGGTTCGCCAGGAAGTTGATCTGCTCGATTCCGAGGAAGCTGAGGATCTGGTTGATGACGCCGCCGTTCTGGAAGAGGGCGCGCCACAGCACCGCGATGGCCACGGAGCCGCCAAGGATGGACGGGACGTAGTAGGCGGTACGGAAGATGCCCACGCCCTTGATCTTGAAGTTCAGGATGTAGGCGATGAACAGGGCGAAGATGAGCTTCAGCGGCACGGTCATGAACGCATAGCGGAAGGTGACGCTGAGGGCCTTCGTGTACTTTGCGGTGGTGAAGATCTTGACGTAATTGTCAATGCCGATAAAGCCCTGCGCGCCCTTCATCAGATCCCAGTCATTGAAGGAGTACACAAGGGAGGACGCAAACGGATAGAGCTTGAAAATGCAGAAGCCGATGAGCCAGGGCAGGATATAGTAGAACCCAAGATAGTTCTGCTCAATGCCGTGTCCCTTCTTCCGCAGATCCGCACGAACAGTTTTCTGCATAGTTTTCCCCTTTTTGAAAAAAGGCCGGGACGGAGCGCTTCCGCCCCGGCGGGTTATGGATTACTCAGGCGCCGAGGACATCCTGAATGCCGGCGATCAGCGTGTCAGCAGCGCTGTCCACGTCGTAGTCGCCGTAGGAGAGGCCTTCGAAGACGTCGTTGTAGACGCCGTCGCTGCTCTTCAGCTTGGAGGACTCGAACTTCGGATCCAGGGCGTTCTGGCACCAGGCGAGGACCTTCTGGTTTGCTTCGGCGACCATCGGGTCGAGCAGGCCTTCGCTGTTGCAGAGGTTGAAGGCGGCGGTGGACAGCGGGATGCCGCGCTGGCTGTTCATCAGGCGGATGCCCTCGTCATCGTTGCAGAGATACTGGATGAGCTTCGCGGAAGCGGCCTTGGCGTCGTCCGCCGCGGTGGCGGTGATGGCGAAGCCGAGGGAGACCTTGGTGAAGCCGCCCTGATAGGCGCCGAAGTCAGCAAAGTAGTCGCCGACGACCATCGTCTGGCCCTCGTTCAGGGCGCTGCGGAACTTGGTCGCGGAGGAATCCCACTCGAAGATGCCGGCATAGTGGCCGTCCATCCAGTTGGTGTTCTTGTCGAGGGAGTCGGCGCCGTCGCCGATCAGCTTTTCGCAGGTCGGGATGACGTGGTTGTCTTCGAGGTTCTGGATGAACTGGATGCCTTCCTTGATTTCATCCTTGGTGTAATTCATCTGGCCGTCCGTGACCCAGTCCTTGCCGTACACGGACTCGAGATAGTAGACCATGAAGATCGTCTTGTCGAGGGTGCCCATGACCAGCGGATAATAGTCCTTGCCGAGCTTCTCCTCGAAGATCGGGCCGGCGGCCAGCAGGTCCGCATAGCTCTTCGGGGTCTCGAGGCCGGCGGCCTGGAAGGTGGTCTCGTTCCAGTAGAGGATACGGCCGGTCATGGCGACCGGGATGGCGAGCAGCTGGCCATCGATGGTGCACTGCGCGAGAGAAGACGCATTGAACTGGGTGAGGTCGATCACATCGGCATAGGCGTTCAGATCCTGGAACTTGGAGGTTCCGTCCGCGTTCACCATGGAGTACAGCCAGTTCCAGTTGACCTGGTTCATATCCTGGGCGGAGTTGGCGGCGAAGGCCTGGCTCATCTTGTCTTCCCAGCCGGACCAGGCGGCATAGGTCGTGGCAACCTTGATGTCCGGGTTCGCGGCCTCAAAGGCTGCGACGGCGTTCTGGGTCGCTTCGTGGCGGGCGTCGCCGCCCCACCAGGAGAAGGTAACGTTGGTTTCGGCCAGCGCGGCTGCGCTGCCAAGCAGCATGGAAGCCGCCAGCGTGAGAGAGATCAGTTTCTTCATAAGAGCACCTCTTCCCTATAATTCCGGTTTTGCCGAAGTGGCAAAATCTACTTGTATTTTTTATATCATACTTGGCGGGATAAAGCAAGAGAGAGACATCAATTTTGGAACTTTTTTCCGAAAAAAGGGTCTCTGAAGCAAAATTGTCTGCCGCCATGGACGATGATGAAGACAGAAGGTTTTCCGGAAACGGCTGTTCCGCGAAAATTATTCTGGTCAAACAGCGCCGCAGATGGTAAAATAATAAGAAGCAGATTCTGCGCTCCCCGAAAGGGGCGCTGCGTTTTCGATACCGGAGGATAAAAGATGAAAAAATTCTTCCACATGATCGCCGTTCTGACGGTGTTTGTGTTTCTGGCCTCTGCCGCGCTGGCGGCGAATGAAGGCCTGGATGACGATTCCGGGGCGGACAGCGGGGATTTTGCCGGCGAGCTGACGGAGGACGCCGGGGACTTTTTCGCGGACGACTCCGAGGACGAAGAATCCATAGAGGATGACGAATC
>R14__coassemble_824_pt1 | contig 18557 bp, 15 predicted proteins | sample R14__metabat2_high_PE_020 | metagenome-assembled genome bin R14 | reverse complement strand
CAGACGGCACCTGTGTTGGATGCGGCAAGACCTTCGAACCCACCAGCATGTCGGTGCTGATGCTGCCTGCTTCGCTCACAGCCATTCAGGCGAATGCCTTCTCCGGCGTCCGTGCTGAAGCCGTTGTCATTCCTGAAAAGTGTAAGAGCGTCAGCCCGGACGCCTTCGGGGACGGAGCAAATCTCCGGTATGTCTTTATCCCGTCAGACCTCGAAGACAGCATCGGCGATATCTTTGACGAAACTCTGGAAAAGGTGTTCTACTGAAAAACAACCCAATAACCCCATGTAATTCATAGCTGCAGCTCCTGTTTTGAAAAATCCGGAATTAAATTCCGGATTTTTCATATCATGATCCACCGAGAAGATCGACGGGGCCATCGCGATGATCATGGAGCTGGATCGTGCGCCCCGGCATAACGGGGACGGCAGCAGCGTTTATGACGACAGCGGGCTGCTGACAATATAAAAAAGCCTGCCGGCTGCAGACTTTTATTGATATTCAAAGATGCTCATAACAGCATCGGAAATATCCATGATGTCAAAATAAGGGGCGTCAGTAATCAGTGAATAATGTCTGGTATTCAGATCGATGAAACGAACCTGCTCACAAAGGATATAGCCATCAACGTCTGACACTTTCGACTTGTCCATCTTAATATGAAGAGGACCTTCGGCGGCTGACTTTATGATGGGGCAGACGATGACACAGCCTTCGCGGTTGAAAAAATTGTTGCTGACAACGATGCATGGGTAATGAACTCCTTCAATTTTCAGGATGGAGCCTTGCGCGGGTTTTCTCATTACCAGACCTCACTGCCAGTCGGCTTACCCCAGTCGAGTTCCTGATGAAGATTCAAATGCCCGTTGTACGCTTCGGCCCGCTCTTTGAGTGTTTTGTGTACGAACGGTCTGCTGAGTACAATCTGATCTTTCACAGCATGAATTTCAAGAGAATCATTCAGCTTGAAGCCGGATGCTTCCAGAATTTCCTTTGGAAAGCGGACTCCCTGACTGTTTCCCCACGACTTGATTTGAGCCTGCATGATATGACCTCCGATCGTTTATACGAAGTATAAACCATTCAAAAATGAACGTCAAGATAGAAAGGATCGTGATGCAATTGAAAAATCCAATTTCAGGGTTTTCAGGGCGCGGGATAAGCCGAAAGACAGCGTCAGTTCCGTCATGAATAAAAAAACTTGACAAATTGCTCAAAATTCGATATTATAATTTCACCCTATAGCATCAAAAAATTGAGTTATAGGTACTACACCCTTACCATTTGGTAGGGGTCTGAAACTATGCACCTTGATAGCGGCGGCGATCGCGTCTGTACTACACCCTTACCATTTGGTAGGGGTCTGAAACTCTGCACCGTTTTTCTGCATTTTGCAGGAAAGTACTACGCCCTTACCATTTAGTAAGCAATAAAATAAAAAGCAGAGCTTCCGTACTGCCTGCAGTACGATGAAGCTCTGCTTTTTCAGCTGTGAGTTTAATGACAGAAGATGAAATCATCCTATTGCCTGAGTTGTATAATGGAAAAACCATACGGAAAGGGGAACAGTGGATGAAAAGCATTTTATTCATCGATGCTTGTGTTCGCAAAGAATCTCGTACGCGCCGACTGGCAGAATTTTTGCTGAGCAGGTTGGGCGTGGAATCGGAGCGGCTTTGTCTGTCTCAGCTTGGATTAAAAGGCCTGGATGAATACGGAACAGAGCATCGGGATTCTGCATTGGCAAAGCAGTTTGCTGCGGCAGACATCATTGTCGCTGCGGCACCGTATTGGGATTTGTCTTTTCCGTCAATCCTTAAGACCTATATCGAGCATATATGCGTCAACGGGGTGACATTCCGTTATTCTCCCGAAGGTGTGCCGATCGGATTGTGCAGCGCAAAAAAGCTTTATTACGTCACGACATCCGGAGGCCCGATTATGGATGACGCATTCGGCTTTGGCTATATACAGGCGCTGGCTAAAGGAATGTTCGGAATTCCTGAGTGTGTTTGTATCAAGGCGGAAAATTTAGACATCGCCGGCAATGATGTTGAAGCTATATTGGAGCGGGCAGAAAAGGAAATAAAGATATAAGAGCATGAAGTAAAAAATGACCAGATCCGGTACTTGGTGGCTGCGGTCGCCCGGCCTCAGTCAGTTCAGTGCGGCTTACGTGTACTTCGAAGGCAGTCTCAGCCTCAACCTCGATATGAACTATAGCGGCGAGTGCGTCCGCCCCGCCATGTGGGTGAATCTGAACGCTATACCCTAATAATCCGAACTCCCTCCAAGCAACCAAATACCCCATCCTGCCCGAAAGGGCAGGATTTTCTGCGCCCGTCAAAAGGTTATAGAGCAGGAGAGACGGAAAAAAACACTTTCCATCAGCGCTGTCTGATGATAAAATAGAAGCATCGAATGGAGGGATGACCATGAAGAAAATTTTTCTGACGGTACTGTGCCTGATGCTGGCGTGCTCCGCGGCGATGGCCGACACGCTGACGCTGCCGGAAAGCCTGACGGTGATCGGTGAGAAGGCTTTTTATGGCGATACAACGCTGACGGAGGTCGTGATTCCGGAGGGCGTGACGAGCGTCGGGAGCGAGGCGTTTTCCGGATGTGAGAAAATGACGAGTATCATGATTCCGAACAGTGTGAAGAGCATCGGAAGTAAGGCCTTTGCTGGCAGCAGCCTGAAGGAGATTACGTATCCAACGACGGCAGAAGTGGCGACCGATGCGTTTGACGGTGTTGCAGGGAAGCGGTTCGTGTTTTCAAATGATGAAACGACGAAGATCATCTGGAGGGACGAGACGCTGACCTTCGGAACATATCCGCAGACAACGGAAGGGACCGATAATACGCCGATCGAATGGCTCGTGCTGGATGTGACGGAAGACGGAAAGCAGGCACTGCTCATCAGTAAATACGGACTGGACGCGAAACAGTATAATAATAATACAAGTATTGCAGACGTGACGTGGGAGACGTGCAGTTTGCGGACATGGCTGAACAAAGACTTCCTGAACGCGGCGTTTACAAGCCCGGAGCAGGCGTCAATCCTGGAAAAGACGGTGGATAACAGCCAGAACCAGTGCTATGATTGGACAACGGTAGGAGCCCCTTCGAATCCGACCGGCGGAAACGACACGCAGGACAAGATCTTCCTGCTGAGCTATAAGCAGGCAAACGATTACTTCGGAGCACTAGGCGACAGCAACACTAAGATTCGCGTAAGACCGACAGCGTACGCAATTAAGCAGGGAGCGTCTACAAACAGTTCTTATACAGTGGACAGCAGCGTATATGGTTCAACCGACGCATCCGGTACTTGGTGGCTGCGGTCGCCCGGCCTCAGCCAGTTCAGTGCGGCTTACGTGTACTTCGAAGGCAGTCTCAGCCTCAACCTCGATATGAACTATAGCGGCGAGTGCGTCCGCCCCGCCATGTGGGTGAATCTGAACGCTATACCCTAATAATCCGAACTCCCTCCAAGCAACCAAATACCCCGTCCTGCCCGAAAGGGCAGGATTTTCTGCGCCCGTCAAAAGGGCATGCGGTGACAGGACAAAGGGAAGCCCGGGCGTTGACGGGGATAAAGAGAATGCCCAAAGTACTTGACAATGTCGGCCTGTCTGATTATAATCGACCGAGTCATTTAGTTCACTTTGTGAACTTTATAAGGAGCAGCATGAACATCAGTGAAGAATTGCTGTCAGCCTGGCTGCAGATGTCCGTCCACATCCGGGGCAGCCGCATCGTCTCAAACTTTTCCTTTAATGAGACGGTCATCTGCGGCATGCTGGCCAGAACCGAAGAGGCAGAAGGACGCGGCATGACGGCCGCCGAGATCTGCCGGCGAACCCATCTGCTTAAATCGCAGGTCAATCGGACGCTTTCCTCTCTGGAGGCGCGCGGCATCATCCTGCGCAGCCGGAACCGCATCGATCAGCGGGAAATCGACCTTCGGCTGACCGAAGGGGGGCACGCAGCTTATCAGGCGGAGCACGCCTCCATCCTCCGGCTCGTCTCACACATTTCAGATACGATCGGCGAGGCAGATTCCAGGCAGCTCGCCATTCTGATGACCAGGGCCGTGTCCGCCGCCGATACGTGGTTTTCGGAAAACGGACGGCTTTAAAGGAGAAATAACCAAATGAAAATCCATCTTCTCACAGATTCCGGAAGTGACATCACGCAGCAGGAAGCCTCCGCGATGGGCATCACTGTGCTTCCGCTGAAGACCCGATTCGGAGACCAGGAATTTCTGGACGGCGTCACCATCACAACCCGGGAATTCTTCGAACGCCTTGTGGAATCGGATGAATTCCCGAAGACCAGCCAGATCCCACCGCAGGAATATGAGCAGGCATTTGCAAAGGCACTCCAAAGTGCGGACCATGTGCTCTGCATCACCATTTCCTCAAAGCTCTCCGGCTGCTGTCAGAGCGCCTGCATCGCCTCGCAGTCCTTTCCCGGCCGCGTGACCGTCATCGACAGCGAAAACGTCACACTCGGCCAGCGCAACCTCATCGATGACGCGCTCCGGCTGCTTGCACAGTCCGACGATCCGGCGCTGATCACCGCTCAGCTGGAGCAGGACAAAAAGAAGATCTGCCTGGTTGCGCTGCTCGACACGCTTGAATACCTGAAAAAGGGAGGACGTATCTCGGCGGCCGCAGCGCTCGCGGGAAGCCTCCTTTCCATCAAGCCTGTCATCGCGATCGACGAAGGCGAGATCGCGGTTCTCGGCAAAGCACGCGGTTCCAGGAACGGCAACAACCTTCTGAGCCAATGCGTCCAGCGCAGGGGCGAGATCGACTACGATAAGCCATACTGCCTCGCCTACAGCGGCTTCAGTGATCAGCTGCTCCAAAAGTATCTGGCAGACAATGCGCCTTTCTATCAGATCGATGCCGGTTCGATTCCCGTGCATCAAATCGGAAGCACGATCGGCACCCATGTTGGCCCCGGCGCGATTGCCGTTTCCTTCTTCGTCCGCTGATTCCCTTCCTGCAGGTGCCATCCATTGAAATGCCCGGGAAAAATGAATTTTGCCGTCTCCTTCGGGGGACGGTTTCGTTTTATTTCAAGGCTTCAGCGGGCTGCCGTGAAAACAAGGAGAAACAGGAAAACGGGAATAAAAGAAAACCCGCCACAAGAGCGGTGGCGGAATCATATCAGATTTTTGCTCAAAAGCTGCCGCACCTTAACAGAAGGAAGCGTCATATAGCGCAAGCAGCTGATCCGGTGGAGCTTCCTCTGAAAAAATAGCGTAATGCATAACATAGCCCAGAACCTGCTGATTGATCAACCAGGCCGCTATCCGGGGATTTGATGTCCGGATGCCGCAGAATTCAATTGCCCATTGAAACAGATCGATTTGCCGCTGCGTGAATTCACCATATTTTTTGGCGAGGTTCTCGTTGCGCATGGCCAGCGTTGCAAAATTGACTTCTACGCGGCAGTTCGCCCGTTCGTTGTGAAAAGTAGAAGCCTTTTTCAGAAGAAGGGAAGTCAATTGCGGCAGCGTAATTCCGTTTCGTTCTTCCTCCGTCAGATTTTCAAGAACGGACCGCATTTCAGTCTCGATCATTACCGAATAATGATCGAAATAAGAGAGGAGAATGTCTTCTTTGTCCCGGAAATAGTAATACAGCGAGCTGTAGGTGATGCCGGCTTTTTCTGCAATCTTCCGGATCGAAATGGACTCATAGGTTCCCTCTGTCAGACATTCCATAAACGCCGCGTAAATGCGTTCACTTTTATCCTGCGCAATTTGTCGTTCCAGCATGGTAAACGCCTCCTCAATCATCAAACATCTTAACCGAAAAAAATTCCAAAATCAAGTGAATTCTGAATTGACAATATGAATGAATGATGTTAATATTCGATTAGAACAACTGTTCAAATTAAGCGAACGGCTGAAAAAGGAGGAAAAGGAAATGAAGAAGCTTTGCGTCCTTGCGCTGGCCATCATGATGATGCTTTGCGCGTGCTCTTCTCTTGCGGACTACACTCCCGGCACTTACACCGGCGAGGCGGATGGCCGCAATGACAAGGTTGCTGTTGAAGTCGTTGTTGACGAGAACAGCATCGTTTCCGTGACGGTTACACAGCAGCAGGAAACTGTCGGTATCTGTGAGCCGGCGCTGGAGCGCATTCCGCAGGCCATCGTGGACGAACAGTCTCTGGCCATTGACGCGGTTGCCGGCTGTACGGTGACCAGTGAAGCGATTCTCGCTGCTGCGGAGCAGGCACTGACCGCCGCCGGCGGCGATATGGCAGCACTCAAGACGCCGGTTGAGAAGGAAGCAGTTGTCAAGGAAACTGTGACCTATGACACCGATGTGGTCATCGTTGGCTGCGGCGGCGCCGGCGCGAATGCCGGTGTGGCGGCGATCAAGGCAGGCGCCAGCGTTATCATCCTCGACAAAATGGCAAACATCGGCGGCAATACCGCAGCTTCCGGCGGTTCTATGAACGCTGCCAATCCTGATCTGCAGCGCAATTTCACCATGACCGAAAACGAAATGGCAGAGATCAAGGAAATCCTGGCCACGGAGCCTGTCGATGAATATATGGCTCGCTGGCAGGAGAAGGTCGCTGCTGATATCGCCGAGTATGAGGCGAACGGAGAAACCTATCTGTATGACTCTCCTGAGCTGCATATGCTTCAGACCTATATGGGTGGAGACTATGTCGGCAATCCGATCATGATCGAAACGCTGTGCTCGAATGTCACGGATAGCATCCAGTGGCTTTCCGATCTCGGCGCGGAGTGGATGGACGAAGCCATGATGGCCATCGGTGCCAAGTGGCGCCGCACCAATCAGTCGAACTTCAACTGGGGCCCGCTGGGCACCAATATGTATCTGCCTTCCGCAACCTGGGTCAAGGAAAACGGCGGCCAGATCTTTACAGAGCATAAGGTCGATACCATCCTCATGGACGGAGGCCGCGCGATTGGCGTCTCCGGTGTGACCTCGGATGGTCAGCCCTTTGTTGTGAATGCCTCCAAGGGTGTTATCATTGCCACCGGCGGCTTCAGCGCGAGCATCGAAATGCGTCAGAAATACAACAAGCACTGGCCGTCTCTGGACGAGCAGGTCAACACCACCAACATGCCCCATGCCACAGGTGACGGCATCGTGATGGCGGAAGCGGCCGGCGCGAATCTGGTCGGCATGGAATGGATTCAGCTCCTGACGCAGGGCTATCAGATTTTCACATCTTCCATTATCAATGACATTTATGTCAACAACAACGGCGAGCGCTTCGTTCGTGAGGACGGCCGCCGCGATGAACTGGCCATGGGCGTTCTCAGCCAGCCCGGCAAGACCTTCTGGCAGATTACGGATGGCCACACCACGGTAGATATTCTGAATAATCTGGCCGAAGGCGGAGAGCAGATCCCGGACATGGTGGATGACAAGTACATCTTCTGTGCGGATACGCTTGAGGAACTGGCCGGAAAGATCGGCGTCGATCCGGCGACCTTTGTTGCGGCGGTCGATACCTTCAATGCAAGTGTGGACGGCGCAGAGGATCCCTATGGCCGTAAGCTCTTCCAGTACAAGCTGGACAAGGCACCCTTCTACGCCATCTATTCCGAGGCAATGGTGCATCACACTATGGGCGGCATCGAGATCAATCCCGATGCTCAGGTTCTTGACACTAACGGCAATGTGATTCCGGGCCTGTACGCTGCTGGCGAGGTTACCGGCGGCATCCACGGCTCCAATCGCCTGGGCGGCAATGCGCTGGCTGACATCGTCACCTTTGGCCGTATCGCAGGAACCAACGCGGCCAACATGAAATAAGTCTGCCTCCTTCTTGAACCGTCTCCTTCGGGGGACGGTTTCGCTTTATTTCAAGGCTTCAGCGCTGGGCTTCCTTTTCAATTGTGCGAAAAATATTCTGCCTTATCTCAAAAAGAAATCAAGGATCAATTGCTCCCGGTGCGGCTTCATTTGACGATGCCGGAAAAAGATTGAAAAAACTGAAAAGTTCAATCTTCATTCAAGCTTTGCCGGTTATACTGACGGCGTCATCAGAAAGATGACGGACACACAAAAACAAAAAACAAATCCAAAGCATGAATGGAGGATAATCTTATGAATACCAGAAAAATCGCGCTTGTTTCCATGGCAGCTCTTCTTCTTACCGCCGCTCTTCCGGTGATGGCGAGTGCGCAGGGCCGCGGCATGAACCGCAATGCTGTTCCGCAGACGAACGCCGCCGCGCCGCAGATTTCTCAGAATGTGATGCCCGGCATGAAGGGCGGAAAGAACGGCCGCGGCGGACACGGCCAGTATGGTGCCCACGGCAACGGCCAGCTTTCCGAGCTTCTGGAGAACAATGTGATCTCCCAGGAGACCTATGACAAGATCCTGCAGAGCCGCAGCATGCAGAAGTATGATGAGCTCCTGGAGAAGGGCACCATCACCCAGGAGGAGTATGACGCCATCAAGACGTACCTCGCCAGCAAGGACACCGCTTCTTCCGCAGCCCCTTCCGCGGATCTGAAGACCACGCTGGATGCCATGGTGGAAAAGGGCGTGATCACCAAGGCGCAGGAGGACGCGATCCTGGCGGAGCAGACCCCGGCCGAGGCGCTGGCGACCCCGGAGGCCGCCGACAGCGCCGTCGCTTCCTGATTTAAAGCAAATACAAGGGCTTACCGCACAATTGGCGGCAAGCCCTTTTTGCGTTTACAGCGACATGCCTTTTGCTGCAGGTCACCGGATGAAATTGGTGGAGACCCTCGGTTCCTTTTCCGGCAGGCCGAAGGCTTCTTTGCCGAGGGCGATGCTCTTCATCAGGAAGGCCATGTTCCTGGCCAGCGTCCGCATGACGAACCGGCCTTCGCCGTCGCCCTCCGCTTCGCCGGGAGCGGTGCCGTGGATGCTGTTCCAGTAGCGGCTGGAGGCGAGGGGCATGCCGGAGATGGTGAAGTACTTGTTCAGTTCGTCGAAGGTGGCGGAGCAGCCGCCGCGCCGGGCGCAGACGACGCTGGCGCCGACCTTCATGGTCTTGTCGAACGGCGTGCTGTAAAACAGCCGGTCGAGGCAGGCAATCAGCGTCGCGTTCGCGGAGGCATAGTACACGGGCGAGGCGACGACCAGACCGTCGGCCACCTCGAATTTCGGCGCCAGCTCGTTCACGATGTCGTCAAAGGCGCAGCGTCCGGTTCGGGCGCAGCTGTTGCAGGCGATGCAGCCCCGGACGGCTTTGCTGCCGATCTGCACGGTTTCGACTTCGATGCCCTCGGCCTCAAAGACGTGCTGCATCTCTGCCAGCGCGAGGCCGGTGTTGCTGTTTGCGCGGGGGCTTCCGTTGATCATCAGGACTTTCATATTGATGGCTCCTATCTTTTGATGTCATGACGTGCTTCACAGCAATCATACCATATTTTGAGTGCTTATACCAAATGAAACCTGTTTTGAATCCGCAGACAGTGGGCAATAATTGTTATCCGAAGTATTTCAAATAGACCGGGCATGCGATATAATATAATAAAATTCAGTTGAAGGCGGGGAATGTGGTATGAAAAAAATCTGTCTGATTGCGGCGGCTCTGACGGCTCTGGTGGCCTCGGCTGCAGCGGATGAGGTTCATGCCGGGGATACGGTCTATCTGGGTGCCTACGAGCAGGATAACAACGCAGAGGACGGCGCGGAGGCGATCGCCTGGACTGTGCTGGATGTGCAGGAGGGGAAGGCGCTGCTTGCCGCTGACAGGGTGCTGGATTGTCAGCCCTATAACGACAGGAAGACGGACATGACCTGGGAAAACAGCACACTGCGAGCCTGGCTGCAGGATGTCTTCTATGAGACGGCGTTCACCGATGCGGAGAAGACCGCCGTTCTTCCGGTGAAAAACGGGAATGATCAGGGAAACATCTCCTGGACGACGACGGGAGGAAACGAGACAGAGGACAGGGTCTTCCTGCCCAGCTGTGCGGAGGTTGCAAAGTATTTCCCGGCGCAGAACGATCGGAAGCTGGTCGGATCGGAGTATGCCCGCTCGAATGGTGCGAAGCTGCTGGGCATGACGACGCTGGTTGTCGGCGAGACGGACTGGTGGCTGCGCTCTCCGGGCAAAGTTCAGACGGACGCGGCTTATATTGGCGTGAAGGGTGACATCGGAACGAAGCAGGTCTCGGACAAGCTGGGCGTGCGTCCGATGATCTGGATGGATACTGCGGCAGATCAAAGCACCTTCCCGTATACCGTATTCAAGAGCGCGGACGCACTGAAAGCCGCCGGCAATTATACGGAAGCGGCAGATGTTTTCAACGGTCTCGGAACCTATAACGGCAGCGAATCTGCCGCAAAGGACTGCCTGTATCAGCAGGCGGCGATCCTTTCTGAGGCAGGGGACAATGACGGCGCCATCAGCCTGTATGAGACCCTCGGCGATTACATGGACAGTTATGCGCTCTGCCGCAGGGCGAGATACGCAAAGGCGGTCGCCGCACAGGAAGCGGGTGACTATGCTGAGGCCGCAAAACTGTTCGGCGAGGTCGGCCAGTATGAAGACAGCATGGCGCGCATGAAGGCATGCTTCGACAAGCAGGGAATCAACGTCTATTACTTTGGCGCGGAAGCGATGAACACCGGCAAGGACAACGGTTATTCGAAGCCCGCAGCCATCGATGGAAAAGACAGGCATTTCGGCTGGCGTCTGGGCCGCTTCTTCATGAGCGGCTTTACACGCAAGACGGAAGACAAAGCAGATAACCCGGTCTTCATCAAGACGCTCGGCGACTCTATCACGCTCTGGTTCGATCTGGAGCAGGACATCGATGCACTGGACGGCAATAAGCAGCTCATCATCGGCGAGGACTCGAACGGCTACGACCAGACGATGAGCGTCAAGAAGATGAACTTTGGCCGTGGCACGCTGATCATTCGCCACACGGATTATCAGAACGAGAAGAGCGATCCGGTGATCTATACGGATTATCTGCTTGCCAAGGGGACGACGGCGGCGGACACGAAGGTCATTCTTGCGGAGGAAGGCGATTACGAGGCTGTTCTGGATTACGAGATTCAGGACAACGATGTGAAGCACGTTCTGGACAAATTCGGCAACTATCAGATTGCTTTCAGGTTCTCCGTCCGCAACGGCAACTGCATGGTTTATCCGTTTGACATTGCGACCGGGGCGGAGCTGCAGAACACATCCATCACGGAGGACGGCTTCTATCTGGATCTGGCGCGATCCCGTTATCTGGACATCGACGTGAAGCGCACGGAACTGGTGGAGACGGCCGCGGGCATCGTGGAGGACGAGCGCTTTAACCGCCCGGCGAAGGACGGCGACAAGTACACGGCGGAAGGCATTTACACGATCTCCGTGAGCAACAAGTATACAGGGGAGAAGACGACCAAGACGATCTTCGTTGGCTCGGACGAGCTGCTGCAGCAGTACATTTCGAAGGGCTTCTCGGTCGACCGGCTGAAGTAAGGGGGCATCCGTATGAAAAAGATTCTTTCAGTTGTTCTTGCACTGGTCTTCCTGCTTACGGGCTGCCTGTCCGGCGTCTGCGAAGGCGTGCAGGCGGGGGAGCCGACATTTAAGAAGCTGAGCGATCCGAAGCTGCTTCCTTATCTTGAAGGCAATCTGTATTCGGAACTGACTTCTGCTCTGGACAGTGATGAATACTTTGTTGAAAACGTCCAGGCTGTTTATATCTCTCAGGAATATCTGGATGAACTGGCGTTCAATTCTCAATCTAATGTTTTCTTTGGATACACGCTTACAGATCTGGATGCGCAGTTTGCCGGAGAAAAGTATGTCTTCACGCTTGGCGAGAACCAGCAGACTGTTGTTCAGCCTGTAGAAGCTTTTGACGACACCTATGAGAGAGTTCTTAAGAACGTCGCGGTAGGTACAGGCGTTATCCTGATCTGTGTTACGGTTTCCGTCGTGACTGCCGGAGCGGGAGCACCTGCTGTAAGCATCATTTTTGCGACAGCTGCTAAGGGTGCGGCAATTGAAGGGCTGACTGGTGCTGCCCTGGGAGCAGTTTCAGCGGGCATCATAACCGGCGTAGAAACCGGCGATATGTCCAAGGCAATTGATGCGGCTGCGCTGGCAGGAAGCGAAGGCTATAAATGGGGTGCAATCACCGGAGCAATTGCTGGTGGTGCAAAAGAGGCTGTCGCACTCAAGGGCGCGACACTCAACGGACTCACGATGAACGAGGCGGCTGCGATTCAGCGTGAATCTGGATATCCTTTGGATGTCATCAAGGGATTCAAATCGATGGATCAATATCAGATTTGTAAAGATGCTGGCTTGGTGCCTAAAATGGTCAATGGAAAGATGGCACTGGTTCGTTCAATCAATCTTGATTTTGTTGATGATATGGGTCGCACGAATCTTCAAAGAATGCAGCAAGGGTTGGCGGCACTTGACCCTGCAACGGGTCAGGCTTATCAGCTTCATCATATCGGTCAGGAGATGGATTCCACGCTTTCAATTTTGACGGAAGCGGAACACATGCAGAACGGCAATAATCTGATTTGGCATGAACTGGGAGAAGCATCGAAGATTGATCGTCCGGTGTTTGATAAACAGCGTGCTGCCTTCTGGAAGAGTCTGGCGCAAATTATGATCGGAGGGTAAGGCAATGAGCGAGATAACCAGCTTATTGAAAGATAAAGAGGATTTCTTTTCTGCAAAATCTGCATCTGTAAATGAAATTGAAGACGCAGAAAAGGAATTGGGGCTGAAGTTTGCTGCTGATTATTCGGAATATCTTTTAACCTTTGGTGTGGTATCTTACTTTGGCCACGAGCTGACAGGAATTTGCAAATCGAAGCGGCTCAATGTGGTTGATGTGAGTAAAAAGCAGCATGAGAAGCAGACAGCGATTCCTCTATCTTGGTATGTCATTGAGGAAACTAACATGGACGGCATTGTTATCTGGCAGAGCGGAACAGGGGAAATTTATCTGTCTGACGCCCGTTCTAGTTACAGAAAAATTGCAAATTCTTTAGCTGACTATGTGAAATGAAAGCCGTTGATTGACAGAGGGATAAAATTATGAGCAGCATGTATTGCCCGCACTGCGGAAAGCTGATCGAAGAGGGAGACATTTACTGCAGGCACTGCGGAACGAAGATATCGTATCCCGGTGAAGAGGAACCGCCGAAAAGCTTCGAGGAAGACCCGATCGACCAGACATTTTCCCATTTGAAGGAGATGCAGAGACAGAGCATCCTTCATAAGGAAAGAATGATGGCGGCGAAAGCCAAGCAGAGGCAGCACGATCAGGAAACCGCTCAGCAAACCGCTCAGCAAGGAGGCATAGTGCTGATTGTTTTCGCGATCTATCTTACAATTATTCTGGTGGTTACCGAAATATATATTCATTAACAAAAGAGAGAGCCTGTGAAAAAGCAGCTCATAAAAAAGAAGAATCGCGAGTTCATGCAGAGCCCGCGATTTTTTTGTCGGCAGCGCCGGGGACGTTCCTTTCAGCCGGCTTATTTGCTTTTGCGAAGGCGGTCGATGCGCGCCCTTGTATAGGCGTCGATCGCCTGCCAAAGGGAATGAAATTGCTTTTTGTGCCGGCAGAGCTTTTCCGTGCAGCGGCTGCACTGAAGGTAGTCATTGGTATCCGGTGAGAAGCGCTCCGGATGCAGATAAAATGTGATCTCCCACCGGAGGAGCAGCCCGAGCGCCAGCGTGAGGAGCGTATAGGAATAGATGCGCCTGACGAAAAACAACGGGGTGAACATCATGGCATAATCCCAATTGTAAATCCGGCAGGCGACGCAGCATTTGTTTTTGAAAAACCAGGTTTGGAAGGGACAGAAAAACAGAATGCAGATCATGTCACAGACGGAATAGGCGCAGCAGAGCAGGAGCATGAAATCGTCATCCAGAAGGCCGTTCATATAGAGCGCGCCGAAAAAGGCGTTGAACAGGATCCAGAGGAGCGCCACAAGCATCGTGGCACTGTTGTCCTGAATGCGGATCTGCGTGTTCCCGGATTTGATGTAGTATTTTGAAAACTGCTTCTGACAGCCGGGGCTCTCTGTAGGGGAGGGGAAAAAGCGCTGCAGCATTTCAAGGGTGAAGACGATCCAGATCAGGGAAACGATGAGCGGACGATCGTCGAAAATGCTGATCACCGTGCGCTCCGGATAAAAGACATGGACGGCGATGAACCCGAAAAGCATGCAGAGAAAGAGCAACGAACGATAAAACAACCGAAAATAGTGCTGGAGCATGACGGGCGTCATTTTCTTCATGGCTGCGCCTCCTTCCATGCCCATTATACGCTTTTTGCGGACGGGTGGGAGGATTTTTTTGCCTTTCCCGGGAGGTGTTTTTCGCTTTCCGGGGCCTGCCGGATCGTCCGCGCCCTTGATTTGCCGGGCTGCTTCTGTTACAATAATCATGGATTTTTGTGCATAGATGACTTGCGCCCGTTTTCAGATCGGGCTTTGGAGTGTAAAGGAACATGAAAGAAGAAAGAATGTCCGTCAGGGGCCTGGACGCCGCCTCCTGTAATTTTGAGGAAAGTACAGTCTCGGGGGTCGCGTTTGAGCCGCTGAACCCGGCGGACTATCCCGCGGAGCAGAGAAGCCTGATCGAAGAGGTGAACCGCCGTGCCGCTGCTGCGAATGAAAGGTATCATATCGCGCAGCTTCGGGAAGAGATGCTCGCAAAGGGCTTTGATTCCGGAATGTACATCTGCCGATTTGACGAAAACGAGCAGATGACCTCCTTTGAGTTCACGGACGGCACCAGAAGGATGCTCGGCTATGACGGCACCGGGGATCTGCCGGATGAATTCGACAGCTGGGTCAAAACGCTTGTGCCGGAAGAAAAGGACATCCTGGTCAAGCTGTTCTGGGATTCTGTCAGGAATCACCGCACGCTGCCCGACATTTCCCATGCGACCTACCGCATGCGCAAAAAGGACGGAAGCCTCATCTGGGTGACCGGCGCGGGGCGGTTTGTGCGCCGCGGGGACGGCTCACTGGAGGTGTACATGGGCTGCTACCGTGAGGTCACGGCAGAGAAGGAAAAGGATGAATACCTGAAGATCATCGAGGGCGTCGGAAAGGTATTCAATTTCAGCCTTTACATCGACATGCCGTCCGCAGCCTATCGCGTCATCAGCACAAACCCCTTCGTGGAAAGCGTTCCGAAGTGCGAAAACGCCTTTGAATTCCTCCGCGCCAATGTGACGGCGTCCGTGGCGGCGGATTACCATCAGAAATTGAATGAATGGCTGCGCCCGGAGACGATTCTGGCGGAGCTTGAGCGCGATTCCACATCCAGCCGGGATTTTTACAGCGACGCGGCGGATGCCTGGTTCCGCGGCATCTTCATGGTCGGCGACCGTGCGGAAGACGGCACCGTGCGCCACCTGATCTACGGCTGCCAGAATATCGATGAGGAGAAGCGCAGGGAGCTGGCGCAGCAGAGAGAGGTTCTGGAGATCCGCGATATCCTGTCCTCGGCCAATATGGGCACCTGGAGCATCGAGCTGATCGAGGGCGAGAAGCCGCGCATGATCGTCGATGACAAGATGGCGGAGCTGCTGGGAATCAAAAAGGAAGACTTTTCACCGGAAGGAACCTATACCGCCTGGTTTTCCCGTATTAAGCCGGAAGCGGTGGAGTCCGTACTCGCAAGCGTCGGAAAGATGCAGCAGGGCTTCCAGGATGAAAACACCTATCTCTGGCTGCATCCGACCAAGGGAGAGCGCTATGTGCGCTGCGGCGGAACAGCCGAAAAGGTGACGGGCGGCTTCATCCATCGCGGTTATCACTATGATGTCGATACACAGGTGAGGGATGAGCTGGCGCAGGCCGAGGCCGCGCGGCAGCAGGAAGAACAGCTGAAGGAGCTCTTAAAGGCGCGGGAAGATGACGCAATCCGGGGGATCCTGAACACCATTATTCAAAAGGGAGACCGGGAGCTGATCAACTCGATTATGGAGACAGTCGGCGCCTATTACAAGGCGGATCGCTGCTACATTTTTGAAGAGGACGCGACCGGCCGATACATCGCGAACACCTATGAATGGTGCGCCCCGGGGGTGGTGCCCGAGAAGGACAATCTGCAGAATGTCCCGGCCGAGAATCTGAAACCCTGGGTGTATGAATTCAAGAAGCATGGGCCATTCTATCTGAACTGTGATGACGAATACGCGAAGAAAGAGCCGCTTATTTATCAGGTGCTGGAGCCCCAGAACATCCAATGCCTGATGGCGGCGCCTATGATGGAATCCGGCAAGGAGATCGGCTTCCTCGGCGTGGATAACCCCAGGGCCAATACGGATCATACGCTGTATCTGTCGATCGCGGCCACCTCGGCCTATCATGAGCTCCGTTCCATGCGGGAAAGGGAGCAGACAGAGCAGGCCACGCGCCGCACTGCGGAGATTCAGAAATCCCAGATCGAGGAAAGAAACCGTTACAACAACATCATTGAGGCGATTTCCGGCGAATACCATACGGTATGGCTGGTCACGAAGGCGGACAGGGTGGGGCATTTTGTCCGCTCCAATGGCAAGACCACCATTCAGAAGGCCGTCGACATCGGCAAAGGCGGCGCCCGATATGATGCGGCCCTGACCCAGTATATCCATACCTATGTGGTGGAGGGGGATCGGGCCAGGGTGACCGAGCAGGTCCGCTTCGCCACGGTTCTGGAGGAGATCCGGCATCAGGCGATTTATACCGTGAACTATCGGCGCCTGGATGAGACCGGCAAGGTTGCCTATCATCAGATGGCCTTTGCCGACGCGGATGACAGCTTTATCCTGGCTTTCCACGACATTGACGCGCTCATGCGGGAGGAGGAGCGAAAGCAGGAGGCCCTGCAGAACGCCCTTCATGCCGCGGAATCCGCAAGGCAGGAGATTGAAGCAGTCCATCTGGCGCTGGGCTCCGGCGACTGGAGCATGGCGTTTGATGAGAACGGCACGATGACGGCCTGCACCTGGAGCCGGAAATTCCGCGAGATGCTGGGTTATGAATCCACGCGGGATTTCCCGGACGCGCTGGCGTCCTGGTCGGACCTCCTGAATCCGGAGGATAAGGAAAGCGTTCTGAACCACTACTGGGACGTGGTCCATGACCGTTCCGGAAAGAAAACATACAATATTGAGTACCGCCTGGAGACGCGAAATCAGGGAGAGCGATGGTTCCGGGCGGTTGGCCGCCTGACCAGAAGAGCGGATGGCTCTCCCATCCGGTTCTACGGCATTTTCCTGGATGTGGATGAGGAGATCAGAGCCCGCCGGAATGAAGAAGCAAAGTCGGCCAACCTCATTAACGCCCTCAGCTCCGTTTATGTCGACGTTATTCTGATCGATATGGCGGGAAATAAGTCCAGAACCATCAAGATGGACAAGGTTGCCGGAAGCCTCAGCGGCGGATATTTTGCCACGCCCGACAGACCGTACAGCATGCAGGCTTATGCGGATTCCTATGTACATCCGGAGGACAGATATCGGTTTGAACCGATCTTAAGCATGGAGGGCTGCAGGGAATTCTTCCGGACGCATTCTGAATATTCGTTTGAATACAGGTCTGTGCATGACGGGGAGACTCACTACCTGCAGATACAGATGGTCAGACCGGATGCGGACAGAAATGAGCTCGTCCTCGGCTTCAGGAATATGGATGCCCAGGAAGCGGAGAGACTGGAAAAGCTTCATCAGGAGCACGAGCTTCTGGGTGTGATTGAGACGCTCAGCGCTGAATATGCGTCCATGTTCCTGCTCAATGCCCGCACAAAAACCTATCGTGTGATCCGCACCAATGCGATTGGCAATTCCCTTGCCGCGGAATATGCCAACGCGGAGGAGGGGCTGCACCGCTATATCGATACCTGCGTGGTTCCTGAGGATCGGGAAAAGATGTATCAGGCCTGCACGATTTCCTATATGAAGGAGGTCGTGCCGGAGACAGGCATTTATTCTGTCCGCTACAGACAGAAAGGCGGGCAGAAAAATTCCCACGGACAGCTGAATATCGCCAGATTCAAGGCGGATGACGAGTCCGTTTACTTTGTTGTCGGTATTCGCGACATTTCGGCAACGATAGAGAAAGAGATGGAGGCACAGCACGCCCTGCAGGAGGCCTATGATGCCGCGGAGGCAGCGAACCACGCCAAGAGCGATTTCCTGCAGACGATGTCCCATGACATCCGCACGCCGATGAACGGCATCATCGGCATGACGGCCATCGCTGCCGCGCATATCGACGATAAGGAAAGAGTGCAGGACAGCCTGACGAAGATCACGGCGGCCAGCCGCCACCTGCTGGCGCTCATCAACGAAGTGCTCGACATGAGCAAGATCGAGTCCGGCAAGGTGTCGCTCACCGAGGAGGAATTCAATCTTTCCGATCTGGTCGACAACCTGATCACCATGGTGAAGCCGCAGATCGCGGAGCATCAGCACGAGCTATCCGTCAACATTCAGAAGGTCGAGCATGAGCTGGTGATCGGCGACTCCCTGCATATCCAGCAGGCCTTTGTCAACCTGATGAGCAACGCGGTCAAATACA
>R14__coassemble_811_pt1 | contig 18768 bp, 15 predicted proteins | sample R14__metabat2_high_PE_020 | metagenome-assembled genome bin R14 | reverse complement strand
CCGCGGTCGGAACGGGCGTGCCGCTGGCGATCTGCTGCAGGAGACCGCTGCGGGGCAGGGGAGCGGGGGTGGCACTCTGTCCGGCGTCAAGGCTGACCTCACCGCTGCGGACGGCTTCCTGCAGGGCGGCCGCGTCGGCGGATTTTCCGGAGGCGGCGGCGATCAGCATGGCGAGCGCTTCGTCGGAGAGCTGCGCATCGCCGCGGATCCACAGAACGGCGCTGTCCGGGTAGGAGGAGAGCGACGGCAGGGAGGATGCGCCGTCCTTTCCGTCGGCGGCGGAGGAGGCTGCAGAAGCGGAGGAATCGGAAGAACCGGAGACGGAGGACGCTTCTCCGCTCCCGGCCGTGGTGTTTCTCGCGGCGGCAATCAGCCGGGCGATCTCGGCGGTCGTGAGGCCCGCGTTCGGATCAAAGCGCACCGCCAGCCCGTCGGACGTGGGCTCCGCGGAGAAGACGGTGCTGCCGGTTCCGCCGTACAGCGGAAGGACGTCGGCGAGCGTTTCGCCGAGACGCATGATTTCCCGGTCGTTCTCGTCGCGCAGGATCGCCGTGCTGTCCCCGGTTCCATACAGAACGGAGCCCGGAACGGCGGTATAGGTGAGCACGAGCCTTGCGGCGGGGCCGCCGGAGATCTCCTTCGCGGTGAAGGAGATCTCGCGCGTCGTGCCGGCCGCGGCGGTCCGCTCAAACGGGACGCGGAAGGCCCAGCAGCCGTTGCCGCGCACGCGGATGACCGGCTTTGAATCGGCGCGGACGAGCGTAAAGAAATAAATGAAGCTGCTGTTGCTCTTCGTGGAGGCGGTGATGCAGAACTGCGCGGCGCCGGCGCCGGGGACGATCACCGGAATGCCGGAGATGGTATAGTCCGCCTGCGCCCCGGCGGGGCCTTCGCCGGTCTCGCGGCTGACGCTGAGGGAGAGCGTATGGTCTCCGCGGACCAGCTCCGCCATGGCGGGCACATCCTGCGCGGCATGGAGCCCGGCGTCCTGGGCGGTGCACTCGCCGTATTTATAGACGGAGGAGGAATCGCTCTCCGCGCCTGTCAGCTGCCAGAAGACCGGGACGGCCTCCTCACCGAGGGCAGCGGCACAGCAGAGCAGCGCTGTGACGAGCAGAGAAAGCAGGAAGCGGAATTTCATTCTTCTGTTCAAGATAATTGCCCCTTTCGATCCGGAGTGCCGGACCCTGAATTCACCTGAAATCCTACATTAATTTATACCATGAAGACGCAAGAATTACAAGTCAAAACACAGCCGGACATGATTTCCGGCGCTGAAAAATAAAAAGATAGAAAGAAAATCGACGGAAATAAAATAGGGACTAGTCAGATTCGGTTTTTTACGTTATAATGAGTTTACAAAGAAAACAAGAAAGGGAGGTATTGACCGTGATCCAGATTATTTTCGGCAAAAAGGGTTCCGGCAAGACCAAGCGTATTTTCGATATGGCCAATGAGGCCGCTGCAAAGACGGAGGGTCTCGTTTTCTTCGTCAACGACGGCAAGAGCGATACCATCAACCTGAAGCCGCAGATTCGCTTCGTGAACGCGGGCGAGTATGCTGTTGCGGGTGTTGATCCGACCTTCGGTTTCCTGGCGGGCCTGCTCGCCGGCAACTATGATATCAGCTACCTCTTCGTGGATGGCTTCCTGAAGCTCACCGGCACGGAGGGCGATATCGCGGGCGCTATCGCGAAGCTCGACAAGATCGCTGCCGCTGCGCAGACCACCATTGTCCTGACCTACAGCGCGGATGTTGCGGATGTTCCGGAATCCATCCGGAAGTTCGCGATCTGATCTGAATGCAAAGAGGCTGTCCCGGGCGGCACAGTGCCATTCGGGGCGGCCTTTTTCTTGATTTAAATTTCGGCTCTGCCGATGGAGGATTTTGATACGATGCAGATGGTTTCTACCCGCGGACAGGGGCAGGCGGTTTCGCCCTCGATGGCGATCCTCCGCGGACTTGCGCCGGACGGCGGCCTGTATGTCCCGGCTTCTTTCCCGTCCTTTACGATGGAGGAGATCTCCGCGCTCTCCGCTCTTTCCTATCAGGAGCGCGCCTGCGCGGTGCTTTCCCGCTTCCTGCCGGACTTCACGGCGGAGGAGCTGAAGGCTGCCATTGCCGGCGCCTACGGCACGGGCTTTGACGATCCCGCCGTGGCTCCGCTGCGCGGATGCTATGACAATACGCACGCGCTGGAGCTTTGGCACGGCCCGACGCTGGCCTTCAAGGACATGGCGCTGCAGCTCCTGCCGCGCCTCCTGACGCTCAGCGCGAAGAAGAACGGCGAGCAGCGTGAGATCTTCATTCTGGTCGCGACCTCCGGCGACACCGGCAAGGCGGCCCTGGAGGGCTTCCTGGATGTGCCGGGCACCCGCTGCTGCGTCTTCTATCCGCGTGACGGCGTCAGCCGTGCGCAGAAGCTGCAGATGGTCACGACCGCGGGCAGCAACACCCACGTCATTGCGGTTCAGGGCAATTTCGATGACGCCCAGACCGGCGTGAAGAAGATCTTCGGCGACAGGGAATTCGCCGCCGAAATGGATCGTCAGGGCCGTGTGCTCTCCTCCGCGAACTCGATCAACTTCGGCCGCCTCGCGCCGCAGATCGTCTATTATTTCTCCGCCTATGCGGATCTGCTGCGCAGCGGGGACATCAAAGCGGGCGAAGAGGTCAACTTCTGTGTTCCGACCGGCAACTTCGGCGACATTCTTGCGGCGGACTATGCGCGCAAGGCGGGCCTGCCCGTCGGAAAGCTCATCTGCGCCAGCAATGAGAACAACGTCCTGACGGACTTTATCCGCACGGGCTGCTATGATATTTCGAATCGCCCGTTCATCAAGACGACCTCTCCGTCCATGGACATCCTCATTTCTTCCAATCTGGAGCGCCTGCTGTATGACCTGATTGGCTGCGACGGTGCGAAGACGGCGGAGCTCATGGCGAAGCTGAAGACGGATCGCCGCTATACGATCGATCCGGACGCGCTTTCCGCGCTGCAGGAGCGCTATGCCTGCGGCTATGCGGACGAGAACGAGGTTCGCGCGGAGATCGCGAAAATGTGGCAGGACTGCCATTACCTGATGGACACCCACACCGCGGTCGCCTCCGCTGTCCTCCGCAAGTACCGCGCGGAGACCGGCGATGCGCGCCGCGCCGTGATCGTCTCCACGGCGAGCCCGTACAAGTTCGGCCCGGCCGTGCTGACGGCTGCCGCCGGGGCAGAGGCCGCCGAGGGTCTGAATGATTTCCAGTGCTGCGACAGGCTGGAGAAGCTGAGCGGCCTCCGTGAGCCGGACGCCATCCGCCTCCTGCCAACGCTGCCCGTCCGCCATACCGCCCAGTGCGCCCGCGAGGACATGGCCGAGGCTGTGCTGAACGCGGTGAAGTAAGCGCGGCATCCGACTGAAAAAGATTTTCCTGAATAACAGAACCCCTGACATCGGGACGCCGCCGGTGTCAGGGGTTCTTTGGCTGCAAAAAGGGAAGCCCCGCGCGGAGGCTTCCCTGTGGGATCCTGTAAGGCTCAGGTCAGCTGCCGTAAACCAGGCTGCCTTTGAAGTAAACCTGATCCGGATGAACCGTGGGGCTTTCACCCCCGGCAAGGGACTGCGCGAGGTCAGGGTAGAGGTCGGTGGTAAACGCGGTCACATTCCAGATGACGAAGTCCGCGCTCTTGCCCGGCTCAATGCTGCCGTACTCGTCCTCGATGCGTCTTTCTTTTGCCACATTGATGGTGTAGGCATTGACCGCCTCTTCAAAGCTGAAGGGCTTGCCCTTCAGGAAGAGGGTCTCCTCTTCAGGGTTTCGGATCATGGAGATGAGGATCATCGCCGCGGGATTCCAGCAGAACTCCGCGCCGTTGGAGTCCGCGCCGAAGTTGATGGTGATGCCGGCGTCCTGCGCTTCTTTATAAAGCCCGTAGGTGTCCTTTCTGTCGGACACGGGATCGACCTCTTCGGGGGTCGCCACGTTGGCCCACAGCGGCGTCATGTTCACGATCAGTCCGTCGATTGCGGAAGCCCGTTCGATCAGGTCGGGGGTGCTGATCTGGAAATGCACAATGCTCTTGGTGCCGGTGGTTTCGCCGACTGCCTCAAAGGCCGTCAGGACATTGGCGATGGCCTGATCACCGATGGCATGATAATGGATGTTCATGTCATTTTTTTTGCACATCTCGGCCGCCGCGGTCAGATCCTCCACGGTATTGAGCTGCACGCCGCAGGTATCCTTGTCGACATACGGCTCCCTCATCAGCGCCGAATGCGCGCCGATGGTTCCGTCTGCCCACATCTTCAGGGTGCCGGGCCGGATCAGCTCCGAGGTATATTCTTCCTTTTCCCGGATCAGCCGTTCCTCGACCTCCGCAAGCTCCGTGACGGTATGGCCGTACCAGATGGTCGCGGGGCAGTCAACCATGTTCAGGCAGCCGTTTTTTTCGAGCAGGGAAAGCGTATTCAGAACCTGAAACTCATTCAGACCCAGGAATCCGCCCTCGGCGACGCCTGTGAAGCCGTAGGAATGATACAGCTCAATCATTTCCAGATAGGCATTGTACAGCTTTTCATCGTCGATCCGGATGGCTTTCTGGAATGCGATCCAGGTCTGGGTCAGCTCCACGATCTTTCCGGTGGGATTGCCGTCCGCGTCGCGTTCATAATAGGTCTGTCCGGGGATCGCGTCCTCCGTGTTCCTGTCGATCCCGCCGACCTCCAGAAATTTGGAATTGACATACCCGCAATGCAGACCCATGCCCACCAGAATGACCGGCTTGTCCGCGCAGATCTCATCGATCTCCCTGGCGCCGATGTTAAACTGCTGGGAAAAATTGCCCATGACGTACTGATCGTAGTCCGGGTGTTCCGCCACAAACTTTTTCAGCTCCGCCAGCGCTGTTTCCGGGCTTTCGTTGGCGCTGCCAGGGATTTCAACATAATGAAGGGACTTCATGGCCGCCATGAAGCTGAAATGCGTGTGTCCCTCGATGAGACCCGCCGTAACGAGCTTTCCACCCAGATCCACGATGCTCTCCTGCGGCAGTCCTTCCTCATAGGCCGCCGCGCCTTCATCGTCGCCCGCGTAGATGAATTTCCCGTCCTGAACGACGATGGCAGAGACAGTTGTACTCTCCGCATTGGAGGTGTAGATATGCCCGTTCTTATAGACCCTGATGTCCGCGGCCGAACCCGTTTCCGCGCCGGCGCAGCGCATCACTCCAAGGAGCATGGTGACTGCAAGCAGCATGCTCAAAAGCTTCCCTTTCATCTTTCTGACTCCTTTTCGTCCAAATCAGCCCCGCGCTTTTCTTCCCGCCGGTCAGGCCTGATCCGGATGCCTGCGGGGTCCACCGCCGTGCCGCGAAGAAAAGCGGCTGCTGTGCGAGTACCATAGCATGAACCCGAAAGGCTGTCAATAGTCAAAACGGAGGCGCAGGCGCGGGCACTTTTTCATTTTCCGGGCAAAATCGGAACTGCTGCGGGGCGCCGTCTGATCAAAGAAAAAGATTGCATATCCCGGCAGAAACCGCTATAATTCTCTGCATTCCACGGGACCATTCATACAGGAAAGGGTTAAAGCGATATGAAAGAATTTCTGAAGCGGAAAAATATCGTTTTCTCGCTGCACCGCTATGGCATCGACGCCCTGGGCGCAATGGCGCAGGGCCTCTTCTGCTCACTGCTGATCGGCACGATTGTGAAGACCCTCGGCCAGCAGCTGGGCATTTCGCTGCTGACGGATATCGGCACCTATGCGATGTCCGTCTCCGGCCCGGCGATGGCTGTCGCCATTGGCTATGCGCTGCAGGCGCCGCCGATGGTGCTGTTTTCCCTCGCGGCGGTCGGCTACGCGGCGAACGCGGAGGGCGGGGCGGGCGGCCCGCTTGCCGTCCTGATCATCGCCATCATCGCGGCCGAATGCGGAAAGGCCGTTTCCAAAGAGACCCGGATCGACCTGCTGGTGACGCCGGCCGTCACCATCGTCGTGGGTGTGGCGCTGGCCAAGCTCATCGCGCCGCCGATCGGAACCGCCGCGAACGCTTTCGGTCAGGTCATCATGAAGGCCACCGAGCTGCAGCCGTTCCTCATGGGCATCATGGTCAGCGTGCTCGTCGGCATCGCCCTGACGCTCCCGATCTCCTCCGCCGCCATATGCTCCGTTCTCGGGCTGACCGGGCTCGCGGGCGGGGCGGCCGTCGCCGGATGCTGCGCGCAGATGATCGGCTTTGCCGTCATGAGCTTTAAGGAAAACAGCTGGGGCGGGCTCGTCTCGCAGGGCATCGGCACATCCATGCTCCAGATGCCGAACATCATCCGGAATCCGCGGATCTGGATCGCGCCGATCCTGACCAGCGCGGTCACCGGCCCGCTTGCGACCTGCGTTTTTCATCTGGAAATGAACGGCGCCCCGATCAATTCCGGCATGGGAACCTGCGGCTTCTGCGGCCAGATCGGCATCTGGACGGGCTGGCTTGCGCCCAGCGAGGCCGCGCTGGCCAGCGGTGCCTCTGCCATCGTCCCCGGCATCATGGACTGGGCGGGTCTCCTGCTGATCTGTTTTGTCCTTCCGGCGGTTCTCTGCCCGGCCATCAACGCGCTGCTCCGCCGGGCGGGCTGGGTTCATGACGGCGACCTGAAGCTGGACTGATCCCGCCCCCTTCCGAACCCATCTTCATGCTGACAGATCCCTGCCGCCGCTCTGGCGCGCGGGGATTTTTCATTCTGAAACAGGGAACGCGGATTTGTGTATTTGTCTTTTTGGAAAAAGGCTGTATAATAGAAGAAAACGGCTGACCGGAGGTTCGCATGAGAGAAATTCATCCCGGACGGGAATACCGCCACTTTAAGGGAAACCTGTACCGCGTCCTCGCCATCGCAAAGCATTCGGAGACGATGGAGGATTATGTGGTCTATCAGGCGCTGTACGGGGAGCATGGCCTCTGGGTGCGCCCGCTTTCCATGTTTGCCTCCGAGGTTGACCGTGAAAAATATCCGGAAGCGGGGCAGAAATACCGCTTCGAGGAGGTCCAGTGAAACCGATTCGCCTGCTTGCCGCGGCGCTTCTGCTGCTGGCGTTTTTTGTTCCGGCGCTGGCGGAGTATCAGATCAGGATCCGCGACAATGACCTGAACTGCTATACGGATCTGCAAAACGACGTCATGAACATCCTCCTGATCGGCGCGGACACCTGGGAGGATGTGGACAACGTCGGCCGCAGCGATACGATGATCATCTGCTCCTATCATCTGGATACCGGCGAGGTGCGCCTTCTGTCCATCGCCCGCGACCTGATGGTCGATATCCCGAACGACGGCGGCTGGAACCGCCTCAATGCGGCACACAGCTTCGGCGGGCCGAACCTGCTGATGAAGACGATAAACCGCCTCATGCACCTGAATCTTTCCCGGTATGTTTCGCTGAACATCTACGGCCTGCGCCGCATTATCGACGCGATGGGCGGCCTGAAGCTGAATGTCACGGCTTCGGAGGCGCTGGAGGTCAACAGCATGATCAGCATCGAATTCCCGGGGGAGGAGAATCCGACCTGCCCCTGCGGGGAGGTCACGCTGAACGGGCTGCAGGCGATGACCTTCGCCCGGATCCGCAGCCTGGACAACGACTTCGGCCGCATGAAGCGCCAGCGCACCGTCCTGCTGGCCATCGCCCAGCAGGCTTCGCAAATGGATGCCGACGCTCAGAAGAATTTCCTGAAGGCCTGCATTCAGAACTGCGCCACGAATATCACGGCGGCGGACATTCTGACCTTCAGCGCGTCCGCCCTGCAATACGGCATCACGGACATGAAGATGCTGACCCTGCCTCTTTCAGGCACGTATATCGAGGATACCTATGACGGCATGAGCGTCCTGCTGGCGGAGGAGAAGACCCTTGCGCACGACGCGCGCGCCTTCCTGTACAATGACTGATTCTGTGAAGGAGAACGAAATGGACACGAATGAATTGCGCCGCATCGGCGTTCTGGGCGCGGGCACCTGGGGCATGGCTCTGGCCCGCATGCTCTCCCTCAAGGGCTGCCCTGTGACCGTCTGGTCCGCCCTGCCCCGCGAGGTGGAGGAATACGCGAAGACCCACCGGCATCCGAACCTGCCGGGCATGGTGATCCCGGAGGAGATCGTCTTCACGGGTGACATCGGGGAGGCCATCCGGGGCGCGGAGATCGTGCTCTTTGCGGTGCCGTCCGTGTTTGTGCGCGGTACGGCTGCCTCGGCTGCGCCCTATCTCACGGAGCGGCAGGTCATCGTTGACGTGGCGAAGGGCCTGGAGCCCGGCACGCTGCTGACCATGACCGGCATCATCGAAGACGAACTGAAAAAGCAGCGTCCGGAACTTTCCTGCTCCCTCGTGGCGCTCTCCGGCCCGACCCACGCGGAGGAGGTCGCGCAGGACATGCTGACCAGCATCGTCTCCGCCAGCGGGGATCCGGAGGCGGCCGTCCTTGTGCAGGATGTCTTCACGACGAAGTGCATGCGCGTCTATACGAATTCGGACGTCCTCGGCGTGGAGCTCTGCGGCGCCCTCAAGAACATCATCGCGCTGGCGTCCGGCATTGCCGCGGGTCTTGGCTGCGGCGACAACGCCCGCGCGGCGCTGATCACCCGCGGCCTTGCGGAGATCTGCCGCCTCGGGATCCGGATGGGCTGCCGGGAGGAGACCTTCATGGGGCTCGCCGGCGTGGGCGACCTGATCGTCACGGCGACCAGCCGCCACAGCCGCAACAACCGCGCCGGCATCCTCATCGGCCAGGGCAGGACGGCGGAGGAAGCGAAGGCGGAGGTCGGCATGGTCGTGGAGGGCATCAATGCGCTGCCGGGCGCGCTGCAGCTGGCGAAGCGCTATGGAATCGAGATGCCGATCACGTTTGCGGTGAACAGCGTCGTCTCCGGCAGGGAGACGGCTGCGGACGCGGTTCGCGGGCTGATGGATCGTCAGCGCCGGGATGAGAGCGCGAAGCACGGCTATGACCTCGGCACGGAGAGCAGCCTGCTCTTTGGCGAGTAATCCCGCCGCGCCCGTCGTTTCATGATCCCCAAACGGCAGCAGAATAACAGAGCCCCGGCGTTCCCCGCCGGAGCTCTTTTGCTGGTTTCGTTATTTTTCTTCCTTCAGCCCGAAGTACAGCGTATACGGTTCGTCGGTCACATCGTACAGCGGGATGAAGTCGAAGTTCTTCGGCTGGCCGTGTGTGCGATAGCTGCTCTGCAGCCAGCGGAAGGCGCGGCCGGTGTGCTCGCGCAGCGGCCGAACCGCTTTTTGAAGCCCTCCTTCCAGATTCAGGCCGCAATCCCCGTCCGTGAGGCCGGCGAGGGCGATCGGCCCTTCCATGAGGGCTGCCGTCTCCGGGTCGTCCGGCAGGCGGGAGATGGTCAGCGCGGCGGGCAGAACCACATCCAGCGTGTCCCCCGCCCACAGGCGCGTGACATTCAGGAAACCGCCGCGGATCTCCGGCTGCTCCAGCGCAGCGCCGTTCAGCCGGACGGCGGGCGCCCCGGCCAGCCAGGCGGGCATGCGGATGCTGAGCGTCATTTCCCGGCTGCTTTCCATCGTGAAGGACAGCGCCCAGCGGGACTGCGCGTCCCGGTCGCCGCCGTCGAAGATCGCCGTGTCGTCGTAATAGCGGATGGCGGAGGCCTGCGCTGCCGTGAAGCCCTCGCCCTTGAAGCGCGAGGGGATGAACTGCGCCGCGATCACGCGGTCGCCGTCCTGATACCAGGCGAGGGAGGGATAGAGCGTCTGCCCCTGCGCCATCGTGCCGTGGCAGCACCAGAAGTCGCGGGTTCTCGTGCCCCAGAGCTTCCTCGATCCGGCGGCCATCGGCAGATAATAGGCGGGCATGCCCGTCAGCCTGTTCTGCTGGGCGAGAAAGCCGTTATAGAGCGCCCGCTCGATGTAGTCGAGGAAGGCGCTGTCGCCGGTCTCGCGGAAGAGAAAGTCCGCCGTGCGGACCATGTTGTATTCCGTGCAGAACTCCTGCGTGTCCCGGCAGAGATACTGACCGTTTTGGTGCGGCGGAACCCAGTATTCCCCGGCGTTCTGTCCGCCCGTGCACCAGGGGTCGCGATCCGTCACCGCGCACCTCCAGAAGCGCTGCACGAGCGCCAGCCAGCGCGGCTGGCCCGTGATCTCATACATCATGGCGGCGCCGTGGGCATAGGGGATGCTCGCGTTCGCGTGGCTGTCGGAGAGCGGATCCTCTCCGGCCTCCAGGCGGCGGAAGATGTCCGGCGCTTCATAGCGGTGCGCCAGCGTGAGATACGCCTCGTCGCCCGTCAGCTGGTACAGCAGCGCCCAGGACTCCAGCATGCCGCCCTGCTCGCCCTGATAGATGGCCTTCGGGTTGACCGCCTCCGCTCTGGCTGTCCAGCGCAGATACCAGTCCGCCAGGGCGCGCAGGATGGGTTTCGCCTTTTCGTTTCCGGCGAAGCGAACCGCGTCCGTGAGCCCCATGATGACCTTGTGCATCGTGTACTGCGGCGACCAGACGTACTCATTGCGCAGCAGCTTTTCAAAATACTTTTCCGGGATGGGCGCCAGCCATTCGCCGCCGTTCAGCCTCTGGCAGCGTTCGAGCTCGTCCACAAGATGATCCAGCTTTGCCTTCAGCTCCGCGTCGCCCGTGTCTGCGATCAGCCGGGACGCGGCGCTCAGCCAGTGCCCCAGGAAATGCCCGCGCAGCTGGCAGGTCGGCGCCTCCCAGCCCCAGTGCAGCTTCGCGCCGGCGGGATCCTCCAGCGTCATCAGCCCCGGCAGGACGACGCCGGCCTCCAGATAAAAGTTCTGGAGCAGGCAGGTGCTGTCCAGCTCCATGAGCCAGGCACGGTTCAGCGCGGCGCGCTCCGCAAAAATGCCCGGCAGAAGCGTGACGCTTCCCGGCAGAACGGTCTTCGGCATATTTCCTCCTCAAAATGCGGATGATTCCTTTCCAGATGATAACATCATCCGTCCGAATTGACAATCCTTCCCATACCCTGTTAAAATGAAACAAATCAAGCCTGATTTCCGGAGGAAAAATATGGAAAGCTTTTCGATCGCCTTCAACGCGGTGTTTCCGTTCATCGTCTATATGGCTGCCGGTCTCTTTGCCCGGCAGGTTCACGCGGCCTCCGAGGAGACGCTCAACGCCCTGACGCGGCTGGTCTTCCGGCTCCTTCTGCCGATCCTGCTGTTCAAAAATCTGTACTGGGCCAGCGAAGCGGATTCCTTCAATCCGCTGTTTGTGATCACCGCGGTCGCGGCGGTGCTGATCGTCATGGCGCTGTCGATCCTGCTTGTGCCGAGGTTCGTGCCGGGCAATCCGCGCCGCGCCTCCATCGTGCAGGCGATTTACCGCGGAAACCTCGCCCTGTTCGCCATTCCGATGGGCGAGTGCATCTTCGGGGACGCCAGCGCGCTGGCTGCCGTGTCCATCGTGGCCTTCGTCGTCCCGCTGTACAATGTGACGGCGACGGTCATTCTGGAGCGTTACCGCGCCGGTTCGGCAGATCCGCTTGCGCTTCTGAAAAAGATCTTCACGAATCCGCTGATTGTCGGCATCCTGACGGGCTTTGTGTTCCGCCTGCTGAAGATTCCGATGGCGTCCTTTGTGGAGAAGCCGGTGCGCGCGCTGGCGGACTGCGCGACGCCGCTTGCGATGCTGGCGCTGGGCGGCACGCTGCATATCGATTCGCTGAAGAAGAACCTGAAGGCGATCGTGTCGGTCTGCGGCGTGCGCATGGTGCTCCTGCCCGCGGTTGCCGTGCTCCTCACGATGCCGCTTCCGCTGTTCCCCTGCGAGCGCTTCATGATCATGATGCTCTTTGCGACGCCGGTGGCGACCAGCTCCTATCCGATGGCGATGGGCATGGGCGCGGACGGGCCGCTGGCGGGCGAACTCGTGATGGCGAGCAACGTCTTTTCCATGCCGGTGCTGTTCGTGTATATCTTCCTCATGAGCCGGCTGGGCGTGTTCTGATAAACGAAAACGCCCATTTCCCTTATTTTCCGGCCTTCCCTTACCCGTAATCCGTTGTTTTCCCGGGCGAAGAAAAGGGCATGGCTGCCATTTACAGGATGCTATTCTTCATCTTACGATGCAATCAGGCCATTTTCTTAATACCAGATCTCCGTCGGTACGTCATTGAAATTGAAGGACTCGGCTTCAAACCGGGAATACCCGGTCCAGCCGACATTATTTGTTCCGGTCGGATATTCGACCTCGATCCACCAGATTTCATTGTTCGGATCATAGGCCTTCGCCAGAATATGTACGGACTCTCCGGGCTTAGAGCCAAAGCTGCCGAGTTCCTTAAAGTATCTGCGGGTTCCCGGGCCGCTATTCAGGAACAGGCTTTTGTTAATTGTTCCGCAGATGGTCGAAGAGGCGTGCTTATGCACGGCGCAACTCTTGGGTGCGGTGAGCGCAAAGGCGGACACCGACAGGCCGAGAAGCAGCACGGTCACTGCTGTCAGAACAAGCAGCTTCAGCGTATTCTTTTTCATGTTATTTTCCTCATTTTCTATTGATTAAACAGCATGCCTTTTATGACTTGTGGAGTCAATCCGAGAATCATGCTGTCAATCCCTTTTTCTGCTTTTGGCGGAGGTTAATTTGCAGTCAGCTTTTCGCCGCCTCCAGCCACGCAATGACCGTCTGACGGGGAACGTCCACCATTTCCGCAATCACATCCGGCAGCATTCCCTTGCCGAACAGACGCAGTGCGGTTTCCCTGGCTTTCTTCTCTTCACCCTCCGTACGACCCTGCGTCCGACCTTTTTCAAGGCCTTGAGAAAGACCCGCTGCAATACCTTCCTGCCTCGCGATATTCTCGTAATGCTGCATCACTTCACACACTGCCTTTGTCCCTCCCTCTTAGGTCACGATCCCCTGCGGGGATCGGTGATCCCGGCGAAGCCGGGACATCCGCCCGGAGGGCGGTGCGTTAGTAGTCTTGAGGTCATTTACCCGGCTTGTAAGCGCCGGGAACTTCGGATCGGCAAACCGCTTTTTCGTGAAGCAGCTCATCAGATCCGAGATGTCTGTATTATCATTCACTGCCGTGTTGACAAAAATTTCATGCTCCCCGTCATCGATGACGGTTCCCGTCTCGCGGAGGATCTTGTCGACGTGATACGTCGTCTTGCCCTCCTGCAGGAAATCGAATTCTGAGATGTAGACGATGATGACCTCCGGAATCCGGCTGAAGTCATCTCCGGCCGTCGATTCCTTTACCGTGATGCTTGCGCTGTTGAAGCGCGCCCGCTTCAGGTGGTCATCGTTGTCGCTGCGCTGCACCTCGACGTTGGCCAGGCGTCCGTCACCCAGCCTGCACAGGGCGTCCAGCCGGACGCTTCTTCCGTAGAGGTTGCGTTCGCTGCTCTGCACGACAACGTCCTCCACGACAAGCTTCGGCTCTTCCAGGATCGTGCGCAGCATCTCCTCGCAGACGGCCTTGTCCGCCGCGAGCACTTCAAAGAAGACGTCATCATACGTCAATGCCCCATAGGGCATTGATCCGGCCAAAGGCCGGACATTCGACCCTTCGGGTCGATGCCAAGATAGGACGAAGATCCTTGACCTTCTCCATCTTTTCTTCCAGTGTCATCCGCAGAATTTCTCCACTTCTCCGATTCTTATTTGATTATACCATTTGTGAACGCCGATGAAAAGAACCTTTTTACAATCCCTCTTGAAACAGCCGGTTCCACATGTTTTCTCTTGGGCTGCGGGATAAAGGGCAGCATAATCCGAATTGAAGGGCAGCATTGAAAACGCATCCGACCCCCTGCGGAGCCGGATGCGTTTGTTTACTTTGCTCTCTTACAGCGAATGGTATCTGCTCTTGACGACCATCTCGAGGACGCCCTCGTAGATGAACATCACGCCGATGATCCGAGCCGCCATCTCCACCGTGCGGAAGGGATGCAGGAAGATGTAGAGCCCGAAGCCGATGGCGACGAGGGAGAGGACGGCGGTCAGCAGCCAGCTGCGGATGCCGCTGCGCCCCTCCTTATAGCTGCCGGAAAGGCTGAGGAAGCCGTTCACGATGATGAGCAGGCCCGCGGCGGTGGGGAAGATGGTGAGGAAGGTGCGGCTCCTTGCAAAGAGGACGAGCCCCGCGAGGATCGCCGCGGCGCCGCCCACAATCGTCGCGCCGCCCGCATAGCGGCCGAGCCCGCGGCTCATGGCGATCGCGACGGCGCCGGAGATGACCATGGCGATACCCAGCAGCTTTGCGCCAGACTTGATCATATAGCCCGGGCGGCTGAGCAGCATGATGCCCAGGACAATCATAATGAGCGCCGGAATGAAATGGCGCTCAAAATAGTTCTGAAAGCGTTTCATTCTATGCCTCCGATGGATGATTCCGGTACTTTGACCGGATGAATGAAATTATACCGTTTTTGCGTGCTTTGTCAATCTTCGCTTCAGGGTTGAAATGCGCGCTGAAATGGGATAAAATAAAGAAATGAAGTCTGTACCCCCTGACAATGGAGGAGAAAAAGATGGCTGAAAATAAAAAGAAGGCCGCGGCGGCCCCCAAGCCCCTGCTGGGCATTCTGCAGAAAAACCCGAATCTCATGCCCTTCGCGGATGAAATCAACCGCCGGGCTGAATATTATGAGACCCGAAAGGCGCACCTGCTGCAAAACGCACGGAATCTGACGGAGTTCGCCTCCGGCGCCCTGTACTATGGCTTCCACAAGACGAAGCGCGGCTGGGTCTACCGCGAGTGGGCGCCGGGTGCAACGGAAATGCACCTCATCGGCGAATTCAACAACTGGAACCGCGAGAGCCATCCCATGAAGCCGCTTCCGGGCGGAAACTGGGAGATCGAGGTGCCCGGCATCCGCACCCTGCCGCATCTTTCAAAGGTGAAGGTCATGGTGACGAGCGCGCGCGGTACCGAGGACCGCATCCCGCTGTATGCGACCTACGTCATGCAGAACACGGAGGACACCGGCTTCACGGCGCGCATCTGGAATCCGGCGCGCGCCTTCAAATGGACGGACGAGGATTTCCGCCCGGCGAAGAACGTTCCCCCGGTCATCTATGAGGCGCATGTGGGCATGGCGACCGAAGAGGAGCGCATCGGCACCTATCAGGAATTCACCCGCGACATCCTGCCGCGCATCAAGCGCGACGGCTACAATACCGTGCAGCTGATGGCCATCATGGAGCATCCGTATTATGGCTCCTTCGGCTATCAGGTCTCCAATTTCTTCGCGGCCAGCTCCCGCTATGGCACGCCGGACGACCTGAAGGCGCTCATCAACACGGCGCATTCCCTCGGCCTGTCCGTGCTGCTGGACTGCATCCATTCCCACGCCGTGAAGAACACCATGGAGGGCATCAACGGCTTCGACGGCCGCGACGATCAGTTCTTCAAGGACGGCCCGGCGGGCGATCACCCGGCATGGGGCTCCAAGGTCTTCGACTACGGCAAGGACGGCGTCGTTCATTTCCTGCTGTCGAATCTGCGCTTCTGGCTGGATGAATACCATTTCGACGGCTTCCGCTTCGACGGCGTGACCAGCATGCTGTATTATGATCACGGCCTCGGCACCGCCTTTACGGACAATGCGCAGTATTTTAACGGCAACACCGACAAGGAAGCGGCGGTCTATCTGAAGCTGGCCTCCGCGCTGACCCATGAGGCCAAGCCGGGCTCCGTCTGCATCGCGGAGGAAATGAGCGCGATGCCGGGCATGTGCCTGCCGATCGAAGAGGGCGGATTTGGCTTTGATTACCGCCTCAGCATGGGTCTGCCGGATTTCTTCATCAAGACGATCAAGGAAAAGCAGGACGGTCAGTGGCCGATGAGCCGCCTGTACTGGGAGCTCATCGCGAGGCGCCCGGGCGAGAAGGTCATCGCGTATGCAGAGAGCCATGATCAGGCACTCGTGGGCGACAAGACCATCATGTTCCGCCTCGCGGACAAGGAAATGTATACCGGCATGAACCGCGCCTATCAGAACATGATCGTGGAGCGCGCCATGGCCCTGCACAAGATGATTCGTCTCGTGACGATCGGCTGCGGCGGAGACGGCTACCTGAACTTCATGGGCAATGAGTTCGGTCATCCGGAATGGATCGACTTCCCGCGCGAGGGCAACGGCTGGAGCTACGCGAAGGCGCGCCGGCTGTGGTCCCTGGCGGAGAACGGCTATCTGCGCTATTCCTTCCTCGGCGATTTCGACAAGGCCATGGTGGAGCTGGTGCGGCGCTACGGCGTCCTGGCCGGCGGCATGGCGGACTGCCTGCGTCAGCATGAGGAGGATCAGATCCTCGCGTTCCGGCGCGGCGGCTGCATCTTTGCCTTCAATTTCCATCCGACCAAATCCCAGCAGAGCCTGTTCATTCCGGCGAGGATTCTGGGCGACTACAAGGTCATTCTGTCGAGCGACGACAAGGCGTTCGGCGGCTTCGGCAATGTCAACAAGGACGTCATTTATCACACCTGGGCGCATGACCCGGATATGGGCGACGGCTTCCTCATTTATCTTCCGGCGCGCTGCGCGGTCGTGCTGCGGCGTGTCGATGCGGAGGGAAAAATTCTGTGAAAATTCGCAATTTGATGGCGGGACTGACCCTGTTTCTTGCGATGGCCGTCCCGGCGCTCGCGGAGCTGACACCGCTGCCTGTCGATGACTCCGCCGGACTTGTGGCGGACAAGGCAAACTATACGGCGGACGGCATGGGCTATGAGGACGAGAGCCTCAGCGTGCAGATCGAGAAGACGCGCGCCTATGACACGGACGTCTGGCTGTGCAAGGTGAAGGTTTCGGATGCGTCCCAGATCCGCACGGCGATGGCTGGTAAGTACGGCAGCACGAAGACGGCGGGCGCCGCCGTCATGGCGAAGCGCATGAACGCGGTCTTTGCGGTGAACGGCGACTACTTCAGCTACCGCGCGGAGGGCTACCTCGTCCGCCAGGGAAAGCTGTACCGCAATCATATCGATGCGCGCTATGACATGCTGATCATCGATGACAAGGGCGACTTTTACGTCATTCAGGATCCGACGGAGGACAAGGTCGCGGCTTTCGAGGGCACGATGGTGAACACCTTCAACTTCGGCCCGATTCTCTATATGAACGGGGAGAAGGTTCTCCCGGTCAAATATATGGACTCGGGCTCGACGGAGAGGGCGCAGCGCCTGGTCGCCTGCCAGACGGGTCCCCTCAGCTATCTGTTTGTCGCGACGGCCGCCAACGGAAAGGGAAATAACGGCCTCACGATGGAGGAACTGGTGGATTATGTCGCGACGCTGGACGTGCAGGTCGCCTATAATCTGGACGGCGGCGGCTCCAGCTCCATCATCCTCGGCGGAAAGAAGATCAATTCCAATTCCAGCCGTCCGCTCTGCGACATCCTGTATTTCTCCACGCTGATCCCGGCCGAGTGATCGCTTTTGCGTTTCGGCAGACTTGGATTTGATTCTGCTTTGCGGCAGCAAAGCAAAGAAGGGGCCGGGCCGCTGACCCCGGGCAGGTTTGGCCGGCGGCCCGTCGTTCTCAGATATGAAACAAATCTTTCCGGGGCTGTTCCGTCATCGGAACAGCTCTTTTTTCAGAAGATTGGAAACTTTTTTTATGGCAGATGAAGCGGGAATGGCATTCCGGGTGGCGGAAAAGGTGGCGGAGCTCGGCGGGCGCACGTTTTTTGTCGGCGGCTGCGTCCGGGATCGCCTGATGAACCGTCCCTGCAGCGATATCGATATCGAGGTGCACGGCGTGACGCCGGAGCAGCTCTGCGCTGTGCTGGACAGCCTCGGTGAGCGCCGGAATACCGGGGCGGAATTCGGGATCTACGGCCTGACCGGGTGCCATCTGGATATCGCCCTCCCAAGACGGGAGCACGCGACTGGCACGGGTCATCGGGATTTTAAGGTCGAGACTGCGCCCTTTATCGGCCCGAAGGAGGCCGCCAAAAGGCGGGACTTCACCGTAAACGCCCTGATGGAGGACGTCCTCACCGGCGAGATTGTCGATCCTTACGGCGGGCAGGCGGATATCCGACGCGGCGTGCTCCGGCATGTGGATGATCAGGGCTTCCCCGAGGATCCGCTGCGCGTCCTGCGCGGCGCGCAGTTCGCCGCCAGACTGGAGTTCGAGGTCGCGCCGGAAACCCTTTCGCTTTTTTCGGGGATGAACCTGGCGTCCCTGCCCCGGGAGCGCGTCCTTTGTGAGCTCTCGAAGGCGCTGCTGTCGGCGGAACGCCCTTCCCGCTTTTTCCGGGTGCTGAAGGAAGCGGGGCAGCTGGAATCCTGGTTTCCGGAGGTGCGGGCGCTGGTCGGTTCCCGGCAGGATGCGCTCTTCCACCCGGAGGGGGATGTGTTCGTCCATACCATGCAGGTCGTGGACGCCGCCGCGCGCCTGCGGGACAGGGCAGCGAATCCGCTTGGCTTCATGCTGTCCGCCCTCTGCCATGATTTCGGCAAGCCGGCGACGCAGGAGATCATCAACGGGCATATCCATAATTTCGGGCATGAGATGGCGGGCGTCCCGCTGGCGGAGGCCTTCCTCAGCCGGCTCACGGATGAGGCGGAGCTGCGGCGTTATGTGCCCAATATGGTGAAGCTGCATATGCGCCCGGGCGCGCTTGCTTTCCAGGGTGCCAGGGAAAAGGCATTCATGAAGCTGTTTGACGAGTCCGTCTGCCCGGAGGATCTGATCCTGCTGGCCGTGGCGGACCGGCAGGGCTCCGGAACGGACCCGGATGTCCGCGTGGATACGAGGCTGCTGGAGATGGAGGCAGCGGAATACCGCAGG
>R14__coassemble_795_pt1 | contig 18973 bp, 16 predicted proteins | sample R14__metabat2_high_PE_020 | metagenome-assembled genome bin R14 | reverse complement strand
CCGGGCGTGGATGCTTCCAGCTGTTTCATGGGTCAGGGCATGTCCATGTCCATCGGCTATGCGCTCGTCGGCAAGCGTCCGGATCATGAGCCCTTCAACGTCTATGTCCTCACCGGTGACGGCGAGTCTCAGGAGGGCATCATCTGGGAGGCTGCCATGGCAGCTGCTCACTATGGCCTGGACAATCTGACGGTTCTTCTCGACCACAACCGCCTGCAGATCGACGGCCCGAACGAGAAGGTCATGAACATCGGCGATATGGATGCCAAGTATGCGGCATTCGGCTGGGAAGTCATCGACGTGGACGGCCACGACATCGATGCCATCACCGCCGCCTGCAAGAAGCCCCGTATTCCGGGCAAGCCGCGCTTTATCAACTGCGCGACCGTCAAGGGCAAGGGCATTTCCTTTATGGAGAATCAAGTCGGCTGGCATGGCCGTCCGCTGAAGCCCGAAGAGTATGCAGCCGCTAAGGCAGAGCTGGGGGTGTAATTATGGCAGAGAAGCAGTCTACCCGTATTGCATACGGCAACGCCCTGAAGGAACTGGGCGCAGTCAACAAGAACGTGATCGTCTGTGACGCCGATCTGGCGCACGCGACCATGACCGCCGGCTTTGCCGACGCCTATCCGGATCATTTCTACAATTTCGGTATCGCTGAGTCGGACATGATGGCCGCTTCCGCCGGTATCGCCCAGTGCGGCTATACGGTCTTCGCCTCCACCTTCGCGGTGTTTGGCGCCGGCCGTGCTTTCGAGCAGATCCGCAATGCTATCTGCTACACCAAGGCCAACGTGAAGGTCGCCTGCTCCCATGCCGGCCCTTCCTGCGGCGAGGACGGCGGCAGCCATCAGGCTGTTGAGGATATTTCCCTCATGCGTACCCTGCCGAACATGACCGTGGTCGTCCCGTGCGACGCTGTCGAGATGCGCAAGGCTGTCTTTGCGATCGCTGATTTCAAGGGCCCGACCTATCTGCGCACCGGCCGTCTGCCCACCGATGTCATCACCGATGAGAGCACGCCGTTCGAAATCGGCAAGGCTGTCCAGCTGAAGGACGGCAAGGATATCGCCATCATTGCTTGCGGCATCATGGTTCCGCAGGCTGTCTACGCCGCGGAAGCCCTCGCCAAGGAAGGCATCACCGCGCGCGTGATCGATATGCACACCATCAAGCCGCTCGACGTCGAGGCTGTCAAGGCCGCTGTTGCGGACTGCGGCGCGATCGTCACGGCTGAGGAGCATTCCATCATCGGCGGTCTCGGTTCCGCTGTGTCCGAGGTTCTTGCGGAAGCCGGCTGCGGCGTTCCGTTCGAGCGCGTCGGCATCATGGATCGTTTCGGCCAGAGTGGCAAGCCTCTCGCCCTCTTTGAGGAGTATGGCCTGACCGACAAGGCAATCTACGAAGCTGCGAAGCGCGTGATTGCCCGCAAGTAATTGCAGAATCCGGGAGGAATAAACCCCATGGAAATTCAGAAGTATACCTATGAAGGCGAGGGCCTGATCCGCGTCTTCGAGAATGCCAAGTGGATGGTCGGCATCAAGAACTGGAAGCCGGCCAATGACATTATGGGCATCAACAATGTGGAGCGTCACAACATGACCGATGAGCTGTTCATCCTGCTCGCCGGCAAGTGCACCCTGATCTTCGCGAACGAGACTGCCGACGGCGGCCTGAAGTTTGAGAAGGTGGAGATGGAGCCGAAAAAGGTCTACAACATCCCCTGCACGCTGTGGCACAACACCGTGACCCAGAAGGATACCAAGCTGGCCCTCATCGAGGACAGCGCCTGCGGCAGCGCGAACAGCGATGTCAAGATGCTGACCGAAGCCCAGATCGCGGAAGTTCGCGAGCTGGTCGGCTGGGCAAAGTAATCCTGCGTCCAACACAAATGAATCCCCCGGAATTTCCGGGGGATTTTTTGTATGGCCATGAAGCAAAAAACGTGCGAAAATCCGGGATTTGGTGTATGATAATGCCCTGCACTGCAGGAAAGAAGGTTTTCGGATGGAAAAGAAAAATACCGGGGTCGATTTGCTGAACGGCCCTGTTTTGAAATCTCTTGTGCTGTTTACGCTGCCATTTCTGGGTTCGCTGGCGTTCCAACTGCTCTATAACATGGTGGATACGGTCATCGTCGGGCACTTCATGGGCGATACTTCGCTGGCGGCCATCGGCGTTTGTTCCCCGGTGTATGAACTGCTGATTGGCTTCGGTATTGGCGTTGGAAACGGATTCTCTCTTGTTACGGCGAGGTTCTTTGGCATGAAGGACGACGAGCGCCTGAGGAAGAGCGTTGCCTCGGCGCTCGTCCTTGGCCTGGCCCTCTCTCTGCTGATTACGGCGGGAGCTCAGCTTTTTCTGCGGCGGCTTCTTTTGCTGCTGGGCACACCGCAGGAGATTCTGGAGGAAGCCTACAGTTACATTTCAACGGTGACGATGTTTACGGTCGTTCTGTTCGCCTATAATCTGTTTGCGGGGATGATGAGGGCCATCGGGAACAGCTTTATGCCATTCATTTTTCTCGTCATTTCCTCTCTGATGAATGTAGTTCTGGATTTTTTGCTTGTGGTTGGTCTGGGTATGGGCATCCGCGGAGCAGCGCTTGCGACGGTGCTTTCGCAGGGCATGTCTGCGGTGCTCAGTCTTTTCTATATGGTGCGGCGCTGCGGCATCCTGATCCCGGAAAAGGAGCACTTTAAACCTTCCCTGTCCCTGTATCTGGAGCTCCTGGAGCAGGGCCTTTCGATGGGACTTATGTCCTCCATTGTCGCAATCGGCACGGTGATCCTGCAGTCTGGCATCAATTCGCTGGGCGTTCTCGTCATCGCGGCGCATACCTCCGCGAGAAAACTGTTCTCTCTCGGCGTGATGCCCTTCTCGGCGTTCGGCATGGCGGCAGGACCTTTTGCCTCTCAGAACATGGGCGCAGATCATCCGGAGCGTGTCCGCAGGGGGCTGCGGGATATGATCCTGTGCAGCCTTGTGCTGAATACCATGATTACGCTGCTGAACTGGCTGCTGGCCCCTCAGGCGATCTGGCTGCTCTCCGGTTCCTCTGAAGCGGAGGTGATCAGCAGCGGGGCGCTGTATCTGCGGCTGAATGCGCCGTTTTATATCCTCGTCAGCTGTATTGTGGGCGCCCGGAATATGCTGCAGGGTCTGGGGCAGAAAGTGCGAACCCTCGTATCCTCATGCATTGAGCTCCTGGGCAAGGTCTTGTTTGTGTGGCTGCTGGTTCCGCGCTTCGGATACATGGCAGTCATCTTCTGCGAACCGGTAATCTGGTTCTTTATGGCAGTCTATCTGCTGTACAGCTTTTATCATGATCCGTTTGTGGTCAGCGGAAAAGCCGCGGCCTGACGAAAGGGAGGATGCTTTATGGAAATATTTGACGTGGTGAATGAATCCGGGCAGCCGATCGGGGAGATCGTCAGCCGGGAAACGGCACACCGTCTTGGAATCCGGCACCGTACAGCGCATGTCTGGATCGTTCGCCGAAAGGGCGATTCGGCAGATGTGCTCCTGCAGAAGCGCAGCCGGGAGAAGGACTCCTTCCCGGGCTGTCTGGATACCTCTTCCGCCGGTCATATTCCGGCGGGCAGCGAGCCGGCTGCATCCGCGATCCGGGAGCTGCATGAGGAGCTGGGCATCACGGCAAAGGAGGATGAACTGTTATTTGCCGGAAATTTTTCCGCGGACTATGAGCGCGTATTCCATGGCAAGCCGTTCCATGACAATGAGTTTGTCAGCGTCTACGTTTTGCAGCGTGATATCCGGGATGAGGAGATCATGATCCAGCCGGAGGAACTGGAGAGCGTTGAATGGCGGGATTATTTTGAGACGGAAGCCGCCCTTGCGCGGCACGATCCGGCGTTCTGCATACCGTCCCGCGGTTTTGCCATTCTGGGGAAGTGGCTGTTTCCGGGAAAAAGATAATTCAAAAAGCTCCGGCCCGTTTGGACCGGAGCTTTTGCATTTAAACAGGAGATTACTTTCCGTTCACCATGTTGGCGATGATTTCGCCGCCGACATAAGCGGAGGTCAGTGCCCAGCCGTTGTTCGCGCCGCCGAAGGTGACATACGGCTTCTTCTCGGAGAAGAGGACGCCGGCGCTGTCGGAGCCCAGAGCGAAGAGGCCCGGGATCGCGTTGCCGTCCGTGCCGAGAACCTGGAAGTTCGTGTTGATGTCCAGACCGGCGACGGTGTTGTAGGAATAGCTGGCCATCTTGATGGCATAGTACGGGCCTTCGCCGACCTTCACGAGGCTGTCGGCATCCTTGCCCATTTCCTCGTCCACGCCGGACTCACAGTAGCCGTTGTACTTTGCGACGGTTTCGGTGAGGGTGGCAGGATCGATGCCAATCTGGGCAGCAAGCTCTTCGAGGGTGTCCGCCTTGAAGACAAAGCCGCGCTCGATGGCCTTTTCCATGACGTCATAGGTCTCCGGAAGCGGGGTGGCTGCCGGGATGGCGCCGCGGTGGCCGAGGAAGCCGACTGCCGGGCCGGAGGCGGCAACGGCGAGGCCGTTGTCACGGACGCCGTCCAGCTGCTCAGTGGACCAGATGCTGTAATAGTTCGGGCCGGCGATCCACGGATCCAGCATGGCGATGCCGGACTCGGAGGTGAAGCGCTTGCCGTTCACGGTGACAGCCAGGCTGTTCGCGGAGACGCCCAGCTGCAGCGGGAGGTCAGCCACGGTCCAGATCGGCTCACGGCCGGTGTTGAAGTCCAGCTGGCCCTCGATCGTGTGGATCTCATAGCCATACTCGTGCGCCGGGAGGAAATCCACAGTGCCGGACATATGAACCTCAGGCGGCATGCCGATGTTGTAGGTGTTCGCGCCGTTTTCGATGGCGCTCTCCAGCATCAGACCCTTGTTGCCGTAGGTGCCGTAGATCTTCCATTCTCCCTTCAGCGGATAGTATTCGTCGGAGAGATACTTGGTGGTCATTTCGCCGTTGCCGAGGAAGCCGCCGGTCGCGAGGACGACAGCGTCCGCCTTGATGGTGTACTCGGTGCCGTCCGCCAGATTGCGGGCCTTCACGCCGGTGACCTTGCCGTCTTCCACGATGAGGTCATAGGCTTCGGTCTCCAGCATGTACTGGCCGCCCAGCTTGGTGTAGTCGTCGATGAGGCGGTCGAAGTAGGTCGCGATCTCGGCCTTGTTGTAGCCGAAGGTCGGAGCCTGCGGATTGCGCTCGTCGTAGTTCGGGAGCCACTGGAACTTGACCTTGTAGACGTCGGTCGCGGTGAAGCCGGCCTGCGGATTCGCAAGGTCGAGGCCTGCGCCATGGTCGAGGGCCAGCCAGTCAAGAGCCGGACCGCAGTTGGCGAAGAAGAGGTCGATCAGCTCGGTCTTTGCGTCGCCGTCGACATAGTCAAGCCAAGCCTGATACATCGCGTTCGCGTCGCAGAAGTCCTCGCCGTTGTTGTACTGCTCCTTGATGCGCGGCGGGTTGATGGACTCGATCTCGGAGGTCAGCGCGGTGGTGCCGCCATAGCGGGCCTGACGCTCGATCGCGAGAACGTTCGCGCCGCACTCCTGCGCACGCAGGGCGGCATAGGTACCGGAGCCGCCCATACCGACGACCAGCACCTGGGTGGTGATCTCCTCACTGCCGCCCTTCTTTTCCGGGACAGCGGTGAAGGCGGACACCGCAGAGGCATCGCAGCCGGCGGCGGTCAGCGCCTGAATGAGGCAGTCCTTCACAGCGGCCTTGACGGCGCTGCTGGTGACGGTGGCGCCGGTGGCGGCGTCAACGCCCACGGACTGGGCCTCGATGATGCGCGGGAAGAGCGCATTTTCAACGGTGTCCATCATCGGCGGGGTATCGCCGCTGTCCTCGCCAAAGGCGATGGAGGCGATCTTTCCGTCCGTGATGGTCACGGTGATCTTGTCGCTGACGCCCATGTCAAAGCCCCAGCTTTCGGCGAAATAGACGCCGTCAGCGAGGGTCGCGGCGGCGGAAGCACCGGTGCTGTTCGCCTGAGCGAGGGCGGCAGCAGCGGCTTCCTTGACCGCGGTGCTGGTGAAGGTCGCGCCGGCAACGCCGTCGATATCGGCATTGCCCGCGGCAACCAACTGGGAGGCGAGGGTCTCGACAGCAGCGCCGCCGATGGCCTCGGTCTCATTTGCAGCGTCGATTTCGGCAGCGGTGATCTTGCCGTCCTCGACAGTCAGGGAGACCTTCACTTCTCCGCCGAAGCCGGCAGAGCTCGCTTCATAGGTCTCCGCAGCAGCCGGCAGGGTGAGAGCCAGCATGCAGCCGAGCGCGAGAGGAAGCAGTTTCTTCATAAGCTTTCTTCTCCTGAAAAAAAATTTATGAGTGAGTGAACACTCACATTGATAACATTGTAACACGGGCGCCCCGCATTTGCAAGGCGTCCGTGTTACAGTTCTGTTAAATGTTAAATTAAACGCCGGAAATGAGCTGTCGTCAGCGGGGCTGAAGGTTTCCAGAGGGCGATCGGAAAGCCCTTTGGCCGTTCCACAGAGCGGAAGGATGAACGCAATTCATTGTGAGAAAGGAAGATTTTCTTATCTCCGGATGCTGTTCCAGATGGAGTCGGCTGTGGCGTCCGCAAGCGCCAGGAAAGCGGGATCCTCCGGCGTGAGGCCGAGGTGGGTGATATACCGCGAATAGACCGAGCAATTGATGGACAGCAGGCGATTCAGCAGTTCCTCCGGAAGGTCCTCCCGGACAGCAGGCGCCAGGATGGGCCAGATCCCGGTATCTTCAATGATGCCGGTATACAGCGTTTCGGAAAACTTTTCTGAAAAACAGTCATAGCAGACGATGTCCTCGTATTTGCGCATGTACTCCAGTTCCTGGGGGCAGAGGCAGGACCAGATCATGATGGTGTGGACGATGCTCTTCACGATCTGTTCCGCGTCCATTCCCTTAAAGGATGGGCGTGGGGCGACGCGCAGGGTGTTTTCGTGTGCCTGATGGTAGGCGGCGAGGAGCAGCTCTTCTTTGGTGGCAAAATGCCGGAAGGGGGTGCCTTCGGCGACACCGGCATCTTTGCAGATGCGGCTCATGGGAACCATGGGGCCCAGCTGATTGAAGAGGCGGATTGTGGATTCGATGATTTTTGTACGTGTATCTGCCATGCTGTTTGTTTTCCTTTTCTCAGACGGCCTTTTCCGGCTTTTCCCACAGTATAAGCGATTCCGCGGACGGAGTCAAAATCTTTTATCAAAATCAAAAAAGAGAACCCTTTTTCGGGTTCTCTTTTGCGCTCTGTGAAATTATTTCCCGAAGGTCTTGTCCCAGACATCGGTGATCTCTTTCTCCGGAGCGGGGGTAAGGAGGCTGACGATCACATTGACCAGCAGGGAGAAGACGAAGGCGGGCAGCAGCTCGTAGACGTTCAGCGCGCCGCCCATCGGGGCGATCAGATACTTCCAGACGAAGACCATGACGCCGCCGGCGATCATGCCTGCCAGCGCACCCTGACGGGTGGAGCGCTTCCAGAAGAGGGAGATGAGCATCGCGGGGCCGAACGCCGCGCCGAAGCCGGCCCAGGCGAAGGAAATGACGCGGAAGATGGAGCTGTTCGGGTTCCAGGCGAGGATGAGACCGATCGCCGCGATGGCGAGCACGGTGCCGCGGGCGGCGGCCATGCTGGTGCTCTTCTTCATCTTGACGCCGGCGAAGTCGACCAGAATATCCTGGCTGACGGCGGAGGAAGCGGCAAGCAGCTGGGAATCGGCGGTGCTCATCGTGGCGGCGAGGATGCCGGCCAGGACGATGCCCGCGATGATGGCGAGGAAGACACCCTTTGTGCTCATGAGGTTGGCAATGCAGACGACGATGGTTTCGGAATCCGCGCTGGTGGTGAGCAGCGGGATCTTACCTGCGGCGGTGACGCCATAGCCCAGAATGCCGATGAACACGGCGGCGCTCATGGAAAGGACGACCCAGACGCCCGCAATGCGGCGGCTGGTGACCAGCATGCGCTCGTCCTTGATCGCCATGAAGCGGACGAGGATGTGCGGCATGCCGAAGTAGCCGAGGCCCCACGCAAGCGTGGACAGGATGCTCATGAAGCCGAAGCTTCCGGCGGTGCCCGCTGCCTGGTTATAGCCCTGCGTCATGCTGAGATAGCCCGGCAGCGCGGTAACGGTGCTGTTGACCTGCGCGAGGCCGCCGGCCTGGTTCATGGCGAAGAAGATGACGACGACAAGCGCGATGGTCATGAAGATGGACTGGATCAGGTCCGTCATGGAGACGGCGAGGAAGCCGCCCAGCACGGTGTAGACGATGATGACCAGGGCACCCAGAATCATGGCGATGTGATAGTCAAGGCCGACCAGGGAGTTGAACAGCGTGCCGACCGCCTTGAAGCCGGATGCGGTGTAGGGAATGAAGAAGATCAGGATCACGATGCCGGCGACGAGGGAGAGGAGGCTCTTTTTGTCGTTATAGCGGCGGCTGAAGTAGCCCGGAACGGTGATGGCGTTCAGATTGCCGGAATAGCGGCGCAGCCTGCGCGCGACCAGCAGAAAGTTCAGATAGGTGCCGACCGCAAGGCCGATGACCGTCCAGCCGACCTCTGCGACACCCGCAAAATAAGCGAGGCCCGGAAGACCCATCAGCAGATAGCTGGACATGTCGGAGGCCTCCGCGCTCATGGCGGTGACAACCGGACCGAGCGTACGTCCGCCGATAAAGAATTCGCCGGCGTCTCCGCCGCTGTTCCTGCGGCTGAAGTAAACGCCGATAAGGACGGTCATGATGAGATAGGTGAAGATTGCGATGAGCGTCAGGATGCTGCCGGATGTCATAGGATACCTCCTGTGTTTTAAGAGGGAAGCCCTCTGTGAGTCTGATGTGCTTTAAGGTTAGACACGTGTCGTATCATACACGAAAATAAACAAGAATGAAATACAGAACGCTGTACAGAATGTATTCTGTACAGCGCAAAATATTTTGATTAGAATTGAATAAATAAAAAGAAAAACAGACAATACAAATTATAAAATTCAAAAATATACTTAATCTGAATTTTTCATAAGACCGGAAAGAAACAAAGGCGTCATGCGGTCCGTATAGTCGGTGAGGCTGTATTCGCCCTCATGCAGGCACCAGTCGTACAGCAGCGCCCGCTCCCACAGGGCATAGGCCTTTACGATGTCCTCCGCAGACATTCCGGCCAGGAACTCGCCCCGTTTGGCGCCCTCCGCGCAGATGGTGCGCAGGAGACGGAAGTAGGTACGGTTGCGGTCCAGCAGATGCTTTTCGCCGGTCTCGTTCAGCTGGGTGGAGAGGAGCTTGGTCAGCAACTCCCGGCTGATGCGCTCCTCGATCATGCGGAACAGGGCGGAATTGAGGAAAATGAGTTTCTGCCGGGTGCTCCAGTCGTCTTCCAGTGTGCCTTCCAGCCGCTGATATTCCTCGTCGAAGACATAGGCGAGTGTGCCGAGCAGATCGTCCTTGCTTTTGAAATAATGATAAAAGGAGCCGCGGGAGGTCTCCGATTCGAAGATGATATCCTCGATGGTCGTAGACGCGTAGCCCTGATCATAAAACAGCTTCCAGGCGGCGGAAATGATGCGTCCGCGGGTGTTGCGGTCATTCTTTCTTGGCATTGGAGCTTCCTCCTTTTGCTGCAGCAAAATGGTGAGTCCCCTTCAGGGAGAAACTCGTCCTTTTCCTTCTGATTGCATTTTTGCTCTTTTGGGATCATTCTGCAAGATGAGGTAAATCCGGGGTTCGCGGCAGATCTACGTATGTGACATCGTGGTGCATGAGCTTCAGCAGCGGCCCGAACATGTCAGCGGTGCGCAGGCGCAGGCTGCTCGTGTTCACGCAGGGATGACAGCCGATGAACTCCCCGGCGAGCAGCTCACGATCGGCAAGCAGACGGACGCGGTTTTCCCTGTCGTTCATGAGGCCGAGGATGCTGACGGAGCCCGGAAAGAGATCCAGAAACTGCTCCATGTATGCCGATTTGGCGAAGGACAGGCGGGCGACACCCAACTGTTTGGAGAGATCCCTGGTGTGAAAGACCTTGTCGCCGGGGATCATCAGCAGATAGAAGTGCTGCTCCTGCCGGTCGCAGAGAAAGAGGTTCTTGCAGATCGTGGCGCCGAGGTCATGGTCGATCGTGAGGCAGGCCTCCATGGTGTCGGTCGCGGGATGATCGACCCGCAGATAGGGAATATGGTTTTCATCCAGCAGGCGGTAGCAGCGCTGTTCCCGTTCCGCACGGGAGGAGATGTCCTCCGGGGCGCCTTCAACGAGTTTATACATGAAAGATCCTTTCAACAAAACAGTCCGCCACCCGCCTGAGGCGAATGACGGATCCGGTTTTGGAATTACAGCAGGGTAATGTCCGCGTCAGCGAAGACACGCTGGGTGTCCTCATCCCAAACGGAGGACTGGACTTCGCCGATGTGTGCCTTGCCGAGGAGCAGCATGCACAGGCGGCTCTGGCCGATGCCGCCGCCCATGGTGAGGGGCAGCTGTCCGGCGAGCAGCATGCGGTGGAACTGCAGATTGCGGCGATTGTCGCAGCCGGCAAGGGTCAGCTGACGATCCAGAGACTCCGGCGAGACACGGATGCCCATGGAGCTGACCTCCATGGCGCAGTCCAGCAGCGGATACCAGAAGAGGATATCGCCATTCAGATCCCAGTCGTCATAGTCCGGGGCGCGGCCGTCATGCGGCTTGCCGGACTTCAGCTTGCCGCCGATGCCTTGAATGAAGACGGTGCCATTCTCTTTGGCGAAGAGATTTTCGCGCTCCTTCGGGGTCTTGTCCGGCCAGCGATCCTCCAGAGCCTGCGCGGTCGTGAAGACGACTTCACGGCTGAGGAGCGGGGAGATGCTCAGCTGCGGATACTTGCCGCGGACGGTCAGCTGCGTGTCGCAGATGGCGTTCACGATGGCGCGAACCGTCTGCTGGAGGGTGAACTCCGTGCGGGTCTCGGCGGTGATGACCTTTTCCCAGTCCCACTGGTCGACATAGACGGAATGGAGGTTGTCCAGGACTTCATCGCGGCGGATGGCGTTCATGTCGGTGACGATGCCCTTGCCGGGATGGATGTCATAGCGATAGAGAGCCATGCGCTTCCACTTGGCGAGGGAGTGCACGACGGCGGCATTGGCATGCGCGTCCGGGATGTCGAAGCCGACCGGGCGCTCCACACCATTCAGGTCGTCGTTCAGGCCGGACTCCGGCAGAACGAAGAGCGGAGCGGAGACGCGCTTCAGGTTCAGCGCATGGCAGAGGCTGTCCTGAAAGGTGCGCTTGATGAGGCTGATGGCGGCCTGAGTCTGATACAGGGTCAGGGTGGGTTCATACCCCTTCGGGATGAAAGAATTGGCCATATTTCCTCCTTTAGATGCGCTCGGCGACGAGGGCACCCATTTCGGTGCAGCTGACCTTTGTCATGCCGGGAGCCCAGATGTCGGCGGTACGATAGTCCTCGTCCAGCACCTTTGAGACGGCGCTCTCGATGGCCTTTGCTTCCGCGTCCAGGCCGAGGCTGTGACGCAGCAGCAGGGCGCCGGACAGGATGGTGCCCAGCGGGTTTGCGATGTTCTTTCCGGCGATGTCCGGCGCGGAGCCGTGGATCGGCTCATAGAGGCCGCGGGTGCCCGCGCCCAGGCTGGCGCTTGGCATCATGCCGAGGCTGCCCGCGATGGCGGCACTCTCGTCGGAGAGGATATCGCCGAACAGATTGCCGGTGATGATGACGTCAAACTGAGACGGACGCAGGATGAGCTGCATCGCCGCGTTGTCGACATACATATAGGAAACTTCCACGGTGGGATACTCGGCGGACAGGCGGGTCACGGTCTCACGCCAGAGGCGGGAGCACTCCAGAACGTTCGCCTTGTCGACGGAGCAGAGCTTTCCGCGGCGGTTTTTCGCCATTTCAAAGCCGATGCGGGCGAGACGCTCGACCTCCGGGACGGAGTAGGCCATCTCGTCGGTGGCCTTCGCGCGGTCCTCGCTGCGCCAGCGCTTGCCGAAATAGATATCGCCGGTCAGCTCGCGCAGGATCATGATGTCGATCGGGCTGGAGATGATGTCCGGGCGGAGCGGGCAGGCGCCGGCCAGCTGCGGATGAATCGTGCAGGGGCGCAGATTGGCGAAGACGTTCATGCCCTTGCGGAGGGCAAGAAGGCCCTTCTCCGGGCGGCGGGCGGCTTCCACACCGTCCCATTTCGGGCCGCCGACGCTGCCCATCAGGACAGCATCGCTCGCGTTGCAGGCGGCAAGCGTTTCTTCGGTCAGCGGGACGCCGAAAGCGTCAATGGAGGCACCGCCGAGCTTGCGCTCGTCAAAATGAAATTCATGGCCGTATTTTTCGGCGACAGCATTCAGAACAATCACGGCCTGTGCAATGATCTCCGGGCCGATATAGTCGCCCGGCAGGGTTACGATATTGGCTTTCATGATGGTCCTTTCCGGCGTTCGGGACGCCTGAGGTTTTTAATCAGAACAGACCGGTGATCTTTCCGTCCTCGGTGACATCGATGTCCATGGCGGCGGGGTGCTTCGGCAGGCCCGGCATCGTCATGATGTCGCCGGTCAGCGCCACGACAAAGCCGGCGCCGGCGGAGAGGCGGATCTGGCGCACGGTGAGGGTGAAGCCCTCCGGCGCACCGATCTTCGTGGGATCATCGGAGAAGGAATACTGGGTCTTTGCGACGCAGACCGGCATATTGCCGTAGCCCTCCTCCGTGAGGCGGGCGAGCTCCTTCTCGGCAGCGGGTGCAAAGTTCACATTCGCGGCACCATAGATGCGGCGGGCGATCGTGCAGATCTTGTCGCGGAGCGGCATGTCGTCCGGATAGGTGAAGGCAAAATGGGACGGGGTGTCCATGGCCTCCAGAACCTGACGGGCAAGGACGCGGCCGCCTTCACCGCCGTGGCCCCAGACTTCGCAGGGCGCGAAGCGGGCATTCTCCGCGGCACAGGCTTCGGCGACGAGTGCGATCTCTTCGTCCGTGTCTGCGCTGAAGCGGTTCAGGGCAACGACAGCCGGAAGGCCCCACACCTCGCGGACATTGCGGAGGTGGCGGCGCAGGTTTGCGAGGCCGGCGGTGAGCTTCTCGTTATCGTGCTGACCAAGGTCGGCTTTCTTCTGGCCGCCGTGGCTGCGCAGGGCGCGGATCGTGGCGACGATGACGACAGCGGAGGGCTGGAGGCCGGCAAGGCGGCACTTGATGTCGATGAACTTCTCCGCGCCGAGGTCGGCACCGAAGCCGGCTTCCGTCACGACGATGTCCGCAAGGCGGAGCGCCGTGGTGGTGGCGGAGACGGAGTTGCAGCCATGCGCGATATTGGCGAACGGGCCGCCGTGGACAAAGGCCGGGGTGCCCTCGAGGGTCTGCACGAGGTTCGGGCGGATCGCCTGCACCAGCAGCGCGGCAGCCGCGCCCTGGGCATGCAGGTCGCCAACGGTGACCGGACGATCATCGAAGGTGCGTGCCACGACGATGCGGGCAATGCGGGCCTTCAGGTCGGCGAGGTCGCTTGCGAGGCAGAAGACAGCCATCAGCTCGCTGGCGGTGGTGATGTCAAAGCCGTCCTCATGCGGGGTGCCGTTCACGCGGCCGCCGAGACCGCCGACGATGTTGCGGAGCTGGCGGTCGTTCATGTCGAGGCAGCGCTTGAAGGTGATCTTGCGCACATCGATGCCGAGCGGGTTGCCCTGCTGCACGCTGTTGTCCAGCATGGCAGAGATCAGATTGTTTGCCGCGGTGATGGCGTGGAAGTCGCCTGTGAAATGCAGGTTGATGTCCTCCATCGGGACAACCTGGGCGTATCCGCCGCCGGCGGCGCCGCCCTTCAGGCCGAAGACCGGCCCCAGGCTCGGCTCACGCAGGGCGAGGCAGACATTCTTTCCCTCCAGATGGAGGGCGTCGGCGAGACCGATGGACACGGTTGTCTTTCCTTCGCCGGCGGGCGTCGGATTGATGGCGGTGACGAGGACGAGACGCCCCTTCATCGGCTTTGTGCGCAGGGCGACAGAATCGACCTTTGCCTTGTATTTTCCATAGGGCTCAAGGAGATCGGCGGGCACGCCGAGGTGCTCTGCGATTTCCGCAATGGGCTTCATCTGGCAGGACTGGGCAATTTCAATATCGGTAGGCATGAGATGACCTCCTGAAATCTGAATATTTTCCAATTGTATACGGATGGGGGAAACCTGTCAAGAAAACAGCGGAAATTCCGTGATAAAATAAGTGTTAGAAAAGTAAAACTTTTTTCAGAAAGGGTATTGCAATTGCGTGAAAGATGTGATACTATACACCTGCAGTTAGAAAACACTAACCGCACCAATTCCTCCCAAACCTCCCTTATCAAAAAGCAGCCAGCCCGATTGGACGCCGGGCTGGCTTTGCTTATTTTGGAAATTTTCGATCGGACTGGCTATGCGCGTTTTCAGTTTACGCCAAACGCCTTTTTGATCTCCTCCGTGGGCTCGGCGCCGATCTGTTCGGCCTCCGCGCACCAGCGCTTGTAGAGGGTCTCCGGGCGATCCGGCGCGCCGCAGTAGACGCAGGGCGTCAGACTTTTGAATTCGTCCTTTGTGAGGTCGCCGTAGGTGAGGTCACCGGTGAGCGGCAGGAACTTCGACTTGACGCCGCTGCAGTTCGCATCCAGATGGTAGTTGTTGCCGCCGTTCGGATTGCGGTAGAGCTGAGTGGACGCGTCCGGCAGCTCCGCGCCGGGCATCTGCCGCCCCTGGTCGTTCCAGATGAAGACGCGCGTGTTCTTTTCCAGATTGGACCACAGCCATTCCATGTTCTGGCCCTGCGGGTTTTTGCGGCGCTGGACGCGGACGCAGGCATGGCTGGCCTTCTGGCCGATATACTGCTCGAATTCCTCATACAGGCGGGTTGTTCCGTCCCCGCCGTAGCGGTAAGGTACCTCGTGGATGGTCGTGCCGCCGTTGATGCGGATGGAGAAGCGCTCCCGCATCGTGCCGGAGACCATTTCGCCCATCCAGCTGATCGTCAGGAATTCGCCGGAGGGGGTTTCATTGTAGGGCTGCTTGCTGTTGTTGAGGCCGGTGGAGACGAGGAGCTCGCCGATGATGGCGCCGTCCTGAAAGATGTACATTTTCTGGCGCAGCTTATCCACCAGAAGAGCGTATTTCTGTGAGGGCTTTACGGTACGCAGAAGGCTCTTTTTGACATAACCGCGGATGAGCTTGTTGTCGATGGATTCCATATAGGCGTTGTCGGTCTTGGTGCCGTCGTTGGAATAGGACTCAATGAGGACATAGCCGTCCCCATCGGTGTCCTCCTCCAGGACATGCACACCCTGGCTCTGTCCGTGCAGCTCCCCTGCGCAGTTTTCCGCCCAGGGCTTTTTATTGATGCCGGGCTGGTTGGTGGGATAAACGTGTTCCGTCTGCCCGACGTCCAGCACAGTGATCGGCTGCATCATGAGATCCCAGATGGCTTTCTGGTGTTCCGGATTCGTGAGATCGTACGCATCCGGGTTCATATCCCAGAAAGAGGCGGCATAGGGGATCTCGGAAGCGGCCTCCGCTTCCTCAGCACCGGCCATGTCGGAGAGGGACAGCGCTTCTCCGGCGTCTGTCATTTCCGAAAGGGAGAGGGTTTCGGCGCCGGCGGTGAGGCTGAAGGAGAGCAGGACACCGGCCAGAAGAAGAACATTGCGGGATTTCATGAATGCCTCGTTTCTTTCCTCAAAAAGAAGGATTCCCCCTGCGGAGGAATCCCCCTTCAAAAATTCACATTTTGCTGTCTTTGATCGTTTGGAAGGACGTATGCCTTCTGGCGGAATTCCGGCGCGGGTTCCGTTCTCAGCCCGGAAGATCCAGAATGTCGCCCGGTGCCGGCGTAGTCTGCGGAACCGGCGTGACGCCGGAAAGCTCAAAGAGCTTTGCCTGCGTTTGACGTCCCGCGATGCCGTCGGAATCCAGACCGTTGTCAGACTGGAACTTCTTGACGGCCTGCACAGTTCCGGTGCCGTAAATGCCGTCGGAAGCCGTCGTCAGATAGCCGAGGCTGGCGAGCGCCTCCTGCAGGAGGACGACGTCCGCGCCCTGATCATTCTTGCGAAGGGTCTTGTAAGTGGCTGCCGCAGAAGCGGAAGAACCGGTCTCGGTCTGCTGCTCTTCTTCCGGCGCCGGTGTCGCGGTGACGGCGACGTTCGGCGTTGCGGTCACGGCGGAGGAGCCCGGCGTTGCGGTGGCACCGAAGACGACGAAGTTGCCGGACATGGTGGCCTGCGGCTTCGGGGTCGGTGTTGCCGTGGACAGGGTGGCAGGCGTGCTGAACATGGATTTCACGATCATGACGATGATGAACAGCAGGATGAGGATGATGCCGACCGCGACGATGGTCGGGGCGGCGCTTCTTTTATGGCGCTTTCCGCGGGAGCCCTTGCGGTAGGCGCTGCCGTTTCTGCGGACGGGTTCCTCCTCTGTCAGATCCGGATTGTTCTCCTCCCCGGAGGTATAGCCGGAAAGGCTGGAGAAGCAGAGCGGGCAGATGTTGGAGCCGTCTGCGATCTTCTGTTTGCAGTGGGGACAAATCATGTTCAGTCCTCCTTTTTAGCTGCCTGGAGTCTGTCCAGGACGCGGTAGGTGTGAATGGTGCAGAGTGCAGCCATGATCCCGGAAGAAAGAGCCTCCTCACCCGGCGTTTCCGTTTCCCAGCTGAGGGAGATCCGGCCCGCCTCGACGGCGCGCTCCAGCTCGTTCAGTTTTGTCCGGAAGCGGTCATAGCCTTCCCGGATGCCTTCCCGGCAGAGTCCGTCCAGCAGCAGCCCGATGCTGTCCAGGTTCAGCGCCTGCTTCAGAACACAGACCATGATGAGCCGTGCCAGATGATCCCGGTCGTATTTTTTGCCGACGGGGCGCGGCACAAGACCGCTCTTGACGTAGTTGTTGATCATGGAGCGGGTCGTTTCGCCCTTGGGCAGCCGCGGGTAGAAGATCCGCTCGGCCAGCGTCACGACCTGGTCCATATAGAGCCCGATATCCGGCAGCATCTCCCATTCCGGAATAGAGATTTTTTCCTGCACACTGTCTTCCATAGGATCCTCCGCGTTTCTCATGAAAAGATTATAGCATTACAGATGGGACAAGTCAAACACGGCGGAGCGGAAGTGCCGGAAAAGGGGCGGTTACTGTTCCTGAATGCGGCGGCGCAGCTCTGCGATGACGGTGCGCATCTCGCTGCTGGTCTCGACCTGCTTCGCGATCTTGTCGCAGGAATTGATAATGGTGGAATGATCGCGGCCGAAAGCGTCGCCGATACGCGGCAGGCTGAGACCGGTCATCTCACGGGTGAGATAGACGGCGGTATGGCGCGCCTGGGCGATCTCCTTCTTGCGGGAGTCCCCCTTCAGCATCGCGGGGGAGAGGCTGTAATAGGCGGCGACGCACTCGATGATGGACTCCGGCGTGATGCGCTTCGGATCGCGAACCACGGTGATGTCGTGGAGCGCTTCGCCGATGAGCTCCGCCGTGATCGGAAGGCCGCGGAGCTTTGCCATGGCGTTCACGCGGGTCAGGGAGCCTTCCAGCTCACGGATGTTGCTGTCGATGCGGCGGGCGATGAGCTCCAGCACGTCGTCGGAGACCTCGATGCTGTCGTTGTCGGCTTTTTTGCGCAGAATGGCGACTCTCGTGTCGAAATCCGGCTTCTGGATGTCGGCGATGAGGCCCCATTCAAAGCGGGAGCGGAGGCGCTCTTCCAGACGTGCGATCTCGCGCGGCGGCTTATCGGACGAAATGATAATCTGCTTGTCGTTTTCACGCAGGGCGTTGAAGGTGTGGAAGAATTCCTCCTGCGTGGCTTCACGGCCGGCGATGAACTGGATATCGTCCAGCATCAGGACATCCACATTGCGGAAGCGGTCGCGGAACTCGTTGTTGCGGGCATTCTTGATGGCGGAGACCAGCTCGTTGGTGAAGGTCTCGCTCGGCATATAGAGGATGCGCAGGGATGGAGAATGCTCCTCGATATAGTGGCCGATGGCGTGCATGAGGTGCGTCTTGCCGAGACCGACGCCGCCGTACAGGAACAGCGGATTATAGGCCTTGCCCGGCTGCTCCGCGACGGCAAGAGCCGCCGCGTGGGCGAACTGGTTTGACGAGCCGACGACGAAGGTCTCGAAGGTCGACTTCGGATTAAACGTGTTGACCTGGCGGGATTTCTGCTTCGCAAGGGCTTCCTGCTTCTGCTGCCAGTCGACGCGCTCGCTGACGCTCATCAGGCGGACATCCGTCTCCTCACCGGCTGCCTGGGAAACGGCGGTGCGGATCTGCTGCAGATAGCTGGTGCGGATGCGGTTTTCATAAAGATCGCCCGTGACCTCCAGGGCCAGGACGCCCTCTGCGTAATAGACGGGCTTCAGCGGCTGCTCTATCCAGGTGGTAAAGGAAATCGTCGGGATTTCCACCTTGAGCATGCTCTTGGCCTTGTCCCACAATTCGATATGATCCATACTTGCTCCCCTTTTAACCTGCGCGCCTGTGGAAAACAGACACGCTTGTGGATAACTTTAACTCAACGAGCGTATATTATCAAAAAAAAGCCCTTGTTTCAAGGACTTTTTGGGAATTGAATTATCCACAGAAATGCAGTTTTTCCACGGGTTATAAACAACTTGTTCTCATATTATCCACAAAATACTGGGGGCTTATGGAAGGCCGGAACACAAGCCGCCGCGCAATCCGGCGGAATTCCTGCAAAACCCGGGTCGATTTTTATCCCAAAAGGCGTGAAATTTATTTTTTGCCGAAGGGATGAACCGGCGCGGTTTTCCGGCGGGCGGCCGCAGCCTTGCCCGGTGCGGGCTTTCCGGCGGGCGCGCTCTTCGGATTTGCGGCATAATCCCGTGCCTTCTGCGCGTATTCCAGCGCCCGTTCGGCGGGGACAGCTTCCGCAAAGGAGCGGATCTCCTCGCCCACCATGGCGCGGACGCCTTCGCTCAGCACGACGATGTGCTCAGGAATCAGG
>R14__coassemble_787_pt1 | contig 19110 bp, 20 predicted proteins | sample R14__metabat2_high_PE_020 | metagenome-assembled genome bin R14 | reverse complement strand
TTCATACACAGCGCACGCGCAATCGCGACGCGCTGCTTCTGCCCGCCGGACAACTGGGAAGGAAAGGCATCCGCCTTATCCTCCAGCCCGACACGCTGCAGTCTGGAGAGCGCATCCAGCCGGGCGCCGTTCTTCGTCGCCTTTTTGAGGTCGACCGGCGCCAGCATCAGATTGCGCAGGACATTCATGTTATTGAAGAGGTTGAAATGCTGGAAGACCATGCCCACCTGTTCGCGGACGTGGTTCATGTCCACCTTTTTGTCGGTAATGCGGATGCTGTTGATGACGATCTCGCCCCCGGTCGGCTCTTCAAGCCGGTTCAGGCAGCGCAGGAAGGTCGACTTTCCGCTGCCGCTGGGGCCAATGATGACCACGACCTCCCCCTCGGCGATGTCGATACTGATGTCCTTCAGAACCTCCAGCTTCTTGAAGCTCTTTTTGAGATGGCTCACATGAATTTTCGGCTGTGCATTCTCACTTGACATACTTGAGCCTCCTCTCCAGTGCTTTCGCAAGGGCCTGCAGGATCAGGATGACGACGAGATACATCGCGCCGACGATGATCCAGGTTTGAAACGACATGAACGTGCTGGCAACGACATTCTTCGCCGTGTTGACCAGCTCCGGAAAGCCGATTACAGAAAGGATCGACGTATCCTTCAGCGTGATGATGAACTGATTGATGATGCTGGGGATCATCGTTCGGATGGCCTGCGGCAAAACGACGCGCTGCATGCTGCGCCACCAGGGAAGACCCAGGCTGCGTGCGGCTTCCATCTGTCCCACATCGACGGACTCAATTCCGGCGCGGATGATTTCCGCCATATAGGCTCCGCAGTTCAATGCGAGGCAGATGGAACCGGCGGTGAGCGCCGTCAGCGTGATCGTGCCCAGCCCCATATCCGTACGGAACTGCTTCAGGATCGTATTCCACAAATAGGGGATGCCGAAAAAGATCAGATACGCCAGAACGATCATCGGCACGCCGCGGATGAGATTGACAAAAACAGCCGAAATCACCCGGCATACCCTGTTTTTCAGCACGCTCATGATGCCCACGATGAGCCCGATAATGCAGGCAAAAAACAGACCGTACAGTGCCAGAAGCAGGGTCTGTCCCATCGCCGCAAACAGCACGCCGCTGTATTTTGTGATGATCGTTTCCAAGGAAAGATCTCCTTTCTGTCGGAAGGAAGGAATCGGGTAAACAGTTGAAAGGAGGGACCTTCACGCAGAAGCGGAAGGCCCCTCCGGATAGATTTCGGAATCAGTTGAGGTACTTGGCCAGGATCTCATCATACTTGCCGTTCGCCTTGATGTTGGCGAGGCCGGCGTTGAACGCATCGACAAGCGCCTGCTTATCGGAACTGAAAACAGCAAAGCCGTAATCAGCGCCCTCATTCGCCGTGCCGTCCACAAGCTTCAGCGGGATGGAATTGGCCTTGATGTAGTCCGCCATGATCGGGGTATCATCGAAGCAGGCAGCGCACACGCCGGAAGCAACCGCCTGATAGATGTCAGGAGAGCTCTCGAAGGCAGTCACGGTGAAATTGTACTCGGCAGCCAGCGCATTCGCATACTCAAGGCTCATGGTGCCGATCTTCGCGGCAACGCTCGTGCCCCGCAGATCACCAAAGCCCGTGATGTTGGCGTCCGCAGCAACAGCCATGGACTGGGTCGCATTGTAGTAGCCGTCAGAGAAGATCCAGCCGGAAGCCTTGCGGGCATCCGTGATGGAAGCGCCGGCGATCATGCCGTCCGCCTGTCCGGCCTGGCAGGCCGCGATGGAAGCATCCCAGCCGATGGAAGAAATGGTGTAGGTGAAGCCCTGATCCTCTGCAACAGCAGCCAGGATATCAATATCGATGCCGACCAGCGTGCCGGTGTCATCCGTCCATTCAAACGGGCGGAAAGCGGTATCGGTCACAATCTTCCAATCCTCAGCGAGAACCGCAGAAGCAGAAAGAGACATCGTCAGGGCAAGAGCAGCAGCAAGAAACTTTTTCATGAAATTCTTCCTCCACTTGTTTTGAATTTCCGGTTTTCCCGGAAGCCATGGCTGTATTATAGGGGTGTGTTTGAAGATTGTCAACCCTTATTTACTGCAATTCGCGAAAAAAGTTGCATTTTGAAACCCAAATTCAGTTTTTGCATTTCAGAATGCAAGTTTTGAATTTTCATTTTTCATTTTCAAGTTGACATAAGGGGATACGCCTGCTATAGTATGCGACAAAGTGTTTACTTCAGGAAACAGAAGGAGGACATTTTTCATGCGGAAACCCGTCATCGGGCTCATGCCCCTGTGGGATGAAAAGCTCTGCAGCTACTGGATGCTGCCGGGTTATATGGATGGAATCACCGCGGCGGGCGGCATTCCCGTCATGCTGCCGCCGGATCCGGACGAGGAGGCGCTCCTGCAGCTCTTCCGGATGTGCGGCGGCTTTCTGTTGACCGGCGGGCACGACCTCTCTCCCTCCCTGTACGGAGAAGAGCCGCTTGCGGAATGCGGCCTCCCCGCCGGGGAGCGTGACCGGCTGGAGCCTGCCCTTCTGAAGCTGGCAAGGCAGGAAAACAAGCCGGTCTTCGGCATCTGCCGCGGCCTGCAGCTGATCAACGCTGTGCTCGGAGGCACCCTGTATCAGGATCTGCCCACGCAGCATCCTTCGGAGACGAACCATCACATGGCGCCGCCCTATGACCGCGCCGCGCACGAAAACCGCATCCTGCCGGGCACGCCGCTGCACAGCCTGCTGAAAACGGATACGCTGAACGTCAACAGTTACCATCATCAGGCAATCAAAGACCTGGCGCCCTGTCTGGAAGCGATGGCCGTCTCCGAAGACGGGCTGGTGGAAGCTGTCCGTGATCCCGCCCAGCGCTTTCTCTGGGCGGTTCAATGGCATCCGGAGTTTGCTCTGAACCAGCCCTCCTCACGGGCGCTGTTCACCTCGTTCGTCAACGCCTGCAAATAAGAGACGGCGGCTGCCGTCCCTGCACAAAACATTGCCCCGAAGCCTTCGGCTTCATTCCTGTAAAGACGAAAAAGCGGACGGCTTTCGCCGCCCGCTTTGTTCTATATGCTCAGGAAAGTTCGATGAGGCCGCAGCCGCCGTCTGCACGGCGATACACTGTTGCCGCTCTGCCGGTCTCCAGATTGTGGAACATGAAGAAGTTATGTCCCAGCAGATCCATCTGCAGGATGGCATCCTCCACGCTCATCGGCTTTCCGTCATAGGTCTTCACACGCACCACGCGCGCATTTTCCGCATCCTCTTCGGGTTCTGCGGGAGCCTCGATCGGTTCCGGCGTCTTGCGGAGATCGCGGGAAAGGCGGGTGCGCACCTTGCGCATCTGGCGCTCCAGAATGTCGACGCCCTTGTCCAGCGCCGGCAGGGAGATCTCGCGCTCACGGTTCTCGGTCCGCAGGGTACGACCCATGTACTCCATCGTCAGCTCGACGCGGAATTCGGACTTCTGCTCCGTGATGCGGATGTTGATCACAGTTTCAGCTTCCGCCTCGTCCTTGAAGTAAGGATCAAGTCTCTGGTGGGTGCGGCGCTCCATGGTTTCGAGGATATTCTGCGGTACATGCGCATCTTTCACGTTGAAACGAATGATCATACAACTGCCTCCTTATACACTGAACTGCAGCGCTTTTTTCCTTGCTGCGGTTTCAGTATAGCAGGATACTTTTCCGGCTTCAAGCAGTTGCGAACCCTTTCGAAAACAACTTATTTTTTGTTCGCCCGTGCGAGCAGCCGGCGATAGATGGGGAGCATCGGCGGCTCCGAGACATAGTCCGCCAGACGGTCCGCCGGCAGCCAGCCGATCCCGCTGTTTTCCTCCGGTGCCACACGCAGCGGAAGCGACTCATCCGCCTCATACAGATAGGAAATGTTGAGGTGCAGATGGCTTCCGACCGCTTTTCCGCGCTTCACATGCGCCCAGACCGGGAGGATTTCCACGGAGGCGGCTCCGTCCCCCAGCAGATGCAGGCCGGAAATGCCCGTTTCCTCCTCCGCTTCGCGCCTCGCCGTCATCTCCGGATCGGCGTCTCCGTCCGCGTGGCCGCCCGTCCAGGCCCAGCTGCCGTATATTTTATGGAAAGCCATGAGGGTCTTCGTTCGGTCATGGTTCACGATGATAGCGCTCGCCGTGAAATGGGCAAGGGCGGAATCCCGGAAAAGGAGGGATTCCCCCTCCTTCTCCAGAAGCGTCAGCATCATCCGACGCTCTTCCGCTTCCCTTTCATCGCCCGGTATAAAATTTTGCAGCGTTTCCTGCCATTTTTGAAGAATGTTCGTGTTTTTCATCCCCGGCGCTCCAACTCCTGCTCAAAACGCAGGTCGTAGTGCCGAATCAGACCCAGCACAAAGGCGATTACACACGGAACCGGCGTCGCCAGCAGGAGAAGCAGCGCCCAGATGACCGGCACATCCGCCACCTTCTCATTCGGGGAGCTGACGATCATCCGCTGGCGGCAGAGCTTTTCAAAGGCGTTTTTGAGGTTATTCAGGATTGCTTTCGTATCGATATCCATGAGGCCTCCTCAATTCCGCTCCACGGCGACGTCCATGCCGAGTCCGGCGATCATAACGCCGGTCAGGATGGCAAACAGGAACGCGTGGCGCCCGCCAATCACCGCCAGGACAACGAGCCAGAGCGGAACCCTGGCAAAGGTGCGATCCTTCCCGGTCACAATCAGGCGGTCGTGCAGAATCTCATGCAAAATTTTTTTGACTTTATCCATAATCTCTCCAGGTCATATTGATTTGTATCCAATCATGCGCCCGGGGGCTCCGGGGCGTGTATCTGACGTCAAAGCCCCGGCTCCTTCGTTCCGGTCGCTTTATGCCGGTCAAAGGCGCATGATCACCAGTTTGCCGTTCAGCGTATCGAGGCGGATCGGCAGAGCGCAGGTGCCGAAGCGATTCGGGCCGAACTCGTTCACGATCGTGCCGGTGCTGCCCGTCTCCGCGACAAAGCCGCGGATGCTCTCCGGCAGAGAAAGGCGGGCTTCCGCCGATACCGTGCCGATTGTGATCTTTCCGGACGGAACGACCGTGCAGAGCACCTCCACCAGTCCGGACACGCTGTTGATCTCCCAGATATCGCTGGCGCCCTCCGCATGGAGCTTTCCGGAAACGGTATCCGCGTTCAGCCGCGCCGCGTCGCAGGAAACGAACAGGTCGCCGGAGACCGTTTTGGCCGCCGCATCGCCCACGCAGGCGCTGAGCGTCAATGCACCGGAAACGGTGTTTGCCGCGATCCTGCCGCAGCGCACCCCGGCATCCGGAGCGATCCGCAGGCTGCCGGAGGTGGAATTCACGTCCACCTCTTCCGCGTCCACATCCTCCAGCACAATGTCGCCGGAAGTCGTGTGCAGGTCATAGGTGAGGCCGTACTCCTTCGGAACGCTCAGGGTCAGCTTTCCGCCGTCCTTGTTGAAATTGGAGAAGAAGCTGCGGAACAGATCCGCATTCTCGTGCCCGATCCTCACGGTGCGTTCTTCCAGTCTGCAGAAAGGCGCCTCGCTCGTGCTCCGGCCTTTCTCCCAGATGACCTCCACGGTATCGCCTGTCCCGGCGCACACCTGAACATCGTCGTCATCGAGGTTCACCGTGATCTTACGCAGTCCCGCTGCCGGATAGCGCCAGGTGATGACGGTATCCTCCGGGGCTGCGTCCATCTCAAAAGGGTCAGCTTCCGCGTCCTCCGTTTTGTCAGCCGGGGCTTCGTCTGTGGGGGCTTCCGGCGCATTCTCATCGGTCGGCGTCTCTTCCGGGGCTTCTGCCGGTTCCTCCGCCTCAGCCGGTTCGGCTTCAGGCGCAGCAGTCTCTTCGGCTGCTTCCTCCGGTTCGGCGGTCTCCTGCGCAGCGTCCTCTTCTGTTTCAGGCGCTTCAGGCGTTTCCTGTTCCGCTTCTTCGGTCTCTTCGGCCGGTTCAGCGCCGGTCTTGCCCTGATTCATCATGCTGCCGATCATATCGCCGGCCGCTTTGGAAGCATCATTCCATGCTTCGCCGATGCCGCGCAGCATTCCGTTCGTCGCCTTGTCTGCCTCCTCGACGAGCTTTTTTGCCTGCTTCATGGTCTCTTCCATCATGCCGCTCGTCGCCTTATCCGCGTCCTGCATGAATTTCCTCGTCTGGCTGACGGTCTCGCGCCCAAAGCTGCCCAGCATATCCATCGCCTTGCCAAAAGCCTCGTTGAAGTCGAGATTCTTCTCTTCCTCTTTCGGCTCTTCCGGAGCGGCTTCTTCCTGCTTCGGCTCTTCCGGCTCCTCCATGGCGCTCCAGGTGAACTTCTTTTCCGGCTTTTTCTCCGCCGGTTTTTCATCCAGTCCCTCTTCCAGCGCGCTCCAGACATGCTTCGCCTGCTGAGCAGGCTCCGCCTTTGTCTCCTGCTTCTCATTCATCTCCGTGACAAGCGTGCGGATATCCCCCAGAGACTCCGTCACTTCCTGCAGAGCCTGCTCCTCGCTGGCGCCCTTTGCCACGGCATCATCGAAGTGTGCCTGCGCATTGGCCATGAGTTCATCCCGAAGCGCAAGATTTTCCGCGCTCATCTTCATCTCGGAAAAGATATCGTCGATCAGACTGCGAATCTTCTTATTCATATGCTTTTTCCTCCATTCCAAGCAGTTTTGAAATCACATGGTTGAAATTGCGGTAATCCCCGCAGTTTTCCTGATAGGTCTTCCGGCCCTCCGGCGTCAGATGATAATATCTGCGGCGGGCGCCTGCCTGCTCATCACCCCAGTACGACTCGATCATCCCCAGGCCTTCCAGCCTGCGGAACGTCGTATAGAGGGTCGCCTCCTTCAGCTGCACCTTTCCGCCCGTTGTCTCCTGAACCTGCCGGCTGATGCTGTAGCCATAGCCGTCCGCCTTCGCAAGCTGGGCAAGAATGATGGTATCCGTGTAGCCGCGGAGGATGTCCGAAAAATTCAGCATCTCCTCACCTCCGATACAGCCATTATATTTCAAGATACCTCATCTGTCAATGTACTTTATTAAAAACAGTATATTCTTTTTAAAAGCTTCTTTTCCTCCGAATTGACGCCGCGCCCTTTCTGCTTTATAATAAGGTCAGGTTTTTCTAAGCCCATGGTTCTATCAAAGGAGGTTTTCCGATGAAAAAGCTCATTTCTCTTCTTCTGACGTTCTCCATGGCCCTGTCTGCCTGCGCAGGCATTGCCGAGGAAACCTATACACCCGGCCAGATTACCCGGGAGCTGACCGCCGGCGCCCTCGCACAGGGGCGGCATCTCAGCCTCAGCCTGTCCGGTATCTTCGAGCCGAGCAGCGGTCTCATCAACGATGCCGAAGGCCAGGCACAGCTGGAAGCCGTCGGCCGTGTGCTGGAGTATTCTGCCCTTCGTCTGGGCTATGCCAGCACGGAGGAAGGCCCGCGCTTCGAATTCGGCGGCTATGTTTACGACGATGACGGCAGCCTCGTCTCCACCGACAACTCCGTCACCCTCACGCATGACGGCATCGTCTTCATCACCGACCTTCTGGAAGACCGCAAGATCACGGTCAGCTGGGAGACGATCATGAACGCAGCCGACCTGGATGAAGACACGCAGAGCACGCTGCTCGCTCTCCGCGATGCGGACTGGGCCGGCATCAGCGAGCAGGCAGCCGCTTTCTTCAGGGATTTCGGGGAGCTTGCCGCAAGCCTTGCGGCGCCGTATCTGAATGTCATTGCCGACTGGGCCGCGGCGCTTCCGACGGAGACCGTCGACGAAGCCATTAACGCGCTCGTTCCGGAGACCCCCGGCATGACCCGTATCCGCGTCAGCGAATCCCATCTGCTGATCCTTGCGGACCGTCTGGCAGAAGTCCTTTCCCAGGACAGCATCCTCCTGCCCGCCGCAGACACCCTCCTGCAGGCCGTCGGCATCGAGGATATCGATGCAGCGACGCTCATCTCTCAGATTCGCACGCAGCTCGTTTCCGCGGAATTGGATGACATGTCCCTGTTCTTCACCTATACCACGGAAAATACGCTTCCCTTCGTCTTCAATGCCGATCTGGTGCTCGGTGACATCGCCACGCCGGCTGCGGATCTGCTGGTCATGGTTCAGCCGGATGAGAACGGCGCAGACAAGGTGACCCTGCGCGCCTCCGTTCTGCAGGACAGCAGCAGCGTCTCCCTCTCCGCAGACGGAACCGTCACCCTGGACCCGAACAACAAGCTCATCTACAGCTATGCCTTCGCCGTTGATACCAGCATGAACGGCGCCACGGTGATGAGCGCAACCGCAAGCAGCAAGAATGAGGCCTTCACGGCCGAAAGCGGCCAGCCGGGCTACCGCATGGAGGAAACCCGCGTTGTGAATCTCCCGGGCTACATCGCCACGGACGAAGAGACCTACGATGTCAGCACGACCTCCAGCAGTGAGCAGAGCACCGAATGGGTTCGCACCGAAGAGGGCGGCGAGAGCTGCACGGTTCATCAGACCATGGAAGCGACGGAATCCGGCGATGTGGCGACGGATATGATCTCCGATGCCTATTATGCGATCGAACCGGCTGAAAACGGCCTGTTCGATGCCTACTTCAGCGAAATCTTCTCCATGCCGGATGCCGGCATCGAGTCTTTGGGCTTCTCTCTCACCCTGTACGGTGACCTGTATGAAAGCTCCCAGTCCGAGCTTACGTCTGTCGCCCTTGAGGATCTGACCGGCGAAGAGATGGACATGCTGATCAGCGAGTTCGGCTCCGCCGCACGCACGAAGCGGGATCAGTTCATCAACATCCTGCCGCTCGAGCTTCAGGACGCCGCCACCTCCATTCTCTGCGGCATTACCTCTGATCCGGAGACAGAGATCCCGACAGAAGATGAAATAATTGAGGCTGAGCCGGAAGAGACCAATTTGAGCTACTCCAGCTATGTGAGCGGCTACACCGGCGGATACAATGCCGGTTATGATTCCGGATTCAGCGCCGGCTTCCAGGCGGCTCTGTCCCTGTACGGCATCGGAACGGAGGATGCCGCGGATGGCGCAGCGGAAGAGACCTATACCGAAGGCTTTGAAGATCTCATCATGAGCAACGAAATCGACGCCTTCGGCGGCACCGTCGTCGAACAGCCGGAAGAAACCGATCCGGAGAACGCCATCGACTGATGATACACAAAGAGACTGCCCGCGGGCAGTCTCTTTTTTGTTTGCTGATACGTTTCTATCCTGCGTTCCTTTCATATACGGAAAGCCAAACCGTATCAGCCCCATCCGGACATAAAAAGACCGCCCGAAGGCGGCCTTCTTTTATGCAATTCCGATTAAGCGTTCTTCGCGATCTCGACGAGCTTCGCGAAGCCGGCGGCATCGTTCACAGCCAGATCTGCGAGAACCTTGCGGTTCAGATCGATGTTGGCCTTCTTCAGTCCGCACATAAAGCGGGAATAGGACATGCCGTTGATGCGGGCCGCCGCGTTGATACGGGCGATCCACAGCTGACGGAAGTCACGCTTGCGCAGCTTCCGGCCAATGTATGCATAACGCAGGGAGCGCATGACCTGCTCTTTAGCGGCACGATACTGCTTGGACTTGGAGCCAAAGTAGCCCTTCGCCGCCTTCATGATCTTTCTGCGCTTCTTATGTGCGTTGACCGCAGCCTTAATTCTTGCCATGGTTTTACCTCCTCTTCGTCGTCCGCCTGCTTACTTGTAGGGGATCAGTTTCTTCATCGTTCCTGCATAGCTGGAAGAAACATACGCGGCACGACGGAGATTACGCTTGGTCTTACGGGTCTTCTTGTTGAGGATGTGACGTCTGAAAGCCTTCGCGCGCTTTACGAGACCGCCCTTGGTCAGATTGAGACGCTTCGCAGCGCCGCGATGAGTCTTTTGCTTAGGCATAGGGAATCCTCCTTCCGGAATTTCAAATTGTTAAGCGTCCGCTTTTGCTTCTTTAGCGGCATTCTTGGGGGCCTGCTTCTCGGACTTCGGCGCGATGATCATGATCATGTGACGTCCTTCGATAAGCGGCTTCTTCTCTACGACAGCGACGTTCTGAACGCGCTGGGCAAAATCCTGCATGACCTCCTGGCCGACTTCAGGATGCGTAATCTGACGCCCGCGGAAGCGGATGGACACCTTTACCTTGTTGCCTTCAGCGAGGAAACGCTGTGCGGCCTTTGCCTTGGTCTGGATGTCATTCTCTTCGATCGTTGCGGACAGCTGCACTTCCTTTGTCTCGACGACCTTCTGATTCTTGCGGAGCTCACGCTCCTTCTTGGACTGTTCGTAACGGTACTTATCGTAGTCCATCAGCTTGCAGACAGGCGGCTGTGCGCCCGGCACGATCTTCACCAGATCCAGCCCGGCCTCTTCCGCCAGCTCCATCGCCGCATGCGTGGGCATGATACCCAGCTGCTCGCCGGTTGCGCTGATGACACGCACTTCGCGGTCACGAATTTCCTGGTTCATCATCAGATCTTCTGCCATGTTGGTTGCCATACACCTCCAAAAGTCATAAAAAAGAGCGGAACTGCATAGTCCCGCTCCTGAAATGATGTTCTTGGCACCGGCTGACGATGTCGCCGGGCGAGAAGCGGGCGCTTCTGCTTGATACTGGGATATGATACCGCAGATCTGCCCGCTTGTCAAGGTTTTTTCCCAATTATCTGCTTTATTCCTGTTCAGCCGGCACGATGCCGTTCTTCTCCGCCTCTTCCAGCTCATGCATGTACTTGTAGACCGTATAGCGGGAAACGTCAAGCCGCTCCGCGACGATCGCAACCGCCTTCTGGTAGGTAAATGCGCGGCGCTTATAGAGCATCCGGATGACACGCATGCGATCGGTCTTCTTCATGTCCTCCGGCTCCTTGCCGATCGCACTGATGCATTCGCGCAGGAGTTCATCCAGCTGGCTCCTCGCGTCCTGCAGCAGCGTCTGCTGGAGCTCGCCGCTGGTCGCGGTCAGTTCGCTCAGCGCCTGCTGAGAACGAACGAGGGCCGTAATGTCCATATTGATGCCGAGAGCCAGGCGGAATCCGTCCGCGCCGATGATGAAGGTGCTGGACTTCAGCGTGCGCCCGTCGCGGGAGATAACCAACTGATTCACATAATCTCGGTTGCTGTACAGAGAAGGATCATAATCACCGATATCGCCGAAGATGTCCATCGTGCTGCCGACCTCACGGCCCGTTACAGAGCCGTTGTAGATCGCCAGGATCGGATGGCCGGGGCGGGTCATGTCATGGACAATGGTCTCACAGTTCGGGCCCAGCATATCCGCCAGCCCCTTCGCCTCATTTTTCAGAAAGCTGATCATTTCTTCCCTGTTCATCGTGAAACCATTCCTTTCTTTTCTTCACTATTACTATATACGGAAAAAAGGAAAAAATCAATTAATTCCACCCAAAAAGCCCGGGGGTGCAGCAAAGCAGGCCTCTGATTGACCTGTATGTCCCTCAGCTTCTCAGGGCTTTGAAGTCAGTTCCTTTTTAAAAGACATGGTTGTCATGCAAAGGGATTTACGGGCTTTCCGGCCGCCGCGACGGATCCTTCGCTTCCGGCAGAATCAGAAGAACAGCCGCCGCGAGAACCATCAGGCTCGCCGCACGCAGCGGGATGCCCATGTCCAGCAGACGGGAAGCCGAGGCGAGTTCCAGAAGCACAGCGCAGGGCAGGAAGCGCGGCCGGCGGCACGCCATCGCAAGACTGAGCACGACCGGCAGATAGAAATACCGCTCGTGCATCCTCGGCAGGAAGAAGACCACCAGTGTGCTGACGAGCAGCGCGGTATGCAGCAGTGCCTCGCTGCCCTCATGACAATGACGCAGCCCCTGCATCATCACGAGCAGTGCACACCCCATCGCCAGCAGGATGCCGAGGCGGCCATAGGCATACACATCCAGCCCGGTCGTATTCAGGAGCCCGAAGAGGGTCGGTGCCCCATAGGTCAGCCCGGTGTAAAGCCCTGTCTGCCCGACATAATAGCCGAGAATCGCACCGATGCTCTTCCCGCCCAGCAGAGCCGGCAGCATGGTCAGCAAAAGCGTGCCGATGAAAACCGGGATATCGGACAGGCGCAGCTTTTTCGCCATCCAGAGGACGGGCAGGATCGGGAACAGGAAAACCGCCTGCAGCTTAAACGCCAGAGACAGAGCAAAGCACACCGCCGAGGCACAATGCCTCTCTTCCAGTGCGAAGACCAGCGCCCAGACCGCCGCCGCGGCATACAGGCTGTCGCACTGGGCAAACATGCTGCCGTTCAGCAGGATGCTGGGCAGCAGAAGCGCCGCGATGAAGGCAGGCATGCCGTTCTTCTTTCCCGCGAGGCGCCCAAGCCCCCAGCAGAGAAAGGCGTCGCCCAGCAGGGAGACCGCCTTCACCGCCAGCAGGCCGGAGACCGGCAGCCGGGCGCACAGGAACAGCAGATACTGGTACAGCACATTGTATTCGCCGATCTGGGCACGCATGACCTCCGAAAAGCTTCCGGAGGACAGCTGGGTCATCCAGCCGGCAAGATAATTTTCATAATCCGCGGAGAGATGCGCCAGAAACGTCGTCCGCAGAACAGCGCCGCAGAGCGCAGCCGCTGTCAGAAGCAGAACGCCGCAGCGGTCAGCATCCGCACGCGCCGAAAGATCCGCCGCCGCGAGCATCATGACCGCTCCGGAGAAGAACAGCAGCAGAGCCGAAGCCGCGCGGTTTCCCTCCCCCACGGCCGCGCTTGTCAGGACGGGCGTAAAGAGGGAGCATAGCCACGCAGCTGCGCCAAGCACGGCCACGATCACGCTGAAGCGTTTTCCCGCAGGCGCCGTCAGGGCGGCGCGCAGCTGGTCATCAAGCCTGTTCATGGACATGTCCTTTCAGATCCCTGCCGGTCAGCGCGCAGAACAGTTCCCAGGCCGCCGCACAGGCAATTACAATGCCAATCAGGCTCAGCACGCTGTCCGGAAGGATGGAAAGCGGCGCCGCATCCGTGGAGAAGATCGCGCTCACATAGCAGCAGATGGAGATCAGTTCCAGTCCGCAGGCCTCCGCAAGGCGCAGCCGGCTGTTGACGCGCGGCAGGGAGAGCAGACCCGCCAGATACAGAAAGCGGGCGTTTGACTGCGGCAGGATCAGCGGGAGCCCGCAGGCCAGCAGGAAAGCCGCTGTGAGCAGAACGTCCGCCGTCAGTTCACGGCGGCTGCGCAAAAGCGCAAAGACGACTGCCAATGCGCAGGCGATGCCGAGATAAAGGCCCATTCCGCTGAATTCACGGACAGAGGCAACGGACATCAGGCTGTACACGGAAGCGGCGTGCTCCGCAAGCTCCGAATGTGTCGGAATATCAGCCGCAGCGCTGTCTGCGGTTTCCTCCGCGGAATCGGCTGTATCCGCCTGCTCCGCTTCCTGCGCTTCCGCCTCCTGTGCTTCCTCATCCGTCTCTTCATCGGAGGCCGTGAAGTAGTCCTCGCCGTAGGAAGTGATCAGGATCTGCTTGTTATAGCGATCCAGCACCTCCGGCAGGCTCTGGCCATTCATCAGCATCGGGATATGGAACACCAGGAACGCAAGGAAGATCGCCGCGATATGACGCAGGCCCATCTTCCGCTTCATGAACAACACGATCGCCAGCGGGAAGACAAAGGCGCTCTGCAGCTTGAAGGCAATTGCGGCACCCCAGAAAAGGCTGCCCGCAAGCGGCCTGTCGGAGAGCAGCATATACAGCCCCCAAAGGGTCAGCATGGCAAAAATGGCATCACAGTGCGCCCAGAGGCCGCCGTTCAGCAGCATCGTCGGTAACAGCATGGCCGCCAGCATGGCGCCGAACTGCCCCATGACGCCCGCCCCGCGGCGCCTTGCCAGGCAGGAGACCGCGCAGGCCGCAAGGCTGAGGCAGACGAGATCCAGCAGCTTCACCGCATAGAGTAGGGAGAAATTCTCCAGTCGGGAAAAGAGCGACATGACGATGAGGTAGCCGGCGGACCAGTATCCCTCTTCCCAGGACATGGCGACATTCAGGTCATAATTCCACAGCGTATCCGCCAGCGGCGTCAGGACCTTCGTCATGCGCCCCAGGCTCCTGTCGAGCAGGGAATAATGCGCCATGACGGCCATCACCAGCGCAAACGCCATGACGAGAAGGACAATCAGCGGTTTTTCTTTTGCCGGGCGCCAGGCAAAGGCCAGCATCACGGCAAGGCTTGCGGCGCCCGCAAGAGCGATCACCGCCGTGCCCGGATATTCGCTGTACTGCCCGGTCAGATAAAGGAAGAAGCAGAGGCAGATCACGGCGCCCAGAATCAGGCGTGCAGCCCTCGCCGGTGCCCAGTTCATCACCGCGCGGACAGGATCCCGCAGGATGCTCTCTTTTTCCGTCTTCATCATCCCTTCACCTCCATTGTGCAGGATGCATCCGTTTTATTCAGGCTGTGCCAGAGCGCCGCCGCCGTCAGCAGCATGGCCGTGCCCTGCAGGATGGACGCATACTTGAGCGGCAGAACCGTCGGCCCTGGAAGACCGCCCGTATAGCACAGATAGGAGGACAACCCGAACAGCAGCGGCAGAACCGCCAGCTTCGGGTTATGCGCGGCAGCCGCCATGGAAAGCACGTCGCTGCTGAAGGTATAGCGTTCGTGCATTTTCGGAAGGAAATACGGCACGGCGCAGCAGGTCAGCAGACACGCCAGAACAACGCTCTCATCGCTCAGCCGATCCTTGTGCAGGGTGACCATGAGGCACATGCCCGCCATCGCGGCAAAGCCCATCATCATCGCCATATTGCCAAGCCACTTGTACAGGAGGCCGTTGTTGCTCATCGTCTCGCCGTCGAAAAGGTTCCAGATGCTGGTGCCGTTCATGGCGATGAAATTATAGTTGTGGGACTGCTGGATATAGCAGGTCAGGACATGGTGCAGGGATTTGCCTCCCCACAGCGCCGGGATCATCATCGCCATGTAGGCGGTCGGAATAAGGATCACCCAGCGGAGCTTCAGATCCTTCCGCAGCCAGAGCGGCAGCATCACCGGAAAGAAGAAGACGGACTGCAGCTTGAAGGAAAGCGCCACACCAAAGCAGATCATGCTGCCCACGCTGTGCTTCCTCATGCCCAGATACAGCGCCAGCACGCAGAAAGAGGTGTAGATCACATCGCACTCCCCCCATTAGACTCCATTGAAGACGACCGTGGGCAGCATGCTCGCCAGATGCCAGAAGAGCAGGAGAGAAGCCTCGCCCTTCACCTTCAGGGAAGCCAGCTTCGTCAGTGAATAACAGAGCAGCACTTCAAAGAGAATGGACCAGGCCTTCACCAGATAGTTCCAGGGGTAGTTGCGCATGCGGGAGACGATCTGCAGCAGATACAGATACGGCGGCGTATAGTCGCTCTGCAGATAACGCCCCAGGCCTTCCTTAATGCCCATGTTCGAATAATCGTAAATCCAGTTCGTCAGGAAGATCTGATAGTCATCGCTCTCATAGTCCAGCAGTGAAATCTTCGCCAGCAGGACAAGCCCGGTGATCACCGCCGTCAGGATCTGTCCGTAAAGCGGGAGATTCTTTCCGATGCGCAGCTGAATCGCGAGGCTGATCCCAAAGATCGCCGTATAGACAGCCGCCGTGAACTGAACCCGGCTCGTGATATCGCCGCCGAAAAACTCCTCGATTTTCGCATACCGGGCATTCACGGCAAACAGATAAAACACCGCGCAGGCCAGAAGCCACAGCAGCGCCTTCACTGCCAGATTCGTCTTTCTGCTCAGCAGGCTGCGGAGCGCGTCATCCGGCCGGTCAAGTATTCTCGTATTCATCAGTTGTCCTCCCAATCAGAAGTGATAAAGCCTTCGAATTCGTCTCTTCAAAGAACGGTCACGGCAAGGGTGTATCCGAACAGGAACAGAGGCAGCAGCAGCCCCGATCCCGCCAGCATCGCTTTTTTCAGCTTCACACTCCCGCAGGATGCCTGCAGCAGCGGAAGGGTAATCAGGCCATACAGATAGCGGGCTCCAGAGAGCAGCCAGGTCGGCGCAAAGACGACCGAAATATACACAAAGCTGTATGCCGCCAGGGAAAACGGAAGCTTCTTCTGCTGGAAAGCCAGCAGGGCGAAACCGAAAAACATGGCAAACAGCTGAAATCCCCAGGTCCAGAGCCAGTCCTCATCCCCATATGTATCCAGAAAATAATCCATCGTGTTCGCCGCGGAATCCCAGAAGGTTCCGGGCTGCTGAAACCAGTTTTCCCGCTGGTAGGTGAGATACGTAAAGGGATTGCCGGATACCCGGCGGTTGACCTCCCAGTACAGCACAAGGCCCGAAAAGACGACCGCCATCAGGAGCAGGCAGCGGGCCGCGGAACGCACAGAAAAGGTGCCTTTCGGAATCTCTGAGAGCAGCCCGATCAGGAACAGCCCGGAGACGATCACACCGGGCATGCGCGTGAAAGCGCTCGCCGCGCCGCAGAGCGCCGCCAGCCAGGGGTGTCCGCGCAGGATCAGCACAGCCGCCGCGAGGGTGAGGCAGATGAACAGTGACTCCGTATAACAGCAGGACAGAAAGACGCTCATCGGGTTCAGAATGAAGAAAGCCCCCGCTTCCTTCGCCCTCTCACTCCCCAGACAGGCAGAGGCGAGGGCATACACGAGCGCCGCCGAAAGACAGGCGCACGCAATGGAAAGGATAGTTCCAGACAGGAAAACATCCCCGCCCGTCAGAAAGCCGCCGAGCCACATCAGCAGCGGATACATCGGGAAAAAGACCAGCCGCAGCCGCTCATCGCCCGTCGGAAGATAGCCCTGCTGTGCAATGGCGACATAATGCCGCACGTCCCAGTGCATCCACAGCCCTTCATAGCTTTCCCGGATCCCGCTGCTGCCGAAGCCCAGCACGCGGTAAAGCGCATACGCCAGCAGGATCAGCAGGATCCTGGAGAGCAGCATCGCCCCCGCCATCTGAAGCATACCGCGCACAGGAAGGCGCCTGACCTCCGGAAGGACAGGCTCACCCTGCCCGCGCAGCAGGCGGATCAGCCGGAAAAGCAGGCCAAAGCCCGCGATCCCCATCAGTACAAGGGAAGCAAGCGCCGCCAGCGCGGGAGCAAACTGCCGGATCAGGCTCATTCGCCGCCCCGTCTGCGCCGTCTGGGCGTCTGTTCACCCTGTTCCGCGGAAGAAGCCGCGGGCACCGTCTCCGCTGCCCTCTGAGCCGCCTCATAGGCCGCCATCTTTTTCTCGTATTCCGCCATTTCAAGGTCATACTGCGCCTTCCGGCGCTCATATTCCGCCAGCCTGCGCGCGTATTCCTTTTCCGCCTCCGTCTGTTCCGGCTCTTTTGACGGTGCCGGATCGGGCGCGAGCCGGAAACGCTGGGTCTCCGATTTTTCATCTGCCGCGGCATAGTGCCGTGTTTCCTCAGGCGCCGGCTCCTGATACCGTCTGCCCGGATAAGCCCCGAGGGACGCATCCGGGATATCGGCAGCCTCCTGAAGGATCTTCTTTTCCTCTTCCTGCGTCACGGTCGGGCTCTCAGGCAGCCAATCCTCCTGTTTTGCGGGCTTCGTCCTGCTTTCCGGTTCTTCCGTTTCCTTTTGAGCCCTGGAGAAGCGTTCACGGAAGCGCGCCGCCAGCAGCACATGGGGCTTATAACGGATAAGCCAGACGAGGAAGTCCATCACCAGCCCGAAAACGACGAGAACGACGCAAAGCGGCAGCCAGGACCTCCGGAAGAATTCCAGAAATCCGGCATTTTTTCCGTCCGCAATGCTCCAGAGCAGGCTGACAAAGCCCCTCACCCAGGAGAGGAGCACCCGCATCAGGGCATTTGTCAATGTTCCCATACTGCCTCCAGCACATCAAAATCCGGTCGCTTTCGGCGGCCGGACGGGCATAGCCCATGCATTATTTTTCCCGGATATTCACGTTGATCTCCGGCACATTCAGCGCGCAGGTGAATTCGGACGCGTTGTCGATGCGCACCTGAACCGGCAGCTTGTGTGACCCCGCACTCATGCCCCTGACATCCACATACAGCAGGATATCAGACGCGGACAGCGACTGAATAAAGGCATAGCCGCCCTTCAACTGAACCGTCGTCGTCTTGTGCGACAGACTGACCTGCTGGGAATCAGACATACCCTCCGCGATGATGGATACATTCCGGAAGGTCCGCTCGATCTGCTTCTCTCGGATCTCGGCCGTCACGGAGATCTGTGTCGGGATATCGGCTGAATTGACCGCCGAGGTGATCGTCTTCAGGCGGACGACGCCGGTCACCTGTGCCTTCTTTCCGGTAATATCCAGCGGGACATCGACCGGAACAGAGCTGAGGCTGTCCAGAACCGTCTGGGAAGCCGCGATATTGATGCTCTCCTGCTTTGCCCAGACGTCCGTGACCTCGTATCCCTCGGCCGGCTCGCCGGTAATCAGACCCGCCGTTTCAACCGGCACGCGCTTCATCGGCACCAGCTCCGTATTGACCGTCACGCCGCGAACCACGACGGACTGGTTTGTCACGTTGATTTTATCCGAGGCAATTACCGCGCCGCTGCTGTCCTGCAGCTCAAAGGGGAGCGACATGCGGTCGCTCATCCGGTCCGCGCTGAGCGTTGACTGGTCCAGAAGAACCGCTGCCCGCGCCACCTGCGACACGAGGGACTGCGGGCCGGAAACGACAAGCGTATACGGATCCGGATCATATTTGTTCAGATAAAGTCCGGCGTTCAGGACGCCGGTTTTGCTGACGGAAACCGGGATGCGGCGGGTGATATACCGCTCCACATTCAGCTTCACGCTCGCCGGCGTGCAGGAAGAAACCTTGCCATAGATCTGGGACGAGAAGGCCACCGGAACTTCGGCTTCACCCTCTGAAGTAATCACGGAAAGATCCAGGTGCGGATTATAGGAGGTCGCGTTGGCACGGTCATAGTTTGTCTGCGTTACTTCCACCATCATGTCAACCGTCGGAAGAATCTCCGTCAGATCATCCATGACGATAAAGCCCTTTGACAGGAGCGCCTGCTCCCCGGTGACCGCCAGGGCAACATCCGAAAACTGCTTGCGGCGCGTCAGCTTGCCCTCAGAGGCTACCATGACACACCAGACGATCACCGCGATCAACACTGAAATGACGCGCAGGAAGATCCGGTTGCCGGACAGCATGCTCAGCCTCC
>R14__coassemble_769_pt1 | contig 19493 bp, 16 predicted proteins | sample R14__metabat2_high_PE_020 | metagenome-assembled genome bin R14 | reverse complement strand
GCCTCGTCGTCTTCTCCATTATCATCATGGTCGTCGTGCTGTTCTTCCGCCGTGCGCAGCATGACGCTGCCGAACGCGGCGGAGGGTCTGCGGTTCTATCTGCTCCCGGATCTCTCGGAGGTGACCTTCAGCACGGTGACCGCCGCCATGAACCAGGCGTTCTTCTCCCTGTCCATCGGCATCGGCTCCATGGCGATCTTCGGCAGCTATATCGGCAAGGACCGCAGCCTCATGGGTGAGTCCGTGAACGTCATCCTGCTGGATACCTTCGTCGCCATCATGGCCGGCCTCATCATCTTCCCGTCCTGCTCCAGCTTCCATCTGGAGGCGGGCGCGGGCCCTGCGCTGCTGTTCAATACGATGGCGACCGTCTTCAATAATATGGAAGGCGGACGCGTCTGGGGCACGCTCTTCTTCCTGTTCATGGTCTTCGCGGCGCTTTCCACGGAGCTCGCCGTCTGCGAGAACATCCTCGCCTGCGTCCGCGAGCTGACCGGCTGGAATCGCCGCCGGGGCTGCATTGTCTGCGGCATCGGCGTCTTCCTCATCGCCCTCACGACGGCGCTCGGCTACAGCGTGCTGCATTTCCAGCCCTTCGCGGAGGGCACGGCCTGGCTGGACTTCTGGGATTTCATCGTCAGCAACAATCTGCTCCCGCTCGGCGCGCTCATCATCGCGCTCTTCTGCTGCAGCAGCAAGGGCTGGGGCTGGGAGAATTTCAAGCGCGAGGCGAACGAGGGCGAGGGCCTCAAGGTGCAGGACTGGATGCGTCCGGTCTTCGGCATCTTCGTTCCGGCGGCCGTTCTGATCATCTACGTGATCGGCCTCGTAAACTTCAGCTGGCGATAAAATTGCGAGGGAAATCCAAAAACCCTCTTCCATTCCGGGGCAAAAGATGCTATGATAAGGGTGCGTAGAAGATTCCCCCTCTTCTTCGCAATCCCCCTTTCTCATTGCATATCCGATTCCCCCTCGGATATGCGGGAAGGCAGCGCGCATGCGCTGCCTTTTCTTTTTGCCTCCAAAAAGGGTGTAAAATAAAAAATTCACAAAAATTTGTCATGTTTTTTGGTTGACAAATGGGGGAACAGTAAGATAATCTTGTTATTAAAGACAAAACCCGGTGTCTGCATTTGGCGGCGCCTGCCTGGATTGCGGAACGGGGCAAGTCATAATTTAAAGGAGGATTTTTTTATGAAGAAAGCTTTGGCTCTCGGTCTCGCCGCGGCCATGCTCTGCGGCACCTGTGTCGCCGCGCACGCGGAAGACAAAATCAAGATCGGCATCTCCATCTGGAGCTCCACCGATACCCTCGGCAGCGAGTGCAAGCGCATGATCGACGCGGCTGCCGAAGCGCTGGGCGTTGAGACCCAGTGGGTTGACCAGGCTCACATCTCCGAGCAGGTCACCGCTTCCGCCGAGACCCTCGCGATGGCTGACTGCGATGGCATGATCATCTGCAACTCCGCCTCCGCCGAGATGGGCTCCGTCATCAAGACCTGCGACGAGAACGAAATGTACGTCGCGCAGTTCTTCCGCGTCATCGATCCGGACGCCAACCCCGATGAATATGCGCAGGCCTGCGCTTCCAAGTACTATGTCGGCGCTGTCCATGAGTCCGAATTCGACAACGGCAAGACGCTGGTCACCATCCTTGGCAACAAGGGCTGCCGCAAGATCGGCCTCGAGGGCTGGGAGCCCGGCGACGCCACCTTCCTGGGCCGCTGGGAAGGCTATAAGGCCGGCGTGGAAGCCTGGAACGCCGAGCATCCGGATGACCAGATGGTCATGCTCGACCCGCAGTACGGCCGCACCACGACCGACACCGGCCGTCAGGCTGCCGAAGCCATCATCGACGCCAACCCGGACATCGACGCCCTCATCGTTGCGGGCGGCGGCGGCGACACCCTGCTGGGCGCAATCGCCGGCATCGAGGCCAAGGGCCTGACCGGCAAGATCGCTGTTGTCTCCACCGACTTCCTGCCTGACCTCGACGTCAAGCTCCAGACCGGCGCCATGGCCGCTGAATCCGGCGGACACTATGCCGACCCGTTCTTCGCGTTCCTGATGGTCTACAACGCGATCAAGGGCGACTATGCCACCTCCACCGAGAGCTTCTACGACATGACCTTCCCGTATATGTATGTTGACTCCCCGGAGAGCTATGCGAACTACGCGAAGTACTTCACCGGCACCGAGCTGCCGTACTATGCTGACGAAATCACCGGCCTCGCGGCTATGAGCTATGATGATCTCGCCGCGGCGTGCGCGAAGCTGTCCGTTGAGGACGTCGTGACCCGTCACACCAAGTAAAATCCGCATCCCGGGGAGGAGGCATTCTTCAGGCGCAGAAGCATCCCTCCCCGGGATTCTTTGTCTTTCCCCAAAACGCAGAAAGATTGGAAGAAGAAATTATGAAGCAGCAACTGGAAAAACTGAAGAGCAGCAGGTATTACGGCTTTGTGCTGCTGTTTGCCATCGTGCTCTTTTTCTACGCGTTTTTCAAAATCCTGACTCCGGATAACTTCGGCTCTCCCGCGAACCTGTTCTCCTATCTGCAGTCCTCGATCATCTACTCCGTCGGCGGATGCGGCCTGTACTTCATCGTCGTGATGGGCCTTTTCGATTTTGCCGTCGGTGCCAACGTCGTCCTTTCCTCGATCGTGGGCGTCATCCTGTCGAAGTACCTGGGCTACCCGGGCTTTGTGCTGGGCTGCCTCGGCTGCGGCACGCTGATCGGCCTTGCGATCGGTACGCTTTATAACCGCTTGAACGTGCCGTCCATGATCGTCACGGTCGGCCTCATGCTGATTCTGGAGAGCGTCGCCGTGTTCGTCGCGGGCGGCTCCAAGCAGACGCTGGACGAGGGGCTCCGCTTCTTCTCCGGCGCGCCGGGCAACATCATTCTGGCAGGCCTGGCCTTTGCCCTCATGTATTTCATCCTGAACTACACGAAGATCGGCACCTACTGCAACGCGATCGGCAGCAACGAGTTCGCGGCGAAGAACATGGGCATCGACGTGAAGAAGTATAAGCTGATCGGCTTTGCGCTGCTGCACTTCTTCGTCGGCATCATGGCGATCCTGACGGTTTCCTATGGCACCACGATGACCGCGCTCACCGGCATGAGCACCATGAGCCGCAACTTCACCCCGCTGATGGGCACGTTCTTCGGCGTGGCCTTCCGCAAATACGGCATGCCGATCACCGCGATCGTCGTCGGCGAGTTCATCATCGCCCTGATCTTCAACGGCTTTGTGGCGCTCGGCGCGCCGACGACCATCCAGAACGTCGTGACCGGCGCCGCCCTCCTCGTCATTGTCGCCCTGACCGCCCGCGGCTCCAGGGACAGCGTGGTAAAGTGAGGCGAAGAATATGGAAAAGAAAACGCTTCTTGTTGCCGAGAATATCGACAAGCATTTCGGCCTTACCCACGCCGTCAAGAATGTTTCCCTCACGATCGCTGCCGGAGAAATCCGCGCCCTGATCGGTGAGAACGGCTCCGGCAAGAGCACCTTCTGCCAGATGCTCTGCGGCATTTACGCCATCGGCTCCGGCACATTCACGCTGGACGGCACGCAGCTGCATTTCCGCAATCAGGTCGAGGCGAACAACGCCGGCATCTCCATCATCGTGCAGGAGATGGGCACGCTGAGCGGCCTGACCGTCGCGGAGAACATTTTCTTCGGCCATGAGGATCCCTTTATCCATCACGGCATCAAGGACAGCCACGCCATGGTGAAGGAAGCGCAGCGCCTGCTGGATGAATACGGCTTCAAGCACATCAAGGCCGGGGACATGGTCGACAAGTACAATTTCGAGGACCGCAAGCTCGTGGAGATCGTGAAGGCGACCTACCTGAAGCCGAAGATCCTCGTCATCGACGAGACCTCCACGGCGCTGTCCCGCGAGGGTCGTCTGGAGCTCTATAAGATCATGGACAGGACGCGCGCGGGCGGCAGCTCCGTCATCTTCATCAGCCATGACCTGAACGAGGTCCTGACCCATACGGACTCCATCACCATCCTGCGCGACGGCGAATACATCAGCACCATCGAGACCGCCGGGACGACGGAGGACGATCTGAAGCGCCTCATGGTCGGCCGTGAGATCGGCTCCGCCTATTACCGCACGGACTATGGCACCGCCATCTCCGATGAAGTGGTGCTGTCGGTGCGCGGCGTCACCGTGCCGGGGCAGATTCAGGACGTGCAGTTCGACCTGCATCGCGGCGAGATCCTGGGCTTCGGCGGCCTGTCCGAGTGCGGCATGCACGAGGTCGGCAAGGCGATCTTCGGCGCCAGCTGGGATCGTCAGGGCACCGTGACCCTCGCGGACGGGACGCAGATCAACGACATTCCGACCGCCATCCGGCACTCGATCGCGTACGCCTCCAAGGACCGCGACAATGAGTCCGTCATTCTGAATGAGTCCATCCGCAACAATGTGGCGCTGCCTTCGCTGGAGGATCTGGCGAACAAGGGCTTCCTGTCCGGCGCGAAGCTGACCAGCTTCGCAAAGGAGCACGCTACGAAGATGCAGACGAAGATGCAGTCCGTCTCGCAGTTCGTCTCCGACCTCTCCGGCGGCAACAAGCAGAAGGTCGTTCTGGCGCGCTGGATCGGCAAGGGCAGTGACATTCTGGTGCTGGATTCGCCGACGCGCGGCATCGACGTCAAGGTCAAGCAGGCGATCTACGCGCTCATGGAACAGCTGAGAGAGCAGGGCAAGTCCATCATCATGATCTCCGAGGAAATCCCGGAGCTGCTCGGCATGTCCGACCGGATCTTCATCATGAAGGACGGCAGCATCAGCGGCGAATTCAAGCGCAGCCCCGAGCTGAATGAAGTCGACCTGATTCAGAAAATGATTTAAGGAGGCGGAGAGTATGGAAAAAACAGTCAGTAAAGATCAAAATCAGTCCCGGCTCCGTCAGTTTCTGAGCGGGGACACCTTCAAGGCGCTGCTGCCCGTCATCGGCCTCGTCATCATCATGTTCATCATGAATGTCCTGACCGGCGGGAAGATCTTTACGCCGAAAAAGCTGCGTCTTCTGATTTCGCAGCTGTATTATCCGACCATCGTGGCCACCGGCGTGTTCTTCGTCATGACGCTGGGCGCCATCGACTTCACGGAGGGCTCCACGCTGGGCGTGACCTCCATCGTGATCAGCGTCCTCAGCTTCTACAGCATTCCGCTCGCCATTCTGGGCGGCATCCTGACGGGCGCTGCCATCGGCGCCGTGAACGGCTTTGTGCATGTGAAGTTCAAGCTCCCCAGCTTTATCGTCACGATCTGCACCATGTACCTCTTCCGCGGCGTCTGCTCCTATCTGACGACGGAGACCGCCGTGCCGGCGAGCGCCGCCATCAAGGCGCTGGATCAGGACGGCATCAAGATCGGCGTGACCCTCGCCGTGCTGATCATCGCCTTCGTCCTGTTCCGGTTCACCCGCGTGGGCTATGACGTGAAGGCCGTCGGCTCCGGCGAGACCGCGGCCCGCTTCTCCGGCGTCCGCACGGATCTCGTGAAGTTCCTCGTGTTCGTCGCGGCCGGCGCGCTGACCGGCGTGGCCGCTTTCGTCAACGTCGTGAAGGTCGGCTCCATCACCGCCACAGCCGGCAACCAGCTGGAGACGCAGATCCTCATTTCGCTCGTTCTGGGCGGCCTGCCCATCACGGGCGGCGCGAAGGTTCGCTTCTCCAACATCGTCGTCGGCACGATCATGTACGCCGTTCTCAACAGCGGCCTCGTCATGCTCGGCTATGATTCCGCGCTCCAGCAGCTGATCAAGGGCATCGTCTTCCTGCTCTTTGTCGCGCTGACCATCGACCGCAAGGCGCTCAAGGTCATCAAGTAACCGATTCGGTCTTCTGTCCCGGCATGGATGCGTCCGTGCCGGGCTTTTTTGGCGCAGCCCGATTGCCGCCCACGCGGGAAAAGGGTATAATACCGGCATCGATCCGAAGGAGGAATGACTGTGCGGAAGGAAATGAGCGTGTTTCTGCAGGCGCTGGAGGCGGCGGACGCCGTCGTCCTGGGCGCGGGCGCGGGCCTGTCGACCGCCGCGGGCTACACCTATACCGGGGCGCGGTTCGAGCGGTATTTTTCGGATTTCTCGAAAAAATACGGCTTCTCCGATATGTATTCCGGCGGCTTCTGCCCGTTCGGGACGCCGGAGGAGCGCTGGGCCTACTGGAGCCGCTACATCTGGATCAACCGCTATGCGGACACGCCCGGAACGACCTACGATGACCTCTTTTCCCTCGTGAAGGACCGCGATTATTTTGTCCTCACGACCAATGTGGATCACTGCTTTCAGAGAGCGGGCTTCGCGAAGGAGCGCCTCTTCTATACGCAGGGCGATTACGGCCTGTTCCAGTGCGAAAAGCCCTGCCGCGGGGAGACCTGGGACAATGAGGACGCCGTCCTTGGGATGGTGCGGGCTCAGGGCTATACGATCGGCGGGAAGAATGAACTGATCCCGCCCGCGGGCAGCCCGAAGATGGAGATCCCGTCCGAACTCGTTCCGCGCTGCCCGCACTGCGGACGACCCGCTTCCATGAACCTGCGCGCGGACGACACCTTTGTGGAGGACGACGGCTGGCGGCTGGCGGCGGGGCGCTATGACGCCTTCATGAAGGCGCACGACAGGGGGCGCGTGCTGTATCTGGAGATCGGCGTCGGCTACAATACGCCGGGCATCGTGAAGTACAATTTCTGGAACCGTGTCTATGCCAATCCGGAGGCACTCTATGTCTGCCTGAATCCGGCGAAGGAGCCTGTCCCGGAGGAGATTGCCCCGCGTTCGCTGGCGGTGGGCGGGGACACGGCGGCCTTCCTCCGCGAGGCGGCGGCGCTGTCCGGCCGGTAAGGACACTGTTTTATGTTGCCGCCGCGGGAAAAACATGGTATGATACCCGGGAATGAGCCCGGAGAAAGCGCCCGGGAATTTCAGTAAAATTGAAGGAGAAGTAAAATGGGCAAGAACACCGGAAAGACCTGCAGAACGCATTACAGAGGGACCTTCAACGACGGCACGCAGTTTGACAGCTCCTATGACCGCGGAGAGCCGCTGGAGTTCGTCTGCGGCGCCGGGCAGATGATCAAGGGCTTCGATGCCGCCGTGGCGGACATGGACGTGGGGCAGATCGTGAACGTGCACCTCATGCCGGAGGAGGCCTATGGCCAGCCGAACCCGGACGCCATTTTCACCGTCGAGGTCGCCCGCATGCCGGGCGCGGAGAGCCTGACGGTCGGCCAGCGGGTGTATCTCTACAACCAGATGGGTCAGCCGGTTCCGGTGACGGTCACCGCCCGCGAGGGCAGCACCATCACCTTCGACGCCAACCACGAGATGGCCGGCAAGGAACTGAATTTCCAGATCGAACTGGTGGAAGTGAAGTAAAAAACAGAGTGCTCCGCGTTTGGCGGGGCACTCTGTTTTGATCAAGGCGTCAGAAGAGGGACACCGAAGGTTTCCAAAGGGCGATCGGAAAGCCCTTTGGTGTGCCCGCAGGCACAGATTCAAACAACAGGCTGTCTGTTAAAAAGAGAACTTTGAGAAACTTTTCTTTTCAATTCAAGTCCGCAATCTGTTTTCTTCGCCTGAGAACGCTTCAGTTCTTTGGCTCTCCTCCTCGGTCAGCCGGACGAGCTCGGCGGGGGACAGGGACAGGGCATCCGCGATGCGGAACAGGGTGTCCAGCCGGACGGTCTTCCTGCCGCTCTCCAGCATGGCGAGATGGCTCCTCGCGATGCCCGCAAGGGCGGAGACGGCCTCCTGAGAGAGGCCTTTTTTCGTGCGCAGCCGGCTGATGACGATGCCGAAGGCTTTGCTGTTATAGGGCATAGTATTCCTCCTTTTTGTTTGCCTCATAACAGCGTTTGTAAATTTTGCGAGGAAAAGGCGCTGCAGAGCATGCAGCGCCTCAGGACGGAATGCGGCATCAGCGGAAAATGACGCTGGGCATAATGGTAAGGGTAAAGGGTACGCCGGATTTCAGCTGGTCGCCCTCGTTCAGCGTGACAAAGACGGTGTCGGGCTCCTCGCCCTCGTCCGGTGCGGAGATGACCTCCCAGAGGAGCTGGCTGCCATTTCCGCCGTCGGAATAGACCGTCAGGCTGCCCCAGTCCTTTCCTTTCGCCTGAGAGGTGTAGACATAGGTGCCCACCGGGAGCTGCTTTCCGGCGATGTAGGCGCCCTTGGCCAGGGTGGCGGTCTTCTCGATGCCGCGGGAGACGAGGGCTTCGTTGACCTCTTCCAGCAGGGTGACGATCTCGTCGTCCGTGAGGGCGGAGATGTCCGGCACCTCGGCGATGGCGGCCGCGCAGGTGAGGCAGAGCAGCAGCATCAGGCAGCAGACTTTGAAAACGCGGTGGAACGGTTTCATAGGATGACCCCTTTCTCAGCTTTTTCTGAATCATAACTGAATTTACGCGGAAGCCTGTCCTCTTTAGCTGACAAAAAGAAAAAACCGGCCTCAGCGGCCGGATTTCCGTGCGTGCCGTATTCCTTGACGCGGGCAGCGCGGCGGGGTAAAATAGAGCATCTAACAAAACTGCCGACCATCGGCGTAGCACAGAGGAGAATGATTATGGCGATCCCTGTTTTTTCCATCATCGGCTGGTCCGGCGCCGGCAAGACGACCTTCCTGGAGAAGCTCATCGCGCTGCTGAAGGCGCGCGGCCTCCGCCTCGCCGTCATCAAGGAGGTTCCGAGGCCGTTTCAGGCGGACACGGAGGGCAAGGACAGCTACCGCTTTTCAAAGGCGGGCGCGGATCGCGTGGTGATCGCGAACCCGCAGACCGTCGTGCAGTACTTTAACCGCCCGATGACGGTGGCGGACATCGTCGCGACCATCGACGACGCGGATCTCATCCTCACGGAGGGGCATCATCATTTCGGTTATCCGCAGCTGGAGATCTACCGCAAGGCGGTGAACGACGGTCTGCGCTGCCCCTGCATCGAAAACCTGGTGGGCGTCATCACGGATGACGAGCTGCCGCTTCAAAAGAACGTCCGCCGCTTCCATTTTGACGAGGTGGAGCAGGTGGCGGATTTCCTGCTGACCTATTCCCCGGAGGAAACATAAAGACGCAAAAAACGGCCTCTCCCGATCCGGGAGAAGCCGCTTTTGGTTCAGGGGCGCATCCAGCCCAGCGCCTGCATGCGCTCGCGGGCGGGGTCGTGCAGGCAGCGATCCTTCTGATGGATGTACTGCGCAGAGCAGGGGACGCGGCTGCCGTCCGGCCAGCGGATGAGCCCGGCGCCCCGGGCGTCCAGGCCGTAGTCCGCGAGGGTCTCCCCCCTGCGCAGGACGATGCGGCTCACGCGGTTGTGCACGCGGTTGCCGAGGAAGAGCTCAAAGACGCCGGCCTCCGGGTCGAGCACCAGGTGGTTGCCGGTGAAGCCGCTGAGGCCGATGGCGTGCGGCCCCGCCCATGCGGGGAGCTCGGAGAGCACCTGATTCGGATGCCGGGTGAAGCAGAGGAGGCCGAGGGACTGGCGGCGCGTGCCGTCCCCGTTGTCCCTGCCGGTGTAGTCCGTGCCGATGGTGAGGAGGCTCTCCCGCGTCAGCAGCTCCCCGCCGAGCAGCGCCTGACAGAAGCGGATCATGTCCCTTTCCGTGGAGAAGAGCCCCGCATGGCCGCAGAGATCCCGGCCGCCCATGCAGAGGAGGCTGGCCTTCGGGTCGTTCGGCATGCCCGCGGGGATCTCCGTGCGCAGCCTGTATTCCCCGGAGAGGATCTGGTATTCGACGTTCGTGCAGACGCAGCGCGGCAAAAGCGCCTCCGGCACGGCGCCGAAGGTCTCCGTCATGCCGCAGGGCTCGAAAATGAAGCGCCGCAGCGCCTCGACATAGGGCAGGCCGGTCTTCGCCTCGATGACGTATTTGGCGATCATGGCGTTCATGTCGGAGTAGACGCGCACGGCGGGCGGCTGGGCGGGTACGGCGCCAAAGAGGCGGCGGAGCGCCTCCTCCCGGCTGCAGCCGTCGTCCATGCGCCCCGCCGTCTGCGGGCTGACGCGGTAGCAGAGGAGATCGAAGACGGTCGTGTCCTTCATGTTGACGAAGCGCGGGTCGATGACGCCGACCTTTTCGGAGAGGCTCAGCTTTCCCGCCTGCACGAGGAGCATCGCCATGACGCCCGCGAAAAACTTCGTGAGCGAGGCGAGGTCATAGAGGCTGTCCGGCGAAATGGGGCGCTGCCGGGGCACGGGTGCGCCGTCCGTCAGGGTGACCTCCTGCGCGAGGCCGCGGCGCAGCGTTTCGGAGGCTGCGGCGGTGCCGTAGGAGACGGAGAGGCTGCAGAGCATCCGGGTTTCATCGCAGAGCCAGCGCAGGCTGTCTTCAAGCTTCATGAGCACCTCCAAAAGGTCAGGGCTTAATCGCGGAAATGGCCGCGGCCCCATTTTTCATCGTGGGTCAGATAGGTGTCCAGCAGCGGCAGGAGCAGCAGGGCGGAAATGCCGGCCGTCAGGCCGCCGTTGTAGAGGACGAAGCCCCCGTGCATGACGCTGGTCGTCGTGCACATCACGGCGCTGATGAACCCGGCGAGGACGCCGACGCGCCTGCCGAATTTGCCGGTGAAGGGGCACAGCCCCGTGGCGAAGGCGAGGCCGTTCATATAGCCCTGCGTGGACAGCGTCCACGGCACTGCCTGTCCGCCGATGCGGCAGAGCATCGTCACCAGCAGAGAGAGCGCCGCGTAGCCCACCAGAATCGGCCAGACGTTGGCCGGGTGCTGTCCGGCGGCGGCGAAGGTCATCGCGGCGAGGATGATGCCGACCGTGGCGCCGGTGAAGCCCGCGCCCTCCGTGAGGAGGATGACGGCATTGAACCAGGCGGTCATCATGAGGCCGTAGAAGCCGAGGTTCATCCAGGTGAGGGCGACGCCGTATTGCTTCGGGAAGTTGGCCTTGTAGCCATCGTCGGCGAGCAGCGCGCCGTAGCCCGCAAAGCTGCACCCGTTCATCAGCCAGCCCTGCAGGATGCACGCGCCGAAGACGAGCCCGTAAAACACCGCGGCAAAGAGCTGATAGGAATTGCCGTGCGCGTCATAGACGGCGTTTGCGATCGGCTCCGCCTCCGGCACGGAGACGCCCATTGTCCTGTACAGAAAGGAATAGATGAACAGGCCGAGGAGGCCGGTCGCGAGGCCGCCGTTATAGAGGTTGAAGCCGCGGTGCAGCTTGGACGTGCCCGGCAGGATGGCGGGCAGCACGAAGCCGACGAACACGGCGAGGATGCAGCACAGCCCCACGGAGACGAGGTTGATGTGGAAGGCGCCGATGGAGAGCGGCAGATCCAGCGCGACCGGATAACGGAAGAGCAGCTCGCTGAAGAACGGCGCGAACGAGGTGATGAACATCGCCCAATCCAGATTGTCCCGGAAGCGCAGGCGATGCACCCGGCAGTAGACGAAGAAGCCCAGCATCGGCGGCACCATGTTGACGAGGTTCAGGCCGTAAAAGCAGTGGGCGATCACGAGAAAGAAGCCGGCGAAGATGTTCGGGCGGTGCTTTGCGTGCTTGATGCGGATGAGCAGCGCGCAGACCATGCCGCAGATGCCCGCGTTCAGGAAGGCCGCGGCGAGGCTGCCGAGGCGGAAATAGTCGGTGACGAGCGGGCAGGGGGAGGTCAGGATCTTCAGCCAGGCGGAGAGAACCTGCCCGGCGCTCTCCCCGGTATAAAGCGCCGCCGGGAGCACGGCCGCGAGCAGGGCAAAGGAGAAGAAAAACGCGACGCCGCGGATCATGTCGTTGATCTCGTGGCGGAGCTCGGAGGAGGGCGCCTCCGGGGATGTCTGAGTATCTTGCATGAAAATCCCTCTCTTCATGTGAAACTGTTAGGAATGAAAGGAAGGGAAACCTTGACGGGCTTCTCTTTTCTGTTCGGGTTTGCGGTTTATTTTCATCCTGCGGGATGACCAGGGGGCTTTCCGAAATTGGGGCCGATCTCTGATCGGGCCAGGCTTCGATCGGAGATCGAGCCGTCGATCGCCCCCTGGACTCCTTCGGGCGGTCAGCCGGGGCTTAATATTCGCAGCTGATTGAAAACCGACAGGCCTCTGTCAGAAAGAGGTTCATGTATTCCTGCTGGCAGGCGGTGGCCTCCGCCAGGAAGCCCTCCGGATCCTCTTTGTGCTCGATGCAGTAGTTGTAGACGAGCCCGCGGGTGAAATTCAGGATGCGCCGCGTGATCACCGCCGGGGCGTGCTCCGTGCGGAATTCGCCCTTTTCCTGCCCTTCGGCGATCGCCTCGCGCAGGACGCGGTGCAGATAGCGATCCGGCGTGAAGAAATACTCATCGTACTGCTTCAACTGCGCCAGATACAGCTGCGTGTCAAAGCACAGCGGGTGGGCGACCATGGAGCGCAGGTGCGTGAAGACGATGGTCTTCGCGCGCTCCGCCGGGTCCGCGATGTCCTCGAAGTGCTCGCTGCGCCACTCGTCATCCTTCACCTTATAGCTGTAGATGAGCGCCGCTTCCTTGCTTTCGAAGTACTGGTAAAAATTGCCGAGGGACATGCCCGCCGCGTCGCAGATCTCCCGGATGCGGATGTCATCCAGGCTCCTCGTCATGGAAAGCTCCATGACGATGCGCTGCAGCTTCTCGCGGGAAGCCTCCGCCTGCAGCTGGCGGGTTGTTTTGCGTTCGTCCATTCAGTTCCTCCGGAAAAAGAAGACCCAAAGGGCTTTCCGGCATCGCACGATCCCTGACCGTGCCCGGATTCGCCTCAGGAAACCTTCTGGTTCATCTGCGCAGCTAAACAAAGAGAAGTAAATTCAGTCAACCATTATAGCAGGAAAACGGGATTCGGAAAAGACCTTTAAAAAAAGAGGATAAAAGCCCGGATTCCCTATTGACAAAAGCCTGTCGAACCGCTATGCTGATTTGGCTGAAAACATTCAGTGAAAATGTTTACCCAATTGACAAGGAGGAAGAGACCATGAAGAAGATTCTCTCTGTCGTCCTCAGCCTCGCCCTGGTGCTTTGCACCGGCGCAGCCTTCGCGCAGGCCGGTGTCTATACCGGCACGGCGGCCGGCCGCAACGGCGACGTGACCGTCGAGGTCACCCTGAGCGACGACGCGATCACCGACATCAAGGTGACCGATTCCCACGAGACCGACAACATCGGCACGGTTGTTCAGGAGAAGCTGCCGCAGGCGATCCTCGCCGCGCAGTCCGTGAACGTCGACGTGATGTCCGGCGCCACCTTCACCTCCCGCGCGATCAAGAACGCCGTCACCGCGGCGCTGACCGAAGCGGGCGAGCTTGAAAAGTATCAGGCCGAAGTGGAGAAGAGCGAGGGCGGCGAGATCGCCGATGAGGCGACGGTCGTCGTCGTGGGCGGCGGCGGAGCCGGCATGGCTGCTGCCATCTCTGCCCTGCAGAACGGCGCGGAGAAGGTCATCATCGTCGAGAAGACCGACATCCTCGGCGGCGATACCAACGTGAACGGCGGTATCTACAACACCCCGGATGCTGAGCTTCAGGACAAGAACCCGATGACCGACGGCAACCGCTCCCTCGTGGAAGCCGCGATTGCGGAAGCCCCGGTCAGCGATGAGCATGCTGCCCTGCAGGCGCAGGTTGCCGCTGACTATGAAGCCTACAAGGCCTCCGGCAACACCGGCACCTTCGACTCCGTCGCCTGGTATGCCCTGCAGACCTGGAACGGCGGCGACAAGGTCGCGAACCTCGCGCTGGTCGAGACCATGGCGGAGCACGCCCTGACCGACTACAACTGGCTGAAGGAGCTGGGCGGCGTCTTCAAGGACACCATTTCCCAGGGCCCCGGCTCTCTGTATCCGCGCACCCATGATACCCTCACCGGCATCGGCGCGGAGTTCATCAACACCTATGAGAAGTATCTTGCCGCCAACTATGAGGGCAAGTACGAGATCTATTATGGCGTGACCGCCGACACCCTCCTCCAGAACGAGAACGGCGTGGTGACCGGCGTCACCGGCACCGACGCGGAGAACAACACCTACACCTTCACCGCGGACAACGGCGTCGTCCTTGCGACCGGCGGCTTCGCGGGCAACGTGGAGATGCGTGTTCAGTACTGCCAGGGCGAGAAGTGGCCGAACCTCGGCAAGGACGTCGGCTGCACCGGCGTTGCCTCCGATACCGGCGACGGCATCCGCATGGCTTCCGCCATCGGCGCGAACCTGGTCGACATGGATCAGATTCAGCTGCTGCACACCTGCTCCCCGAAGTACGGCACGACCGAGGATAACTCCGACAAGGGCAAGTCCGTCGCGTCCATCATCTTCACCAACAAGAACGGCGAGCGCTTCATCGCTGAGGACGGCCGCCGCGACACCATCTGCATCGCGGTTCTGGATCAGCCGGACGCCATCTTCTACACCGTCGAGAGCTTTGACGGCTATCCGGAGGGCGCGACGCTGGATACCCTCCTGAGCAACAACTTCGTCACCTATGCGGACGAGATCAAGCGCGGCAACATGTACATCGGCGACACCATCGAGGATCTCGCCGCGGCCATGGGTGCCGACCCGGAGAAGCTCCGCGCCTCCATCGAGGGCTACAACGCGAGCGTCGATGCCGGTGTAACGAGCGACGAGTTCGGCCGCACGACCTTCATCAACAAACTGGAGAACGGTCCGTTCATCGCCGTTCCGCGCAAGCCCTCCGCACATCACACCATGGGCGGCGTGCAGATCAACACCGAGGCTCAGGTGCTGGATACCAACGGAAACGTGATTTCCGGCCTCTATGCGGCGGGTGAGGTCACCGGCGGCATCCATGGCGGCAACCGCCTGGGCGGCAACGCCATCGTCGACACGGTCGTCTTCGGCCGCATCGCCGGTGCGAACGCCGTGAACGGTGTCGCGCAGTAATCCCTGAAAGCTAAAAAACACCGTCCGGATCGCTCCGGGCGGTGTTTTTCTGTTCTGCAGATTTATGCCTGCTTCAGCAGGCTGCTGTCCGCGAAGACATAGCGGCTGCGGCCGGCTTCCTTCGCGTTGTAGAGGGCGGTGTCGCAGGCCTTGTACATCCGCTGGAAATCGGCCTGGCCGGGCTCGGAGATGACGGCGCCCAGCGAAATCGTCGGGCTGCCCTTGCAGCCGGAGAGACAGCCCTCCATGCGGCCCCAGAGACGGTCGAAATAGCTGACGATCTCGGAGGAGGGGGTGCCCTTTTTCCAACGGAGGAGGACGGAGAATTCGTCGCCGCCCATGCGCCCCACAATACCGTCGTTTCCGATCGCTTCCTGCATCGTCATGGCGAGGGTCTTCAGCAGCTCGTCGCCGGCCGGATGGCCGTAGGTGTCGTTGTAATCCTTGAAGTGGTCGACGTCCAGCATGGCGAGGACGGAGGGGCCGTCCGTCTCCGTCAGGTGCTGCTGGCATTCGTTCTGATAGGCATCATGATTCAGGACGCCCGTCATGGAATCCTTCCGGGCGGCCTGCTCAAAGCGCTCCATGCCGCGCTGCGAGCTCTGCCGCTGGCGCAGGAGCATCGTGCGCACCGAATCCATGTCGGCGATGTCCGTGATGACGATCTCCGAACGCATCTCGCGCAGCGCGGAATCGAAGTACATGCGTCCATAGCAGAAGACGTGCTTGATGCCGCCGTCCTTGCAGCGCAGCCGGTGCTCGATGTAGGCGTCGCTGTTCGCGGACAGGATCTGCATCGTGAGCGCCATATAGCCGGGCTGATCCTCCGGCGGGAGGAGGTCGATCTGGCGCAGCGCCAGAGCCTTCACATCCTGCTCCGTGTAGCCCGTCATCTTCGTGAAGCTGTCGTCGATGGTGAGGATGCGGTTTTCTGCGTTGATCACGTACTTGCTGTAGCAGACCTCGCGCATGTTGGCGGCGTCCCGTTCTTCGCCGTTCACCTCGCGCAGGCTCATCGGGATCGTCTTTACATAGGAGGAGTCGGACTCCGCGCCGGCGTCCCCGGTGACCGGATCGATCTCGTCCAGCAACGCGAGGAATTCCGAGACGATGTTCGGATCGTACATCTTTCCGGAGCAGCGCTGCAGCTCGGCGCGCGCCTTTTGCTTGGAGAGCGCCTTGCGATAGGGGCGGTCGTTTGTCATGGCGTCATAGGAGTCGACCACGGCGATGATGCGGGAGAGCAGCGGGATGGTCTCGTGCTTCAGGCCGTCCGGATAACCGCTGCCGTCCCAGCTCTCGTGATGATACAGGACGAGCTCCGCGATGTCTTCCAGCTCCGGAGAGGCCTTTACGATGCGGTATCCCTTTTCGACGTGGCTCTTGATGACCTGCCACTCGTGGTTGGTGAGCCCGTACGGCTTCGTCAGGATGTCCAGCGGGATGCCGACCTTGCCGATGTCGTGCAGCAGGCAGAGGAGCGCCAGGCGCACCATGTCGCTGTCGGAGAGGCCGATGCGGCGGCCCAGCTTTTGCCCCATGTCCCGCGTGCGGACGACGTGCGCCTCGGTCTCGACGTCACTCTCGGTCTGTACCTGCGCGAGGGAATCCAGCAGGGAGGCGTGCGTGGAATGCTCATCCATGAGCTTTTTGTTAATCAGGGTGCGGCTGCCGCGGTCGATGGCGCCCTGCAGCGTGGACCCTTTGGAGATGAGCGGCGTCACGGAGAACTGGACGCCGAAGGAGAATTCCAGCGTGTCCTGATGCGCGATGGCGTCCTGCAGCTCCCGCATCCTGTCCGCCATGGCCTCCGGCTTCATCCAGGGGCTGAAGACCAGCAGGTTCGCGTCGCGGAGGCGGACGAAGATGGATCCCTCCGGAAAGAGGCGGCGCATCTCGGAGGCCACCTTCTGGATGGCGAGGTCGCCGGCGCTGCGCCCGTACTCCTGGTTGATGGTCACGAGGGCGTTGATGTCCACGATGCCGATGCTGGCCGGGAACTTGCGCTCGACCGGCATCGCGTCGAATTTCCGGAACAGGAGCATCTCGGTGTCGAAGCCGGTCATGGCGTCGATCTCCAGCGAGCGGTCCCGGATGGTGACCAGCCAGCCGAGGATGCGGCCCTTTTTGTCGTGCTGGACGTGGATGCCGCAGGAGCAGACCTTTTGTTCGCCGTTCAGGACAGGGGAGATCTGCAGCGAGTGATCCTTTTCCAGCTGCTTGATCTGGTCGCTGAGCCCGTTTTCCTCAATAAAGCGATTCAGCGTGTATTCATGTCCGGGGAGCTTCTCGCCGAAGAGCATATGGCTGGCCGTGTTGCAGGAGGCCAGCAGCTTTTCATAGTCGAACAGCAGAACGGGATAGCGCGTCTCATCGAACATCATGTGCCGGGAGACGTTCAGCATCGCCGTGTCCATGTAGTAGTATTCGTTCACATAGAAGATGGTGCCGAACAGGCCGTACAGGAGGATCGAATAGTCGAACATCAGGTTGTCCGGCAGGAAAAGGAAGACGGCGTTCAGCAGAACGATTGCGAGCAGGCCGCCGCCGAGCACGGCGTATCGCTGACGATAGACCGCCGGGACGGAGCGGATCTTCCGGACGACCAGGAAGATGATGAACGCGACGAGCAGATAGGAAAAGATCAGGTGCAGCCCATAGGGCACGCCGGCCACATAGACCCACTTGAAGGCGAGCCCGGGAGCGGGCATCCTGCGGAAGGTGAGCGCGAAGCCCGTAAAGGGATTCAGGAGCTCACAGAGAACATCCAGAGCCGCATAGACATAGACGCCTATGCGCAGGGGGCGCATCAGCGTGTTCTGCTCTGTGAGGCGGGCTGTATAGGCAAGCAGGAACAGCAGCATGATATCCACGGAGGAAAAGTGCACGGCGAAATAGATGGAGGCGTGAAAATAGTTCTGGCAGCGGCTGCCCATCATGTAGCCGAAATTTGTGAGCGCGCAGGAAAGCATGACGAGGCCGAGCAGGCGCCCGCCGCCCTGCCTTTGGTGGAGGCAGACGAACGCCACGGCAATGTCAAACAGAATGGTCAGGCTGAAGGCAAGCGTAAAAGCAAACATCGCAGATCCTCCCCGGCGGTATGCGGATGCTGAAAACAGGATTGTCGAATACACGGCAAAATATCGTTTTCAGTATAGCATCTGAGGCCCCGCAAAACAAGAATGATAGGCAAAAAACGTCGGAAAAAACGCCGGAAAAAACGCCGCGGCGGCGCCCTGCTCCGACCGCTTTCCGGGTTGACACCGGGCGGGGAGAATGGCATAATATTCCAGATAAGCAGCTTTTGTGTCGGCGGGTTCCCGCCGGTCTGTCCTGCGAAAAGAACCGAAAAGAGGAATGACACGATGAGGATTCAGCCCTTTGCCGTTGAGGAATGGATGAACGCCTATGAGACGGGCGCCCGATACAACATCGCGGAGACCTGTGTGGACTCCGTCTCCATGCGGGAGCTCTTTGAACTTGCCGGGATCGACGGCGAAGCCTGGTGGCGGGAATTCAGCGCGCGCCGCCTGACCTATGGCGATATCGAGGGCGCGCCCGCCATGCTGGAGGGCGTCTGCGGCTTGTATAAGACCATCCGCCCGGAGCACGTCGTGACATGCCACGGAGCCGCGGGCGCGAATCACCATCTCTTTTATTCGCTCGTGGAGCCGGGCGACCGCGTCATCAGCGTCTCCCCGACCTATCAGCAGCTGACCTCCATCCCGGAGGGCTATGGCGCCGATCTGCGGATTCTGCGTCTGCGAAAGGAGAACGGCTGGCTGCCGGATCTGGAGGAGCTCCGCCGCCTCGCCGTGCCCGGCACGAAGCTCATCTGCATCAACAACCCGAACAATCCGACCGGCGCCCTCATGAGCACGGAGCTGCTCCGCGAGATCGTGAAGATCGCGGAGGACGCGGGCGCCTGGCTGCTCTGCGACGAGGTCTACCGTCATCTGACGCAGGAGGACGCCTACAGTGAGTCCGTCGCGGATCTGTATGACCGGGGCATCTCCGTTTCCAGCATGTCGAAGGTCTTCTCTCTGGCGGGGCTGCGCCTCGGCTGGATCGCCTGCCGTGACGCGGGGCTGCGCCGCGCGCTGCTGTCCCACCGGGATTACAACCACATCAGCTGCGGCGTGTTCGATGAGGCGGCGGCCGCCGTCGCGCTCGCCCACAAGGACGCGCTGCTGGCCCGCAACCGCGGCATCGTGCGCGAAAATCTGCGGATCCTGGATGACTTTATTCAGAGCGAGCCGAAGCTCTCCTATGTGCGTCCCCGGGCGGGCACGACCGCGCTCGTCTCCTATGAGGACGCGCTGGATTCCTATGAATTTGCCCGCCGGATGTATGAAGAGACCGGCGCCTTTGTGACCCCGGGCGACTGCTTTGGCGAGCCGAAGACGCTGCGCCTGGGCTATGCCTGCGACAGGGAGACCCTGAAGGAGGGCCTCGCGGCGATGGGCCGCTTCCTGCGTTCGAGGGGATAATCCGATCGGAGGTTCGTCATGATCGACAGCAGGCTTTCCGGAAGCCGGGAAGCGATACGCGAACAGCTCGTGCGATGCGGCGCCGTGACCGGCATCTGGCGGAACGGGAAGCGGGAGGAAAGC
>R14__coassemble_723_pt1 | contig 20498 bp, 15 predicted proteins | sample R14__metabat2_high_PE_020 | metagenome-assembled genome bin R14 | reverse complement strand
CTCGTGAAGATCCGCACGGACGGCGCCAAGGCTGCCTACGCCACCTGCCTGTAATCAAGCCGTCCCCCGAGGGGGCTGGCGCATCATCAACATAAGGAGATTCAAGCATGAAAGCAATCTGCATTGATGAACCCGGAAAGGTTTCCATTCATGACATTGAGAAGCCGGTTCGCAAGCCCGGCGAGGCCCTGCTGAAGATGCTGTATGGCGGCATCTGCGGCAGCGATCTCGGTTCTTATCGCGGCGGCAACGCCTACGTTTCCTATCCGCGCATCCCGGGCCATGAGCTGGCCTGCGAGATCATCGAGATCGATGACAATGATCAGGGCCTGAAGCCGGGCATGATCGTCACCTGCAATCCGTATTTCAACTGCTGCAAGTGCTATTCCTGCCGCCGCGGACTCGTGAACGCCTGCATGGACAATCAGACCATGGGCGTGCAGCGCGAGGGCGGCTTTGCGGAATACATCACGATGCCGATCGAGCGCATCTATGACGGCAAGGGTCTGCCGGCCAAGACGCTCGCCCTGATCGAGCCGTTCTGCATCAGCTATCACGGCGTGAGCCGCGCGAACATCCAGCCGGGCGAGAAGGTTCTCGTCGTCGGCACCGGCACCATCGGCGTCCTCGCCGCCGTCGCCGCGAAGGCGAAGGGCGCGGAGGTCACCGTGTGCGATGTTGCCGCGGACAAGCTGAATTATGCGTATGAGACCTTTGGCCTCGACCATAAGATTCTGAACACCTCCCCGGAAGTCTTTACAAAGGCAGTCGCGGATCTGACGGACGGCAATGGCTTTGATGTCACCATCGAGGCCGTCGGCCTGGCTTCCACCTTCACCAACTGCATCGACGCTGCCTGCTTCGGCGGCCGTGTCGTGGACATCGGCGTCTCCAAGCAGAACCTGAACGACTTCTTCTATACCATCATCCAGAAGAAGGAGCTGAACATCTTCGGCAGCCGCAACGCGCTGAAGAAGGACTTCCTGGAGCTGATCGACCTCGTGAAGGCCGGCGGCGTTCCGCTGGACAAGATCGTCACCAATACCTACAAGTTCGCGGACGCGGAGCGTGCCTTCAGCGAGTTCAGCGCCAACGCGGGCAAGATGCTGAAGGTCGTCATCGACTTCACCTGAGCTGAATCCAAAAAACAGGGCGTGTGAGCCATCACACGCCCTTTTCTTATTTGGTTCTTCCTGTTTTCCGGGGGATTTCATGGGGAAAGCAGCCGCCTTTTCTTTGCCCGGATCATTCCCGAACCAGACGGACGGTGTGCAGCAGATCCTCCATGACGTCCCCGATCCACTCCTGATCGTCTTCATCCATGTTCTCGGAGACGCAGGTGTGCGCCTCCAGGGCGTAGCAGCCGTCCCCGTCGGCGATGATCAGGAAGCAGCAGCGCTCGGTCACGCCGTCCTTCTCCGGCAGCTCGAAGGACAGAAGAGCCGCCTGATCCTCCGGGAAATCAAATACGCCGGTGTCGGTCTCCGGCTTGTATGCCGCGAACTGCGCTGCGTATTCCTCCACCTGCGCCTGCAGGGTCTTTCCCTCCGTGCGGCGCACGGTGCAATAAAGCACGGGCGCGTCCGGGCAGGTCAGGGTATGGCTGCCGTCCGGGTTTTCGGTCACGGTGAAGAGATCCGGGTCATAGCGCAGATTGAGGCCGGGGGCCACATCCAGCCTGCCCGCGGCGGAGACGCTTTCGGCGCTGCCCGGATCCAGGGTGAAGGATTCTGCCTCGTCCCCTTCGACAACCAGATCCAGCCCCTCGTCCGTCCAGAAGATATCCAGAATCGCGTCCCCCACGTACAGGTTAAAGTCCGCGTCGTTCAGGTCGGAGGTCACGGTGAGGCGGACGCCGTTGCCGCCCAGGGTCGTCAGCTTCCCGGTGCCGTCCGGATTCACCTGCATCGTCACGAAATCCTCCTCGTCCGATGCCCCGGAATTGGTCCAGGTGCCGACCAGCTCATCCAGGCCTTCCGGCAGAAAGGCCTCGTCCGCCAGGGCAGCGGTCATGGAAAGGGTCAGCGTCAGGGTGATCAGCAGGGAAATCAGCTTCGCGGTCATAAAATCTCTCCTTTTCTTGCTCGAGGCCGCCTCCGCTGTTTCCGGGCGGAAACAAAAAAGGAGGACGGCGCCGCCGTACCTCCATTCAATCTTCGTCCCATGGGAGATGCAGCTGGCTGCCATTTTACAGGCCCTGTAGTTTTGCGCCGCCGGCTTTCACCGGGTTTGCCAGATCAAGCGTAGCACAGGAAAGGGAATCTGTCAATCCGGGTTACAGCGTGAGAATCACCGTGTTGGTCTCCAGAAGGTAGACATAATGAATGTCCTTTGCCATTCTGGCCACCATCCGGATGCCAAGATTCCGGGTCGGGTCTGTTTCCGCTTCTATGAGCCGGATTCGCTCAGTCAGGTCAAATCTGGGGCAATGATCCCGGATCCGCAGAATCAGGTCGTCCCCCGCGATGACAAGGCGGACATCAATGGGCTGCGCCGCTTTGCGCTGACGATAGCCGTGCTGCAGGATATTGACGCTCAGCTCCTCCAGACATAAGGCCACCTGAAGGGCCCTCGCTTTGTTGATTTTGTGCCCGAGACAGAACATCTGCAGCTGTTCCGCTGTCAGCACGGCCTCCTCCTCGTCCCGGATGGTCAGCTGGATCACGTCCTGCGGAAGCGGGTCAAAGTCCGCCGGCAGATTCAGATACCCCTCCAGTAAGGGGGAGCGCTGACCGCTTTTTTTGCGGCCGATCCTGACGCTGACGGCGAGAATCATCAGGCAGATCAGCAAATTGCTGAGGGGGAAGGCGGCGATGATGCCGCGGCTCTGCCAGAACCGGACACAGAAAATGGCGCAGGCCACGATGACGACAAACTTGCTCATCACCGTGAGCAGCTGGCATTCCTTCAGGCGGCCGGAAGCCTGCAAAAAAGAAGTGCGGTTTACCGCAATGGCGGAGAAGGGGGTGCCGAAGGCCAGACAGCAGACCGAAAAGAGCACCAGATTCCGGAGCTCTCCGCGCTCCCTGACATAATAGGACGCGATCGGTCTCGCAAAGAGAAGCAGACCGCTTATCACCACGAGGCTGTAAATGAGAATGGAACGCAGGGCGAGACGGATGATGTTCCGGCAGTCTTCTCCGTTTTTCTCTCCGTAGGCGATTCCGATCAGAAGGGCGGTGGCCCCCGCGATGCCGGTCATCGGAATTTCCAGAAAATTTTCGATGTTGTTCCGGATGGAAAGGGCGGACATGCCCAAAGCGCCCCCTGCCGTAATGATAAAGGTATTCAGCAGGAGCGGGCGGAGCGTGTTCATCAGCCTCCGGGAAGCCTTTTCACTTCCCAGCGAGGCGATTTTGCCAAGGGAGGAAAACGGCAGATCCTGCAGGGTGAACTGAAGGAGCCGGTTCTTTTTCCGGAAATGGATGAGAAGAATGCAGAAATCGACGACGTAGGAAAGACTGCTGGCGAGCCCCATGCCGAAGAGGCCCATGTTCAGCCTGACGGCAAGATAATCCAAAAGGACATCCGTCGCGGAAGCGGCGATCGCGCCGATCCGAATCAGTCTGCCCCCGCTGTCCAGCTGGACGGCCGTGGAGAGGACGACGCTGGTGATCAGGGGAACCGTGCCAACGGCGATCCCGCGCAGATAATCGGCCGCCTCCCCGCACAGCCGGGCGGCGTTGCCGCGGGCGCCCAGAAAGAACGCGATCGGAGAAGCGAAGAGGAACAGCAGAAGCGAGCAGAGCACGGAGACGATCAGCGTTGTGAGCATTGTCATGCTGCAGAGCTTCTGCATTTCCTTTACCCTGCCGCGGGACAGCTCCGCGCCGGCCAGCGTCTGCAGCCCGACTGAAAGCGTTCCGCTCAGGATGCCGACAATGCTGAAAATGGTGCCGCCGATGCCCGCCGCCGCCATGCTGTCCGGGCCAAGCAGGGTGCTGACCATGATGCCGTCGATCAGACTGGCCCCCACGGTGGAAAGCTCGATGATGGAAAAGGTGATGAACGCCGTCAGGAACATGCTGCCGAGGATGGAGGAGGACTTTTTTGTCATAATTGACCGCACAGCAGGAATCGGAAAGCGAGTCTGTGCGCACTCCTTTCAGAAGCTTCGCAGCATGCGGACGCGGAGCATGCCGCCATGGAGCGGGGAGACCGTTTTCCCAGAGCGTCCCCCATGAAGAAGTTTTTTATCAATATAGACTCTTTTTCCGGACAAGTCAATTCAAATCCGGATCTTTAAAACCGGCGGCCGCATCCTTAAGGCAAGCTGTACCTTGTGCTCTTTCCTTTGCCAATGGCTGTGATCTGTCCGCTTTCTTTCAGTTTCCGGATGAGGCGGGTGGCTGTGGATACACTCAGGCCGAAATGTTCTTCGATCGTGCTTCTGGTCACAGCGCCATTCTCTTTGATATATTGCAGAATCGTCTTCGTATCCTCCGCCTGAACATCGTTTTCCGTTTTGGAAAGGACAGCTGCCTGATTCATGTTGGGCAGCACGACCCTGAAAGACATGGGACCGGCATGAAATTCGGGCTGGACGGATTTTCGTGCATAGGCGTCGCGGATCTTAGGCAATCCGGTTCCGTAAGCCTCGACCAGCTTGAGCCTGTAGAAAATGCCTGCAAGCTTTCGGTTTCTGCATACGGAAATTCCGTTCAGGATGTCTTCCAGCTGCACGCCGCCTGCCAGCCCGCCATAGGAGACAAACTCGATCCGGTCTGAAAACACGCTGATCAGTGTGGGCGCCGAGAAGGAATAATCCCGATGTTCAATTGCATTCAGCAAAGCTTCTCTGATTGCTTTTTCCGGGTAGTCTCTTGCGTCTGTCCGATAGAGCCCCTGAAATGTAGCCTTCGTCTGGTTTCGCATCTCCAGATAATCGTATGCATCATTCAGTTGTTTGATCAGCGAACCGGTAAACTCTTTTCTGTCCTGAAAATCATCTTGGGTGGATCCCCGGAATGTTGCTGCCTTGATGATGTGCGGGCACTGATCTGAAAGCAGCAGCGCCAGATTGGTATAGATATTTTCTGAATGGATCAGCCCCAGCGTTTTCATCTGCGCCGTGCCAAACGGAATCTCTTTTTTTTGAAACAGTCTGCTGGCTTCATCAAAAGACAGGTTCTGGTTCAAAGAACGCATATCCTCAAAGCACTCTCCGTCACTGTCCCGGATCATCCGGCGTATGGCCTCATCGCTTGCCGGAGCCGCAGACGTTCCCTGCCGCACAAAGACGCCGGACGGTTTCAGCCCCTTTGCACTCAGGTAATAAGGCCTTGAGGTGCCGCGCTGAACATGAACCACAAGGATCTTCTTCGAATCGGCTTCCACCATTTCATAAGCGATGAACATCGTGATATCCGGCTTGATCGCGTCCCTGCAGCCGTTGGAAATCTGCAGCATGACGGAGTCAATGTCTTCCACGCCCGAAATCTCTCCATTGTCTTTGACTCCGATATAAAGAGTACCGCCATTCGTATTTGCAAATGCAATAATTTCTTTTCGGATATCTTCTACATACGTTTCTTTTAATTCAACGGTTTCACTTTCCTGATACGTCAAACTGCAGACCTCCTTTGCCTTTGCGTTTATTCTATCTCATCATTCGAATCAATTCAAGTCAATTTTGACGCGAATTGACGCGAATTGACGCGAATGACGCGAATTGACGCGAAGGACGCGAGCGAAAAGGACGGAAAAGGCGGAGCATACAGGCGCTGTACGAAAAGGAGGTTTACAACTTTTCCTCCGACTTTTTAAAATAGCCCCTTTGAATACCTTACAAAAACATAAAAAAGAAATCCCGCTATTTCTAACAATAGCAGGATTTTCTTTATGGAGCTGATGGCCGGAATCGAACCGGCGACCTCATCCTTACCAAGGATGCGCTCTACCGACTGAGCTACATCAGCGACAGGAAATATATTAACAGAATGAGCGGCAAAAAGCAAGCCCTTTTGAAAAAGTTTTTTTGAAAACTTTGTTTTCTTGACGGGGATGCCCGTTTGACGTATAGTATAAAGATACAGCGGTGCGACGGAGGGAGGGTTGGCCATGACGCTTCTGGAATACCGGATCTTTCATACGGTGATCGCGCAGGGCAGCTTCGCGCGGGCGGCTCAGGTGCTGCATCTGACGCCCAGCGCCATCAGCCACGCCGTCAGCTCCATGGAGGAGACCTGCGGCTTTCAGCTCTTCGTGCGCGGGCGCGGCGGGGTGAACCTCACCAGCATGGGCGAGGCGCTCTATCCGTATATCCGCCAGGTGCTCTCCGCGGAGGACGCCCTCAATCAGGCCATCGGCGAATTCAAGGGCGTGCAGCGCGGCAAGGTTCGCATCGGCGCGTTCAACAGCGTCTGCGTTTCCTGGCTGCCGGAGATCGCGAGGGCCTATCGCCGGGAGTTCCCCGACGTGGAGATCGAGATCCATCAGGGCACCTACGCGGATGTCGTGGAATGGATCAAGACGAACGTCGTCGACCTCGGCTTCCTGTCCCAGGAGTCGGCGGGGGATCTCGCGTTCCGCCCGCTGTACCGCGACCGGCTCATGTGTGTCGTTCCGCGCGGCTATCGGACCCGTCAGGACGGCATCATCACGCCGGACGAGCTGCGGGAAAAGACCTTCGTCGTTCAGGGCGATACCGTCGACGCGGATATCCAGGCGTTCCTCGCAAAGTACAGCATCTCCGTGCGGGCGGCATGCCGCGTCACGGACGACCTGTCCACCTTCGCCATGGTGGAGAGCGGCTTCGGCGTGTGCATCATGCCGAGCCTCGTGCTGGAACGGTATACGGGGGACGCCGAAGTGCTGACGATCGAGCCCATGGAATACCGCGAATTCGGCGTCGCGGTCGCAAACGCGCAGATGCTGCCGCCGGCGGTTCGCCAGATGCTGCGCGTCATCGCCAGCTTTGCGGAGAGACGCCGTCAGGAGACGCCCGCCGTCAATCACGGTTTTCCGGAGGCCGCGCCGGGTGAAAACGGCCGTTTTGGAATCATCTGAGTTTATCGGCGAAAGCCGGGGAGGAAATCTATGCTCACAACGCTTGATATGCATATTCTGGAGATCCTGTGCGAGGATGCGCGCTCGACGCCGAAGGAGCTCTCCGTCATGACGGGGGTTTCCGAGGACGAGGTCAACAAGGCCATGGACGGCCTGCGCCGCGCCGGCGTGCTGGTCGGCACGCAGACGCTCATCAACTGGGAGCGGACGGACCGCGAGTTTGTCCGCGCCGTCATCGAGGTGCGCGTTCAGCCGCAGCGCGAGAAGGGCTTCGACGCCATCGCGCAGCGCATCATGCAGTATTCCGAGGTTCGCTCTCTCTATCTGATGAGCGGCGCCTATGACCTGCTCGTGGAATGCGAGGCGTCCACCCTGCGTGAGCTGGCCTCCTTCGTGCACAGCCGCCTCTCCGTCCTGGAGGGCGTGACCGGCACCGCGACGCACTTCATGCTCCGCACCTATAAGTACGGCGGCACGGTCTTCGACGCGCCGCAGGATGACCGTCGTCAGGCGGTGATGCCGTGATGGATTACAGCAAGGTCGTCAACAGCCGTGTGGCAGCCGTTCCGCCCTCCGGCATCCGAAAATTCTTCGATATCGTCCGCACGATCCCGGACGCCATCTCCCTGGGCGTCGGCGAGCCGGACTTTGTCACCCCCTGGCCGATTCGCGACGCGGCGATCCAGTCCATCGAGGAGGGGCGCACGCAGTACACCTCCAACTGGGGTCTGGAATCCCTGCGCGAACGCATCTCCGCCTATCTGCGCACGCGCTACAAGGTCACCTACAGCCCGAAGGACGAGATCCTCGTGACGGTCGGCGCCAGCGAGGGCATCGATCTCGCGCTCCGCGCCGTGGTCTGCCCCGGCGATGAGGTGCTGATCCCGGATCCGAGCTACGTCAGCTATGCGCCGTGCGTCACCTTTGCGGGCGGCACGGCGGTGCCGGTTCCGACCCGTGCGGAGGACGGCTTTGCCCTCACGCCCGCGGAGCTTCGGGCGGCGCTGACCCCGCGGACGAAGGCCATCATCCTGCCGTATCCGAACAACCCGACCGGCGGCGTCATGTCCCGCGACCAGCTGCAGGCGATCGCCGACGTGCTGGCCGACACGGACGTGATCGTCATCTCCGATGAGATCTATTCGGAGCTCGTCTACAACGGGCACGAGCACACCGCCTTCGCCGCGATCCCCGGCATGTGGGAGCGCACGGTGACGCTGAACGGCTTCTCGAAGGCGTTCGCCATGACGGGCTGGCGTGTCGGCTATGCCTGCGCCCCGGCGGAGCTGCTGCGCCCGATGTTCCGCATCCACCAGTACACGATGCTCTGCGCCTCCATTCAGGGCCAGACGGCCGCGGACAAGGCGCTCGCGCGCGCGTTTGAGACGAATTATGAGGATGTGCGCACCATGGTGCGCTCCTATGACCGCCGCCGCAGGCTGATGGTGGAGGGACTCAACCGGATGGGGCTGTCCTGCTTCGAGCCGAAGGGCGCCTTCTATGTCTTCCCGAGCATCAAGGCCACCGGCCTCTCCAGCGAGGAATTCTGCGAACGCCTCCTGCGGGAGCAGCGCGTCGCCGCCGTTCCGGGCACGGCCTTCGGTGAATCCGGCGAGGGCTTCATCCGCTGCTCCTATGCCACGGGCATCGAGAAGCTGCGCGAGGCGCTCACGCGCATGGAGACCTTCTGCCGCTCCCTTTAATTGTGGCGGAAATGTAAACTCTGCTTGATTCTTTTGTGTGAAGCCGGGCAAAGGCGTTGAACTTTGCCCGGTTTTTGCGTATAATAGACGGGCTGTCATCTATTTTCCGAAGAATACGGAAGAGAACAGATAAAGGAGAAAAAACATGAAGAAGCTGATCCTGATGCTCGCGCTTCTGCTGGGCCTCTGTGCGTTTGCCCAGGCAGAAGAGACCGCGGCACCGGCCGAAGCCGCCGCTGAGGCGACTGCCGAGCCGTTCACAGACGGGAATACGGAGGATCCGATCCTCGCCTACAGCAACGACCACAGCGTCTATCTGCGCAAGAGCGACCTGCAGGCCGACTACGACGAGATGCTGGAATACTACATCTCCATGTATGCCCAGTACGGCTACAGCATGGACGAGTATGACACGGATTTCCAGGCCCAGGTCGCGCAGTACTGCGCCCAGTCCGATCTCAGCAAGAAGATCGTGGAGAAGTGGGCCGCCGACAACGGCTATGTGCTCAGCGATGAGCGCAGGGCGGAGCTCACCACCGAGGCGGAGAACGAGATCGCCCAGATGCGTGACTATGTGAAGTCCATGTTCCAGACCTATTACGGCCTCACCGGCGACGAGCTGGAGACGCAGGCCGACGAGTACATGGCGGAGATGGGCTACACCACCGAGGGCGTCGTGGACAGCGCCATCTTCAGCGACCTGCTCGACTTTGTGCAGGACTATGCGACGAAGGACGTCGTCGTCACCGACGAGGATGTCCGCGCTTCCTTCGACCAGAAGGTTGCGGAGGAGCAGACCACCTACGCGGAGGCCGATGCTTACATCCAGGCCGTGAACAACGGCGAGACGGTCTATTGGACGCCGGAGGGTGTCCGCCGTGTTCAGGCCATCTATGTGGCGAACCCGGAGACCAGGGCGGACGAAGAGCGTGCCCTCGGCAAGTACGTGACGGTTCCGAAGATCCCGGCCGGCCTCACGAAGGCCAATGCGGCCCGCGAGGAGCTCCTTGCAGGCAAGGACTTCGCCGAGGTTGCCGCCTCCTATGACGAGAGCGGCTCCGACGCCGAGACGCTGAACGCGGGTCTGCTCATGATGGCCGGCACCACGGTCTACACGGATGAGATCGTGAACAACGCCATGGCGCTCGCCGCTCCGGGCGATGTCTCCGAGGTCTTCAAGACCTATAACGCCTATCTGGTGCTGCGCTATCTGTCCGACGAAACCGCGGGCACGGCCGACTATGAGACCGTGAAGGACACCGAGCGCGCCTCCGTGGAGGAAACGAAGAAGAACGAGGCCTATACGAACTTCGTGAACAACGTCATTCAGGAGGGCGGCCTCAACTACAACGACCTCTCCCCGCTGTATCATGTCTATGTCGGCGAGTCCGCGGACAAGGAGATCAGCTATGCCGCCCCGAACGGCGCGCAGGACATTCTGGCCGCTCCGAACGGCGCTGCCGTCGCGAAGCTCGCCGAGGGCGCCGTGGTGGATGTTCTCGGCCATGTGACCCTGGACGATGCCGAGTGGGCGTTCGTCGCGGTGCCGGGCACCGCGGTGAAGGGCTACATCGCTTCCGCGAATCTGACCGCCGCCGAGGCGGGCGCAGAGGACTGCTCCGCGCTCCTCACGAAGGCGGAGGCGGCCGGTGAGCATCCGATCTTCACCATCGCGATGAAGGACGGCCAGGTCATTTACGGCGAGCTCTATCCGGAGACCGCGCCGGAGACCGTCGGCAACTTCATCGAGCTCGCCGGCAGCGGCTTCTATGACGGCCTCATCTTCCACCGCGTCATCGCCGGCTTCATGATCCAGGGCGGCGACCCGCTGTCCAACGGCACCGGCGGCCCGGGCTACACCATCAAGGGTGAGTTCAGCGAGAACGGCGTGGAGAACGGCCTCAGCCACACTCGCGGCGTCCTGTCCATGGCCCGCAGCACCGACAAGGATTCCGGCGGCAGCCAGTTCTTCATCATGCATGCCGACAGCAACTATCTGGATGGCAATTACGCGGCCTTCGGCCTCGTGCTGGGCGGCATGGACGAGGTGGACGCCATCGCTTCCGCGCCGGTCGACAGCAACGACAAGCCGCGCGTCGACCAGACGATGCGCACGGTCTACGTCGAGACCTTCGGCAAGGAATATCCCTTCACGAAGATCCCGGAATAATCCCGTCTTCCCATCGGCGCCTCTCCCAACGGGAGGGGCGCTGTTTTGTGTCCGTAAAGTTATATTGCATAAAGAAACAGAATGCGGTAAAATAAAACCGAAGGAAGTGAAGAGCATGCAGATCCAGTCAAAGCGGAACGCAAAGGATACGGTGTTTCGGGATCTTTTCGGGCGTCCGGAATACCTGCTGCAGCTGTATCAGGCACTTCATCCGGAAGATCACGAAGTAACGGCCGATCAGTTTACGAACGTGACGATCGAAAACATTCTGACCGACCGGATGTACAATGATCTGGGCTTCATGGTTCGGGACAGGCTCCTCATTCTTGTGGAGGCACAGAGCACCTGGAGCGTAAATATTCTGGTCAGGGCGTTTATGTATCTCGCCCAGAGCTATCAGGAATATTTTGAATCCGGAGAGGTCAATCTGTATGCCGCGAAAAAGGTGGCGCTGCCGAAGCCGGAGCTGTATGTGATCTATACCGGTGACCGGCAGGATCACCCTTCTGAGCTGAAGCTCAGCGAAGCGTTTTTCTGCGGCGAAGCGTCATCTCTTGAGGTGACGGTAAAGATCCTCTATGGTGATGACAAAAATAACATTATCGGACAGTATGTCCGTTTCTGCAGGGTCTATAATCTGATGGTAAAGCAGCATGGAACCTCGCAGGAGGCTGTACTGGAGACCATCCGGCTCTGTCGGGACGAGAATGTGCTGACGGCATACCTGAACGAACATGAAAGGGAGGCGGTTACGATTATGATGGCACTGTTCAGCGAAGAGTATATCCAGAAGGCATATGGGAAAGAAAAATATGATGAAGGCCGAAACGAAGGCCGGAATGAAGGCATGCTGAATACGCTGTACAATCTCGTGAGCAAGGGCCTCCTTTCCGTAAAGGATGCCAGTGCACAGGCAAAGATGAGCGAACCGGAATTCCGCAGGCTGATGGCCGCGGCGGAAACGTCCTGCTGATCAGGCATGTGGCTCTGACGAGGGCTGCGTCGGCGCCTCTCCCACCCGGGAGGGGCGCTGCTTTGTGTCCGTAAAGTTATATTGCATAAAGAAACAGAATGCGGTAAAATAAAACCGAAGGAAGTGAAGAGCATGCAGATCCAGTCAAAGCGGAACGCAAAGGATACGGTGTTTCGGGATCTTTTCGGGCGTCCGGAATACCTGCTGCAGCTGTATCAGGCACTTCATCCGGAAGATCACGAAGTAACGGCCGATCAGTTTACGAACGTGACGATCGAAAACATTCTGACCGACCGGATGTACAATGATCTGGGCTTCATGGTTCGGGACAGGCTCCTCATTCTTGTGGAGGCACAGAGCACCTGGAGCGTAAATATTCTGGTCAGGGCGTTTATGTATCTCGCCCAGAGCTATCAGGAATATTTTGAATCCGGAGAGGTCAATCTGTATGCCGCGAAAAAGGTGGCGCTGCCGAAGCCGGAGCTGTATGTGATCTATACCGGTGACCGGCAGGATCACCCTTCTGAGCTGAAGCTCAGCGAAGCGTTTTTCTGCGGCGAAGCGTCATCTCTTGAGGTGACGGTAAAGATCCTCTATGGTGATGACAAAAATAACATTATCGGACAGTATGTCCGTTTCTGCAGGGTCTATAATCTGATGGTAAAGCAGCATGGAACCTCGCAGGAGGCTGTACTGGAGACCATCCGGCTCTGTCGGGACGAGAATGTGCTGACGGCATACCTGAACGAACATGAAAGGGAGGCGGTTACGATTATGATGGCACTGTTCAGCGAAGAGTATATCCAGAAGGCATATGGGAAAGAAAAATATGATGAAGGCCGAAACGAAGGCCGGAATGAAGGCATGCTGAATACGCTGTACAATCTCGTGAGCAAGGGCCTCCTTTCCGTAAAGGATGCCAGTGCACAGGCAAAGATGAGCGAACCGGAATTCCGCAGGCTGATGGCCGCGGCGGAAACGTCCTGCTGATCAGGCATGTGGCTCTGACGAGGGCTGCGTCGGCGCCTCTCCCACCCGGGAGGGGCGCTGTTTTCATGCCCTGCGGAGCCCAAAAATTCCCGGCGACGGGGGAAGCCGGACAGACAAAGGGCGCAAAATATGCTATACTGCTCTCAGAAATAAAAGGAGGGGTATCATGCCGGAATGGACAGAACAGCAGTGGGACGCGATTGAGGACCGGGGGCACAGCCTCATCGTCTGCGCGGCGGCGGGCAGCGGCAAGACCGCCGTGCTGACGGAGCGCATCACGCGCCTCGTCGCGGAGGGCACCGCGCTCACGGATATGCTGATCGTCACCTTCACGAAGGCGGCGGCTTCGGAGATGCGTTCCCGCATCGCGGAATCCCTGCGCAGGGCGGCCGCGGAGGCGGAGGGCGAGGCACGCGCCTGGCTGGCGGAGCAGAGCATGAGCGTCGGACGGGCGCAGATCTCCACCCTGCACAGCTTCTGCGGACGTTTGCTGCGTGAGCATTTTGAGGCGCTGACGATCGACCCGTCCTTCCGCGTGGCGGATGAGCAGGAGTGCGCCGTGCTGAAGGAGTCGGCGATGAACGACGCGCTGTACGGCTGCTATGAGGCCGGGAGCGAGGCGTTCCTGACGGCGGACGCCCGCTTCGGGGAGGCGGAGATGGCTCCGATGGCGAGGAAGCTGCGCACGTTCGCGCAGACGCAGCCCTCTCCGGAGGCGTTTTATGCCCGCGCCCTGCGCAGCCTGTCCGGCACGGATGCGGAAATTCTCTCTCTGCCCGGCGTCGCGGAGCTGACGGGCACCGGTCTTGCCCGACTCCCCGCGCTCACGGCGCTGGCGGACAGCATCCTCATGGAATGCGGCGAGGCTCTTCCGCCCTCCTATGTGAAGGCGGCCACCGCGGATGCCGCGCTGCTGCATGCCCTCGGGGACGCGGCGCGGGACGGCTGGCGGGGCGTGCATGCTTTTCTGACGGCCTCCATGCCGGAGGGAAAGCTGACCTGGGCGAGGCTCGGCCCCGCCGGAAAAAACAGCGATAAGGGGCTCATGGAGGAGATCAAGGCGCGCCGGGAAGTCCTGAAGGCGGGCACCACGGAGGCGCTTTCCCTGTACTGGACGGCGCCGGAGGACGCGGCGGGCGATATCCGGGAGACGGCAAAGCCGCTTGCCGGGCTGATCGAGCTCGCGGAGACCTGGGGCGCGCTCTACACGGCGGCGAAGCGGCGCCGGGGCGTTCTGGACTTTGACGACCTGGAGCGGGAGGCGCTCCGCGCCCTGCAGACGGAGGGCACCGGCATCCGGGAGGCACTCGCGCAGCAGTACCGCTATGTCTTCGTCGACGAATATCAGGACTCCAGCGAGGTGCAGGAGGCGATTCTCTCCGCGTTCGCGAATCTGGGGCGCAGCGACGGCCTCTTTCAGGTCGGCGACGTGAAGCAGAGCATTTACCGCTTCCGCCGCGCGGAGCCTTCCCTCTTCCGCGACAAGGCGGCCGCGTACGCGAAGCCGGAGAACGACTGGGCGCGGCGCATCGACCTGAACGCGAATTTCCGCTCCCGCGCGAATGTCCTGGCGGCGGTCAACGCCGTCTTCGAGGTGCTGATGCGCGCGGACGAGACGGAGATCGAGTACGATGAACGGGAGCATCTTTATCCGGGGCTGCCCGTGCGCGAGGATGACCCGCCGGTCGAGCTGCATGTGATGCATCAGACGGACGATCAGGCGCTTTCCCCGGAGGAGCGCGCGGAAAGGGAGCGCCAGCGGGAGGCGGAGGAGAGCGACGAAATCCGCGAGGCGCGCGGCCTGGAGTGCGAGGCGCTCCTCGCGGCGCAGCGGATGAAGGCGCTGCACGGCACGCCGCTCTATGACGGCAAGCTGGGCGAAACGCGTCCCATGCGCTGGCGGGACATGGCGGTGCTCATGCGCAAGGTGTCGAAGAACGCGGCGCGCGTGTCGGAGATCCTCGCCGCGCAGGGCATCCCGGTCTTCTGCGATGTGGGTCAGGCCTATTTTGAGATCCCGGAGGTCGACCAGACGATCGCGATCCTGAAGGCGGTGGACAACGGCTCGAACGACATCGCGCTGCTGTCCGCGCTGCGCGGGCCGGCGCTCGGCTTCTCCGATTCGGATCTGGCGGAGATCCGCATCCGCGGCGGAAAGAAGGTCTCCTTCCATGAGGCCGTCCGTCTGGCGGAAGCGGGGGAGGACGACCTTGCCGCACGGCTTCGGGAGGCGCATCAAAAGCTGGACTTCTGGCGGCTCTGTGCCCGGCATCAGGGCGTCGACCGCCTGATCGGCCGCATCTTCGCGGAATCGAGGCTGCCCCTGCTTGCGGCGGCGCAGCCGGACGGCGCGGGCAGGCTTGCCAACCTGCATCTGCTGGAGAGCCGCGCCCGCGGCTTCATGGCGAACCAGGGCGGCTCGCTGCACGCGTTCCTCGCCTATGTCGCCCGGCTGAAATCCGGCGGCGACAACGCCAGCGCGAGCGCCCTCGGCGAAAACGAGGACGTCGTCCGGGTCATGAGCATCCACAAGAGCAAGGGGCTGGAGTTCCCCGCCGTCTTCGTGCTGGGTCTGGGCGCAAAGCTGACCGGCAAGGAGGAGCGGGAGCCGCTGCTCCTCGATGCGCAGCTGGGCGCGGCGCTGCCCTGCGTCGATACCGCCCTGAACACGCGGCGCACGACGCTGCTGGAGCAGGCGATCGCGGCGCGCGCTGCGCGGGCGGCGAGGGCGGAGGAGATCCGCGTTCTGTATGTCGCCATGACCCGTGCGAGGGATCGGCTCATCCTGATCGGCAGCGCGCCCAAAAAGCTGCCGGAGCGCTGGAGCGCGGGCACGGGCCCGGAGACGCTCTCCGGGATTCAGACCGGTCTCGACATGCTCTGCCCGCTGTTGATGAGCGCCGGCGTCGATTTCAGCGCGGATCAGGAGGCGGTCACCGGGCAGGCGCGCTGGCAGGTCTGCATGCATGACCCGGAGCTGTATGCTCTCGCGATGAACAGCGACGACCCGGCGGAACGGCTGGCGCGGATGCTTCGCCAGGAGCCGGATCCCGCGATCAGCCGTCTGCTGCGCTTCCGACCGGAGGCGGAGGAGAGCGTCCGCAAGACGAGCGTCAGCGCGGTTCTGCGGGATGAAAAATTCCGTCAGGAGGCGGCGGAGGATCTGCCGCGGTCCACGGAGCTGGCGCAGCGCCCGCGCTTCATGATGGAGAAGAAGCTGACCGGCGCCGAGATCGGCACGGCCTTCCACCGGGAGGCCTGCGCGGCGGATCTGGATTCGCTGCGGGCCGCCTCGGATCCGGCGGCGGAGGCGGCGGCGCAGGCGGAGAGCATGCTCGCCCGCGGCGTCATCACGCAGGCGGAGGCGCGCGCCGTTCCGCCGAGGATGCTGGCGGCGCTGTACGGTTCCCCGCTGGGGCGGCGCATTCTGGCCAGCGGCCGGGTGGAGCGCGAATGGGCCTTCACCTGGCGGCGGAAGGGCGAACAGGAGCAGATCCTGCAGGGCGTCATCGACTGCTGCTTTCTGGAGGACGGGCACTGGGTGCTGGTGGACTACAAGACGGACGCGCCGAAGGATATCGGGGCCGTTCTGGACAGGCACCGCCCGCAGCTTGCCCTCTATCAGGAGGCGCTGGAGGCGCTCACGGGCATCCCGGTCGCGGAGCGCCTGCTCTGGCTCGTCCGCGCAGGCCGGGCTTATCAGATTTGACGTTCGCCTCTGAACGGACTATAATACACGCGTCACAGATGAGTTTTTCATTATGAGCACCGAAGGAGTCCAGAGGGCGAATTACAGCCCGATCGGAGATCGGCCCCAATTTCGGAAAGCCCTCTGGTCAATCAAAAGAAAAGAGGAATTTCGTATGAGCAAGATCGATACCGTACGCGCCGCCATGATGCAGGCCATGAAGGACAAGGACAAGCCGCGCAAGGAGGCGCTCTCCCTGCTGCTCTCCGCCCTGAAGGCGAAGTTCATCGACAAGCGCGCCGACCTCACCGAGGAAGAGGAGAACGCCGTGATCTTCCACGAGATCAAGCAGGCGCAGGAGACTCTCGACCAGACTCCGGCCGACCGCACCGACATCATCGAAGAGGCGAAGGGGCGCATCGCGGTCTACAGCGAGTTTGTGCCGAAGCTGATGGGCGAGGATGAGATCCGCGAGGTCATCACGAAGGTGCTGGGCGAGCTGCAGATCACCCAGCCGACCGCGAAGGACAAGGGCAGGATCATGAAGGCGCTGATGCCGCAGGTGAAGGGCAAGGCGGACGGCGCCCTGGTCAACAAGCTCCTCACCGGCTTCTTCGGCTGATTCAGGGAAATAGAAAAAGGACACGGCTTTGCGGCTGTGTCCTTTTTAATCAGTGCCCGCCCAGGGTCTGTCTTCTGTTTTCGGTCTTCGGGTGGAGCTCCATGTCGTCCTCCTCCACGAGGCCGTCGGCGTGCAGCATCTGGGAGAGGACGTCCATCTCGCTCTCCAGGTCGACGAAGCTGTATTCCTCCAGGGAGGAGACCTGCGTCCGGAAGGCCTTTTCGACCTCGCTCAGGGCATTCCCGATGCGCTGGCGAACCTCGCGCCCCTTCGGGGTCTCCGCCTCGTCCAGGCGGGCGCGGGCGTCGAGCAGCTTCATCGTCGTCGGCAGATAATAGCGCAGAAAGGTGCGCAGCTGCGGCAGGAGCTCCGGACGCTGCTCCAGCATCGAGAGGATCTGCTTGCAGCTTCCCTCGATGGAATCGATCTTCGCGGTGAGCACCGGATCCGGAATAGCGTCGTTCGCCTGCCGGATGTGCCCCATCAGGGCGCGCCCCTTGCGCAGAACCTCCTCCAGACCCGCGTCCGGGTCGATCGGCTCGTAATTGTCCAGCGCATGCCAGCCGGTCTTTTTTGCCGCGGCGGGCTTCGGTGCGGGCTCCGCATTGCGGACTTCATAGCCGTCCCCGCGGCGGACGCCCGTGGAGGCGCGCGCCGAAGCCTGCGCAGCCCTGTCCTCTTCCGCTTCCAGCTTCGCCTTGTGCTCCAGTGCGTGGATCGCAAGATACATGGCGAGGATGCCCCAGGGGAAGGCGACGAAGAAGGAAATGGTGTACAGCAGCCAGCGCGGAACGTAATTGAGCTTGTCCAGAATCTTTTTCGCTTTCATGAAGGGCCTCCGTTCAGGTCGGTTTATTCCGCATCGCGTCCGAGGGCTTCCAGCAGGAGGCGCCGGTTCTCGGCAAGATCCGGCAGGATGCCGTCCGTGTCGCTTGCCTTTCCAAAGCGCCAGGTGCCCTCAAAGGGGACGGAGATGCGCACGAAGCGATCCCGGCAGGACCACAGCGCCTGCCAGACGAGCTCCAGCTGCTCGCCGGCCGAAAGCGACGAGACCCAGGCGTGGTTCATGCTGTTGTAGAGATCCAGCACGCGCAGCGGGGACATGTGCTTCAGCTCGGCGGCGAGGGCGGAGGCAAAGCGGCTCTGGCGCTGCCCGCGGCCGAGGTCGTCATCCAGATGGCGGCAGCGGACGAAGGAGAGCGCCTGCCCGCCGCAGAGGCGGCATGTCCCTTCCTTCAGCGGATAGCCCGGCCAGATTCCGGCGTTCCCGTCGATGTAGGCGGCTTCCTCGGCCGTGAGCTCCACGTTCACGCCGCCGATCGCGTTCACAAGGGAGACGAGCGAGGAAAAATTGATGCGGAACCAGCCCTCCGGGTGCACCCCGAAATTGGATTCGATCGTGTCGCAGAGCCGCTGGCTTCGCTCCTCGTCGGTGCCTTCCTTGCGGATGACGGTGTTCAGCTTCGTCCGGGCGCCGCGCCCGTTGTCCACGAGCATGTCCCGCGCGAGGGAGACGACGCTGACCGTTCCGTGCGTATGGTCGAGCTGAACCAGCATCATGGCGTCGCTGCGGCCGTTCTCCTTCAGGCTGCCATAGCTGTCCACGCCATAAATAAGATAGGTATGCACGCCCCGTGGGCGCAGCAGGAAGAGGACGAGCAGCGCGCAGGCCAGCAGGATGGCGGCGGCGAGACCGACCCTGCGCAGCCGCCGGACGGCTGCCGGTGAGAGATTAATTTTCTTTATTTTGTTCATTTTCAGCACTCCTGCAGAATTCAGGATCATGGAAAGCATAGCATAACTGGCCGCCGAATTCAAGCAAAAGACAAAAGCAATATGGACAAGGCCGCGGGGTTTATGGTAAAATAATAAATCCAGAAGCTGCGGGCAGCTGCCCGCGCATCAAGCAGAGAGAAGACAAAAGCCATGAGAAACAACGAACTGCGCGGTCCGACGGCCATCGATACGGACATCATCCCCTCCGACAGCGAGCACGTCTTTGAGGAAGAGGCGCTCTATCAGGAGGTCATGATGCGCTATCACTGCGCCATTCTGGAGATGCGCACGAAGCTGGAGGTTCTCTCCCGCGACATGTCGGTGCGTTATCGCCGGAATCCGATCGAGTTCATCGAGAGCCGGCTGAAGACGCCGTCCTCCATCTCGAAGAAGCTGAAGCGGCTGGGCTTTGAGGTCACGGTCGAGAACATGCAGCATCAGCTTTCGGACATCGCGGGCATCCGGGTTCTCTGCGCCTATATCGACGATATTTATGAGATCGCCCGCATGCTGGCCCGCCAGAAGGACGTGCGGGTCATCACCGTCAAGGACTACATCAAGAATCCGAAGCCGAACGGCTATCGCAGCTATCACCTCATCGTGGAGATCCCGGTCAGCTTCTCGGATCAGGAGCTGCCCGTCCGCTGCGAGATCCAGATCCGGACGATCGCGATGGACTTCTGGGCGACGCTGGATCACGACATGCAGTACAAGAAGCAGGTCGAGGACTCGGACTCGATCACGAAGGAGCTCCGCGACTGCGCGGAGGTCATCCACCAGACGGACGAACGGATGATGCGCCTGCGGGAGCGCATCCACAGCATCGACAAGCAGGGCTGAGCCCGAAGGGCTTGCAAAAATGCCGCCGGATACGGCAGGATACGAGGGTGAATCATGGAAGAGGAAATCCGTCTGGGCGACGTTGTCCAGATGAAGAAGCAGCATCCCTGCGGCTCCAGGGAATGGACGATCACGCGCACGGGTGCGGACATCAAGCTCCGCTGCGAGGGCTGCGGCCGGGTCGTGATGCTGGACAGGCTTGTGTTCATGAAGCGCGTCCGGAAGATCGTCTCGCACGGGGAGCCCGCACAGGAGCCCGCCGAATAAACGCACAGACGGCCGCGCCGCGGCCTGATGATAAAGGAGAGCAACCATGGCATTTTTCGGAAAGAAAGAAAAATCACAGGAAGAGCCGAAGGCGAAGAAGAGCATCGGCCGGGAAATTTTTGAGTGGATCATGGTCTTTGTGGTCGCCGGCGCGCTGGCGCTCACCGTCCGCACCCTGATCTTCGAGCCGGTTCGCGTGGACGGCGAATCCATGCAGAACACGCTGCAGGACGGCGACTTCATGATCGCGACGAAGTTTGATTACCTCCTCGGGAATCCGGAGCGCTTTGACATCGTCATCTGCCATTATCCGAATTCCGACGGCCGCTATCGCGTGAAGCGCGTCATCGGCCTCCCGGGCGAGACGATCGAGCTCCGCGGCAAGAGCCTGTACATCAACGGGGAACTGACGGAGCAGCCGTTTGACGCCCTGTATGATTATGAGAACGTCGGCAGCTTCG
>R14__coassemble_700_pt1 | contig 20958 bp, 32 predicted proteins | sample R14__metabat2_high_PE_020 | metagenome-assembled genome bin R14 | reverse complement strand
TCAGACGCTGACAACTGAATTGAAACGGTATCTCCAACAGATGTACCGGTTTGTGTCAAAGAAACAGAATCAAAATCAATCGTCGGTGGCGTGACATCAACAGCGAACGCGGTTCCGCAGCAAAGAACAAGTAGGCTCAAAAGAGTTAAAACGGCAATCAAGATTTTGCGCATGGAGGACGCCCCTTTCTATATGAAAAACTGACTGTGACTAGTTTTACGCGGCGGTATTTGCCTGACTTTATGATACCACTAATTGGAAACTTTCGCAACAAAAAGAGCCAGGCAATTGTTCGCTTGGCTCTGTGCCTTTCAGAACGGCTGCGGCAGTTCCGCAATCTGCACACCATAGATGGTATTGGCCTTGACCTCGGGTTGCGGGCAGCCGGTTTTGGTCCAGGCGTAATCCTTGAAAGTGTCGCCCTTGTCGGCCTGGTAGATGCGGCGGCAGTCGCTGGCGTAGCAGCACTCGATCAGGCGGGCGCAGCCGTCGTCACGGTTCTTAAGGATGCGGATGTTCGGGCGCTCAACGGTGAACGCGCTGTCGCAGAAGTTGACCATGGACGAGCTGCCGGAGACGCTGTCCTTGGTGAGGACGCTGTCATCCTTGCCGGAGGCCTTCCTGGGGTGGGCGACGAGGATAATGTGGCACTTGAACCGCTGAGCGAAGCTCTTTAACCGTACGATCATGGCACGCTGGGCGGCGGTTTCTTCCGCCTGGTCGGCGACGAGGGACATGACATTGTCCATGACCATCAGGAACGGGGCGTAACGCCGCGCCGTCATGGTAAACAGGCGGAGAACAGTGTCGATCTCCTGCTCGCCCTCGCTGCGGGGCTGTTCATTGTCAAAGATGAACACGTTCCCGGAGAGCCAATCGGTCACCCGGCGCTGCACTTCCCAGCTGATGGTCGGCACCTGCTTGCCCTTGATCGGGTCATACTTGAGTCCGATGTAGTCCGAGCCCGCGGCCTGGAGGCAGAGCCAGTAGGTGAGCTTCTCTTTCCGCATTTCGCCGGAATAGATGGCGACCTTTTTGCCCTGCTGGACGGCGTTCAGCACGAACTGATTGACTGCGGTGCTTTTGCCCTGGCCGCTGCGTCCGGAGATGATCGTGATGCAGCCCTCCTCCATACCGCCGAGCATCTCGTCAACGCCGGGGATGCCGAAGGAGATCCGCTCGACGGCCATCGGATCGTACGGCTGAATGTCGCCGATGTCCACCATGCCCGTGATCTCGATCTCTTCTGCGGTTTCCGCGGCGGTTCGGACGGCTTCGGGGCCGTGCATATAGAGGATCTCGTTGGCATCCTTGCACTCGCGGGCGCCGGAGGTCGTCATGGGGTAAGCGGAAACGATGCTGCACCGCGCCTCATCGAGCCGTTTGGCGACTTCCGCGACCATTTTCTGCCCGGGCGGGTCGTTGTCGCCGAAGATCACGATGCTGTTGAACCTTTCCAGCCAGTCGTAGCAGTTCTCGATCCACGAAAGATCGTCGCAACCGCTCGGAACGCTGACCACATTGGTCAAACCGGCCTCATACAGGCTCATAGCATCGATTTCGCCCTCGGTTATGTACAGCGGCTCGCCAAAGGAGCAGTTGTCCATGTTGAAAAGGATCGCTTTGGTGCCCGGGAGGCGCCATTCCTTGGACTTTTTGGCCTCATCGGGGGTCGGCTTGCGCGGACGGCGGAATTTGACGAAAGTCAGCGTCAGATTTTCGTAAAAAGGGAAGACGATGTTCCCGCTTTCGTCCGCCCGAATGCCGAAAGCGTCCACAGTGGCCCTGGAGAGCTTGCGGAGGGCGAAATAATCGTAGATTTCCGCCGTACAGGGCAGAAAATCGTCCTTCGGCAGCTCAAAATGGCGGCCTGGGGCCGCGCCGAGGCCTTTCTTGTGCCCCGAGCGGCCAAAAACAGTTGAAATACTGCCCATCTCCTCTCTTAAACCGTCGGAAGGCTCGCCGAAATACCTCGCGAGGTCCTCCACGCTGCCTTCCGCGCCGCAGGAACCCCGCCGGCAGGAGTAGCAGCCCTTTTCGACCGCCCAGGCGAAGGTATTGGTGTCGCCATGGGCTCCGCCGAGGCAAAAAGGACAGAACCGGGGGACGATTTCCGTCCCGCCGGCCTTTTCCTTGATGCGGTAAGGCGCAAGGTGCGCGTCAGCGAATGCCAATACAGCATTACCGTCTGTCATGTGGTTTCTCTCCTGTATTTATCGTATGCACGACGGATCCTGTCGAGCTCTTTACGGCGCCCGGACTTGATGATATCCTTCACCACTGCGCCACCATGCAACATCTCAAGGAACACGCTGTACTGCTCTGGCGTCAGCGAGTTGATGATCTAAACCAGATCAACATGCCTGACCCAGTCGTCATCAAATATCTATACGCTGGCATAGGTATCAAGTATCTCCTTTGTCAGGTCTTCACGAAGCACAGTCGTCACCATTTCCTTGTATGGCATGGCTTTCTATGCGACATGAACCGGCGCGGTCGCTCTGACATGCTTTACAATCTCGCCCATAAGGCAGATCTAAGGAATATGGAAGGTTTCCGGATCTGCCGTGGACGCTCTGTACTTTTCCAGCACAGTCAGCATACACCCCTGGAAGATATCATCCACATCATAGCGGAATGACCCATAAGTCCATATATAAGAATTACCGCACAGGATATGCTTGGCGATAAATCCGCGGATGATGGGCGTGAAGCGTTCGACGAGACGGTCCTCGCCCTCGCGAGGCGTGGTGTAAGTGTTCTGTTCCATGTGTCTTGCTATACCATCCTTTCGTAGGCGTTGGTACAGCCGAGACACGGCCTGTGATAAGTGAAAGTGAAAAGTGATAGTGTGTCCGGCGGGCGCCGAACAGACGCCCGCCGTGTGAAAAGTGAAAAGTGAAAGTGAAAAGTGTCAGCCGTTATCCTCGGCTGTCATATAAGTTGATCAGAAGGGCAGATCATCGGGGTCAGTGACAGGCGTATAAGACCGGGCAGGTACTGCCTGAGCGGGAGCAGCCGCGGCAGCAGGGGCCTCGCCGTTCTGATTGTTCCGTGCGGTGGACAGGAACTCGAAGTCAGAAACGCTGACATCGGGGGAAATGCGCGGTGTACCATTCCTGTCGGTATACTCGCGCAGAATGAGGTCGCCGATGATGGAGAGCTTGTCGCCCTTATGGGTATACTTGCAGATGGTGTCGGCCTGCTTGCCCCATACGGTGCAGCGATAGAAATTGGTGATCACCTTACCATCGGCCGTCTTATTGCGCGTGTCGCTGGCCAGAGAGAAGGTCGCTGCGGTCGTGTTGCCGAGGGTCTTGAGTTCGGGATCGCCGGTCAGACGACCGATAGCGTGGAGCTTGTTGGTTGCCATGGTTTTTGTCCTCCTTGTATTTCTCCCTCGTTTTAAAAATAAGGGGTTAAAAACGAAAAAAAACGAGAACCGGTAAAAATTATTTTGCCTCGGGCAGGCCTTCCGTCCAGTGGAGCTTTTCCTGAGCGATGCGGCGCTGCTCTTTGGTCGTGTGATCGTAGCGGTTCGTGACGCGGATGTTGGAGTGGTTCGCCAGGTCACGGGCGACGGTCAGTCCGCCGAGCTTCTCCATTTCGCTGACATAGGTGTGGCGCAGGGCGTGGGGGCCGGTGGCAATACCGAGCGCCTTCTGCACCGGGGCGAGGATGCTGTACACCAACTGGCGGCTCATGTGGAATCCGCGGGCGGACATGAACAGCGGCGCATCCATACTGTTGCGGTTCGGGTGCTCGCCGGATGCCAGGTATGCTTCCAGGTAGGGATAGAAATCATCGCACACTTCGACCATGCTCCACTTGCCGCCCTTGCGCTTGCAGTAGATCTCGCCGCGGTTCTGCTGCTCGACCGCGCCGATCGTGAGGGAACAAAGCTCGCTGACGCGGATACCGGAGTAAAGAAAAAGGGCGGCGATCGCCCTGTTCCGGTGGCTGTTCATGCCCTGCCACAGATCGGAGGACAGCAGCGCGGCGGCCTGCTCATGGGTCAAGTACTTTTCCTTGGGGCGTTCCCATTCCGGCAGCTCCTGCACGGAAGGCACACGGGCGAACTCGAGGATGCTGGACAGGTCCTCCTGAATGTACGCCAGCCTGTACGCCCACCGCAGGAAAGGATTGAGGAACGAGAGGTAATGATTGACAGTGTTCGGCTTTCGCCCGGCCATGAACGAGATGAACCACTTCTGCAGGAGGTGGCCGCTCATGCCCTCGATGTGGCACTCGGTGACGATGATGCAATAGTTCTCTGTCCAGTCGTCGAGGATCAGGTTGAGGCGGGATTCGCACTGCCTGTTGGTGTCCTCGGAGCAGCGGTACTGACGGGAGGCAATGAAGAACTGGACCATAGGGTAACGGCTTACAGATTTGCGAATCTCATAACTCATGACTACATACTCTCCTTTTTAAAACCCAAAAGTGTGTCCCATGAATTCAGAACATACCGGAAGTATTCATTATCTTCATACAACCAAACGAGCACACCATTGATGCTCATATAGCTTTCTGTAAAATTAATGCCATGAGCAAATAAAAATTGCTCAAGGCGACGATCGAATCCGTGACCGCTGCGCGATCCTCCGCCGCCTTGATTGCCCGGGCAAGTGCCTCCGCGAACTGCTGAACCTTGGTCTTGGCCATTGCTTTTACCTCCCCTATTTTTAAATAGTCGCCTTTTTGGCGAAAAAACCACGCTTGCGGACAATTTTTGCTTCCGTGGCGTGGTCAATACACTTAATGCTGCGATGTCCGCGATCGTAGCAGCCCAAGTGCCGGTCGTGGCAATCCTGACAGGACCATTCCTTGCCCAGCATCTTCATGCGCTGCTCGAGGCAGGTGGTTTCGCGCTCCTCATAGGTCAGCGTGAAGGTGGGCATACCGTATTCGTTCGGGCAGGGGTAGTTTGCCCACTCGCTTAACCGCAGATGGTAGTAGTCCAGGATGCAGGACTTGTCGCCGCCGTGCTCCTTGATGTAGCGGTTAACGAACGCGTAGCGCTTCGTCATGCCGTGCATCAGTCCGGGGTAGCGGATGGCGTAAGTCATCAACCGCTCGAAGAATTCGTAGCTCGGCATATCGCCGCCCTCAAAGGGACGGAGGCCGATGCCCTCCTTCTTCGCGTACTCACAGGCCTTCTCGAAACTGCGCCAGAACCTCTCAGGGTCTTCGCAGAAGATCCTCCAGTTGTTCCGCGCACTCTGCGCCACGCTCGGCATATAGAGGCCTTCGGCCTGATAGTAGCAAGTGCCGCCATTCTCACGACGGCAGGGGGCATCCTTGGGGCAGGAGTGTTCCGGGGCGAAGGCCAGCGAGATCATTCTGTCCTGCTTGCGGTTGCCGTCCGGATAGGCGACGCCGAGGAAATGGTGGGTGGTCTTGTGGTAGCGGTACAGCTTCTTCATAGGGCAATCTCCTTTCAATCAAAAAGGCCGCCGTTATTCGGCGACCAGCTGCTTACGGAACAGGGTGATGAATCCATCGAGAACCGCAGGATGAGTGGACACGGCGTACTCGTCGCGCCTGTCCCAGTTCGGGCGGCGTTCCTTTTCCTCCTCATACATCGGGAAGTCCGCACTCAAAGCCCAGTCTTTATTGGCATGGCTGAAGCGGCCATCCCACGCCTTCGTCTGTACGGTTGCAGCCAGCACCAGCCGGACGCGCTCATTGCCGTACAGGTCCACGATGTACTGGACGCACTCTTTGTTCAGGTGCATACCGTCGAAGTTGCGGGCGATGGCGTGCTCGATCTCGTTCTTGCAGCCGATGTTCGCCCAGTGGCTGTCGCGGTACTGCTCGAGTTCGCCATGCTCACGGGCGTAGGCGGCAGTCTTGAGATACACAGGGGTCTTCACAATAGGTTCGTTCATGGTTACGCTCCTTCCCGATCAGCAATAGTGCCGACCACAACAAACTGACGCTCGGTAATCTTCTGCACAACCTTTTCCGAGGTCTTGATTGCCTCATACCCGCCATCCCGGAATTTCCGAATAAGCACACTCAAAGTGGGATGGCTGATACCGGTGATGTAAGAGATGTCCGCGATAGACAAACCGTCCTCATACAAACGACAGACCGTGAGCCTGCGCTCATACTGTTCCTGCCTGGTCATGTAGCGGGCATCCACGCCCTTGTAGTGCTTAGCGCCCTCAATCAGTCCCATGGTAGCAGGGCTAACGCCAATCTTACGGATCATGATTCATTCCTCCTTAATCTTAGTGTTCGGGATAGTCAGCGGTGGCAATGAAGTTGCCGAACCAGTCGGTCAGGTAGACGCAATTCTGCTTCGGCAAGTCGGTCCAGCGGCAGGGGCGAGGCTCGCCATCCACCATCCGATAAATCTTGAAGCAGCTGCACTCGTTGTAGTCGCGGCAGCCGATCGTTTCCGCAATCTTCTGCATGGTGGCGAGGATGGTGACAGGGGCGGGGCAATCGGCAATCTTGAAGGAAAAAACAAATTCTTCGCTCATCGGGAATACAGGCCTCCTTTTCTTTTTGTCCGGACTCAACTATTTTGTTGGGGTCTGACGCTCAAATTTCAACGAATTGGGGTGGGGATGAGGAATTCCTCATCCGAACGCAAATCGTTTGAATTTGGTGAAAAAACTGAACAAGTTTGTTAGGCGGTCACTTCACGGATGTTGATCCCGTACATCCGCTTGACGAAGTCTGCGCCACGAACCGCATAGATATCCGAGATGCAGTCTGTGTGCCTGTCCCAAATCGTGCCGTCCTCACGGAGGAACAGCGCCACATAGTAGCACACGCCGTCGAGCAGGTAGATGTACTTCTTGACGCCATCAAGATTGCTATAGCGGATCATTTCAATTGTATTGATGTCCGCATGAGTAGTAAACGCCGCATTATGTGTGCGGAGAAGTTCCGGCAGGTCCCGCAGCGGGACGCCCTGATAGAGCATGGACAGCTTTGAATGATTCATGATTACGCGCTCCTTTCCATTGCGGTGTTATACCGCTTGATCACACGGTCAGCTTTCTCATTCAGTACGGCCTTCACCCATTGTTCAAACCCCTCTGCCATCAGCGGCTCAATGTACTCCCAATGCCGCACGAATTCCGCCTTGGCCTTGTCCGACTGAGTGAGAATGCAATCTCTTGCGAATATTTTAATGTCGTCACGGGACACAGGCAGATAAACACTCTCCTCCTCTCCGCCATCCATAAATTCCATTTTCCACGCCGTGCCGTTAAACCACAGGCCAGTGAACGGCAGTACGCGATAGCCCACCCACATCCTCGGGGTGTATGGCTCGTTTGCGCTCACGATGCCGTCCTTCAGCAGTTCCTTGCCAATCTCACGCATTTCGCGCAGGGCGGGACGGATGTTCTGCTCATACTTCTGTGCCAATTCCGTGGCAGTGCGCGTCTCCATTTCGGAAGACGCGACCTGAGTCTTGTGGATGAGTTCCTCACACTTGAGAATCTGCGCCCGCAGTTCCTTGAAATCGATAGCCATTGCTTATCCCTCCTCAGCCTCATAGGCGTACTCCGCCAGCTTGTCCAGATCGAATTCGTACTCCGGATACCGGCACCAGTTGCTTTCCCGAATCATGCCGGTGGGCTTGCCCAAGCCGTAGTCCTCAATGACACGGATTGCCCACGGGAAATTGTTCACATCGACGCAGCCCGTGTTGGGACGCCCGCTGCCGGGGAGTCGGATGAGGTCGGCGAACATTTCCGGATAGCCTTCGTCCTCATCCCACAGTTCGAGGGAGATGCCGTGCTTCGTGACTGCCGCTTCGATCCAGCAGACAAAGGTGTCGTGATACAGGGTGACAGGGATGCGGCGCCCGGGATTGCTCATTGTTTATTCCTCCTCGTTTTCGTTGGTCAGTTTCGCCACAGCCCGTTCCGAGTTCGGGCCGAGGCTCATGAGTTCGTCAAAGCTGATGCGGTCGATTTCGTTCGCCAGGGTTGACAGGCTGTCGTAGTTCCAGGTGTCCTCGCGGACGCCGTCGATGTACATATCGAGGCAGGCGTGAACCGCATCGACAAATACCTCGATCAGGATTTCCTCATGGTCCTCGACATTCGTACAGCCGAGCGGGATTGCGGACGGGTCCGCGAACCGCACAGAATCAGCAACGGCCTCGCCATACTCCCGCCGGCAGAAATCGGTAATGCTGTTCATCAGGTCGTCCATATTAAGCCGCCTCCTCGTTTTCTGAGGTATCCTTTTCGGCCACCGCGATGTTAAGTGTCCGGATGAGCGTTGCCGCTTTATCCGCCTTGCTCGCCGCGTCCACGATCCAGTTCTTGTTGTTCTTCAGCGCCTTCAGCCACGACTGGAGGTAGGCCGCGCTGTTCGTGTCCGTGTGCTCCGTCGCCATGCCGAGCGTGTGCAGGAGGATGGCCGCGCCCATTTCGGCGACCAGTTCCTCCTTGGAATAAACAGCCGTGCCGAACCGCGCATTGGGCGCCGTGATGCCTTCGCGGTTCAGACGGGACTTGTGCCCGGTGCTATGGGTCAGTTCGTGGAAGATCGTGGAGTAGCGCTCCTCCGTGGATTTAAAGGCCTCGCGGGGCGGAACCGCCACAGAATCCGTCGCGGGGGAGTAATAGGCCTGAGTGTCGTTCTCGCGGAAGCCAATCTTATACTTTTCCAAATAGGCCTTGATCATCTGCTCCGCATTCTCTACGCGCACGGCCTTGTCCGGCATGATGGGGACAGGGCGGAGGGGCTGCATCGGCGCACCAGTCTCCGCATTTTCCACCTGGTCGATGTGGAAAACCCGGTAGTACTTGAGGAACCACATCGGCTTCATCACCGGATTGCCGTCGGAGTCGAACTGCTTCTCACCGGCCGCATTCTTTGCCTGATACAGCTTCTGCGACCAGAACACCACGATGCTCGACTGCTCGCCCTTCTTGACACGGGCACCGCACTGCTGCCACTGCTTGAACGACGCATACTCGCCGGGCTTGTTGAGCATCATGGAGTTGAGGAACGAATAGTTCTGCCCCGGGTGGCTGCGCTCCGTCATGCGGTTATAGGCCGCGTCGCCGCCCAGCATCCACGGACGCTCCCACGGGATAACGCCCTTCTCCATCTCCGCGATCAGCTTGTCGGCCACCATCGTCTTCACATCGAACTTTTCCTTGTCAGCCATTGCTTGATTCCTCCTTGTCTTAGTTAAAGTGCGGGCACTCCGCACGGAAGGCCTTCTCCAGCGCGTCCATCTGCTTGCGCAGTTCCTGACGGCGGGCGTCCAACTCACAGGCGCGCTTGTACTCCGCGATGAACTCCGTCACGCGCTTCTCCTGACGGCGGTTCAGCTTGACGCTCGGCCAGTCCGCGCCCTGACCGCGGACGATGCCGAACACACGCTCGCCCTCCTCGAAACGGTTCACTGGGACGAGCAGGGTGTCGCCGGAGCCAACCTCCAGCAGGACGCACAGGCCACAGGTCCAGTCGGACATAGAGATAGACAGATCGCTCATTGAAAAACCTCTCCTTTCAAAATCACGGATCAGAAACGCAATCTTTAGCGCTTGAGTTTCGTCCAGACCACGCCGCGCTCACGGCCAATCTTCGCCAATGCCCAGCGGGCAAGGAAGGCGTCCGGCTTGTGGATAGGGGCGAGGCCGAGGCCGGAAGTGTACAGGGTGGCGCCGGTGACTTGCCCATTGATCAGGTCGATTTCGATCCGGGCGGTAGCGACACAGTCCGCGCCCAGCCCGTCGAAGTACAGGGTGCGCTTCTCCAATACCGTGGACAGAGTGCCTTCGGAGATATTGCGGATGCAGTCTTTATCGAGTACCATTGCCATTTCGATTCCTCCTCGCTTGCTCAGTCGTAGGCAATGCAGACATTGTTCTTGCGCGCCCAGTTTTTCAGAATGCCCAGAGCTTCCACAGAGTTCCGCAGACGGATGCTCTTGCGCCCAATGTGCAGGTGGCAGTCGCGCTCCGTATCGCCGCGATAGGTAACCGTGATATAGGCAGTCCGCCCCTCGGAGTTGCCCATTTCACACAGCATACGGGTGCGGGTATTGCGCTTCGAGTAATTTGCAGTCTTAGACATTTCAAGCAACCTCCTCATTCGTGCGGTCGTTGTGGAAAGTGACGCCGTTGTTAGCTGCCCATTCCCGGAGGGTGGACATGGCCGTGGCCTCATAGGTGTAGTGACGGTAGAGAATCTGAGTCTTGTAGTCCCGCCACGCGCCTGCCCATACCCACAGGAAGGCCTCATCGGGTTCGCCATCCAGCAGATAGACTTCGATCTCGGCGGTATACGGGTTGCCCTCGAAGTCCGCGCCGGAGAATTTGTGGTGGCGTTCTGTACAGATTACGCGCTGCGTTTCGCCACAGCGTTCCCAATCGGGATTCATGGATAAACCTCCCTTCAATCGAAAACGCAGTCTTAAGTGTTTCGGATTACCCGATGAGTGCGGTCAGCCCGAACAAGACAACCGCACAGAGAAACAGAAACAGAGCCGCGCCCACGGCCTCAAGCAAATCGTCCGCATTGAGCCGGGGCAGTCTGCCCATACGGTCGGCGATGAACGCCGGAACCGCGAGAGCAAACAGAAACGCAATCTCAAGCGCCGCGCACAGAGCGGACAGGACGCGATTGAAAACGCAGTCTTTAGCCATTCGATTTTCCTCCCCGCTTTTACTTAGGCGCAGAAATCGACCATTTTGCGGCCGATGGATTCGGAAATTTTGTAGGCCCAATTGACGGCGCGGGCGGCCTGCTTGGTGGTAATAGAGTCCGCGAGGGCGTAGTAGGGCTCGCCGTAGCAGTTGATCCGCTTCTCCCAATACTCCGCATGGATGGTTTTGCCGTTGCGGTGGAGGGTCAGGGTCAGGGTAGTTTCGGACTTGTCGATGGTGCAGGGCTTAGACATGGAAACTCCTCCTTTTCAAAACGCAGTCTTAAGCAAATTGAAATCGCAAACATTTAGAACCCGGAATTCAAAACGCAATCTTAAGCATTTGGAATTCCGAGTAAAATGCTCGGGTATTTGGGCACAAAAAAAGGCCGCGATCAAATCGCAAGCCTTTAGTAAATGGAATTCAAAACGCAATCTTAAGCAAATCGAATTTGCAAGCCTTTAGCAGCGGCATAGCCGCTCTTTAGCACTCATTCCGATTCTGTGGATTCCGGCAGCTGTCCCTTGTAGTCCTACGGATCGAAACCGTCGGCTTTTAGACAACGGATGACGGCTTCGTGAACATAGCCGACATCTGTTATGCCCTTGGATTCTGCAGCAGCGTTAATAGCAAACGGCTCGCCAGAGTCTTTTCGGAACTTAATGCTAATTTGCTTATAGATCTTGTAGTGACTTTTCTTTTCGATATCCGATTTCCTTGTAGCCATGTCGAAACTACCCCCTTTAGCGGGGATAATTTCGACAAACCGCTGGGTAAATCCTGCCGGGGTAGGCGCGTTTTTGTTACGACGCTGCTTTGTCATTGGCAGTACCGTCCTTTAGCGCGGACATTTGGCTGTTGAGCGCGGTCATCTCTTTGTTCAATGCGGCAATCTGGCTGCGGAGTTCAGCACGGCGGGCTTCGATTTGTTCAGCCTTCTTAGCGTCCGGGAGCATCCACCGCAGAATAGCCATGCCATTGACGCAGGAGCGCATGATGGTGTATACCTCGGCGATCGCGGTTTTGGCGTCAGGGACATCGAAGGCAGGGTGGTACATATAGACAAATTCGATTATTTGATAGTCCTCAGGCGTGACATCTTCAAAAGCAATCGGCTTATAGCCGCGCTTCTCGCGGATAGCGTTGACGCGCTCCACGAACTCACTTTTCATCATTGACAGACTCCTCCTATTCAGTCGGATAGTACTCAGCCGGGAGACCGTAGGCTTCCGTCAGCTTCTTGGCAGCCATCATGGCGCGGTACAGACCGTTGACCTCAACGATCAGCTAACCGCAGAAAACAGAATACACGGGCAAACTCCTCCTTTGTCAAAATTCCGTTTCGGCTCATGCCATCATCGGCTCCCGGACTTTTACCGAGAGGACGGAAAACGGGCGGAGTGTGTGTGCTTGTACACGCACACAAACCGCCCGGAAAGATTACAGCGTATCATCGAGCGGTGCTTCGTCGGCGGTGCGGAAAATCGTGGTATACACGGGCGTCTTATAGGCAAAGCCCAAATCCGTTTCAACCGTCATACCCGCCGAAAGGCAGGCTTCGTAAATCTCATGAATCTTGCTTTCGGTGATGACATTGCCATAGCTGATGGTTTCGCCGTTTTCAACAATGGACATGGTTACACGGCAATTAGCGGTATCGTTGGAAATGATAATCATAGAAAAATTCCTCCTTTATTCACCGTCGAAAAGCTCGTTGTAGACATGGATATTGCTATGAATCAGATGAGTATTGCTTTCGCGGATAACCGCGCCGGAATTGGCGGCAAAATAGCCGTCAATCTGGCGGCAATCGCTACCGTACACAAAGAGCGCGCGTCCCGCGTCCAAGTCATACGCTTGACAGACATAGCGGGCGCGTCCCGCGGGACACAGGAAATGGGATTTAGGCATGGAAATTCCTCCTTCGTAATTAGCGCATTAGCGCAAGTTGACAGGGAAAAAGCGCGTCTGGCTATCGCGGTAGACTATCGCGGTAGACTATCGCGGTAGACTATCGCGGACGGCTTCCGTCCCTGTTTTGAACGCCCGGAAAAATTTGCACACTAAAAGCCCGGCCGCCTTGCGGCGGCGCGGGCGTTCGGAAAAAACGGCAATCAAAAAGCCCGGCCGCCTTGCGGCGGCGCGGGCGTTCGGCTTTTAGCAATCGACTTCGTCAAGGCCTGCTTCGATAAGACGGATATTTTCGGCTTCGGCTTCGGCCTTCCGGGCGGCGGCGACGGCTTCGGCGGCTTCGGCGGCGTTCCGGCGGGCTTCGCGGGCTACGGCGTCCTTTTCGGCCGTCCGGGCTTCGGCGAGGCGGGCGGCGGCTTCGGCGGCGTCGGCCTTCTTTACTTCGGCTTCATACTTCGCTTCGGCAATGACAACGGGCGTCACGGCGACGGACGGCGCGGCAATATCGGCGGCGTACAATACGAACGCCGTGAACGCTTTCAAGACTTCGGCGTCGGAAACAATGGCAATACGGGCGGCATTGTCACGGGCGGGACGGGCGACGGCGTTTCCCAAATAAGCAAACCACTTCGCGGACTTCGGGACGGAAATTTCCCCGGCGGAAAGATTGCGTACAACCTTGCGCAACTTTTCCATAACTTCACGCGCCGTCGTGGCCTTGCCGTGAAGGCCGTTCACTTCTTTGCGGACGGCTTCGGAAAGCGGCTTGCCGTTGTCGGCGTACTGAAGGATATTTTCGGCATACTGGACTTCACCCTTCATGACAAGGAAAGCGGCAAGGCGGGCAACGGCAATGCAGGGCGCGGCTTCATCGGCCGTCATGACTTCGGCAAGCGTCGTTTCGCGTTCCGTCTTTTCGACGGCGGCGCGGCGGGACTTCGCGTCCTTTTTGATACGGACGGCGGGACGGCGGCGGCACCACATGACAGCTTCGGCGGCGTTCATTTCATCGGCGTTCATACAGACGGCTTCGGCGGCGTTGAAAAGGGCGGCGTTGAAAAGGGCGGCGTTCATTTCACGGGCGGCGGCGGCAAGCGTCTTTTCGGCGGCGGCAATCGCCGTCACGGCGGGCGTATAGGAAGTGGACGGCGCGGCGGCAACGGCGTCATTGTAGACGGTCACGGCGGCGGCAAGCTTCTTTTCGGCGTCGGCAACGAAAGTCACGGCGTCAAAAGCGGCGTTCTGGAAAGCAAATTCCTTCATGATGATACTTCCTTTCATTCATTCATTCGTTGAGTATACCGGGCGTTCAAAACAGGGACGGCGCGGCAATCACAAATTTCCCGCGCCGTGTGTTTCCGTTCGGGCGTTCCGGAATGAACGCGCAAGTTTTCCGGCAAAAGGGCGGCGCGGCGCGTCCCGAAAAGACTTCGCCGTTTTGATTGCCGTTTTCCCGCCGCCGTCCATTACAGACAAGCGGCGACGGCAAGCCGTCCCCTTTGACCGTTCATGTGCTATTTTCCCTCCAAAAGCCGCCGGACGCCTTTTCACGGCGTTCCCGTTCCTTGCTACGGCTTATCCGTCCACAATTCCCCGCGCCGTACGCGCCGCGCGGCTTCGCGTCGCTTGCCGTGACTTTGCCGGGAAAAGGGATTGTTGGAAAAACACACGCCCGCCCGTTCACGCCGGGCATACGGACTATGAAATTGTTACGCCGTTGCCCTCTTTGCCGTGGCTGTCAAAATCCCACGGCGGGCACATGTGCCTTGCTTGACCCTTTGCGCGGGGGCGGCGTCCCGTGGCTGTATCCCGTCCGGGCGGCGGGGGGCATTGGAAGTCCAATACCACGGTGCAAGTATACAACATTGGAAGTCCAACTGTCAAGCGTTTTCTTTTTAACAAAAACGATATGGCAGGATAATGATTTTCCCGGTCTGGCAAGCGGGGGATGGATTATAATGCCGGGGTTATGGAGTGATAATGAAAAAGTTATGATAGGTTGTGGAAAAGTTTTCCACAAGATTTCCACAACCCCCTGTGGAAAACTTTTCCCGGAAAATCCGGTCTGGGGAGGCGTTCGGCGGAAAAGTTATGAAAGAATAACATTTGACATAATAGCCATTTACGACGAAAACCACCCCATCCCGCGCGCAAACCCTATCCCTGTCTTATGCGGAACGGCACTAAACCAAATTAACCAAATGTCACTGCCTCTCACCGTCCCTAACCGCACAAAACAAAAAGCCCAGGATCCACTCAGGCCCCTGGACATTCTTACAGAGAACTATTCAATTATCGTTCGTTTTCGTTCGAAACCGCAAAGAAATCGATGGATTCGTAGCGATTTCCTGTACCGGTTTCTGTGACAAATTGTACATAAAAAGGACTGCCGGTGCCCACCCTATCTTACGGCGGCCGACAGTCCGGGGAGAGGGGAATGATTACAGAGTCATCAGGAACCAGGTGATGGTTACCATGGTGATCTCCTCCAGCTGCTCGGGCTGATTGGAGAACACACCGAAGGTATGGCCGGCGCCTTCCACGGAATAGATCTCAGCGTCGGGGGAGTTCACCAGAGCGGCGACGATCTTCTCGGCGGTCTCGGGCACAACAGTGTCATCCTCGGTACCCTGGATAGCCAGGAAGGGGATGGTGATCCTTTTTGCCGCGGTCATTCCGCAGCAACTCAAGGATATCATACTCAGGGAAGTTGCGCAAGTGCAAAACGGGCTTTTTCCAGAACTACTGTCTACACAGCGTTTTGAACGCCAAATTCGAACGATTTTACTTCGGATGGGGAATTATTCATCCGCACCCCGATTCGTTGAAATTTGAGCTCCAGACCCAAAGCAAATTCGAGATTCTGGAGAAAAATAAAAAGGCTGCCGTAATGCATGAAGACAAATACACGGCAGCCGGAGATAAAAAGGTCAATATGATTTTATAATATTTTGGCGGCTTGTCAATCACACGATCAGCGCCGGAACGAACAAAAGCCTCGAAAAACGCCAACAGAAAACCCGCCCCGGGGAGGGGCGGGCAGGCAGGTCAATCGTCATCCGGAATTTCGTAATGGCACGGGTAGGAGACGGTACTCATCTCCGTATCACCGATACTGTTGGTACGCAACAGCTTCAGCACGGCATAGCCGGATATGGGGCTTTCGTTATCCGTGATGCAGCCGATTACGGTGCTATCGGCGGGAACCTTTGCCGCATAGTCGTCCACGGAGTAATTATCGGCGGCCCAATCATCCTCGCTCATCACGTAGAGGCCGATGCTGTATTCAGACCCCTTGTAAGCCTTGGCAACAGTTAGACCGGACAGGATGATCATATAATCCCCGTCCTCATCTTTCTTCAAAGAGAGTTCGGCGGTATCGACGGAAGCATTGTTCCACTTGCCGATGGTAACCTTCACATCGGTTTCCACGGTGGAGCCAACCATGACGCTATCATCCGTGTTGATATACGGTGTAACGCGGATATTTGTCCAGCCATACATCGCATAGGAGGTCACGGCCAGCGTGATGGTCTTCTTCTTCTCGTTGATAGTCACACGATTGGCGTCATCCAGTCTGTACTGGCTGGTCTTGTAGGTGCCATTCTCCAGCAGCAGCGTCTGCACATAGAAGCCATCGGGCAGTACATCGTAGCTCACGGTCACGTTGACCACGGTGTCGTTCTTGTTGGCGTTCTTGGCGCTGATCAGCTTGATGTTGTCCCAGCCGTCATCGGTCAGGCCGCTCACATCGTAGGTCGCGGCGTGGTCGTAATCTCCCTCGGAACCGTTGGCGGGAATGACTTTGATCAAGGCGTACCCTTCAGGAACGGTGATCGTGATCTCATCCGTGAAGAGCCAATCTGTATCGGTATATGTACGTTCACCATTATCGTATGCCTAGATGACATACTTATCCGCATGGCCTTCGGTCACGGTGATCTTCACACTGCGGGAAGCGACAGGCGTGAAGGTGACCTTCGGGGTCGCCTTCCAGATGGTGTCGGCGTCCGTAGCGGCAGTCTCGATGGTGCCGATCTCCTGCTCGAGGCCGGTGCTTGTCTTCAGCGTCACCTTGATCGTGTGCTTCGTAGTACAATCGGCCTTGAAGGTGAGAATGGTGTCCGTGGAATCACGCTCACACGTCTCCGTGTCACCATCCACATAGATGCACAGCTTGTACGCACCGGGCACTGCCGGCTTGATGGCCTTGGAGAGCTTCAGCTCCAGGATCGTGGGGGTGACATACTGAGCGCTCAGCTTCACACCCTTTACCAGCTTGGCGAGGTCAACGGGCGTAAACTTCTTAGCACTGGATTCCGTGGACTTGTTCCCATTGGCGTCCTCGGTCTGCATGGTGATGGTGTAGGCAGAGGGAGACGCAGGCACGCAGTTGTCATCCAGGGGAATATAGTCGGCAGGGTCCATATTGATGTTACCGGTCACTGTGATACCCTTGGTACCGGCATCCTTCAGCTCCGTGGCATCGTACCGAACGAGATAGGTCTTGCCATCCACGGTGACATTGAAGTTCACATAGGAGGGCTTGCCGTAGTACTTGAAGGTCACAGCAAGTGCATTGGAGCTTACGTTCTTGTCCGTCAGGCCGGACACGACCTTGCTGATGGACGGGGTCTTCAGACACTGCGCCTGTACATTCAGCGTGTCGGATTTGTACTCCGTACCGCCTAAGTAGAGAGTACCAGAAATGGGGTCAGGATTCTAGCTTTGCAGTTCTGTGGCAACAAGCGCACAGACCACAACATAATAGCTGCCGTAGTCTACGGTAAAATCCACAGAGGTGCTGGTAGTGAGCTCGTACTAATCGACAGGTTCTTCAACGCCGACCATATAAAGCTCACAGGAATAGCCGTCTACGCCCTTCACAGCGCTCCACTTGGCGGTCACACTGTTTTCGCCGGAGCGAGTCAGCTTGGGCTTGAGATTCGTGGTGGCCCATTTCGGCAGGAAGGAGATCTTCGTGACCTTGGAGGTGGTGCCGGTTTCCTCTTCCTCTCCCTTGCAGGGCGTTACGCGCATGTAATAGGTCTCACCAATAGCTCCGGTAAGCTCAAAGGTGAAACTTCCGTCCTGATCGGGAGTGATGTGCTCGGTATATTCCGGATCCCAGGTATCATCCTTGCCATCAAGAGAATACTCGACCTTCACAGAGTCCGGGCTACCCTTGCAGGTAACCTTCACGGTGGCTTCGGGCTCGGTGGCATCGTAGGAGACCTTCACCGTAGGCTGAGCCTTCCAGAGCACGGACAGCTTCTTGATGGTAGCGGTGCCGGTGACGCCATCCACACGCTGATTGTTATCGTCATAGGCGTAGGCAGTCACCTTGAATTCATGCTTCTGATCGTCAGATGCAACAGCGATTGTCAGTACGGTCTTGCTACCGGTGTAGGTCAGATTTGTTTTTTCCACGGTGACACCGTTGTCAGTAACCTCATAGAAAAGCTGACCATAGGCGTCATTGGTAAAGGTCTTCCAGGTCAGGGTGACATAATCGTCATTCACCTGCTTGGCAGAGATCGTGGGGAACTTCGTCTGCCAGTCAGGCTTCTGGGTGACGGCAATCTTGGTTTCCTTGGAGAAGGTGCCGTAATCCGAGATGACCGGCTCTTTGTCATCATCGGTGACAATGGCGCCATTATCATCGCGCTTGTACTGTACCGCGCAAACCTTCACAGTATGCTTCTTGGTGTCAGCAATATCAATGACACACTCAGCCTCGCCATGATCTGTCGCCTCGTTGGTCATGACCTGGTTGATCACGCCATCCAGATAGACAGCATAGCCGTCCACTGCCATATCCGTATTGGCGCTGACAATAATGCTGTCGGCGAACTTGGTGGCATAGACCTGCACAGTGGGTGCGGTCTTCCACTGCGCCTCCACGAACTTGGAGGAATTGTAGGTTGCTTTGCCAGCCTTGCCGTCAAGCTCAACATTGCGATACACGACACCGGCATCGGTGCCATAATAAGCGCCTTGATTGATCGTTACCTTGGAGGTGACAGTCACAGCGGCCTTGCTGCCGAAGCTGGACTTCCAGGGTTCGTAGATCTCGAACTTGTTGGTAGTCTCGTTAAAGGAAAGCTCATCGCGGGTATAGGTCTTGGTACCGTTGGGGGTAGTCACCACATAGCTCTGATAGCTCAGCACATCGAAGGTAGCGGTGTCATTGAAGCTGATGAGCACATAGCCCTCACGGTCGGTCGCCTGCGTCACGGTCACCTTGGGCGCGGTCGTCCAGTTCCAGGAGGGGATCAGCTGGGTGAGCAGAAGATGAGCATCGTTGCCATAGTCATAATATTTGCCATTCTTCACCATTGGCTGGGCATAAATATAAATTCTCGTTGCGTTTGCGGGAATGCCAGAGAGATTCAGTGTTGCGACGCCATTCTTGGCCTTCACCTGCTTAATCGCAGCGGAGAGTATATTGAGATTGGAGTCCTCATAGTAATACTACACATAATACAGATCAGTGCCACCGGTGATGGTCACGGTCGCCTTGTTGGCCGCGGTCTGTTTGATTTCAATATCGGGCGCCTTTGTCCAGTCGCTGATGGTGAATTCCCAATAGTCAGATTCTGCACTGTATCTGTTGGCGGATTCAGTCAGCGTGATATGATAACTGCCGGGTATCAACGTGCAAGAGAAACTGGTACCCTGAATTTCGTCATCACTGTCAGAGTAGGATTTGATCAGCGTATATTTTTCACCGTTATACTGGTATACATTAACGGTATAATCACAGTCACGGGACTCCCAGCAAGCCCACACACTGGAACCGGACACATATTGGTCTGTGAAGCTGCCGGGAGTAGAGTCCACAAAGGTCTTCACGTAAGTGTATTTACTCTACTTACCGCAAACCTTTTCCGCCAGCCGCACGGTCAGCGTGTTGTTGCCAAATTCAAATTCCGCACAGCGCCCGTCTTCATTGTCACTTAACCAGAGGCAAACAGATCCGGTGTAATGGTATTTTCCATCGTTTTCGGGCTGATAAATTCCGGACTCATCATAGTCATTGCCAACGGGCTCGAGATCACAATTGATCCCGACATCATTGCCATTGTCAAGGATCAGGAGGCAGACATTGCTGTTGAGATCCTGCGCTTCAAATGCCTTGTCCACAGCGATTTCAACATCGAGGCCCAGCTCTGTAATGCCCTCAGGCATATCGCTGACATCATAGGTTTTGGCCACGTCGTAGCGGTTGCCTTCACTGTCATAGTACACCAGCTTTGCATCCACAGTAGCGCCGGCGACATTGCTGATCAGGTAGGCGTCGTCCGTCTCCACCTCGTCGGCCTCAACGGCTTCCTCGTCGGCGGGCTCTTCCTCCACAGGCTCAGCCTCTTCGATAGGCTCGGTCTCGTCAACCGCGTCTTCGGTTTCTTCAGCCACTTTGGGGGCGGCTTCCTCGGTCGCTTCCTCAGTCACTTCGGGAACGGTCTCTTCGGCCGGTTCCTCGGTCGCTTCAGTCCCGGTCTCCTCGACCTCTTCCTTGACCTCTTCGGTCTCGGGCTTGGTCTCCTCGACCTGTTCGGGTACCTCGGGCTCGGCCTTTTCTTCAGCCGGCTCCTCGACCTCGGCTGCGGGTTCTTCAACCTCAACGGCGATGACAGTCTCTTCGTTCTCAGTCACCTCAGTGACTTCGGGCTGTTCCACGCTTTCGGCGATAGCCAGGTTACCGGCCAGCATCGTCAGGCAGAGCAGCAGCGCAAGCAGGCGCTTCTTCATGCAAATGACCTCCTTATCTCCGACTCCACCCTCAGGGGCGGATGGTCTTGGATACAATTTTACCATACCTGTGCAGGACTTGCAAGTTACAACATTGTAACAACCGTAGAGTAATTATATAGCTGGGTGAAAAGGTTTGCCAAATCGCAGTGTCTATTGGCCTTGCCTTTTTCTGCGGTGTCGGCGCCGTCCAACGGGCTTTTCCGAAACCCTCTATCTTCGCAGGGTTTTGAACGCCAAATCCGAACGATTTCACTTTGGTTGGGGGATACTATAGTCCTTAAATTTACGTTTATCTAAACGTAGCATGATAGTCGGACAAACGCCGTTCCCTAACGGCGGCACCGTCAGAGCGCCCGCCCGTATGCACTTTGAAAGAAAAGTGAGTTTCTTCTTGATCTACGGCAGAGGATCGTAGAACGATCGTTAATGCTTTGAGAAATTTTTCTGCGGTTTCGTTTTTTTGGTTTTTCTGCCCGTATTTTTAAAACGAGGGGGGTAAATAGTGATGCATGGTAACGTATTACTTATAGAGTTACGTATATCTAAAGGTAATATGGTATCTGGAGTAACGTAATATATCAAGAGCAGTTATAGTAATATTACCGGCACTATTCTATATATTATATAAATATAATTTTAATATATAGTATAC
>R14__coassemble_695_pt1 | contig 21098 bp, 20 predicted proteins | sample R14__metabat2_high_PE_020 | metagenome-assembled genome bin R14 | reverse complement strand
TTTATTCTCCAGTCCGAGTCTGGATGGCGCCTCCAAGTCAAGCCGCTCTTCTGAGCGGTTTTTTGTATGCAAAAAAGCAGCTTGGCGGTGATTGAACCAGCCCCACAATTTACGGACAGGTGAGGCCGGAGAGCAGAAGAGAATCCTGCTGACAGGAGTTCCTCTACGGCCTTTTAAATTGCAGAAAAAATAACAGTGCGGAATTTGGACGATTTACTCAAAAAACGAAAACCGTCCTTCTTCGGATCGACGCTCAAAATGTCAAAAATGGTTAAAACCCCGCTTGACAGATTGCTATGTTGCCACTATAATAAAAACCAGCTTAAGGCACGGAAGAGGTTTTGCAGCGCGGAAATCCGTTGAAAAAGTTCTCGTTTCGATTGACTGAGTTTTTCTTTTTCGGATGGATGAAAACGTTTACATTCTGCCGTTGCCCATCGAAACCACCAAAGGGAAGAGAGGAATGCTATGGAACCTTTAATTAAAATGGTCGGCATTACCAAAGAATTCCCCGGCGTCAAAGCGCTGAACAACATCAGCTTTGACATTATGCCCGGGGAGGTGCATGTGCTGATCGGCGAGAACGGCGCAGGAAAATCGACACTGATGAAGATCCTGTCCGGCGTTTATCAGCCGACCTCCGGCAAGATCATCTGCAACGGACACGAGTATGACTCGCTGACCACGAAGACGAGCGCCCAGGAAGGCATCGCCATCGTGTATCAGGAACTGAGCGTCATCAACGAGCTTTCCATTCTTGAAAACCTGTTCGTCGGAAAGCTGGAGACCAAGAAGGTTTTCGGCATTCCGGTTCTGGATATGGATTCCATGAAGAAGAAAGCCGATGTCGTCCTGCAGCAGGTCGGTCTGCGCCATGACCCGAACACGCTGGTCGGCGATCTGGCTATCCCGGACAAGCAGCTCTGCGAAATTGCGAAGGCGCTTGTCTCCGGCGCGAAGGTCATCGTTCTCGATGAGCCGACGACCAGCCTTACGACCTCCGAGGTCGAACGCCTGCACAGCCTCATCCGCGCGCTGAAGGCGCAGGGCTGCGGCATTGTGTATATCTCCCATAAGATGAAGGAGCTGAAGCAGATCGGCGACCGCATTACCGTTCTGAAGGACGGCTGCTATGTCGGTACCTATCCGGCGGCGGACATCACGCTTGACGAGCTGGTCAAGCTCATGGTTGGCCGTGAGATCAAGGGCACCTACTTTGCGGATGAAACCGCGGAGGAGCTGCTCCGCAAGCCCGTTCTCTTCGAGGCCAAAAATATCTCCCGTGCGGACGGAACCTGCAAGAACATTTCCTTCCAGCTCCATGAGGGCGAGATCCTCGGCTTCGCCGGTCTGGTCGGCGCGGGCCGTACGGAGACCATGGAAGCCATCTTCGGCGCCGTTCCGAAGTCCTCCGGTCAGGTCTTCCTCCGCGGCAAGGAGCTGAAGATCGATGAGCCGTACAGCGCGATCAAGCAGGGCATCGGCATGCTGACCGAGGACAGGCGCAAGCTTGGCTTCGCAAAGAACTTCAACTGCGCCGAGAATATCTCCCTGGTTCCGTATCTGAAGGAATCCACGGCGGGCGGCCTCGGCGGACTGCTCGACAACGCGAAGCAGGAAAAATGGGCTTCTGAGCAGATCAAGGCTCTCAGCGTGAAGTGCACGGGTCCGCAGCAGATGACCGTGAACCTCTCCGGCGGCAACCAGCAGAAGGTCATCCTTGGCAAGTGGATGGCGGCTGAATCCGAGGTGCTGATTTTCGATGAACCGACCAAGGGCATCGACGTCGGTTCCAAGAGCGAAATTTACGTCCTGATGCGCAACCTCGCCAAGGCTGGCAAGGGCGTCCTGATGGTTTCTTCCGAGCAGACGGAGCTCCTCTCCGTGTGTGACCGCATCGCGGTCTTCCATGACGGCGAGCTGAAGGCGGTTCTGGACGGAAGAGTTGCGACAGAAGAAGAGATCGTGAAGATCTCGACCGGCGAATAAGAGGGAGGATAACTCACCATGAGTGAAAAGAGCGTAAAGAAGTCTGGGTTCAATTTTGCGTCCTTCTGGACGAAGTACGGCACAATTTCCATTCTCGCACTCCTGCTGATCGGCCTTGCGATCGCAAGCCCGAAGGATATTTTCTCCCCGACCTCCGTCCCGCAGATTCTGCGCCAGTCCTCGGTTAACATCCTGCTGGCGCTCGGCGAATTCTTCGCGATCCTGCTGGGCTACATTGACCTGTCCATCTCCGCTGCCTGCGGTCTGACCGGTATGGTCGCCGGCCTGCTGATGCGCGCCGGATGCCCGTGGGTAATCGCCTGCATCCTCGGCGTCCTCTGCGGAACCTTCATCGGCTTCCTGAACGGCACGCTGATCAACAAGACCGGCCTGCATCCGTTCATCATCACCTTGGGCATGCAGACGATCTACTTCGGCGTCATGCTCGTTATCTCCAACTCTTCTTCTGTGTATGGCTTCCCGAAGGGCTTCTCCCAGTTCATGAACACGGATATCCTCGGCATCCTGCCGATGGGCGCCCTGATTGCGCTCCTCGCTTCCGTGATCCTCTGGTTCATGACCACGAAGACCAAGGTCGGCCGCAACCTGTACGCCCTCGGCGGCAACCGTGAGGCTGCCTGGTACTCCGGCATCAACATCAACCGCCACCAGATGATCGTTTACATGATCTCCGGCACCTGCGCCGGTCTCGCCGGCATCCTGCTGACCGGCCGTCTGAACACCGCGGCCCCGACCGCCGGCACCGGCTATGAGACCTATGCCATCGCGGCCACCATCATCGGCGGCACGAGCTTCTTCGGCGGCATCGGCAAGATTCCGGGCGTCGTCGCCGGCGGCCTCATCATCGGCATCATCAACTACGGCATGACCGTGCTGCGCATCGACGCCTCCATGCAGAAGGTCGTCATGGGCGCCCTCATCATCATCGCTGTCACCATTGACCACTTTGTCTCCAAGTCTACCAAGAAGTAATCCGTGACTGCAATAAAATAAGGAAAGAAGATTAAAAAAGTGAAACCGATTTTCAATCCTTCTCTGATGTGCATGGATTTCCTGGATATCCGCCATCAGATCGAAGTCCTGAACAAGCGCGTTGACCTGTATCACTTTGATATCATGGACGGCCACTATGTCCCGAATATCACGCTTTCCCCGGATCTGGCGAAGGTGATCGCGAAGGTCTCCGATCTTCCACTCGACTTCCATATGATGTGCACGGATCCGATGCTGTTCCTGGAGCCCTGCCGCAAGGCAGTGGAGCCGCTGACGAACCGCGGCATCCGGAGCTTCTTCAGCCCGCACTGCGAGCTTCTGAGCGGCACCGGCTACCGCGCCATCGACGCGATCACGAAGGCCGGACTCCGTCCGGGTGTCGCCATCAATCCGGAGACCCCGCTTTCCCAGATCATGGCGTATCTGCACCGTCTGGACAAGGTGACCTTCATGAGCGTCGATCCGGGCTTTGCCGGACAGCCGTTCATCCCGGAGGTCATGGAGAAGATCCGCGAGGCGAAGGCCATCAAGGAAGCCAATCCGGAGAAGTATCATTTTATCATTGAGATCGACGGATCCTGCAACAAAAAGACCTTTGGCATGCTGGCCGATTGCGGCGTAGAATCCTTCATCGTCGGCACTTCCGGCCTGTTCAACAATGATCCTGATCTGGAGCGCGCCTTCGACATCATGATGGAAGACTTCAACCGGGCGGTGAATGCCAATGGCTGATGAGCGCTACGTTCTCGGCATGGACATCGGCGGAACGAACGTGCGCATGGGCCTCGTCGATGAAAACTACTGCGTGACGGAGTTCGAGCGCGTTCCGACATCGACTGTTTTCACGAACGGCGATGCACCTGCCCGGCTTGCCGATGCGATCCATGGCTATCTGGAACGCAAAGGCGCACAGGGAAAGATCCTCGCGATTTCGATTGGTGTTCCTTCCGTCGTCCGGAAGGATCACAGCTACATCTATTCGACGCCGAACGTCCCGGGGCTCGACAACATCGACCTTGGCCGCAAGCTGGAAGAGATGACGGACCTGCCGGTCTTTGTGGATCGGGACGTGAACTTCCTTCTCATCAACGACATTCATAAGTATAATCTTGATCCGGAAGGCTGCCGCACGATTATCGGCTGTTATCTGGGCACAGGTCTCGGAAACGCCCTCTACATCAACGGGTCTATCTTCCTCGGCAGCCACGGCGTTGCCGGTGAGCTGGGGCATATCCCGCTGTACGGCGTCGACGAGCTCTGCACCTGCGGTCTGCCGGGATGCGTGGAGACCCGTGTCTCCGGCCGCCATCTGCGCAGGCTCACGGACAAGTACTTCCCGGAAACCTTTATCGGCAATGTTTTCACGGAACACTGCGACGATCCGCGGATCGTCAAGTTCGTGGATGACACCGCGGCGACCATCGCCACGGAGGTCACCATTCTGGATCCGGACTGCATCATTCTGGGCGGCGGCGTCTTCGATATGAAGGACTTCCCGACAGAACGCCTCATGGAGGGGGTCCGGCTCCGCGCCCGTCACCCGCTTCCTTCGGAAGATCTGCATTTCCAGCCCGTGGAGGAGACGCAGTCCGCCGGTGTCATCGGCGGTGCCATCGCGGTCATGAGCTATCTGAAGAAGGGGCAGCCATTCAGGTCCTGACCACCAAAAGGTGGAGGAATATAAAAAACACAGGAGGAAACCACTATGAAAAAGATCCTTGCTCTCGTTCTGGCGCTCTGTGTCATCATGAGCGTCGCCGCATTTGCTTCCGCTGAGAAGTATGCGGTCATCCTCAAGACCACCAACTCCGACTTCTGGCGTACCATGTATGATGGCACCCAGGCATGGGCCAAGGAGAACGGCGTCGATTGCGACATGTATGCTGCCCAGAGCGACACTGACTATGAAGGCCAGCTGGCTATCCTCGAGAGCTGCATCAACTCCGGCGAGTATGCCGGCATCGCCATTGCTCCGTGCAACGGCTCTTCCCAGATCGCTGGCGTGAAGAAGGCCAATGACGCCGGCATCACTGTCTGGAACATCGATGAGAAGCTCGATCCGGTCGAGATGGAGAACCAGGGCGCTGTCGTCGTTGGCTTCGACTCTTCCGAGAACACCTCTATCGGCCACATGGGCGGCGAGTACCTCTCCAGCCTGCTCGAGGCTGGCGCTCAGGTTGGCGTTATCGAAGGCATGGCCGGCAACCAGTCCTCTGAGGACCGTGCGAACGGCGCCAAGGCTGCCTTCACCGAGGCTGGCATGGACATCGTTGTTGCGAAGTCCTGCGACTGGGATCGCCAGATCGCTATGGATACCGCGATGACCTGGATCCAGCAGTATCCGGACCTCAAGGCTATCTATTGCTGCAACGACGGCATGGCCATGGGCGTTATCCAGGCTGTCATCGTCTCCAACAAGCTGGGCGAGATCTATGTCTGCGGCACCGACGGCGACGCTGACGCTATCGCTTCCGTCCAGAACGGCGAGCTGACCGCTACCGTTGCTCAGGACTCTGCCAACATCGGCATCACCGGTCTGAAGGGTGTTATGGCCGCTGTTGCTGATCCGGCTTCCTATCCGGCTTCTGCCAACCCGGAGAAGACCCCGGTTGACGCTGTCCTCGTTACCAAGGACTGATTGAATCCGATGAAGGAGGCCGCAGCCGCGGCCTCCTTTTTCAATCGGGAAAGCTTGCAGCCGAAAACATCCGTCACTGATTTTTCAGGGGAGGAATGACGTATGCCAGGTATATCCATCAAGACAATCTCCGAAAAGCTGGGTCTTTCGACGGCAACGGTCTCCCGTGCCCTTAATCACAGCACCAGCGTCACGCCGGAGACCGCGGAACGCGTGCGCCAGGCCGCCCGTGAACTTGGATACGTTCCCAATGCGATGGCACGCGGCCTCCGTACAAGCCGTCTGCCCCTGGTCGGCGTGATGGTTCCGGATATCGTGAACGAGTATTTTTCCCGTATCGTTCTGAATCTGCAGCTTGCGCTGGCAAAGCTTGGCTATTCCGTCTTTATCTGCAATACGAACGAGGATCCTCAACTGGAAAACAGCTATCTGTCTTCTCTGCAGACCCTTCAGATCAGCGGGCTGATCTGTATTTCCGGTTACGATTGGGAGAAGACCGTCTGGCCGGATATCCCGACGGTTTATATCGACCGGATGCCGACGGCATGCGCAAACCGCTGCACGGTGATCACCTCAGATAACGTTCAGGGAGGACTCATGGCGGCAAAGGAACTGGCTTCCTGCGGCTGCAGGCATCCCATCTGGCTCGGCGACTGCCGCTCGCTCTCCACGGCGACAGGAAGACTGGAAGGATTCAGACAGGGACTTTCAGAAAGCGGCATTCAGCTGGACGACAGCCGGCTTCTGAAAGTCGACAAGGTCGACAGGGAGCATGCCTATGAGACGGTGCGCGCCGCCATTTCCGGCGGCCTCAGCTTTGACGGGTTATTCTGCGGCACGGACTGGCTTGCCCTGGGCGCAATCGAGGCGCTGAAGGAGGCCGGCATTCCGGTGCCCGGTGAAGTCCGGGTCGTTGGATATGATGACATCAGCGCCGCAAGCATCGGACAGGTACCGGTTACGACGATCCATCAGGATGTCGATGAGATGAGCAGGATCGCTGTCTCGGAGCTTGCGCGGATGCTGGACGGAAAGAGCTGCAGACAGGGGCAGTGGATCGTGCCTGTTTCGCTGGTGCACAGGAAAAGCACCTGACACGGCTTCAACAATTTCAAAGGCAGAGGGCCCGGAATCAGGTTTCCGGGTCCTGCTTTTGTGTCCGGCCGGAAAACATAAAGATGAAACAAAAATCAAAGCGCTTCTTGACAGATGTAAACCGACAACGTACAATATAGATAAAACTAGGTGCGTCTTTCTGTGTTTTTCATCAAAAATTTTTTAACCCGAAAAGGGAATGGAGGGCAAAAATGAACAAGCTGTACTTTATTCCGGGCAGCCAGGACCTTTATGGCGAAGAATGCCTGAAGCAGGTTGCCGCCGACTGTGGGAAGATGGTCGATTTCCTGAACGGAAAGCTGGGTGATCTCGTGAAGGTTGAGCTCCTGCCGACCGTCGAGACTTCCGCGATCTGTGTGGAGGACATGAAGAAGGTGATGAACGACGATGACTGCGTCGGCGTCATCACCTGGATGCATACCTTCTCCCCGGCAAAGATGTGGATCAAGGGTCTGCAGATGCTCCGCAAGCCGCTGCTTCACCTGCATACTCAGGCGAACGAGAAGCTGCCCTACGATGAGATCGACATGGACTTCATGAACCTGAACCAGGCTGCGCACGGCGACCGTGAATACGGATTCATTCTGGCGAAGCTGAACATCCCGCATGAGGTCGTTGCAGGCTACTATCAGCATGAGGACGTGATCGCGAAGATCCGCCGCTTTGCCAGCGTGGCGAATGCCATGAATCTGTCCCACAACACCCTCGTTGCGACCTTCGGCAACAACATGCGCGACGTCGCCGTGACGGACGGCAACCGCCTGGAGAGCGAGATCAAGTACGGCTGGGAGATCAAGTACTGGGGCATCGGCGAGATCGCGAAGCTCGCGGACGAGGCCACGGACGCCGAAGTCGACGCGAAGATGCAGGAATATACCGACAAGTACGAGATGGCGACGGGCAACATCGAGGCCGTGCGTGAGCAGGCGAGATATGAGGTTGCCTTCGACAAGTTCATCGCGGCGAACCATGTGACCGCTTTCACCGACACCTTCCAGGATCTCTGCGGCATGAAGCAGCTGCCGGGCATCGCGGCCCAGAACCTCATGGCCAAGGGCATCGGCTTCGGACCGGAGGGCGACTACAAGATCGCTGCTTTCAGCTCCGTGCTCATGAAAATGGCAGAGGGCAAACAGGGTGCGACCGGCTTCATTGAGGACTATACCTACGACCTGACGCCGGGCCAGGAGCTGGAGCTTGCCTCTCACATGCTGGAGGTTCCGGCCTCCTTTGCCGCCACGAAGCCGCAGATCCAGGTGCATCCGCTGGGCATCGGCGGAAAGGCGGATCCGGCGCGCCTTGTCTTTGACGGTGTTACGGGCGACGGCATCCAGGTGACCCTGATCGATCTCGGCGATCATTTCCGCATCATCTGCGCGGATATCGAGCTCATGAAGCAGCCGAAGCCGATGCCGAAGCTGCCGGTGGCTCGCATCATGTACCGCCACAAGCCGAACTTCCAGATCGGCACCGCTGCCTGGTGCTATGCCGGCGGCGCGCATCACTCCGTTGTTTCCACGGCGCTGACCCGCGAGGATATCGCGATGTTTGCCCGCCTGACCGGCACAGAGCTGGTGACGATCGGCGACGATACCACGGAAGCCGACCTCCAGAAGTTCTACGCCTTCAGATAATCCACTGAAAACAGGAATACTGCCGTGAGAGCGGCGGTATTCCTTTTATTGTATAAAACACACAATCAAATGAAAATAAATCAGGATAAAATTTAAATTATCCTATTCACAATACGGAAAATGTGTGCTAGAATAACAGCAGATGGCGGTTGAAAACTGCCAAAAATGAAAATGGAGGAAACTTCCAATGAAAAAGATCGTAAGTGTTGCTCTTACCCTTGGCCTGATGGCTGGTCTGTCCAGCGCGATGGCAGAGAATGTCAAGATCGGCTATGCTCAGGTTGGCCACGAGTCCGACTGGCGTACCGCGAACACCCAGAACTATCAGGATGTCTTCTCTGCTGCGAACGGCTATGACCTGACCTTCGTCGATGCCGATAATGACCATGCTGTCCAGCTCGAGGCTGTCCGCAACATGATCCAGGCTGACCTTGACGTCATCGTCATCGCTCCGATCCAGTCCGCTGGCTGGGACGTCGTTCTGAAGGAAGCTCAGGATGCCGGCATTCCGGTCATCATCGCTGACCGTGAGATCGAAGTCGATCCGTCCATGTACACCGCATGGGTCGGCACCAACACCACCAACGAAGGCATCACCGCCGGCAACTGGCTGGCTGAGTATCTGGGCGACAAGGACGCCAACATCCTCGTGATCGAGGGCTCCGTCGGCGCTTCCGCCGCGATCGGCCGTACGACCGGCTTCAACTCCGTTGCGGAGCAGCATGCCAACTGGAAGATCGTTGACTCCCAGTCCGGTGACTTCACGCAGGCTGGCGGCCAGCAGGTCATGGAATCCTACATCAAGTCCTATCCGGGACAGTTCAACGTCGTTGTCTGCCAGAACGATAACGAAGCTTATGGCGCGATGGACGCGATGGACGCTGCCGGCATCACCTACGGCGTGGGCGGCGACGTGATCCTCATCTCCTTCGACGCTGTGCATGACGGCCTGCAGTACACACTGAACGGCAAGATCAACTGCGACGTCGAGTGCAACCCGATCCAGGCTTCCACTGTTGAGGGCGTCATCAAGCAGGTTCTCGCCGGCGAAGCCTTTGAGCCCAGCACCCTTGTTAACGACTCCGCTTTCTGCGCTCCGGAAGAGGGCAAGACTTCTGAGTATGCCATCACCATGACCCAGGAAATCCTGGACGGCCGTGCATATTAATTAAAGCCCTGAATCCCTGGAGGGGCCGGTTACCCGGCCTCTCTTTTTATCAGATGCGGAGCGGCATGACGTTCCGCGGCTGACTGAAGCTTCTCAGGAAAAAATAATGGATAATTCCAGAAAAGGAAGGACGGGTGATCCATGGAAAATGACGTTGTCCTGACGATGCGCGGAATCACCATGACATTCCCCGGCGTGAAGGCGCTGGACCATGTCGATTTCACGCTGCGGAAAGGCGAAATACACGCACTCATGGGCGAGAACGGAGCCGGCAAGTCGACCCTGATCAAGTGTCTGACCGGCGTCAACGACTTTGAGGCGGGTGAGATCCACGTCGACGGAATTGACGGGCCGATTCGCAACAAGTCCACCCTCGATGCCCAGAAAAAGGGCATCTCAACGGTGTATCAGGAGGTCAACCTCTGCCCGAACCTCAGCGTAGCGGAGAATCTGTTCATCGGCCGCGAGCCGATGCACGGCATATTCATCGATCACAATGAGATGATCCGGCGTTCGCGCGAACTGATGAAGAGCATGGAGCTCCCCGTGGATGTCACGCGGAACCTCGAGGAATACTCCCTTGCCATGCAGCAGATGATCGCCATCGCACGCGCTGTCGATATGGACTGCAAGGTGCTGATTCTGGACGAGCCGACCTCCTCTCTGGATGACAACGAGGTGGAAAAGCTGTTTGTGCTGATGCGCCGCCTGAAGAGCCAGGGCGTCGGCATCGTCTTTGTTACGCACTTCCTGGAGCAGGTGTATGCGCTGTGCGACCGCATCACCGTGCTTCGCAACGGCACGCTGGTCGGTGAGTATCCGATCGCCGACCTGCCGCGTTATAAGCTGGTCGCGGCCATGATGGGCAAGGACTTCGATGATCTGGCTGACATCAAGGGCGAAGGAACCGAAAGCGTCAGCGACTTTGTGGAGATCGACGCGAAGGGCCTCAGCCATGCCGGCAAGATCAAGCCGTTCGACCTGCAGATCCGCCGTGGTGAGGTGATTGGCCTCACGGGACTGCTGGGCAGCGGCCGCAGCGAACTGGCGCGCGCCATTTACGGCGCCGACAAGGCGCAGACCGGCACCCTGAAGGTCGCCGGAAAAGAAGTCAAGATCAATCACCCGATCGATGCCATGCGTCTCAATATGGGTCTCCTTCCGGATGACCGCAAGGCAGAGGGTATCATCGGGGACATGAGTGTCCGTGAGAACATCGCGCTGGCCGTACAGGCCCGTCGCGGCATCGCACATCTGATCCCGATGCAGGAGCAGATTGAACTGGCGGACAAATACATTGAGATGCTCCAGATCAAGACGGCGAGCCGCGAGACCCCGATCAAGCAGCTCTCCGGCGGCAACCAGCAGAAGGCTATCATTGCACGCTGGTTGGCGATGAATCCGGACTTCCTTATTCTGGACGAGCCGACACGCGGCATCGATATCGGCACCAAGACCGAGATCCAGAAGCTGGTTTTGAAGCTGGCACGCGAGGGCAAGAGCCTGATCTTTATTTCCTCTGAAATTGAGGAGATGCTGCGCACCTGCAACCGTATGGTTGTCCTGCGCGACGGACAGAAGGTCGGCGAGATCGACGGAGAAATGACGCAGGAAGGCGTCATGAAAGCGATTGCGGGAGGTGCTGCGCAATGAAAACGCTGAAAAAGATTTCGAAGGCGCCTCTGTTCCTGCCTTTGTTCAGTCTGCTGCTGGTCATGATCATCAACGTGGTCGTCGATATCCGCTCCGGCAATCCGTGGTATAATTTCTTTATCATCACGACAACGGAGAGCACGAGCAGCGGCACGGTTCTGTATGGCCGTATTATCGATATCCTGAACCGCGGCAGTGAGGTCGCCATTCTGGCCCTCGGCATGACGCTGGTGGTCGGCGCCTCCGGCGGTACCGATATTTCCGTCGGCTCCGTCATGTCCCTGGCGGGCGGCATGTGCTGCATGCTCCTCGCCGGCTACGGTGTGACCTCCGTCGCCACGGCCGCGGAATACAAGGTTCCGCTTGTTGTCGCCATCCTTGCCGGTATCGGCATCGCAACGCTGTGCGGCTGCTTCAACGGATTCCTTGTGGCTTATATGAAGATACAGCCCATGGTCGCGACGTTGATCCTCTACAGCGCCGGACGTGCGATCGCCCTGCTGGTGTGCAACTCCATGATCGTTTATGTCCGCGATGATTCCTTCAAGTTCCTGGGCGGCTACTGCGGCATCTTCCCGACGCCGATTCTGGTGGCGGCCATCTGCATCGCCATCACGGCGCTTGTGCTGAAGTTCACGGCGCTCAGCACCTACATTCAGGCTGTCGGCATCAACAAGGATGCCGCCCGCATTTCCGGCTACAAGAGCCAGCAGATTATCTTCATGGCTTTTGCGATCTGCGGCCTCTTCGCCGGTATCGCGGGTATCCTGAACACCAGCCGCATTTACTCCGCCGATACGAACAACATCGGCCTCAACCTGGAAATGGATGCCATCCTTGCGGTTGCGCTTGGCGGCAACAGCCTGGGCGGCGGCAAGTTCCGCCTGTCCGGCTCGGTTGTCGGCGCTTATACCATTCAGGCGATCACGACAACGCTCCTCGCTGTCGGTATTTCGACGGCGCAGATGCCGGTCTTTAAGGCCATCATTGTTGTGCTTATCGTTTCCATTCAGGCACCTGTTGTGAAGGCATGGCTCGCGAAGCGTGCTCTGCAGCGTGCGGAAGCCAAGGCTCTGAAAGAAGGTGCGAAGGCATGAGTAATCCGATCAAAACCCGCAGCAAGATGAACAACAACACAGTGCTGCTGCTCATCACCATTGCGCTTTTCTTTGTCCTGTATGGCTTCGGATGCGTTCTGTACGGCGATAAGGGCTTCACCCACATGCAGACCTTCCTGAACCTGCTGATCAACAACTCCGGTCTCATCTGTGTCGCCTGCGGTGAAACGCTGGTCATGCTGACCGCCGGCATCGACATTTCCGTCGGTTCCCTGGTCGCTATGGACTGCATGATCATGGCCGTCGGCGTGGAGCAGTGGGGATGGAGTGCTCCCGTGCTGATCGTCTTTATTCTGCTGGTCGGCATCGTCTTTGGTCTGGTTCAGGGCTTCCTCATCAGCAAGCTGAAGATCCAGCCGTTCATTGTCACGATGGCGGGTCTGTTCTTTGGCCGCGGCATGACCGCTGTGCTCAATCAGAATCAGATCTCCATCCAGCACAGCGATTTCCTTTCCTACTGGGCGAACCTGAAGCTGTACATGCCCTTTAATCTGGGCGCATACATGAACAGGAAGGGCAAGCTGGTTGTTCCGTATGTCTACATTAACGTAATCATTGCGCTCATCGTTCTTGTAATCATCTTCGTCATGCTGCGCAAGACCCGCTTTGGCCGCTCCCTGTATGCGGTTGGCGGCAGCCAGCAGTCCGCGGCGATGATGGGCCTGAATGTGGAGCGCACGACGATGCTTGCCCATGTGCTTTGCAGCTTCCTCAGCTCCATCGGCGGCATCTGCTATGTGCTGAATACCATGTGCGGCACGGCGACACAGGCGGCCGGTCTTGAAATGGACGCGATCTCCTCCGCGGTTATCGGCGGCACGCTGCTGACCGGCGGTGTCGGAAACGTCGTCGGCACCTTCTTCGGCGTCCTCATCAACGGCACGATCTCCAGCATCGTGAAGACCGACGGACATCTGGCCTCTTCCTGGCCGAACGTCCTGACGGCGCTTCTGCTCTGCTTCTTCATTATGCTGCAGGCCGTCTTCGCACGTCTCAAGGAGAAGAACAAGTAATTTTGCAAAACAACAGAGGCTGCTCCGCGCAGGATGCGGGGCAGCCTTTGCGTATTGGGAGCACGGGATATTTTTCGAAAGGGTTTGACAGAAGCAGCACCGGAGTGTATGATACAGCTGACTTGAAATCCGCCTGAAAAAGCAGGCGTCAAGAGGAGCATTTTATGGAAAATATCGCTTACTATGACGGCAAAATCTCTCCCATCGAAGAGATGATGGTTCCGATGAACGACCGCGGATGTTATTTCGGCGACGGTGTCTATGATGCATCCATGGCGATCAACCATGTCGTCATGGCGTTTGACGACCATATCAACCGCATCTATCGCAGCGCGGCCCTGATCGACATCGAAATCCCGATGGAGAAGGCGGAGATGAAGGCCATCCTGCAGGATCTCGTGAACCGTGTGGATTCGAACAGCACCATGCTTTACTGGCAGGTGACCCGCGGCGTCGGCATGCGCAGCCATCCTTACAGCGGCGCGAAGAGCGCTCCGAAGCTCTGGGCGTTCGTGAAGCCGATGAAGATGACGGATCCGTACGGCCTCTATCAGTGCGTCACGATGGAGGATCGCCGCTTCTATTTCTGCAACATCAAGACGATCGATCTGCTGCCAAGCGTGATGGCGGCACAGCACGCGGTCGAGAACGACTGCTATGAGACGATTTTCCACCGCGGAAACCGCGTCACCGAGTGCGCCCATTCCAATGTGCACATCCTCAGGGACGGCGTTCTGCATACCGCGCCCTGCGATGAACTGATCCTTCCGGGCATCACCCGCGCCCATGTGATCGCCATCTGCAAAAAGCTGGGCATCCCGGTTGTGGAAGAGCCCTTCACGCTGGAGGAGATGATGGCGGCGGATGAGGTCTTCACGACCAGCTCCAGCGCCCTTTCGACCCGTATCAACAGGATCGACGGAAAGCCGGTCGGCTGCCGCGATGAGAAGACCTTTGCTGCGATCCGCGACGCCTATCAGGAAGAAATGAAGCAGGAATGCGGCCTTCTCTGAGAACCGGAATATTTTCTCAATTCAAATTGTCTTTCATCAGCAGGAACGATGCTTTCGTTCCTGCTTTTTGCATTGACAGAAATAGGAAAAATGATAAAATAATCAGCATACTGGGTGGGAATGTCTTGTCATAACTCAGGAGGAAAACGATGTATATTTTCTGGTTTGCCCTGTGGGTTGTTCTGAACGGCAGATGGACGACTGAAATCGCTGTTTTCGGTCTCGTTTTTGCCGCAATTATGTTCCTGTTTTCCACGTTTTTCCTCGGCTTCGGCCCGAAGCGTGAGGCGAGGCTGCTGCAGCACGGCTGGCATGCGCTCCTTTACGGCGTTCTGCTCGTGCGGGAGATCGTGAAGGCGAACCTGACGGTGATGCGCATGATCCTGACGCCGGGCTTTGAACCGCATCCGAAGCTGGTGCGTTTCTCGTCCGGCCTCCGGCATTTGCGGCACCGGGTCGCTCTGGCGGATTCCATTACCCTGACGCCGGGCACGATCACCTGCATGCTGAACGGGGATCATTTCATGGTTCACTGCCTGGATGCTTCCCTGACGGAAGGACTGGCGGACGGCTCCTTTGTACAGGCACTGCATGCCCTTGGTACGGAGCAGCCGGAGACTGCGGAGCCGGAAGAAGAGGCCGAGCCTGCGAACGAGGCGCCGGCGGAGACAGCCGAAACAGGGGAGATTCCGTCTGAAGAAGCGGTTTCCCGGACGGAAGCCGCGGAAGAGATCGTCGAAGCAGCACAGCCGGAAGAGGCTGCACGCGAAGCGGATCCGTCGGAGCCTGCACAGGCATCGGCTGAAGCGGATGCGGAAACGGGAAAGGAGGGCACGTGATGGGCATCGTACAGTGCTATCATTATTTCTGCATGATCTCGCTGGGAATCCTGGTCGTGCTTGCGGTCGCCTGCCTGGTGCGCTGCATCATCGGCCCGCGCATCTCGGATCGCGTTCTGGGGGTCAACATGATCGGCACGCTGGTCATCATCATGGCGGCGATCTTTACGGTTGCGATGCATGAAGGCTATCTGGCCGATATTTCCCTGGTTTATGCGCTGATCAGCTTTGTGTCCGTGGTACTGCTGTGCAAGATCTACACCGGCATCTACCGCGAACGCCGGCATGAGGAGGCCCGCCTGGCGGGCGAAGACGGCGACAAGCCCGTCGATATAGAGGAAGCGGAAGAGGAGGCGGCACAGAAATGATCGACTGGATCCGCCTCCTGATCAGCATTCTGCTGATGGCCGCCGGTCTCATCGTCTGCGGAATCGGCGTTTACGGTGTTTTTAAATTCAAATATGCGGCAAACCGTATGCACGCGGCGGCCATGAATGATACCATGGGCGTAAGCCTTTGCCTGCTGTCCGTCGCGGTCAGCGCGCCGGATCTCTTTACGGCACTGAAGCTGCTGCTGGTCATCGCCTTCATGTGGATCAGCGCCCCGGTTGCCAGCCACCTTCTCTGCCGCCTCGAAATTGAGACGAACGAGAACCGTGCTGACTATATGGAGATCGTTGAGGAGCCGCTTGTCTCCGGCTATGAGAAGTCGGAGGATCAGACGAATCCTACGGAATATTTTGCGGCTGAAGCAAAAGAAAAGGAGGAAGTGCAGTGAATCTCTTTGTCATCCTTCTGCTGATCTTCCTGATCATCTGCGCGCTGTCCGTGTGTCTCATCCATGACCTGCTGGCGAGCGTCATCGTCTATATGTGCTTCTCATCCGTCATGTCGATCGTCTGGATCACGATGGAATCCCCGGATCTCGCCATCACGGAAGCGGCCGTCGGCGCCGGCATTACGAGCCTGCTGCTCTTTCTGACGCTGAAGAAGATTCACGCGATAGACGCCCGCAACAGCGTCCGTGAGGCGCATGCGGCAAAGCAGCAAAAAGAAAAGGAGGCGGCGCAGCATGAAGCCTGAAGAAAGAAAACAGCGCTTCAGCGCCTGGCTGAACGGCGACAACAGGCTGGAGCGCGAGATGCTCGAAAATCAGGAGCGCATCGCCGATACCGACATTGTCGCCATGGACGAAGCCGCAAGACAGCACGCCGAGGCGGAGGAAGAGGAGGAAACGCTCCTCCGGGAACGCCTCCGCGCCTGGAACGAGCGGAAAATCTTCGGCCTGGCGCGCCCGGTCTACAACGCGGTCTGCGTGTTGATCACCGTCAGCCTCATCTGCATCATGCTCTACACGATCATGACGCTGCCGATCTTCGGCGGAGCCGACAACCCGATCAACAACGAGGTTTCCCAGCGCTACATTGAGAATGGTCTGCAGGAGACCGGCGCGGTCAACATCGTCACCGGCATGATCCTCGATTACCGCGCCTTTGATACCCTGGGCGAGTCCACTGTGCTGTTCACGGCGGCGATGGTCGTGCTCTTCCTCCTGCGCATTGACAGGGAAAGCCACGCCTACAGCGTTTTCGCCAGCAGCCACATCGATAATCCACAGACGGACAACTTCTATGAGCCGCGGCAGGACGCGATCCTGCAGGCTTCCGCCTGGCTCCTCCTGCCGATTATTCTGCTGTTCGGCGTCTATATCGTGCTGAACGGCCATCTGTCGCCGGGCGGCGGCTTCTCCGGCGGCGCGGTCATGGCGGCGGGCTTCATCATTTACGTCATGGCCTTCGGCTTCCGGAGCATCCGCAGGTTCCTGACCTACAAGCTCTATCAGCGGGTCGTCCTTGCGGCACTGCTGACCTATGCTCTGTCGAAGTGCTATTCCTTCTACTGCGGTGCGAACGGGCTCGAAAGCGGCATCCCGCTGGGCACGCCGGGCGCGATCCTCTCCAGCGGGCTCATCCTGCTGCTGAACATCTGCGTCGGCATGGTCGTCGCCTGTACGATGTACGCCTTCTATGCGGTGTTCCGGAAAGGAGAGCTGTGATATGCTGGAAAAACTCCTGACCCATTATGAAGAGACCGCGGCGGTCATCCTGCTGTGCATCGGTTTTTCCATGCTGCTGCTGGACAACAACCTGGTGAAGAAGATCATCGGCATGGATATGATGGATTCTTCCGTGTATCTGTTCCTGGCATCCCAGGGCTATATCAGCGGGCGCTCCGCCCCGATCGTGGTGAACGGCGTGCAGAGCGTTGAGGCGTACATCAACCCGGTTCCGGCCGGCCTCGTCCTCACGGGCATCGTCGTTTCCACGAGCGTGAGCGCGCTCATGCTGGCGCTGACAATCCGGCTTTATTACCGCTACCATACGCTTGACCTGGACAAGATCATTGCGATGGCGGGAGAGGAGGAAGTCTGAGTGCAGCTTGTTCAGAATTTCCCGCTTTTCTCCATCATCCTCTCCCTGATGGCGGCGGTCATTACTTCTGTTCTGCCGCCAAAGGCGTCAAGGTGGCTGACGGGCACGGTCATCACGGCCGTGCTGGCGCTGAACCTGTGCGTCTGCGCCTATACCGTTCAGATCGGCGGAAGCTATACCTATATGATGGGTCATTTCCCGGCGCCGTGGGGCAATGAAATCCGCATCGGCATGGTGGAGACCCTGTCGGTCGTCATCCTGCTGCTCGTGATCCTGCTGTCCTTCCTGGGCGGCATGAAGACCGGCATCGCCCAGATCGAGGCCAGCAAGTACAACATCTTCTGTATCCTGATCGACCTCGTCATGCTCTCCATGCAGGCGCTCATCTATACGAACGACGTCTTCACGGCCTATGTCTTCATCGAGATCAGCACGCTGGCGGCGGCCGGCCTCGTCATGATCCGCCAGACAGGCCGCGGCATCGTCGCGAGCATGCGCTACATGGTTATGAACCTGCTGGGCTCCAGCCTCTTCCTGATCGGCATCGTCATTCTGTATACGATTACCGGCCATCTGCTGATGGTTCCGGCGCGCGGAAAGGTGGCGGAGCTCGCCGCGAACGGCAGCTACCGCGTCGGCCTGCAGATCGTCGTCGGTCTCATCACGGTCGGCCTCTCCATCAAGAGCGCGCTGTATCCGTTTGACAGCTGGCTGCCGGGCGCGTATGGCAACTCCACGCCGACCGGCTCCGCGATCCTTTCCAGCGTGGTTTCGAAGGGCTACATTTTTCTCCTGATCAAGATGTATGTGCGGGTCATCGGCATGGATGTCATCCGTGACCTCGGGATCTGCGATGTGCTCTTCATCTTCGGCGGCATCGGCATGGTGCTGGGTTCTGTTCACGCGCTCCGAGCGAAGACGGTCCGCATGATGGTTGCCTATTCCTCCGCCGCACAGATCGGCTACATTTATATGTGCATCGGTTTCGGTACGGACGTCGGTGTGATCTGTGCGCTCTGGCATCTTCTGGCGCATGCACTGATCAAGTCCATGCTCTTTATTTCCGCAAACCGTCTGGATGTCTGTTCGGACGGAGACCATCGGATCACGGCGCTTCGCGGCGGCTTTTACCGCTGCAGCAGCGCGGGATTGGCCTTCGCGCTCGGCGCGGCGGCCATGTGCGGCGTTCCGCTCCTCAGCGTCTTTGTCACCAAGGTGACGATGGCGGAGACGGCGATCGCTGTCGGCGGCCGCCATATGGTCATCGGCCTTGTCTGCCTCGCCGTGTCGACCGTCCTGAATGTGCTGTACTTCATGCGCAGCGCCGTCTGGCTCTTCACCCCGGAGAAGGAACGGCAGTATGCGCCGGGCCCGGCGAACCGCCTGACGGACTGGTCGCTGGCGGGCTTCATCGTGCTGAATCTTGCCATGGGGTTCTTTGCTTCGGGTATCTGGTCGCTGCTGACTACCGGTTTTGCGAGCTTTGCATAAGCGGAAGGAGAAAATATGAGTGTTCTTTTGATTCTTGCCATTTTCTGGCCGGCGCTTGCCGGCGCGGCGGTCTGGTTTGTTCCGCAGTGCAGGGCTGACCGTGTCCTGCGCGGCCGTCTCAATTGCGCAGCGCTTGTCCTGGAGCTCCTGCTGGTGCTCTGCATGTTTGCGGCGAAGGACCTGTCCGTGAATCTCCTGCAGATGACCCCGACCCTTTCCATCTATCTGCATGTGGATTCCGTCGGCTGCGTCTTTGCGGCGCTGGAGACGGCGATGTGGCTGGCTTCCTGCTTCTTTGCCCGGGAGTATATGGAGCATGATGAGCATGAGGCGTCCTATCAGGCGTTCTTCATGACCGTGCTTTCCGCGCTCGTGGGTCAGTGCTTCGCCGGCTCCATGATTACGCTGTATGTCTTCTATGAGCTGATGACGCTCCTCTCCGTGCCGATGGTCGTGCATGAGCGGACGCCGCAGGCCGTCGCAGCCGGCATCAAATACCTGGTGTACTCGATCTTCGGCGCCATGATGGGCCTCCTCGGCATCTTCTTCTTCAATCATGCGCTCGGCACGGTGGACTTTGTGGCGGGCGGACACATGGCGGCGGGGGAGATCTCCGGCGCGCTGCTGGTGGTCACCTTCCTCGTCCTCATGGGCTTTGGCACCAAGGCAGGTCTCTTCCCGATGCATGGCTGGCTGCCGACCGCTCATCCGGTCGCCCCGGCTCCGGCTTCCGCAGTCCTGTCCGGTGTCATCACGAAGGCCGGCGTCCTTGCGGTCATCCGTGTCATCTACTTCCTGGTCGGCCCGAAGGCGCTTGCCGGCACCTGGGTGCAGTTTGCCTTCATGATCCTGACCCTCATCACGGTCTTTATGGGCTCCATGCTGGCCTATCGTGAGCCGCTGCTGAAGAAGCGCCTCGCTTACTCCACGGTTTCTCAGGTTTCCTATGTGCTCTTTGGCCTGTCCTGCTTTATGCCGGACGCGATGAACGGCGCGCTCCTGCACGTCTGTGCACACTCCATCATCAAGGATACGCTCTTCCTCTGCGCGGGCGCCATCATCCACCAGAGCGGAAAGACCATGGTGGCGGATATGAAGGGCATCGGAAAGGAAATGCCGGTTACGCTGTGGTGCTGGACGATCGCTTCTCTGGGCCTCATCGGCATCCCGCCGACCTCCGGCTTCGTCAGCAAGTGGCTGCTGGCTGAGGGTTCTCTGGCGGATGGCATGGGCATCCTGTCCGTGCTGGGCCCGATCGTCCTCATCATCTCCGCGCTGCTGACGGCCGCCTATCTGCTGCAGCTGACCATCAACGGTTTCTTCCCGGGCAAGGAATTCGATTACGCTTCCGTCCGGAAGCTGGATCCCGGCATGCTGATGAAAGGACCGATGATCACGCTGGCGGCGCTGGTCGTGCTGACCGGTATCTTTGCGGCGCCGATCCTCTCCCTGGTTGCGGATGTTGTGGCCGCCGTGCTGTAAGGGGTTCCGAAAATGTTGAAAATTGCGGTCCTCCTGCCGATCCTCTGCGGCCTCGCCGCGCTGCTGGTCGGCTTTCACTCCCGGAGGCTCCGGGAGCTGTATCTTGAGGGCGTTACGCTGATCACCTCCGTGATTGTGTTCATCGCCCTCGCGACCCGTCAGGGACAGACGGAGACCTTTCTGCGGCTCACGCAGACGCAGGCGCTTCAGTTCCGGCGTGATGGGGTGGGCAGCCTGTTTGCGACCATCGTCGCATTCCTCTGGCCGCTTGCCATGTCCTATGCTTTTGAATACATGCAGCATGAAGGACACGGCGAAAATCATTTTCTCGCGATCTATCTCATGACCTACGGCGTCACGCTGGGCATCACCTTTGCGGGCTCCCTGCTGACGATGTATGTCTTCTATGAATTCCTGACGCTGGTCACGCTGCCGCTGGTCATGCACGGCACCTCGAAGGAGTCCGTGTCCGCCGGCCGCATATACATGATCTATTCC
>R14__coassemble_665_pt1 | contig 21796 bp, 19 predicted proteins | sample R14__metabat2_high_PE_020 | metagenome-assembled genome bin R14 | reverse complement strand
GCTATGTGATGTGGGATTATGTGGACGAGACGGCGGAGGAAGAGGAGGACGAATCCGGGGAGGAAGAGGAGGCGATCCCGGGCCGGACGAACAGCCTGGTTCGTCTGCGCAAGGAGCCTTTTGCGGACGCCGTGACGCTCTCGAAGCTCCCAAAGGGCACCCGGGTCTATATTTATAATTCCGTCAGCACGGCGAAATATTATTATGTGCGCTGCTATGCCGCCTATGGAAAGGGCAGCGACTGGATCACGGGCTACGTGATGCGCAAATACATCGATCCGGAGGACAAAAAGCCGGAAGAGACGGAGGCGCCCGTCCCGGAGATGACCTCAGCGCCGGAAGAGCCGGAGGTGCCCGTCCCCGAAGAGACCGCAGCGCCGGAAGAGACGGCTGAAGCGGGGGATCCGGACGTGATCACGGATTTCGTCGCCTCCGAAATGATCGGCTTCGGCGATGAGCTCTTTGAGAACCCCGCGGAGGCGGAGGCTGCCGAGAGGGAGCTGGGCCCGGCCCGGGCGGCGCATACAAACAACCTGGTCCGCATGCGCAAGGAGCCGTCCCGCGACGCCATAACGATGGCGAAGCTTGCCAAGGGCACGAGGATCTTTGTCTATCCCGACGCCGCGAAGGACGGCTATCAGTTCGTGAAGTGCTATGCTGTTTCCGGAAATGTGACCGACTGGATCTATGGCTATATCATGGACAAGTACGTCGATCTGGAAGAGGAAAAGACAGAAACGCCTCCGCCGGCGGAAGCGGCGGCCTCTGAAGAAACGGGCGAGCCGGTGCTGCCGGAAGCGGTGCAGGCGGAGGAAACGCCCGCGGAGCTGGGGACGGTCCGACAGGGCCGCGCAATCATGTCTGTCCGCGTCCGCAAGGCACCGGATCCGAAGTCCATGGCGGTGGCGAAGCTGTTCAAGGACGCGGTGGTCTATGTCTTCGACAGCAGGAGCACGGACGATTACTGGTATGTAAAGTGCGTGAGCAGCTACGGCGGGAAGATCGGCTGGGTCAACGGCTACGTCCAGAAAAAGTATATCAACGCGGCGGAGGCCGTCGTCGGCGCCGACAGCGTACAGGAAAAGGCCGAAACAGACGAAACGGAGAAGCAGCCCCTGAAGCATGGCAGAACGACCGGGGAGATTCGTCTTCGTCAGGAGCCCGCTTCCTATTCCCCGACGGTTTCCGTGCTGTCCAGAAATACGGAGATCTGGGTGGATGAGAGCGCCAGCACCGCGCATTACTGGTTCGTGAAGTGCTATGCCAATTATTTTGAGGGCGACAAGGACTGGGTCACCGGCTACATCCTGAAGGATTACGCGGAAGTTGATCCGCAATAAACGCCTTTTGCGCGGTTTTTCGGCCTCTGCCCTTGACAACGGAGCCGGTTCAGACTAAACTAATACACAAATCCAATGAGGAGGATGCTTGTATGAAGCGTATCAAGACTCTTGAGACTCGCAGCCTTTGCGGCAGCGTCAAGAACGGCGGCTGCGGCGAGTGCCAGACTTCCTGCCAGTCTGCCTGCAAGACCAGCTGTGGCATTGCAAACCAGAAGTGCGAGAAGAAGTCCGAGACCAAGTAATCCGGTCGAGGCTTAAAGAAGACTGCCGCCAAGGCGACAGCCTTTTTTTTTCGAAAATCATGCGTCACGGGAAACCGTGAGAGGAGCGTTTTGAATATGATCCATTGCTATAAGCTGGGCGGCATGAACATCGTGCTGGATGTCTGCTCCGGTTCCGTCCATGTGGTCGATGAAGTTGCCTATGACATGATTGGCCTGTATGAGGATCACACCCGCGGGGAGATCATCAGCGCCATGCTGGAAAAATACGCCGGCAGGGAAGACGTAACCCGGGAGGATCTGGAAGAGGTTCTGGACGATATTGAGGAGCTGAAGCAGGCCGGGCAGCTCTTTGCGCCCGATACCTTTGCCTCCGTCGCCGGCACGCTGAAGCAGCGCACGAGCGGCGTCGTGAAGGCGCTCTGCCTTCATGTCGCGCATACCTGCAACCTGAACTGCTCCTACTGCTTTGCCAGCCAGGGCCGGTTCCACGGGGAGCGCGCCGTGATGAGCTATGAGGTCGGCAAGCGCGCGCTGGATTACCTCGTCGAGAATTCCGGTAGCCGCACCAACCTGGAGGTCGACTTTTTCGGCGGTGAGCCGACCCTGAACATGAACGTCGTGAAGCAGCTTGTGGCCTATGCCCGCTCCATCGAAAAGGAGAAGCATAAGAATTTCCGCTTCACCCTCACGACGAACGGCATGCTGATCGACGACGATCTCATCGATTTCTGCAACCGGGAAATGAGCAACGTCGTTCTTTCGCTGGACGGCCGCAGGGAGGTTCACGATCGCTTCCGCGTGGATCATCAGGGACGCGGCAGCTGGGACGTCATCGTTCCGAAATTCCAGAAGCTGGTGGCGGCGCGCGGCGGCAAAAACTATTATATGCGCGGCACCTTTACTCATGCGAACCCGGATTTCCTGAAGGACATCAAGGTGATGCTGGATCTCGGCTTCCGGGAGCTCAGCATGGAGCCGGTCGTCTGCGCGGCGGATGATCCCTCCGCCCTCACGGAGGAGGACAAGGCGATCGTCATGCAGCAGTATGAGGAGCTGGCGCAGCTGATGCTGGAGCGCCGGCGCGCGGGTGATCCGTTCACCTTCTATCACTATATGATCGATCTGAAGGGCGGCCCCTGCATCTACAAGCGCGTCTCCGGCTGCGGCAGCGGAACGGAGTACATGGCGGTCACGCCGTGGGGTGACCTGTATCCCTGCCATCAGTTCGTGGGCGAGGAGCGCTTCAGGCTGGGCGATATCTGGCATGGCGTCACCAATACGGAGATTCGCGCCGAGTTCGAGGCCTGCAACGTCTATGCGCGGGAGGAGTGCCGCAGCTGTTGGGCCCGGTTCTACTGCTCCGGCGGCTGTGCGGCGAACGCTTGGCATGCAACCGGCAAGGTCACAGGTGTCTATCCGTACGGCTGTGATCTCTTCCGCAAGCGCATGGAGTGTGCCATCATGGTGGAGGCCGCCAGAACCATGGAAAACGAAGACGGGGAAGACTGAGCGCTTTCTGATTCTGAATAACGGGGCTGATCGCGCGATCAGCTCTGTTTTATGGGAGGGGCTATGGAGTTCATCCGACTGAACAGCGGCGGCGCCATGCCCATGATCGGCCTTGGCACCTGGCAGCTGAGGGGTAAAGAAGGAAAAACAAGCATCCTTGCGGCGCTGGAGGCGGGTTACCGCCTGCTGGATACCGCGCAGCTGTATGAAAACGAGGAGATCGTGGGCGCAGCCGTGCGGGAATCCGGCATTGCCCGGGAGGCGCTCTTCCTCACGACCAAGCTCAGCCGCGCCTGCGCGACGGAGGAGGAGACCCTGCGCAGCATAGAGGACTCCCTTGGCAGGCTGGGGCAGGATTACGTGGATCTTCTCCTGCTGCATGAGCCCTATGAAACCGACGCCGTGATGTACCGCGCCATGGAAAAGGCGGTGCGGCGCGGGCTCGTGCGCGCCATTGGCGTCTCCAATTATCAGCCGGAGGAGCTGCAGCCCCTTCTTTCGCGCGCGGAAATCCGTCCGGCGGTCGATCAGGCGGAATCCCATGTTTTCAATATGCGCCGCCAGACGAAGCAGAAGCTTGAAGCACAGGGCATCGTCCTGCAGTCCTGGGCGCCCTTTGCGGAAGGGAAAAAGGATATTTTCCGGAATCCGGTTCTGCTGCGGATCGGAGAAAGATACGGAAAGACCGCGGCACAGGTCGCGCTCCGCGTACTCGTGCAGAACGGCATCCCGGTCATCCCGAAGTCCTCGCATCCGGAGCGGATGCGGGAGAACCTCGCCCTGTTTGATTTTGCCCTGACCGGGGAGGAGCTGCGGGCAGCTGCCGGACTGGATGAAAAGCACTCGCTCTTCGGGTGGGATTGAACAATATAAAAAACCTCTGTTCAGCGATGAACAGGGGTTTTATGGTGAAACGGAGGGTCAACATCCGGAATCGTCAGTTTTTCGGAGGACGGCTGCCAGCATGGCCGGGAGCGCACAGACGAACGGATAGGCGTAGCGCCCCTGCATGACGGGCCCCAGCAGATAGGTGCCCCACAGCAGAAAGGGCAGGAGCAGGACGCCCGAACAGCGCAGGTTCCCGCGGCAGGCGGCCAGCACGAGACAGAGGCCGCAGAGCCAGAAGAGAACGCCCGTATTGAACAGCAGCCGGAGGACGGGAATCCCGGACGCGCCGTTCTTCCAGAGATTGTCCTTCAGCCAGGCGCGGATGTCCTCGAAGCGATGGGTCTGCTGCAGCGGCTCGATGCCATAGCCCTGCGTGAGCGCGAGCCCGTCAAAGCCGACCTCCAGCCAGTCCGCTGTGAAGTGCCAGGAGGCATACGGATAATAGGCGGGCAGCATCAGCCGCAGAAAGGCGCTTATGTAGCTGCCCGGGCAGCGCAGGCCGATCCGCAGCCAGAGTGCGGCGGCTTCGCCCCTGTGAGCGGAGAACCAGGCGTCATCCAGCTGATCCTTCACCGGGTCGGCGATGTCCTCCGTGTAGAGCAGATAGCTCTTCGTCGGGAACAGGGAATCCAGCATGGCCGTGTCTTCCTCCGAAAAGGCTTCCGGATGCTCCCTGTAGGCGAGGGAGAGCTGCTGCGCGGGGACGGAGAGCATCTCGCGCGTGTTCCCCGGGGCCGCATGTACCGCCATGCGGATGCCGGCCTGCATGCCAAGAGAGAGCAGCACGACCCCCAGCGCCATCGGAAAAAGGCGGCGCACCGGCCGGATGAGCAGCAGGAAGAGACAGAAGACCGCTGCGGCGTAGATCATGTTGTTGCGCAGCTGGCAGGCGAGGATGCCGGAGAGCAGAAGAAGACAGCGCCGCCGGAGGGGAAGAGGCACCTCCGCCTCCTCCAGCAGAAGCGTGACGTAGAGCGCAAAAAAGCCGGAAAACAGCGTGTCCTTCACGAAATTCACCGACATCGCCATGTGCACCGGGTACAGCGCGAAGAAAGCGCAGGCGGCCAGCTCCGCCCTCCGGCCCGCCGTCCGGCTGAGGGAGGCGCAGCAAAGGGCGAAGAGCAGGGAAAGGAGCAGCATCTGCAGCAGCGTGCAGATCGCCAGACATTTTTCGAAGGAGCCCGTGATCCCGATCAGCGACATGCACAGGCGCATGAAGAGCATGTGCAGAACCGGATGGAAGACCGTGTAGTGCCCGGAGGCCACCTGGTGCATCTCCTGAATCGTGTCGTATACGAAGCTGCCCGGATAGTGCGTCAGGAACATCGGCAGCCAGCAGAACAGGATCACGCCCTGACAGAGCAGGAGCGGCAGGCGCCTCTCCGCCGGGCGCAGCGCCGGAAGCCTGTCCAGCCCGGACAGGATCAGCCGCAGGATCAGCAGGGCGGCCGCCAGGGCGGGCAGGAAACGGATCAGCGTCCCGGGAAGCGTGCAGGCATGCGCGGAATCGATCTGGGCGCCCAGCGCAAAGAACAGGGCGTAAACCACGGAGCCCAGGATCCAGCCGACCCGCGAAAAAGGTTTCTTCATCATTTCGACCTCAGTTGTGGAATGAGGCCATTATACCTGAAAACGGGGATGAGTTGAAGACCGAAATCCAAAAAGACGCAGGGGAAAACTTGTGTGTAGCCTCCGGGAGGAGTATAATGACCGCATCAGAAAAAGGAGGTCTGGCCATGGTCACGCTGCTGCGGATCCAGGAGGACGATTTCGGATGCGAAGAACGCCCGGAGGGATGGACGGAAAAATCGATCGTCACCTTCCGGAACGATGCCGGGGAGGAGCGCGTCTTCCGCATGGAGGATGCGGTGCTTGAACAATTCGGGCTTGTGCCGGGCAGCAGAATCAGCGAGGAGCAGCTGGCAGGCCTGACGCAAAAGAAGGGAGCAAAAAAGATGAAGGTATATGGCACACCGATCTGCATCGACTGCAGAAATTATAAGGCCATCCAGAAGGCACGCGGCTTTGAGGCGGAGTTTGTCGATATCACGGAGAACACGGATAATCTCCGGGCGTTCCTCACCCTCCGGGATACACAGCAGAGCTTAGCCGCTGTTCGCGAAAGACATGGGATCGGGATTCCGCTGTTTGTGCGGGATGACGGAGAAATGACCCTCGAGATCGATGAGGCTATGGGCTGGATCGGACAGCCGCCCGTCCGGGAGGAGGAGATCACCGAACATCGCCCTAACCCCTGTGCCTCCTGTCACTGAGAAGGGGTCTGGGGTCGCTGACCCCAGGCAGGTTTGGGCGGCAGCCCATCGTACCCTCCACTCCGGCCGGACAGCGATTATCGCATGGAAAACCGCCCCGCGCTGCTGAAACCGATCAGCAGAACGGGGCGGCTGCTTTTGTAATTCGTATTTTGATGGCTTCGGTCACTTCAAACCGTCAGTCCTCGAACGGAAAGTGATACTGCATGAGGCCGAGCTCGTCGCGGAGCGCAATCAGCTCCTGCTGGATGCTCCTGCTGACCGGAACGCCCTTATCCTTGCGCGCCTGCCACGCCAGATATTCCTTTTCGCCCGCCGTGTAGATGCGCTCCGCGCCCGGCGCCTTCTCGGAATTCCGCAGACCGCGGCAGATGTCGCCCGCCGTCTTCTTAAAGGTGGACAGACCCATGAAGAACTCCGGATTGATCACAAAGAAGAAGTGACCCAGATGATACATCCGCGGGTTTCCGTTCTCGTCCACGCCGCTCAGAGCCTTCATGAACGGGCCGCCGGACAGGGCCGCCGAAAGGATCTCCACGATCGTCGTAAAGCCGTAGCCCTTGTAGCCGCCGGTCGCCTCGCCCAGGCCGCCGATGGAGAGCAGCGCGGCGTTTCCGGCGCGCATGTCCTTCAGGATCTTGTCGGATTCCGTCATCGTGCCGCCGTCGCTGCTGACGACCAGACCCGCGGGGGTGTCCTTGCCCTCGCGGACAAAGACCTCAATCTTGCCGTTCTGGATGATGGAGGTCGCGCAGTCGTAATTGAACGGGAACGGCTCGTCCGTCGGCATCGTGAAGGTCAGCGGATTCGTGCCCATCATCGGCTCGACGCCGAAGGTCGGCGCGACCGAGGGACGGGCGTTCGTGCCGCAGATGCCGATCATGCCGGCTTTCTCCGCCATCGTCGTCCAGTAGCCCGCGATGCCGAAATGCGTGGAATTGAAGATCGTGCCGCCGGCCATGCCGTAGGTCTTCGCCTTTTCAATCAGCATCTCCATCATCCTGTGGCTCGCGACCATGCCCATGCCGTCGTGCGCGTCCATGACGACCGTGGTCGGCGTCTCCTTGACGATCTCTATGTTGGTCACAGGCAGCAGCGTGCCCTTCCGGATGCGATCCAGATAGATCGGCTTGAAACGGTTGCCGCCGTGGCTCTCGATGCCGCGGCGGTCGCTCTCCAGCAGGACGTCCGCACAGATGGCGGCGTCTTCCCGCGGAACACCGTATTTTTCGAATACATCGATCATGAAGCTGTTCATCAGATCCCAGGCAACATACGGTCTGTTCTCTTCCATGAGTTTCTTCCTTTCAGCAGCCCGGGCTTTTTTGCCCGGACAATGTTGCGTCAGTATACCACAAGTCTGTCCGGTGTGACAAGATGCCCGGCAGCCCCCAAAACTGGAAAAATGGCACAATAAGAAATCGAAACTTTATCATTCTTTTCTTGAAATGTGCGAAAAATGTTGTATAATATTTCATATTTCCCTGTATTTCTGACAAAAGGTTGAATGGAGGCGGCTCATGTTCTTCGATGATGTCGTTTTTGCCCAGCATCTTTCCCTGTGGCAGGTCATCTACAGGCTGCTTGTCGCGGTCGCCATCAGCGCCGTGATTGGAATCGACCGCGAAATGAAGAGCCGCCCGGCGGGCATGCGTACCCATGTGCTCGTCTGCATCGGCGCGGCGCTGGTCGCGCTTGCGGAGCAGCAGACCATCGCTTACGTGGCGGCGCTCGGCAGTTCGCAGATCAACGTCAGCGTCGGCCGCATCACGTCGGCCATTGTGAGCGGCGTGGGCTTCCTCGGCGCGGGCACGATCGTCATGTCCGAGCACCGGATCATGGGCCTCACGACGGCGGCCTCCCTCTGGTGCACCGCCTGCCTTGGGCTCGCGATCGGAATGGGCTATGAGACGATGGCACTCGTCGCCGGCATCCTCATTTTCATCGTCCTGAAGCTGATGCAGCGCGTTGTGCATGTCCATACCTATAAAAAGCTGGAGGTTCAGTTCTTTCACCGCAAGGAGACCCTGGCCTTCCTGCAGCAGTATTTTGAAAAGATGAACGTGAAGGTGCTGGATGTGGACTTCCACGCGGAGACCAGGCCGACGGGGGAGACGCTGTATACCAACCTCTATACCCTGTCCATCCCGAACCGTACAAACTATACCGAGATCATGGCGACGCTCTCCGAGCAGGCCAATATCCGAACGGTGCGCACGAGAAACGTCTGATTTGAGGAAATCTGGAGCGGGGCAGCCCGCTCCTTTTTTCGTGCTTGAAGGCGGAGGGGCAGTCTGCTATAATAAATTATTCAGGAAGGAGGCGGTTTTGTGGCGGATCTGCGAATCACCCGGAAGCGGGTTCGGAACCATTTCTATTACAGTTGGTGGAAGTACCTCATCGCGGCTGTGCTCTGCGCCCTGGCCGTGACGGCGGGCTTCGATATGACCCGATACCGCCCTCCGAAGGAAAAGCGGCTGACCTTCTATGTGACCTGCGGCCATGCTGACGCCCAGGCCATGGAGGACGCCCTCTGGCCGCTGCTGCAGGCGCGCTGCCCGGAGCAGGAAGAGCTGAATGTGCAGAACATCAACCTGCGCTCCGATGACATGTATGCCCGGATGCAGTTTTCAACCTACCTCGGCGCCGGGGAGGGCGATGTCCTGCTGCTCGATACAGAGGAGATGGACAGGCTGATCGGCGATGACGGGCCGGGCGAGATCTTTCTGGATCTGTCCCCGTATGCGGCTTCCGGCGTGCTCCGGATTGATTCCACGTCGGAATACCGGATCCCCGCGGACAGCCTGACGGGCCTGTCCGCATTCGGATGCGATCCCGCCGGGGCGGTGCTGGTCGTTCTGCAGCGCTCGGCAAACCCGGACACCGCTGCGGCGCTGATCGGCCTGCTGCAGGAACAGTTTGGAAACTGACGGAGGACGGATGCTCAAAAAAATTCTGTATATTCTCGGGGTCTTCCTGCTGCTGACGCTCCTTGCGGGCGGCGCACAGGCCGCCTCAAAGACGAGCCAGCCCTCCGTGAAAAACGCGAAGATCGCGCTCGAGCCGGCGGAATTCACCTATGACGGAACGGCTCATGTTCCCTCCGTGACGGTGACCCTCAAGGGCAGCGTGCTGACCGAGGGGACGGATTACACGCTGGCGTTCGAGGACAATACGGAGGCCGGCAAGGCGACCGTCCGCGTGACCGGCATCGGAGACTATACGGGAAAGGCGAAAAAGCAGTTTACAATCCGGAAGGCGGAAAACGTGCTTCCGGCGGAGCCGGTCGTCCTTGCCAGCCGCGCGTAAAAGCAGGAATTTGCCCTGCAGGCCGCCCCCCCGGGCGACGCGGCGCTGACCTTCAAGGGGGACGGCAGTGCCCTCACGGCGAAGAAGACCGGCATGGTCTCCGTCAAGGCGGGCTACGCGGGCACAACGAAGGTGACCGTGACCGCGCCGGCCACAAAGAATTACAAGAGCGCGACGCTGAAGGTGCAGGTGACGGTGCAGCCGCCGGTCCCTTCGCTGAGCCTGTCCGGCCTGCGTGCCGCGGGGCGGCTGGAGCTGTCCTGGGATCCCTGTGCCGGGGCGAATGCCTATGAGATCGAATACTCGGCGGATCCGGATTTTGCGGAAGCCGGGACCCTGAAGGTCAAGGGGAAAAAGACGGTCTCCGCGTCGCTGGACGATCTTCCGAAGACCGGCAGCGACTGGTATGTGCGGATCCGCAGCGTCTATGACAAGGAGAAAAAGACGGTCTGCACCTCGGACTGGAGTGAACCGCAGGAGGCGGAGGTGCCGCTCGCGGTCGTGCTGTTGGGCTCCGATTATCAGAACAACAAGGGGACGAGCGCCTCTGAAAACCTGGAGAAGCTCCTGAAGGCCGTCGGCGACGCGGACTATTTCCCGGATACCGTCGTGATGTGCGGCGACTATTCGGATCAGGGCGCCTATTACAGCGGCGAACCGGGCGACAGCATGTGTAAGATCGAAAACGCCGTCAAGGCGGCCTTTGACGGCTTTGATGCCGACCGGAATCTGTACTTCATCGAGGGCAACCATGACTGCTGGCTGGAAGACGGATTCTATGCGGAGGACGGCCTCCACGACATGGGCTCCTGGCTCATGATCGTCATGAACACCTATACGATGAATCCGTGGCGTCAGGGCCTGGGCGGCGAGGAAAACAAAACGACGGTGCAAAATGCCGCGAAAAAGCTGGCGGAATGCCTGAATACGCTGATCGAAAAGGACGAAACGCGGCCGGTCGTCATCGCGACCCATGTGCCGCTGCATTTCTCGGACTGGACGGTTGAACAGGGCGATGATATGTACAGCGGCGCGTTCTTTGATGTGCTGAACAGCGCCGCGGAGAGCCTGAACATCCTCTTTGTCTTCGGCCACAACCACGGCAGCCACGGCGATGCCTCCATCGGCGGCGCCCGCATCTTCCTCAGCCCGGGGGACGACATCCTGATCCCGGATCCGCTGGAGGATGAATGGAAGCACACGGAGCTCTATCGGCGGGAAACGCTGAATTTTTACTATATGACGGCCGGCTATGTGGGCTATACCTCCGATTCCCCGAAGAACACGCACCAGAGCATGGCGCTCCTGGTTCTCTATGAGGATCGGCTGACGATGCTGCGCTATGGGGTTCAGGAGGACGGCGGCGTCGGCAGGGTCTCCCTCGGCCTCGCCGGAAACAGAACCTCGGTCAATTGGCCGGTCGATTATCTCTCGGAGGAGACGGAGGACTATGTCCTCGGATTCTGACCCAAAACCGGGGGTAAAACAGAAACACCGGAAGGACCGCTCCGCGGAGCGGTCCTTTCTGCGTATTCTGCCCGTATTTTCGGCCGGAATTTTGGCGGTTTTTTGGCCATCCGGGAAGGCATTTTTGTGTTAAAAAAATTTGAAAAAAAGCTGAAAAAATGTTATAATTATATGGTATGAATACGCGAACCGGATCCATCCGGAAAGGAAGGCGTCCGCATGATTCTGAACCTCGGCGGCTCGATCAGCGTTGAGAGCAGCGACATCGTTGCGATCATCGACCTGACCCGCCCGCACGGCTCCCTGACGGGCAGCCTGCTGCGGGAAGCAAAGCGGCAGAACCGGATTCTGGCGGGGCAGGGTGTCACCGCGCGAAGCGCGATCCTCTGCGCCGGCGGACGGAAACCCGGCGTCATAACGGAAAATGCCCGCCTGTACCTCTCACAGGTATCGGCGGTTAAGCTCGCAAGGCGCGCGGAAAACCATCGCGCCCGGCTTGTTCAGGCAGAACATGCAGAGATGGAGATTGAATAAGGAGTACATCATGGAAAATCAGGAAGAATATACCGCGCAGGATCAGCCGGCGGAAGGCTCCTCCGAAGCCGTTCAGGCGATGGAAGAGCGGGAGGCCATGGACGAGGTGATCGAGCCCGTCGAAGCGCTGTCCGACGCGGAAGCACAGAAAGGCGGAGAATACGACGAGAACCAGATCCAGGTTCTGGAGGGTCTGGAGGCCGTTCGCAAGCGCCCGGGCATGTATATCGGCTCCACGGACGAGCGCGGTCTGCATCATCTGGTCTATGAGATCGTCGACAACGCGGTCGACGAAGCGCTCGCCGGATTCTGCACCGAGATCCGGGTCACACTGGAAAAGGACGGCTCCTGCACCGTGGAGGACAACGGCCGCGGCTTCCCGGTCGGCATCCATCCGAAGATGCACCGCCCGGCGGTCGAGGTCTGCCTGACCGTCCTGCATGCCGGCGGCAAGTTCGGCGGCAGCGGCTACAAGGTCTCCGGCGGCCTGCACGGCGTCGGTGCCTCCGTCGTCAACGCGCTGTCCGAGCATCTGACCGTCACGGTTTACCAGAACGGCAATATTTATCAGCAGGAGTACAGCCGCGGCAAGGTTCTGTATGACCTGAAGATCGTGGGGACGACCGAGCGCACCGGCACGACCATCAATTTCATGCCGGACGTCAAAAACGGGGAGAACGGCGGCATCTTCGAGACCGGCGATTTCCATTTTGACACGCTGAAGACCCGTTTCCGCGAGATGGCATTCCTGAATGCCGGCCTGCGGATCATCTTCCGCGATCTGCGCAGGGAGCCGGAACAGGAGCGCAACTTCTGCTTTGAGGGCGGCATCCGCGAGTTCGTCAAGTACATCAACAAGCAGAAGGAGGCTCTCTTCCCGGAGCCGATTTATCTGGGCGGCATGGTCGGCACGACGCAGGTCGAGGTCGCCATGCAGTACAACGACTCCTATCAGGAGAACGTCTTTGCTTTTGTCAACAACATCCACACGCCGGACGGCGGCACCCATCTGGCGGGCTTCTGCGCGGCACTGACCCGCGTCATCAACGACTACGGCCGCAAGCACGGCATCCTGAAGGCGACCGACCACACCCTGACCGGCGAGGACACCCGCGAGGGCCTGGCCGCGATCGTCTCCGTCAAGCTGGAGGATCCGCAGTTCGAGAGCCAGACGAAGAGCAAGCTGGGCAACAGTGAGGCGCGCACCGCGGTGAACTCCGTCGTCGTCTCCCAACTGGGCACCTATCTGGAGGAGAACCCGAATGTGGCGCGCAGCATCCTGGAGCGCTGCCTGGCGGCGAGCCGGGCGCGTGAGGCGGCCCGCAAGGCGCGGGAGCTGACCCGCCGCAAGACCGTTCTGGAGAGCGCGAGCCTGCCGGGCAAGCTGGCGGACTGCTCTGAGCGCGACCCCAGCAAGTGCGAGATCTTCCTCGTCGAGGGCGATTCCGCAGGCGGCAGCGCGAAGATGGGCCGCGACCGCCATTTCCAGGCGATCCTCCCGCTGCGCGGCAAGATCCTGAACGTCGAAAAGACGCGCCTCGACCATGTCCTGGGCAACGACGAGATCAAGGCGATGATCACGGCCTTCGGCTGCGGCGTCGGCGAGGAATTCGACATCAGCAAGCTGCGCTATGACCGCATCGTCTGCATGACCGATGCGGATGTCGACGGCGCCCATATCCGCATCCTGATGCTGACCTTCTTCTATCGCTATATGCGCCCGCTGATCGAGCAGGGACATGTGTATGCCGCGCGTCCGCCGCTGTATAAGGTCACGTATCAGAAGGACGAGCGCTATTGCTATAGCGATGAAGAGCTGAATAAGATCATGCTCGAGATCGGCCGCGACAAAAAGCCGGAGGTTCAGCGCTATAAAGGACTGGGCGAGATGAGCGCGGAGCAGCTCTGGACCACGACCATGGACCCGAGCAAGCGCACGATGCTGCGCGTGTCCGTCGAGGACGCGATCGCCGCGGACGAGACCATGAGCCTGCTCATGGGCGAAAAGGTTGAGCCGCGCCGCGAGTTCATCGAGCAGAACAGCAAGCTCGTGCTGGATCTCGATATTTAAGGAGGCGAGACCATGGATTTTGAGGATCATATTCCCGGTAATACACAGGATCTGGATCGCCTTCATCTGATCGACCTCGACAACGAGATGAAGAAGAGCTTCATCTCCTACGCCATGGCGGTCATCATCACGCGCGCCCTGCCGGACGTGCGCGACGGCCTGAAGCCGGTGCATCGCCGCATTCTGTATGCGATGCATGAGCTGGGCGTGACGCCGGATAAGCCGTACCGTAAGTGCGCGCGTATCGTCGGCGACGTTCTCGGTAAATATCACCCGCACGGTGACTCTTCCGTTTACGGCGCACTGGTTCGTCTGGCGCAGGATTTCGCGACGCGCTATCCGCTGGTCGACGGTCAGGGCAACTTCGGCTCCATCGACGGCGACGGCGCCGCTGCCATGCGATACACCGAAGCCCGCATGAGCAAGATCAACGTGGAAATGCTGGCCGACATCGACAAGGAGACGGTCGACTTCGTCCCGAACTTCGATGAGACCCTCATGCAGCCGAGCGTCCTGCCGAGCCGCTTCCCGAATCTGCTCGTGAACGGTTCCAACGGCATCGCGGTCGGCATGGCGACCAATATCCCGCCGCACAATCTGGGCGAGGTCATCGACGGCATCGTCATGATGATCGATAACCCGGATGTCACGAATCAGGAGCTGATGGAAGCCATCAAGGGCCCGGATTTCCCGGGCGGCGGCATCATCCTCGGCCGGCGCGGCATTTACGACACCTATACCACGGGCCGCGGACACATCGTCGTGCGCGCGAAGACGGATATCGAGCCGATGCAGAACAACCGTCAGCGCATCATCGTCACCGAGCTGCCGTACATGGTCAACAAGGCGCAGCTGGTCGAAAAGATCGCCCAGCTCGTGCACGAGAAGCGCCTGGAGGGCATCAGCGACATCCGCGACGAGAGCGACCGCGAGGGCATGCGCGTCGTCATCGAGCTGAAGCGCGACGTGAACGCGCAGGTCATCCTCAATTACCTTTACAAGCACACGCAGCTGCAGGATACCTTCGGCGCGATCATGCTGGCCCTTGTGGACGGCGAGCCGAAGGTGCTGAGCCTGCATCAGCTGATCTACCATTATCTGGACTTCCAGAAGGACGTCATCACCCGGCGTACGCGCTATGACCTCGACAAGGCGCAGGCGCGCGCTCACATCCTGGAAGGCTTGCTGATCGCGCTCGACAATATCGACGAGATCGTCGCCATCATCCGCGGCAGCGCCAACACGCAGGAAGCCAAGGAACAGCTCATGCAGCGCTTCGGCCTGTCCGATAAGCAGGCACAGGCGATCCTCGACATGCGCCTCGCCCGCCTGACCGGCCTGGAACGCGAGCGCCTGCAGGAGGAATACGCGGAGCTGGAGAAGACCATCGCCTATCTGCAGGGCATTCTGGCGGACGAAAAGAAGGTTCTGGCCGTCATCCGTGAGGAGATCCTCGCCCTGAAGGCCAAATACGCCGATCCGCGCCGCACGGCCATTACGATGATGGACGGCGAGATCGATCCGGAAGACCTCATTCAGGAGGACAACGTTGTCATCACCCTGACGCACCGCGGCTATGTGAAGCGTATCCCGCGCGTCACCTACCGCAGCCAGCATCGCGGCGGACGCGGCATCGCCGGCATGACGACCCACGAGGAGGACTACGCGGAGAAGCTGCTGGTCACCTCCACGCACGACGAGATCCTGTTCTTCACGAACCGGGGCCGCGTCTACAAGCTGAAGGGCTATGAAATCCCGGAGGCGGGCCGCACGGCGAAGGGCACCGCCATCGTCAACCTGCTGCAGCTGGACGGCGGCGAGAAGGTCACGACGATGATCCCGCTGCCGCGTGAGCAGGAGGATTATAACCTCGTCATGGCGACGCGCGCCGGCACGACCAAGAAGACGCCGCTGTCCGACTTCAAGAACCTGCGCAAGGCCGGCCTCATCGCGATCGTCCTGCGCGAGGACGACGAGATGATCGGCGTGGAGCTGACCCGCGGCGGCGATGAGCTGATGCTTGCGACCCGCGGCGGCCAGACGCTCCGCTGCAGCGAGACCGAATTCCGCACCATGGGCCGCAATTCCATGGGCGTCCGGGGCATGAATCTGGACGAGGGCGATGAGCTGATCTCCCTGGAGAAGGTCCTCCCGGGCAAGCAGGTGGTCACGATCACGGAGAACGGCTTCGGCAAGCGCTCCGAGATGGACGAGTATCCGCTGAAGATCCACCGCGGCGGCAAGGGCGTGAAGGCCATGAACCTGAACGAGAAGACCGGCCGGATCGTGGCGCAGCTGCTGATCCCGCCGGAGCTTGACCTCATGCTGATCACCGACGACGGCACGATCATCCGCACGCCTGCGGAAAGCATCCGCCTCACCGGGCGCGTTGCCTCCGGTGTCCGCGTCATGCGCCTCGCGGAAGGCAGCCACATCGTCAGCGTTACGGCCACCGAAAAGGACGAGGAGGAATCCGATCCTTCCCAGGAGACTCCCGCTGAGGAAAACGGCGAGATCTATCTCCCGACCGAGGACAGCTCCCTCGACCTCGACATGAATGAGAGCGAAGACCGGCCGGCAGACGACGATAACGGCGAAATTTAATCCCCATTGACTGAATCAGCTTAAAGAGAATAAATCACTCCGGGGTCAACCCTCCGGGGAAGAAAGAGGAAAAACATGGCAAAGGAAGTGCTTGATCTGCGCGTACTTGCCGCCGCGCAGCAGGACTATATCGGCAAGGAAGTCACCGTTCAGGGCTGGGTGCGCAATCACCGCAGGCAGAAGAACATCGGCTTCATGGAGTTCTATGACGGCACCTGCATCATGACCCTGCAGATCGTCTATGACGAGAATGTGCAGGATTTCGCGGCTGTTCAGGCCATCCGCAACGGTTCCGCCATCACGGCGGTCGGCAAGCTCGTCGCGGGCCGGAACGGCGCTGCCGAAATGCAGGCCGTTTCCGTGAAGCTTGAAGGCGACTGCCCGGAGGATTATCCGCTGCAGCCGAAGGCGCATTCCCTTGAGTTCCTGCGCGACATCGCGTATCTGCGTCCGCGCACCCGCCTTTTCCAGGCGGTGTTCCGCGTCCGCTCCGTCGCGGCGGATGCCATCCACAACTATTTCCAGGCGCGCGGTTATGTCTATGTGCATACCCCGCTGATCACCGGAAACGACGCGGAGGGCGCCGGCAACACCTTCACGGTGACGGCCGCCGCGCCGGGCACCGCCGTGAAGCCGGAGGAGGACTTCTTCGGCAAGCCGACCTCCCTGGCGGTCACCGGCCAGCTGGAGGGCGAGACCTTCGCGCTGGCCTATAAGCGCATCTACACCTTCGGACCGACCTTCCGCGCGGAGAACTCCAACACGAAGACGCATGCCGCCGAGTTCTGGATGATCGAGCCGGAGATCTGCTTCTGCGACCTGAACGGCCTCATGGACATCGAGGAGGACTTCCTGAAGAAGGTCGTCTCCGAGGTTCTGGATCGCTGCATGCCGGAGCTGGAATTCCTCCAGAGCTATGCCAAGCGGGCCTGCGGCAAGGACAACCTCATCGCGAAGCTGCAGGCGCTCACGACCTCCACGGTCGCGAGAGTCACGCACGCGGAGGCCATTGAGATCCTGCGCAATGCCCCGAAGAAGTTCGAGCATGAGGCGGTTCCGGGCGAGGATATCTATAAGGAGCACGAGAAGTACCTCACCGAAGAGTATTTCAAGTCCCCGGTGTTCGTCTATGACTGGCCGAAGGACATCAAGGCCTTCTATATGTATCAGAATCCGGACGGAAAGACCGTCGCGGCAGTCGATCTGCTCGTGCCGGGCTCCGGCGAGCTGATGGGCGGCAGCCAGCGTGAGGAGCGCTATGACCTGCTGACGCAGCGCATGGACGAGCTGCACATTTCCAAGGAGGCCATGGACTGGTATGTGAACCTCCGCCGTTTCGGCGGCTGCCAGCATTCCGGCTTCGGCATGGGCTTCGAGCGCCTCGTGATGTATCTCACGGACATCGAGAATATCCGCGATTCCATCCCGTATCCGCGCACCCCGGGCAACTGTGAATTCTGATTTTACGCAAAAAAGAGAGGCCGCGAGGGTCTCTCTTTTCTCATGCCCGGGGAAACGGAAGCCGCCCGGGCTTATTTCCACATCGTCTTGCGGAAGTTCGCCCGGGTCTTCCAGTAGCGGGACTCGTTTCTGATCGTGTGCAGGAAGTCCCCGCCGACAAAGAGCGCGAGGTTCAGCAGGCACAGGATGATCGTCACCCGGGTGGAGGCGGAGCCGGTGATGAAGCTCCAGAGATAGAGCGCGGCGTCCAGCAGGGCGAGGTACTTCATCCGGATCGGGAGGATCATCATGAGCAGCACTTCCTCATCCGGCCATACGGAGGCGTAGGCGAAGAAGAGCGAAAGATTCAGGTAGGCGTTGTTCGCGTAGCCCGTCAGCAGGCAGGCGAGGATGGCGCCGACCATGCCGACGAGATAAAAGAGGTTGAATTTCACCTTTCCCCAGTGCGCTTCCAGCTGCGTGCCGATCATGTAATAGAAATACAGCGAGATGAGCGTGAAAACGGGGGAAGAGGACGGCGGCACAAAGATGAAGGTCAGGATCCGCCAGAGCTCGCCCCGGAACAGGGCGGAACGGAGGAGGGACAGGCGATAATCCAGCCCCGCGCCCAGCGTCGAGGGCCACAGCACGGACAGGAGGAAGACGAGCGCCTGACCCGCGATGATATACAGCATCAGATTGGGAATGGCAAAGCGCCGGAGACGGCGCTCCAGGTCGAAATTCAGCGGCTTCAAGAACATCAACTCCTTTTGGCTCAGTATATCATGTTTCACCCGGCTTGGAAAGAAAAAAGCACAATGCGCCCCGGATTTGCTTCCTTCTCCGGGCGCGCTATGGTATAATAAGGCATCCGTTTGAAGGAGGGAAATCATGGAAAAGAAGCTTGCCCTGGTGACGGGCGCCAGCTCCGGCATTGGCCGGGAGACGGCGAGGCAGCTGTCCGCGATGGGCTATGACCTCATTCTGGCTGCACGCGGCATCGAGCAGCTGAAAAAGCTTTCCGCGGAGCTGGGCGGCGCGGAAATCTATCCCTGCGATCTTTCCTTCCGGAATCAGGCCATGGCGCTGGGCGCCTATATAGAGGAAAGAAAACCGGACATCGTCGTGAACAACGCCGGCTTCGGCGTCTTCGGGGATGCCGACAGGGCACCCCTCTCGCGTCAGCTGGGCATGATTGACGTGAACGTGGGCGCCCTCCAGATCCTGACGGTGCACGCGCTCCGGATGATGAAGGCGCGCGGCAGCGGGCGGATCCTGAATGTCGCGAGCTCCGCCGGGCTCTTTCCGGCAGGGCCGCATATGGCGGGCTACTATGCCTCGAAGGCATATGTCGCCAGCTACACGAGCGCCGTGGCGCAGGAGCTGAGGGAGAGTGGGAGTGCCGTGACCGTCTCCGCCCTCTGCCCGGGGCCTGTGGACACCAATTTCAACCGGGTTGCCGGTGTAAAGTTCGCCCTGAAGGGCATATCGGCCGCGGACTGCGCGGCAGCGGGCATCCGCGGCATGATGAAGGGGAAAACCATCATTGTGCCGGAATTCACGCTGCGCGCGGCGGTCTTCGCGGTGCGTCTGCTTCCGCGCAGGCTGGCCGTGTGGCTGGTCGGCCGCCAGCAGAGCAGGAAAGGATAAAGGAGGACCTATGCAGAATACAGAGCGTCCCGAAGCGGGAAGACGAATCACGGAGGAGCGCGCCTGCCTCATGACCCCGGCGGGCATGGAGGTGCTTCACGCGGAGATCAGCCTGCGGGACAAGGACGGGCAGGCATTCTATGTGCAGGCACACGACAATGGAACGAACCGCTATTATGCCCTGACGACCCAGAGCTGGTTTGCCCTGCAGGACAGCGACGAGGAGGAAGAGGATCCGATCGAGGAGTATACGACCGCTTCCACGGGCGATGCGGAGGAGACGGAGCCGGATTTCTCCATGCTCCTGCGGGAACAGGACCGCAGGGAAATGCCCTATGAGGATTCCGACTATGCGGATTATTTCGTGAAGGCGGATCGTCTGCTGGACGACCTCGCCGAATCCGCGGACGCGGAGTGAAGCGCCCGCGCCCGATCAGAAAAAACCGGGAGGATAACCATGGTTGATAAGTTTGAAGTGATGTTTACCCCGGCGGGGGAGAAGCGCCGCATTCATCTCTATACGCCGCCGGGGTATGAGACCTCCGGCGAGCGCTATCCGGTGCTCTATATGTTCGACGGGCACAACATGTTCTATGACGGCGACGCCACCTACGGGCACTGCCTTGGCCTGCGCGATTTTCTGGATCACTGGGATAAGGGCGTAATCGTGGTCGGCATGGAATGCTGCATGGATGACTACGTGCGCACGCATGAGTATGTGCCGTTCGACGTCGTCAGCTGGACCTACGGCCCGATCAAGGGACGCGGGGAGGCGACCATGCAGTGGATCGCGAAGGAGCTGAAGCCCTTCATCGACGCCAACTGGCGCACCTGGCCGCAGCGGGAGGCCACGGCGATCGGCGGCTATTCCATGGCGGGCATGACGGCGCTGTATGCGCCGCTCGCGCACAACGACGTCTTCTCGAAGGCGGTCGTCATTTCGCCCTCCGTCCTGCCGAAGGGCACGATGGAGAATTTCCGCGCGGAGATCGACCGGGATACGCTGAACCCGGATACCCGCATCTTCTTCAGCTGGGGCACAAACGAATACGGCCCGGACACGGACGCCTATATCGAGCGCTGCCTCTATGAGCTGGAGGGACGGGTGATGGCGAAGGGCGCCCGAACCTATATGTTCCGCCTGGAGGGCGGACAGCACAACGAGGCCAGTTGGGAAAAGGAAGTCCCCTGCTGGATGGATTTCCTGTGGAAAGGCTGAAAACCCATCAAAAGCCGACGGACGCATTGCCCCGGAGGGCCATGCCGAACCAATATGGAAAGGATGAATGCATATGGAATTTACGAAGGTTGTGCAGGAGCGCTATTCCTGCAAGCAGTATGACGGCCGCCCCGTCCCGCAGGACAAGCTGGAAGAGATTCTGGAGGCGGGCCGCCTGGCGCCGACCGCCAAGAATCTGCAGGAGCAGCGTATCTATGTCATCCGCACGGAGGCGGGTCTCGCCGCCGTGGACAGCGTGACGCCCTGCCGCTATGGCGCCCCCACGGTGCTGGCGGTCGCCTATGACAAAAACCGCGTCTTCACCTATCCGGGCGGAAAATGCGATTCCGGTGCGGAGGATGCCACGATCGTGGCGACGCACATGATCCTCGCCGCGGCAAACGCGGGCATCGACAGCTGCTGGATCAACTTCTTCGATCCGGAGAAGGCGGCAAAGGCGCTGGGTCTGCCGGAAAATGAGCAGCTTGTCATGCTGATGGATCTGGGATACGCCGCCGCGGGCGCGGGCCCGCTGGCCAACCACGCAAAGCGCGAGGCCATCGGCGCGACTGTGTCGTATCTCTGATGCCCAAAGCATAACCGAAAGAATTAAAACCCCTCCGGATCCGCAGCAGCGCTCACCCGGAGGGGCCTCTCCATCCCTGGCCGGGGACGGGGGTTTATGAAGACCATCTATGTAATCACTTTCGTGTTGATGAGATAAGCATACCAGAAACTTGTGAACGCCGTGTGACGGAAAATGAAATTCGGCATGAATTTCTGAAAATATATGAAAAAGGGTGAATCTCTCAGTCGGCCTGACCCGGCTTACGCATCACCCCGAAGGACGCGGTCTTCTGCTTTCATTGATAAAATTCTCCTGGAAAACGTGAAAACCAAAAATGAAAAAAGGGGGAACCTTCATGCCCTTTCAGATTGTCCGCAATAATATCGCCGAAATGGACGTGGACGCCATCGTGAACACCGCCAATCCGCTCCCGGTTGTGGGCTCGGGCTGTGATACCGCCATCCATCGGGCTGCCGGTCCGGCGCTGATGGAGGCACGGAGGCCATACGGCAGGCTGGAGATCGCAAAACCGGTGATCACGCCCGGCTTTGCCCTGAAGGCGGCGCATGTCATCCATGTCGCCGGCCCGGTCTGGCAGGGCGGAAACAAGGGGGAGGAGCGGCAGCTCCGCGACTGCTATGCCGCCTGCCTTGCGCTTGCCGCGGAAAATCACTGCGAGTCGGTGGCTTTTCCGCTG
>R14__coassemble_650_pt1 | contig 22127 bp, 18 predicted proteins | sample R14__metabat2_high_PE_020 | metagenome-assembled genome bin R14 | reverse complement strand
ATTCTTATTTGTCCGGCTAAAGCCGTTTTTTCGTCAAAAAAAATGACGCCGGGCTGCAAAAAAAGCCGCCCCGGAGGGCGGCAGAATTCAGTTGTGCGGCTGTCATGTGCCGTCCGTGCCGGAGGACTGCTCATTTTTCCGCTGCCAGAGGGTATAGGTGCGCGTGTCGTTCAGGTCGAAGACGCCCGTGGCCGTCATGACCGGCTCGTAATGATCCCCCGGGGTTTTCCAGACCGTCACGACGAACTCGCAGACCGCGTCGGTGAGATACTGGGCGATTGCCTCGCGCTTTTCCTGCGTATCGAGGTTGTTGTCGGCAAAATACCGGCAGGTCGGCGTGATGCCGGCGGCCAGATAGAAGCCCTGATCCAGGCTGCTGTAGTCCAGCAGCGTCGGGTGATCGCTGCGCTTCTTCATTTCTTCCGCAAAAATCGTCTGCGGCATCTCCTCCCGGGTGACGCCGCGCAGCGGGGTGGCTGCCACATGCCCGAGGGTCAGCGGGATCAGCAGCACGCAGAGGAGCACCGACAGGATCGTGCCCAGATAGGCCGTGCTCCGCCCCCGGATGAGGCGCCCCGGCAGAACCGCGAGACCCGCAAGGCCGGAGGCGGCCGTCGCCGCGAAGACGAGCGCGTAATACGGATGGGCCATCTCGCCCCAGTAGCAGGTCAGCAGCAGCAGACCCGCCCCCATCGGAAGCGCCATCGCATCGAAAAAGGCGCCCTTCCAATGCTCCGAAAAGGCATCCAGAACGCCGGACACGATCGCCACCACCGTCAGCGCGGCCATGGTCGGATTCGCCTGACTCTGCGTGCGCAGATAGGCGAGCGCGTTCCAGATATGCGCCTTCAGCCCCATCGGCGTGCCGCTGTAGGAGAACAGGTTTTCGGCAAAATAGACACGGAGGCAGTCCGACAGCGCCCCACAGACAGCCAGCAGCAGCGTCATCAGCAGCACCGGAACCGCAAAGCCCGCCGCCATAAAGCCGATGAGCCGCAGCGTCTCCCGGAGTCCGTGCCGGCAAAGCAGACAGGGCACGACGCAGACAGCCAGCCCGAAGAACAGGCCGCAGTCCGTATATTTGATGAGGAAAACGCCCGCCGTACAGGCGCCGAAGAACGCCGCCGCCTGCGCGCGCTCCTCCGGCTTCTCCTGACGCATGGTGCGCCGGGCCCAGAGAATGCCGCCCGCCAGAAAGGGCAGACAGAATTCCTCCGCGCAGCCGCCCTGCGTGAAGGCGCCCGTGCAGCAGGTCAGAATGGCCAGCAGGGGCAGCACGACAAAAGCGGAGGTCCGGCTGCCGCCCTCCACCGCAAGGCGCTGCGTCTCATGCAGGAAGACCGTCAGGAACAGCACCTCCAGCACGAAAACGCCGAGGAAGCTGTCCGAGGAGATCAGCGCGCCCGCGGCATAAATGAAATACAGCAGCGGCCCCTTGTGATCGAACAGATCCCGGTAGGGCATGAGCCCACGAAGGATGCCGCGCCCGATGGTGAAGTAAATATTGGTATCCGTCCAGAAGTTCGTCACATACAGCGGCGAGCTGGTGGAGGCAAACAGCAGCGCAAAAAAGGCACAGAACAGCGCGGGGATCCACGCAAGAACCTTTTTCTTCATTTCAGGTCACGCCTCCTGTAGAGGTAATATTCCTTCTGCTGTTTGTTGTTGTCCAGATAGCCGATGTCCACGCCGATGAGCTTGTATTTTTCCTGCAGCTCCTCCGGCAGCTTCCGGAAGATGATCAGCACATAATCCGGGATGCCTTCCCGCACATAGCGGTCCAGCTCCTCCTTCATCTCCGGCAGATCCACGTTCAGCAGGACAAAGTATTTTTCCTGTGGCAGCGTGCCCGTCGTCAGGTACAGCCCGTCATCCAGGAAGGCGTACTGCAGGAGGCTGCTGCCCGGATCAATGAGCTCCGTCAGCCTGCCCTGCACGGTTCCGCCGAGCGTCGTCCCGCGCAGGAAAGCATTCGGCGTCACCGCCCAGCAGAGCACAAAGCAGAGCGCCCCGGCCGCGCCCGTCGGCCAGGCAAGGCGAATCAGCCCGGACAGGCCGCCCGCCGCCTCCGCCTTTTTCTCCCCGGCGGCGCCGAGAACCGGCAGAAAACGCTCCAGAAGCCGACCAAACTCCAGCGCGCCGAAGACGGTATAGGGCGCCACCGCCATGAGGCTGTACTGCCACACGCGCCCCGGCAGCACGACCGCAGCAAACTGAACCGCAAAGGAAACCAGCACGGTGAGGCGCACAGCCGGCTTCTCCCGCCCATCGAGGGCAAAGGCGATCAGCCCAAGCGTCGCCGGCACAGCCCACCAGCCGCTCCCCTTCAGGAAGGAGATCCAGCCGGCAAGGTCCATGCGCCCCTCGCCCGCGTACAGGAAGATGTTGTTGTAGATGTAGGCCGTAAAGAAATCGCCCAGCGCGTGGTTTGCGGCGAAATAGATCACCCAGAGGAGAATCGGCAGCAGCATGCCGGAAAGGAACACGCCTGCGCTCCGCAGCGCGCGCAGGATGCCGCCCTCCCGCAGGGCGAGAACACCCTCGATGACGCACAGCCCGACGAAGACGCCGAGCAGCGTGAATTTCACCGTCGCAACGATGCCCGCAAAGAGGCCGCACAGGAACAGGCTGCGGGCGGGCAGCGGCGCCGTTTTTTTCGTCAGCGCCCCGTCAAAGACGCACAGGGCGCCCATCGCAAAGGGCAGGCAGAATTCCTCCGCGCTGTCCCCGCGCACAAAGGTCCAGCTGATGAGGATGCAGGCGCCGCAGACCGCGGCCGCCGGCAGCGCGGTGAGATGCAGCCGCCTGCGGAGGAGGCGCCTCGCCGCCGCGAGGAAGCCCGTCAGGCAGGCCGCCTCCATCAGGTAAACCCCGAAAAAGCCCGTGTCGGAGATGCAGGCCGCCAGCATATGGGCAAGATACAGCGTCGGGCCCTTTTGCTCATAGATATCGCGGTAAACAACCTCGCCCGCCTTCATCGCCCGCCCGACCGTCATGAGGCAGTTTGCGTCGCCCCAGATGTTCAGCGGGTACAGCGGGGAACTCATGGAGCACAGCGCCAGCATCGCAAGCGCCGCGCAGACGAGGATGAACGCCGTACCGGCTTTTCTGATCCTGCTCAACTGTGTCCCTCCTCCCACGCCAGCACCTCCGAAAGGAAGGCGCTTCCGTATCGTTCCAGCTTGTGTTCGCCGACGCCGGACACGCGCCGCATCGCTTCCATGCTCCGCGGGCGCTTCAGCGCCATATCGCGCAGCGTCATGTTCGTGAAAATCAGGAAGGGCGGCACATGCTGCTCCTTCGCGATCCGCCTGCGCAGCTCCGACAGGCGTGTATACAGCGCCTCCGGCACGTTTTCCACCGCAGGCGTCCCATCCAGCCGGCGGCCCGGCTTTCTCGCCGGCGCTTCCGGCTCCGGAATCCGCTTCGGCGCCCTTTGTTCCTCCCCCGGCAGGGACAGGATCACCGGCCAGTCTCCGCGCAGCAGCGCACGCGCATGCTCACCCGTACGGAGCGTCGGATACTGTCCGTCCTTCGCCGCGAGGACATCGGAGGAGACCAGCTCGTCCAGCAGCGCATGCACAGCAGGCTCCCCCATCCCCTTCAGCGCACCAAAGAGGGACAGGCGATTCAGCTCCAGCTCCCGGTTCTTCCCCGTATTGCGTCCCAGCAGGACATCCGTCAGGATTGTCCGCCCGAAGCGCCCGTTCAGCATGGAGACGAGGGACACCGCCTTCTGCGCCTCCTGCGTCACGTCGCGCTCCGTCGCCATGGCGCTGCAGCCGGAGCAGTTGCCGCAGTGTTCCGGCGCCGTTTCGCCGAAATACCGGAGGATCCGCGCGCGAAGGCAGCCGCGTCCCACGGCATAGAAGGTCATTTCCTTCAGCCGTGCCTCAGAGCGCTCCCGGACGGTCTTCTGCACATTCTCCGGCATGCCGCCCTCTTCCTGCTGTTCCTGCTGATGCTCGATGAAAAACTGCTGCAGGCGCACGTCCTGCGGCTTGTACAGCAGCAGGCAGACCGCGTCGCTGCCGTCCCGGCCGGCGCGGCCCGCCTCCTGATAATAGCTTTCCAGATCCTTGGGCATCTGGTAATGCACGACAAAGGTCACGTTCGATTTGTCGATGCCCATGCCGAAGGCGTTCGTTGCGGCGATGACCCCGATGCGGTCGGAGACAAAATCCTCCTGCACGCGCGTGCGATCCTCATCCGCCATGCCGGCATGGTAACAGCCCGCGTCGATGCCGTTCTCCTGCAGCATGCCCGCGACCTCCTCGCAGGACTTCCGGGTCGCGCAGTAGACGATGCCGCTCTCGCCCCGGTGCTGCCGGAGAAAGGAGAGCAGCTCCGCGTCCCGGTTCTCCGGACGGCGAACCTCAAAGCGCAGGTTCGGGCGGTCGAAGCCGGTCAGCACCCTTATGGGGTTCTGCAGACCCAGAAGGCGCTCGATGTCATCCCGGACAGCCGTCGTCGCGGTCGCCGTGAAGGCGCCCACGGGCGGGCGCTGCGGCAGGCTCTGCAGAAAGGGCAGAATGGAGAGGTAGCCGGGGCGGAAATCCTGTCCCCACTGGCTGACGCAGTGCGCCTCGTCCACGATGACAAACGACAGCGGCGCCGCCTTCGCGAACGCGAGAAAGACGTCCGTCAGGAGGCGCTCCGGCGCCACATAGATGATCCGGTAGACCCCGGCGGCGGCATTCTGCAGTGCCTTCATCTGCTGGCGCGGACTCAGTGTGCTGTTGATATAGGCGGCGCGAACGCCCGCCTGCAGGAGCGCGCCGACCTGATCGCGCATGAGGGAGATCAGCGGGGAGATCACGAGGGTGATGCCCGGCACGGTCAGCGCGGGCACCTGATAGCAGATGGACTTGCCGGCGCCGGTGGGCATGACGGCTAGCAGATCATGACCGCTCATCAGGGCATCGACGGCTTCCTGCTGACCCGGGCGGAAGCGCTCATAGCCGAAGACGGTGCGGAGCGTGCGCTGCGCTGCGCTTTCCATGATGAGCTTCCCTCCCTCTCTAAAATGATAAAAGCAAAATTTGAGTCCCACGGGGAAATCTCATTTTTGTCTTTTAAAATATAATTTTTCTTTATTCCGTTTCGCCGGGGCTTTCCGATCGCCCCGGCATCCCTTCGGGTGCTCCCAAGAAACTGAACATATAAAACCCGCAGACCCCCGGAAAGGGGAGCTGTCGTTCGTCCCGATTTCCGCAGAAAATCGGAGACATGCAGTTCAGGCCGACTGAGAGGTTCTCCGAAATTTCCAATAATAGTTTATTATATTCTTTTTCAATGTCCCGCGTCAATCCCGGGGCGCTTCCGGCATGAAGAGATAAAACGCCGGGGAGCGGTTCGCCGTATCGGCGAGCAGCACCGCTTCCTCCGCGAGAAGGAAATGCCCCGCGTGCCGGACGGGCGTGCCTTCATACTTGTCCGGGCGGTCGCTTGGATCCAGGAGGCGGAACACGCCGTCCGCCCAGCTGACCGCCAGAATATAGTGCCCGCCGCGGGAGAAGACACCCGTGTGCCCCTCACGGTCGCCGCCGACATTCACGATACAGCAGCCGCCCGCCTGAAGGCAATGCTTCAGGAGATCGACGTCGTCCGTCATGGTGAGCGAGAGCCGGAAACGCTCCGCCAGCGCCGGGCCGAGGCGCTTCATATCCGTGCCGGGCTCCTGATTGGCCTCCGCGGCGTAGGACATCCCGATGCAGTCCTCCAGGGAGAGCGTTTCGGTGGTGAGCCTGTCCACCATCATGCAGGCGCTGCAGATGCCGCAGCCCGCGATCTTCACGCTGCCGGAGACGGCAAATTTGCTGTCCGGGTGCTGGGTATCCGTGACATAGGGAATCTCCTCATGCTCAAGCTGGTTGATGTAACGCATACTTCCTCTTTTCCGCGCAGGGCGCAAAACCTGATGATTTCAGTATAGCCATCCTGGCCGATAACGTCAAGGCGACGGAAAAACCGTTTGTCCCCTTTTCAAAATATCCCTTCTTGTGTTATGATAATCAGGCTCAGGGGCTTTCCGATCGCCCTTGAGAATCCTTCGGCTTTTCAAGCAGCATGTGAATCCAAAATATCCTGCAAACAATTATGGAGGAAATATTGATGGAAATTACCGGTGATGAAATGTATGAAGAACCCGCCGTCACAAAGGATCAGCTGATGGGCGAGATCCTGGCGGCGTATCCGCAGGCCGCGATCCCGCTGATGGGCTGCGGCATGGGCTGCGTCCACTGCCCGTCCGCCCAGGCCGAAAGCCTGGAGGAAGCCGCGATGGTGCACGGCCTCGACGCCGACGAAGTCTGCAGCTTCGTGAACGACTGGCTGGCTTCCCACAAGGACGAAGCCTGAACCAAATCCGAAAAAAGAGCTGTCTTTCCCGCTTTGGGGAAGGCAGCTTTTTACTTTTTGTGCCGCGGCACCCGGCCGCTCTTTTTCATCATGCGGGACAGCACTTCCCCGTCCCAGAGGTCGACCTCCGTGGAGGCGGCCAGCTCCTTCGCCGCGCGGGTGTAGGTCGTCGGGCAGAGCACCGCGGCGCGGTCGCAGCCGTAGTATTCCCGACCGGCGCAGGCCTCCTGCACGGCAAAATTGCCGACCGCGTCATGGTAGTTCTTGCACTGGATCGCCCAGCTCTCCCCCTGACGCACCGCGAGAATGTCCACGCCCTGGTCGCCGGAGACCGGCGTCATCTCGATGCTGCGGAAGCCGTTGTCCTTCAGGATCAGCGCGCAGTAGTCCTCGAACTCCTCGCCGGTGAGGGCAAGGCAGCGCTGCGCCCGGTTCCGCTTCCGGAAGAGGAAACGGAAAAACAGAATGAAGGGGTACGAAATGGCCTTCACGGTGCCGCGCACCAGGCAGGCCAGCCCGTGCAGAAGCAGCGAAAGAAGCCTGCCCGCAAAACGGGCGATACCCGCGGCGATCCGCACGATGAGCCCGCACAGGCCGTCGATCAGCGAGAGAAGGCCATCGAAAAGCGCATAGATAAGCCCGTGCTCCCGGCGTTCGTTTCTGCGCATCAGGCCTCGCGAAGCAGGCAGACCGCGTGGGCGGAGATGCCGAGGCCCTCTCCCTCAAATCCGAGGTGCTCCGTGGTGGTCGCCTTCACATTCACATGATCCAGCAGAATGCCGAGGTGCGCCGCCACGTTCCCGCGCATCGCCTCGATATGCGGCGCCAGCTTCGGACGCTGGGCGATGATCGTCACGTCCACATTCTCCGTCTCGAAGCCATGCGCATGGATCATCTCCACGACGCGATCCAGCAGCCTGCCGGAGTCCGCGCCCTCATAAGCCGGGTCGTTGTCCGGAAAATATCTGCCGATATCGCCGAGCGCCGCGGCGCCCAGCATGGCGTCCATCAGCGCGTGCAGCGCAACGTCCGCGTCGCTGTGCCCGAGAAGTCCCTTCTCCCATTCGATTTCCTCGCCGCAGAGGATCAGCTTCCTGCCCTCCACCAGCTTATGAACATCGTATCCGTGTCCGACGCGCATCACCGCGCCCCCTTTCGGTTTATCCGTCTGCTCTCCGCGGCGGCGAAGGATGCCCTCTGCGGTGCCGATATCCTCCGGTGTCGTGAGCTTCAGATTTTCCTCGCTGCCCGCCGTCAGCCGGACGCTGCAGCCCTGCCACTCCATGATCTGGGCATCATCCGTCGCGCGGCGTTCGCTGTCCGCATACGCCCGGTGCGCCGCCAGAATCTCCCGGAATTTGAAGCTCTGGGGCGTCTGCATCGCCCGGAGGCACGCGCGATCCGGCGTGTCGATGACGACATTGTCCGCCGAGACGCGCTTGATGGTGTCCTTCACCGGCACCGCAGCCACGCCGCTGCCAAACGCCCAGGCGCTCTCCAGCGTACCCTCGATAATCTTCTTCGTCACGAGCGGGCGCGCGCCGTCGTGGATGGCGACCAGCGTGAGGTTTTCCGGCAGGGCGCAGAGCCCGCGGAAGACGCTTTCCTGCCGGTCCGCCCCGCCCTCGCAGAGGGTCACGGGCAGCTCCGCCGCATCCAGCAGCGCCTTCATGCGCGGGAGATCCTCCGCGCCCGTCACGACCGCGATCGCCGCGAAGAGGCCGCTCTTCCAGAAGGCGCGCACCGTCCGCACGATGACCGGCTCCCCGCAGAGGGGCAGGAAGACCTTATTTTGTCCGGCGCCCATGCGCGTGCCGCGGCCCGCTGCCACAATCACCGCGCCGTTCACAGCTCTTCGCCCTCCAGCAGCTCGTACATGCCGCCCGCTTCGTTCTTGCGAACCGTCTCCTGCACGGAGAGAACCCGATAGCGGGAGACGTGCTCGCCGAAGCGGATCTCCAGGATATCGCCGGGCTTCACCTCGGCAGAGGGCTTCGCCACACGGCCGTTGACGGTGCAGCGCCCACCCTCGCCGGCCTCCTTGGCGACGGTTCGGCGCTTGATGATGCGGGAAACCTTCAGATATTTATCGAGACGCATAATTTTTACCTCAATCACTTTTTATTTTCAAAAGAGACATGCGCCAGCAGGACGGGCAGCACACAGACGAACGGATACACATACCGCCCGGCCATCACAGGGCCGAGGAGGAAGGTGCCCATCAGCAGAACCGGGAGAAACGCGGCCAGTCCCTCCCCCTTCTGCCCGCAGGACAGGGAGCGGAAGAACGCAAAGAGCACCAGCCAGATGATGAGCCCCATGTTGAACAGCCAGCCGATAAAGGGATACTTCATCGCGCCGTCCGCCCCGAAGCGCCAGGAAATCGCCTCACGCAGCGCCGGAACGGGGCTTTCGTCCGTGATGCAGTCCTCTCCCCAGCCGGTATAGGTCACCTCTTTGATGTCCGTCTGCAGATACCTTCCGGAGACGCCGTAATGCGCATACGGATACAGGAAAGCGTGCGTCAGCGCCAGAATGGCATCCAGACTGCACCCGGGGGCCTTCACCAGAACGGAGAGGCAGAGCCCCGCGTACTTCACCGGATCCTCCTTCAGCTTTTCTGTATGGAAGCCGAATTTCACCGGGTCGGAGACGGTCGGGTCGTATTTTTTCCAGACCATTTCCGGCATCAGGTCGTCGATCAGCTTTTTCTCTTCATCCGTCAGCACGTCCCGCTCCATGCAGGAGACGCGGGCCAGCTGCTGAACAGGCCAGGAGAGCATCTCGCGCATATCACCGGGCGTCGCGTGCAGCGCGCCGGCGAGCAGCTGTCCGCAGCCGACGCCCAGAACGAGGCAGAGCGAAAGCAGCGCCGCCGGGCGCACGCGCCGCGCAATCAGCAGGACAATCACAAAGGCGCCGAGCGCCCAGACCATATTGTTCCGCAGCAGAACGGACAGCACCGCCGACAGCGCCAGCAGAAGACCGCGGCGCACGGTCAGCCGCCCCAGCGTCATCCACTCCCGGAGGAGCGCCAGCGCCAGCACGAAGCAGCCGGAAAACAGTGTGTCCTTCGTGGCGTTGACCGCCATCAGCATATGCAGCGGATACAGGGCGAAGCAGCCGCAGGCGAGCTTCGCGGCCCGCGCGGAGGACTGCCGCGACAGGCTGCCGCAGGCGAGGCTGAAGCACCCCGCCAGCAGGACCATCTGCACACAGGAATACAGCGCCGCGCCCAGATTGATCTTGCCCAGCAGCCTTCCCAGGTTCACGCACAGGCCAAGGAGCAGCGTATGCAGCAGCGGATGATGCGTGCTCCAGACGCCGGAAGCAAACTGCTCCAGCTGATAGGGCACATCATAGGCAAAGGAGCCCGGAAAATGGACAAGCAGCGACGGCGTCCAGCACAGCAGCAGGAGCAGAAAGGCCCGCCCCGTGCGGAAGGGCTTCCCTTCCCCCGCCGGGAGCCGCAGCCGGAAAAGCAGGCCGAGCAGCGCGGAAACCGGCAGCCAGAGGAGCAGCGCCGCCAGAAGCGCCTGCAGGGGCATGCTTTTCCCCAGGTGTTCCATCTGCCAGCCGAACGCCGCCAGCAGTGAAAAGACCGCGCCCGCCGCGAGGCTTACCGCCGGCTTTTTTCCGAACAGCCGCATGCCACCGCTCCTTTCTGTCCGCTGTTTTCGATCCCATTTTATCACAGCCGCGCCTTTTGCACAATCCCGGCGCGGGCTGTTCAAAAGCGGCAAATCCTGCTATAATTACAGGGTCACACGAATTTCATCCGTTCAGGAGGTTATGAATATGCGTAAAGTCTGTGCTTTTCTTGCCACGGGTCTGGAAGAGGTCGAGTGCCTCGCCGTGGTCGACGTGCTGCGCCGCAGCGGCGTCAGGGTGGATCTCGTTTCCATCACGGGTGATCCGATGGTCACGGGCGCCCATGCCATCACGATCAAAGCCGACGCTCTCTTCGAGGACGAAGATTTTTCGGACTGCGACTGCCTCTTCCTGCCCGGCGGCGTTCCCGGCACCCCGAACCTCGCCGCGCATGCCGGTCTGACTGCCCTGCTGCGCCAATTTGCCGCGGAAGGCAGGCGGATCTCCGCCATCTGCGCCGCGCCGAGCGTGCCGGGCGCCCTGGGCCTCCTGAAGGGAAGAAAGGCCACCTGCTATCCCGGCTGGGAGAGCAAGCTTCTCGGCGCGGACTACACCGGCGCTGGCGTCCAGACGGACGGAAACTTCACGACCGGCCGCGGCCTCGGCTTTGCCATCGATCTGGGGCTTGAGCTCGCCAGGCTGCTAACCTCTCCGGAGAAATCCGCGCAGGTCAAGGCCGGCATCCAGCATCCGGACACCATTTAAGCGAAACATTCAGCCCCGCGCTCCTTCGGGGGACCCTCTCAGGCGGGCTAACCCGCCCGCCAGCTCCTGAGGCAGCGATCAAAGATCGTGCCGAGCTTCAGGGAAGGTGGCCCCTTAAAGGGCCGGAGAGATTCCCCAAAGGACGATCGTATCCCTCACTTTCCGTGAAGAACCGCAAAAGAGCCCCTGCCCTTCGGCAGAGGCTTTTTCAGCAGAGCGCCGAGGCGCTGAGGCACGGGATCGCCAGAACGCTCTGTGCCTCTCTTTCAGCCTCTTTCCGTCTTTTTCCGCTCCTTCGGGCGGTATTTTTTCAACTGTTTTGCATTATTTTGAATATTTCTCTTGCATTCTGCCCGGATTGAGAGTACAATAGCGCAGTAATTTCGCATTTGCTGCAGGAGAGAAAGGAATAAAATGCAATGAAGCCTTATACAGAGATGAGCCCCGAGGAACTGGAAGCAGAACTGGAGGGACTGAAAGCAGAATACCGGAAGGTGCAGGCGCTGGGTCTTCACCTCGACATGAGCCGCGGCAAGCCCTGTCAGGAGCAGCTGGACCTCTCGATGGGTCTGATGGACGTTCTGGGGGCCACCTCCGACCTCACGAGCGAGGAGGGCATGGACTGCCGCAACTACGGCCAGCTGACCGGCATTTCGGAGGCGCGTGAGCTGCTGGGCGACATGATGGAGAACAATCCGAAGGACATCATCATCTATGGCAACTCCTCCCTGAATGTCATGTTCGACACGATCAGCCGCGCCTGGACGCACGGCATCATGGGCAACACGCCCTGGTGCAAGCTGGACAAGGTGAAGTTCCTCTGCCCGGTTCCGGGTTATGACCGCCATTTTGCCATCACCGAGTATTTCGGCATCGAGATGATCCCGGTTCCGATGAACAACGCGGGTCCGGACATGGACATGGTCGAGAAGCTCGTGCACGAGGACGCCGCCATCAAGGGCATCTGGTGCGTCCCGAAGTATTCGAACCCGATGGGCGTCAGCTATTCCGACGAGACCGTCCGCCGCTTTGCAAGGCTCGATCCGGCCGCCGCGGACTTCCGTATCTTCTGGGACAACGCCTACGGCGTCCATCATCTGTATGATGACAAGCAGGACTACCTGATCGAGATCCTCGCCGAGTGCAAGCGCGCCGGCAATCCGGATCTCGTCTACAAGTTCGCCTCCACCTCCAAGATCACCTTCCCGGGCAGCGGCATCGCCGCACTCGCCACGAGCCCGAACAACATGGAGGATTTCCTCACCCATCTGCGCCATCAGACCATCGGCCACGACAAGCTGAACCAGCTGCGCCACGTCCGCTATTTCCACGACATCCACGGCATTGTGGAGCACATGCGCAAGCACGCGGACATCATCCGCCCGAAGTTCGAGGCGGTCGAGGAGATCCTGGACAAGAACCTGGGCGGCCTCGGCATCGGCACCTGGACGAAGCCGCTGGGCGGCTACTTCATCGGCTTTGACTCCCTGCCGGGCTGCGCGAAGGAGATCGTCGCCAACGCGAAAAAGGCGGGCGTCACGATGACGAACGCGGGCGCCACCTGGCCCTACGGCAAGGATCCGATGGACACAAACATCCGCATCGCGCCGACCTATCCTTCGATGGCCGACCTGAAGACCGCCATGGAGCTCTTCACCCTCTGTGTACGCATTTCGAGCGCGAAGAAGCTCCTCGCCGAAAAGAAGGGCGCCTGAGTTTCTCCCTCCTCCAGAGTCCTGGAAATCCGACCCGGAGAAACAGCTTTTCCGCAAACAAAAATTTCCGCTTCTTACTGAGTTTTTCAATAAGAAGCGGAATTTTTTATCTGAATTTTTGGGTTCTTCCCCGATGTCCGCTGAACAGACAAGCCGTTTATTTCTGGCTTTCTTTCTGCTTTTCCTTCGCGGCCTTGTCATCTTCAGCCGTCCAGACGACGACATTCTCGCCCAGGTTCTCCGTATAGTGGAGCGGACCCGCCTTGGCGGCCTTCATGGAGACAATGGCGACCTCCAGCATCTCGTCGTCCGGCTCGCGGGTCGTGAGATACTGCATCATGAGACCCGGCCAGCGGAGGCCGCGAACCAGCGCCGTTTCACCGGCGTGCGCGAGCCCCTTCAGCACTTCGTAGCTGATGCCGGTGATGAGCGGCAGAATCACGATGCTGCGCAGGATGCGGCCGAGGAAGCTGAGCTTCCCGATGCCGAAAAAGAGGAACAGCAGCTCATCCGCAACGGAACCGACCAGAATGGAAATGAACATGACGAGGAACAGGAAGGCCGTGCCGCAGCGCGGATGCAGGCGGGAGAACTGCCGCGCGTTCGCAGGCGTCAGCGGCATGTCATGCTCGTTGCAGAAGACCGTCTTGTGCTCCGCGCCGTGATACTGGAAGACGCGCTTGATATCCGGCATGAGGCTGATGGCGGCCATGTAGCCGATCAGGATCGCGATGCGCAGGACGCCGGAGCAGAGGTTGACGAGGAGGCGGCTGCCGACAAACTTCGAGAGCAGGGTCGCGCCCGCGGATGGGATCGCCACGAACAGGAAGAGGCTGAGCGCGACGGCCAGCACCATGGCGACCGTCATGACGATGCTGTCGATATCCGCGCCGAACTTCTTCGCAAGCCACTTTTCAAATTTAGACGGCTCCTCCTCCAGAACGCCCAGCATGCGGGTGCTCTTGTCGAGGGTCTCCATGCCCATCTTCAGCATGAGCACCATGTTCACGCAGCCGCGGATGAACGGCTTGCCCATCCAGGGATGCTTTCGGGTGATCGGCTCGCGATGCTCGCAGTTCACATAGATCTTTCCGTCCGGGCGACGAACCGCGATCGCGATCGACTCATCGCCGGGGCTCTGCATCATGACGCCTTCCATGACGGCCTGACCGCCGATATCTTTATAGGGTGCATCTTTCATTTTGGCCATACTTTTCTCACTTTCCGGAGCATATGCTCCTGCGCTCAATCTCAGCGCTCTGCATTGACCGTATCAAAATCGCGGCGTACCTCGCCCCGTATCCCCGGGCGTCCTGTCAAAGCCGCTTTCATTCAAAGGGTAATTATAGAAGAAATCGCTTTATCTGTCAATCAGACGAGGGTTTCACGGCCTTTGCGCGCGGCTTCCCGGATCGGTGTGCCCGCTTTCTCTTCGGTTTTTTGCCGTGTGCCTCGCGGTATTCGCTGATTTCCTCCGCGATGGTCGTATAGTCCCGCTCAAAAAGCTCGTCCGTCACCTGCAGGGCAAGCGTCCCGGGCGCGACCTTTTCAAGCAGTTTCAGGGCGACCTTCTTCTTGCCGAGGCCCTCATAGCGCGGCATTTCATTGCGCGCCAGCAGATGATTCAGCTCCCGACGCCAGAGGAGACTCATGCGCCTTTCGGGATCCAGCTTCGGGTTCGGCGCCGGGTTCCGCGCCATATAGAAATCCAGGCTGCCGTCCGGCAGCTCCTCCGCCGTCAGAATGCCCCAGTAGGACGGAACCCGCTCCTCGATGTGCTGCATATGGCTCACGCCGGCGACGACGAGATTGCGGTCATAATAGCGGTCATAATCCCGAACCTGCCGGGCGAGGCGCGCATAGGTGTCCGCGTCGCTCTTGATCTCCACGCCGATGAGCACGCCGTCCGTCACCAGAACGACGTCCGCACGGCTGCGGCCCATCGTCTTTTCCTCCAGGATGCGAACCTTGCCGTACCGCTCTTCGAGGAAGGCAAACAGCGGCTCCCGGATATCCCTGTCGTGTGTCATGCCCTCCTCCTTCCTTCTTTTCCCCGGCAGTATACCACAGAAACCGGCTTCCCGGAACAGTTTTCTCTTTTCCCTGCCCGGTTTTGATGCTATAATGCTTCCATTGCCCGCCGGGAGCAAAAGCCGCCCGGCAAGAAAGGAAATCCATGAAAGCACCCTTTTCTTCTTATCTGACCGCCATCGCGCCGGGGCTTTCAAAGCTCGTGGCCCTGGCAGGGGAAATCTATGATTACGCATCCGTCCTGTCCAGCGACAGCCGGGGCTTCGCGCTGCGCGTCTCCCCGCACGTCACCTCCGTCTCTTCCGAGACGATGACCACGGAGCGCGGCAGCGTCCTGCGCGTCTGCCGGGACGGGCTCTACAGCGAATACAGCTTCAATGAATTCGATCCCCTTCACCCGGAGAAGACGATGGAGGCCGCGCGCCGCGTGCTGGATGCGCAGCTTTCCCTCCTGAAGGAGACAGGCTCGGCCGTCTATGCCACCGGGCTTCCGCAGGACGAGCCGGAAACGCTCCTCTGTGAGATGGAGACCGGGCGCCTGCCGGAGCAGGAGGATCTCTCCGCGCTGGCTGACCGGCTTCGCGCGCTGGCAGACGAAGGCATGCGCGCGCCGCATATGACGGACTGCACGGTCACCGCGCAGTCGACCCACATCTGCAAGCTCTTTCTCACCCGGAACCGCGACCTGCGGCAGAGCTACGTTTATTCCGAGGGCAGCGTCCTGACGGTCGTTTGTGACGGACGCAGCGAGCAGGGCTACGCGGGGATTTCCGGGCGGAAGGGGCCGGAGCTGTTCGAGGGTCTTCCCGATACGCTCACGGAGGCGCTGGGCATCGCGCACGACCTGCTGGGCTCGGAGCCTGTCGAGCCCGGAGAATACGACATCATCGCCGACCCGGAGGTCTCCGGTCTCATCGCGCATGAAGCCTTCGGCCACGGCGTGGAAATGGACATGTTCGTGAAGGACAGGGCGCTGGGCCGGGATTACATCGGCAAACGCGTCGGCTCCGACAGGGTCACCATGCACGAGGGCGCGCTGTGCGACGTGAACGTCACCAGCTATGCCTTCGACGACGAGGGCGTTCCCGCGGGCGACGTCACGGAGATCGAGCACGGCATCCTGAAAACCGGCATCTGCGACACCCTCGCGGCGCTCCGTCTGCACACCCGCCCCACCGGAAACGGCAAGCGCGAGAACTTCGAGCATAAGGCATACACCCGCATGACCAACACGATCTTCGACTCCGGCACCGACAGCCTGGAAGAGATGATCCGCTCCATTTCGCACGGTTACCTCCTGCGCGGCTGCGAATCCGGCATGGAGGATCCAAAGCACTGGGGCATCCAGTGCATCGTCCAGCGCGGCTATGAGATCCGGGACGGGAAGCTGACCGGAAAGGTCATTGCCCCCGTCGTCCTGACGGGCTATGTGCCGGATCTGCTGGGCAGCATCTCCATGGTCAGCCCGGAGCGCGCCGTGTTCGGCACCGGCGGCTGCGGCAAGGGCTGGAAAGAATGGGTGAAGGTCGCCGACGGCGGCCCCTATCTGAAAGCGAGGGCGAGACTCGGATGACTGCTGATGAACTGAAGGAAATCCTGACGGCTTCCGGCGCGGATGCCTGGGAGCTGACCGAAAAGCGGAACCATGTCTGGGAATTCTATTTTATCCGGCACCGTCTGGATCAGAACCGCGTCCGGGAAGTCCGGCATCTCCGCGTGAAGCTGTTCCGCCGTTCCGCGGACGGCAGAACCATCGGCAGCGCAGGCGGCGAAATCCCGCCGACCGCCGCCGCGGAGGAAGCCGCTGCCGCCATCCGGGGCTACCTCACTGCCGCCGCGGGCGTACACGATCCCGCCTATTCCCTTGCCGGCCCCGTTCCTGCGGAACCGCCGTCCGGGGAGCCCATTGACCTCCGGAAAACCGCCGGAGACCTCCTGACCGTCATGCGCTCCCTGCCGGAGACGGACGCGAAGCTGGTCAATTCCTATGAGATCTTCACCGGCGTCTGCACGACCCGCTTCCTGAACAGCGAGGGCATCGACCTCACAAACACCGCGCCCCATTCGCAGCTGGAAGCCGTGCTGAACGCCCGCAGCGAAGGCCACGAGATCGAGCTTTACCGCATGTTCACGATGGGCACCTGCAACACGGAAGCACTGCGCGCCCGCCTCTGTGAGGCGCTTCACGCCGGGCGGGATAAGCTGACCGCGCGGCCGACCCCGTCCCTGGGCCGCTGCGACGTCGTCTTTTCCGGCGAATCTGCCCCCGAGCTCTATCGCTTCTTCACGGCGCGCATGAACGCCGCCTATAAGGTTCGGGGCTATTCCGACTGGTCGGAAGGGAAAGCCATCGGAGAACTCACGGGCGACCGGGTCACGATCCGCGCCGTACCCTTCCTGCCTGATTCCTCCGAAAATGCCGCCTTTGACGCGGAGGGCGCCCCCATCCGGGATACCGTCATGATCGAGGACGGCGTCGCCCGGCATTTTCTCGGCAGCCGGCAGTTCTCCTGCGGCCTCGGCCTCACGGACAGCTTCATCCCGGGGAATATCGTCATCTCCGGCGGCACTGCTTCCGATGAGGCGCTGCGCCGGGGCGACTATCTGGAGGCCGTCGACTTTTCCGATTTTCAGGTCAACCCGCTGACAGGCGACATCGCCGGCGAGATCCGCCTCGCCTACTGGCACCATGACGGCGTCGTGACCCCCGTCTCCGGCGGCTCTGTCTCCGGCTCCATGTTCGACTATATCCGAACGATGCGCATGTCCCGCCGCCAGCGTCCCTTTGACAGCTTCCTCATCCCCGCCCTCACGCGCCTGTCCGGCGTCCGCCTGACCGGAGCGGAGAGCTGAACCTCCGCAGAGAATAGATTTCAGACCCGGATTCAACCAAAACAGAAAGAAGGTTTTCGCCCATGCTTCGCTGGAATAACGATTACAATCACGGCGCCCATCCCGCCATCCTGAAGGCTTTTGAAGAAACAAACGACGAGAGCTATCCCGGCTACGGCCTCGACAGTGAATGCGAACGCGCCGCCGCCGCGATCCAAAAATACCTGAAGACCGACAGAGCCGATATCCATTTCATGCTGGGCGGCACACAGGCCAACTACACCGTAATCGCCCATGCCCTTCGCCCCTGGCAGGGCGTGATCGGCGCCGAATCCGCTCACATCAATGTCCATGAGACCGGCGCCGTGGAGCATATCGGCCACAAGATCCACGCCCTGCACGGCGAAAACGGCAAGCTCTCCGCGGAAACCATCCGCGCCGAGGCAGAAAACTATCGCATCAGCACCATTCCGGAGCATGTCACCCAGCCGAAGATGGTCTATCTCTCCCAGCCGACCGAGTACGGCACGCTGTATTCCCTGCAGGAGCTGCGCGATGTGCGCCGCGTGTGCGATGAATACGGGCTGTACCTCTATGTGGACGGCGCCCGCCTTGGCTATGCCCTCGGCAGCGACGAGAACGACGTCACGCTGGCCGACCTCGCGGCGCTGACCGATGCCTTTTACATTGGCGGCACGAAATGCGGCTGCATGTTCGGCGAAGCCGTCGTCGTTCTGAATGACGAACTGAAGGATCATTTCCGCAATTCCCTCAAGCAGAACGGGGGCATGCTCGCCAAGGGCTGGACGCTCGGCGTGCAGTTCGCCGCGCTGTTTGAGAACGGGCTGTATTTCGACATTACCCGTCAGGCCACGCAGGCCGCGATGCGCATCCGGGACGCCTTCCGGCAGAAGGGCATCCCCTTCTATTATGAAAGCCCGACGAACCAGCAGTTCGTCGTCGTCGACCACGCGACCGAGAGCAAACTCGCCGAAAATCATATTTTCGAGTTCGAGGCCCGGCTGGACGAGGCGCACGACGTGATCCGTTTCTGCACCAGCTGGTCCACAAAGAGCGAGGACGTGGACACCCTGGTCGCCGACATTCTCGCGCTGTAACGCTTCCGAAATCCGCAGAAAACCTCCCCGCGGCAGGAATTGCTTCCGCTGCGGGGAGGTCTTTTTGGCCTGTTTCAGTTTAAAATGCGGTTCATAAAGAGAATGAGCACGGGCACATTTCTGCGCTTCGGCCCGGCATCAGACGCCGGAATACACGGAGAAGCCGCCGTCGACCGGCAGCACGACGCCCGTCACAAAGCCGGCCGCCTTCTCATCCACGAGGAAGAGCATGGCGCCGATCAGTTCCTTCAGGTCGCCCATGCGGCGCATCGGCGTGCCCTCGATGATCTTCGCGTGGCGCGGGGTCGGCGTGCCGTCCGGATTGAACTGCAGCGCATGGTTCTGCTCGGTCATGAAGAAGCCCGGCGCCAGCGCGTTGACGCGGATCCCGCTGCGCGCGAGATACGTGGAGAGCCACTGCGTGTAATTGGAGACGCCCGCCTTCGACATGGAATAGCCCGGGATCTTCGTGAGCGGCAGGATGGCGCTCATGGAAGAGATGTTCAGGATGCAGGCGCCTTCGCGGCCCTCCAGCAGCGGCGCAAACACCTGGCAGGGCATCCAGGTGCCCTTGAGGTTCAGGTCGATTTCCTTCTGCACATCCGCACAGGGCATATCGAAATAGGTGCGGTCACCGCCGTCCGCGAACTGCTCCTGCGGAACGGTTGCCGCGCGGACATTGCCGCCGGCGGCGTTGATGAGGATATTGAGGCCGCCGAACTGCGCGCGGATCTCCTCCGCGACCTTCTTCATGACGTCCTCGTCCGTCACGTCCGCGGTAATGACATGCGCCTTGCCGCCGCCCGCGTTGATCTCATCCGCCACGACACGGCTCTTCGCCTCATTGCGGCCGAGAACGATCACCTCACAGCCGCAGGCCGCCAGCGCGCGGCAGAACATGCCGCCGATGCCGCCGTTTCCGCCGGTCACCAGGGCGACACGGCCGGAAAGATCCACCTGAAAAGGAATGTCAAACTGATACATAGGTTTTCCTCCTGTCTGAACCCCCCTTGAAAGGGAGGAATTTTACGAAGTTTCGTGCCCGGATCCGGGCACCCTCACTGCTCGAACTGGCTGCGGTACAGCTGCGCGTAGAAGCCGCCGCGGGCGAGGAGCTCTTCATGTTTGCCCTGCTCCACGATATGCCCGTCCCGCATGACGAGAATCATGTCCGCGGAGCGGATCGTGGACAGGCGGTGCGCGACGATGAAGCTCGTGCGGCCCGCCATCATGCGGCCAAAGGCCTCCTGAATGCGCAGCTCCGTGCGGGTATCGATGGAGCTCGTCGCCTCGTCGAGGATCAGCATCGGCGGCAGACAGAGCATGAGACGCGCCACGCAGAGCAGCTGCTTCTGTCCCTGAGAGAGCTGACCGCCGGATTCGGAGATCACGGTGTCATAGCCCTGCGGCAGGCGGCGGATAAAGCCGTCCGCATGGGCTGCCTTCGCGGCCGCGCGGATCTCTTCGTCCGTGGCGTTCTCCTTTCCCATCGCGATGTTCTCCCGGATCGTTCCGGAGGACAGCCAGGTATCCTGCAGCACCATGCCGACGGAATGGCGGAGCGCGCCGCGGGTCATCTGCCGCGTCTCGGTGCCGTCCATCCGGATCTCGCCGGAATTCACGTCATAAAAGCGCATCAGCAGGTTGATGAGCGTCGTCTTGCCGCAGCCCGTCGGGCCGACGATGGCCACATGCTCGCCCGGGGCAACCTGCAGGGAGAAGTCCTCAATCAGGCGCTGCTCCGGCGTATAGGAGAAGAAGACGTTCTTCAGCTCCACATGGCCCTGCAGCGTCTCCGGCTGGGCAGCGTCCTCCGGATCCGGCTTTTCCGCCGGCTCGTCGATCAGCTCAAAGATGCGCCCCGCACAGGCGAGCGCGTTCTGCAGCTCCGTAATGACGCCGGAAATTTCGTTGAACGGCTTTGTATACTGATTCGCATAGGCGAGGAAGCTGGTGAGACCGCCGACCGACAGCGTTCCGCCGACCGCCGCAAGCGCGCCCGTGAGGCCGACCGCAGCATAGACGAGGGAGTTCACAAAGCGGGTGCAGGGGTTCGTAAGGGAGGAGAAGAACACGGCCCGCAGCGAGCAGGCGCGCAGGCGCTCGTTCACCTCGTCGAACTGCTCCATCACGGCTTCCTGCCGGGAGAAGGCGTTCACGAGCTTCTGGCCGCTGATGACCTCGTCGACCAGGGCGGTCTCCTCGCCGCGCGTCTTCGTCTGCAGCTTCGTCATGGAATAGGTGTGCTTCGCGATGAAGCCCGCCATGAGGAGGGACAGCGGGGTCAGCACGACGACGACCAGCGCGATCGGCGCGGAAAGGCGCACCATAAAGAAGAGGGTGCCGAGGATCGTCGTGACGCCCGTGAACAGCTGCGTAAAGCCCATCAGCAGGCCGTCCGCAAAGGTATCCGCGTCCGCAATCAGGCGGCTCACGATGTCGCCCGCCGGATGGGCGTCCAGATAGGACAGCGGCAGCTTCTGAATATGCGCAAAGGCTTCGCTGCGCAGCGTGCGCACCGTGCCGTAGGTCACGCGATTATTGATGAGGTTCTGCACCCATTGCGCCAGACCGGCGCCAAGCGCGCAGAAGAGGATTCCCATGAGGACCGGGGACAGCGCCGCGAAATCGACCAGGCCGGTGCCCGCGATGCAGTCCACCGCACGGCCGGCCAGCACCGGGATATACAGGGTCATAATGCTTGCGGCGACCGCCAGCACGAGGGACAGGATCACGAGCGGGAGATGCGGGCGCACATAGCGCAGGACGCGCAGCAGCGTCGGCCACGCGTCGACCTTTTTCTTCTGATCAGCCATTTGCAGCCGCCTCCTCTCCGCCGAACTGGCTTTCGTGGATCTCGCGGTACAGCGGGCAGGATGCAAGCAGCTCGTCATGCGACCCCATTCCGACCAGCCTGCCGGCGTCCAGCTCCAGAATCCTGTCCGCAAAGCGGACGGAGGCCGTTCGCTGGGAGACGATGAAGGTCGTCGGGGCATCCGGGCGCTGACGGATCGCGCGGCGCAGCGCCGCGTCCGTCGCATAGTCGAGCGCGGAAGCGCTGTCGTCCAGAATGAGGATCTCCGGCTTCCGGGTCAGGGCGCGCGCGATCGTGAGGCGCTGCTTCTGGCCGCCGGAGAAGTTCCGGCCGCCCTGCTCCACAGGCTCGTCCAGCCCCCCGGCCTTCGCCTTCAGGATGTCGGAAGCCTGCGCGGTCTGCACCGCCTCAGTGAGCACGGCGTCATCCGCTTCCCCGCCCCAGAGCAGGTTGCTGCGGATCGTGCCGGAGAACAGGAGCGCCTTCTGCGGCACCACGCCGATCCGACGGCGCAGGTCATCCATTTTATAGTCTGTCACCGGCAAACCGTCCACCAGAATCCTGCCGGAGCTGACGTCATAAAAGCGCGGGATGAGATTCACGAGCGTGGACTTGCCGCTGCCCGTGCCGCCGATGATGCCGATGGTCTCGCCGGGTGCCGCCGTGAAGCTGATGTCCGTGAGCGCCTCCGCGCCGGCGCCGGCATAGCGGAAGGAAACGTGGGAGAACATCACGCTGCCCCGGGGCGCGTCCGCCGGGAGGACGCCGCTGCCGTCCTGCTGGACGGGCTTCTCCTCCATCACCTGCGCCACGCGGTCGCCGCACGCCCACGCCTTGGTCAGCAGGACGATGAGGTTTGCCAGCTTGATGAGCTCCACCAGGATCTGCCCCATGTAATTA
>R14__coassemble_638_pt1 | contig 22371 bp, 18 predicted proteins | sample R14__metabat2_high_PE_020 | metagenome-assembled genome bin R14 | reverse complement strand
GTACAAGATCCTGCTCTCCGGCGGCGTCGTGGGCTATGTTTCCCCGAAGGTTGTGAAGCGCGTCACGGATCCCGGTGAGGCCGGGAATACGGAAGCCGCCGCGTCTCCGGCCGCCAGCACAGCGCCGGAAAACACCGTCCGCATCCGCCGCTCCGGCAATGTGAATGTCCGCGCAACTCCGGAAGGCTCCGCGGAGCGCGTCGGCATCGCCACTGCCGGCAAGCGCTATGAGCTGCTGGAGACCACCGAGACGGGCTGGTACAAGATCCGTCTCAGCAACGGTGTGGAGGGTTACATCTCCGGAAAGCTTGCCACCAAGTAAAGATTTTTTCTTCTCCCGTACCCGGCGGTACGGGAGTTTTTTATCATCCCGGCATGCTCTTTTTACATAAAGTTTGTACTTTATCCAAATAAGTGCCTTGCCTTTTTGCAGTTTTTTCATATAATGAAATCAAGTGGGATGCGTTTTGGCATCCATCTGCGTATTTTCCACAAAGAGGACAACAGGAGGTAATTATCATGGCTGATCTTTCCCGCAGAAGCTTTCTGAAGGGCGCGCTGGCCGGCACCGCCGCCGCCGCGGCCACCGGGCTCACCGGCATCACCGCGCTCGCAGAGGGCGGCATCTATACCCCGGGCACCTATTCCTCCAAGGCACAGGGCATTGGCGATGTCATCGTCACCATGACCTTCGATGAGAACAGCATTACCGATGTCGTGCTGGATCTCTCCAATGAAACGCCGAATCTCGGCGGCGCTCCGGAAACCGAAGCGGCACTGCGCGAGGCGATCCTCGCGGCCCAGAGCGGCGACATCGACGCCGTGTCCGGCTGCACCGTCACCTCCTCCGCCGTGCAGAAGGCTGCCGGCAAGTGCATCCAGCAGGCGAAGGGCGAAATCCCGGTCGAAGTCATCAGCGAGAAGGAAGAAGCCGCTTCCGGCGACTGGCTGGGCACCGCTCCGGAGGTCGCGGAGAGCGACATCGCCGAAACCTATGAGACCGAGATCCTCGTCGTGGGCTGCGGCACCGGCGGCATGTTCACCATGGCCTCCGCCGCCGAAGCCGGCGCGAAGGTCATCGGTATCGACCGCTTCACCACCGGCGTCGGCATCCGTGACGACATCGGCGCTGTCAATTCCCGCTATCAGAAGGAATGGGGCACCCAGATCGACAAGTTTGATTACATCACGATGGCGACCCAGTATGCCGCCGGCCACATCCGCCAGAGCCTGGTCGGCAAGTGGTATGACAATTCCGGCGCCGTCATCGACTGGTACGGCGATCGCCTTGCCGAGCGCGGCGTGGAGCTGTGGCATGAGTCCGGCGACAAGGAGGACAAGGCACGCTATCCGCACTTCGCCACCGGCCATTCCCCGCGCTGGACGGGCAGCGACGACGGCACCGGCAATACGCTGAACGGCAATAAGGTTCTTTATGACTATGCCACGAAGCTGGGCGCCGAGTTCCACTACAGCACGAAGATGATCAAGCTGGAAAAGAACGCGGAAGGCCGCGTCACCGGCTGCATCGCGATCAACGGCGATGACAAGTATGTCCGCTATATCGCCAGCAAGGGCACCGTTGTCTGCACGGGCGGCTACTCCCTGAACTATGACATGATGGAAGCCCTCCAGCCCTGGAACCTCCGCATCATCGGCCGCAACGGCTCCGAGCCGGGCGCCTTCGGCGACGGCATCAAGGCCTGCCTCTGGGTCGGCGCCAAGATGGACGAGACGCACTCCATGATGATGTTCGACCGCTGTGCCCTGCGTCCGGATCAGGAGACCGGCGTCGAGACCGCGAAGTCCGGCGACAACGGCTTCTTCTGGATGGGCAGCCAGCCCTGGCTGAAGGTCAACGCCGACGGCAAGCGCTTCTTCAACGAGTCCGGCACCTACGAGGGCATCCTGCACGCGGATGAGTACAACAAGGGCCATGTGCATTATTCCCTGTTCGACGCCAACTGGACGGACTATGTGCAGCAGTTCCAGATGCACGGCTGCAGCCGTCTGTATCCCTTTGAAAACGGCGCTGACCCGAACATCAGCTACCAGGTGATCGCCGGCGGCATGCTGCCCGGCCTGATCGAGAACGGCTTCGTGCAGCAGGCCGATACCATCGAGGAGCTGGCCGAAAAGCTGGGCCTGCCCGCCGATGAGCTGAAGGCCACCGTGGACCACTACAACGAACTGGCCTATGCCGGTGAGGATACCGACTTCGGCAAGGAGACCCACCGCCTGACGCCCGTCGATACCGCTCCCTTCTACGGCGCCAAGAACACCGGCTACATCCTCTGCACCATGGACGGCATCCAGATCAACACGGACTTCAACGCCATCGATACCGACGGCAATGTGATCCCCGGCCTGTATGTCAACGGCAACGACTCCGGCTGCTACTTCGCCAACACCTATCCGAACCTGTCCACCGGCATGGCCTGCGGCCGTACCGTGACCTTCGGCTATCTGCTCGGCAAGGAGCTCTCCGCAAAGTAATTTCCGAAAAGTCCACAAAGGCCCCGCACAACATCGTGCGGGGCCTTTCGTTCGCCCTCCGGCTCCTTCGGGCGCTATGCTTACAGTTTGGTTATTCGGCGTCCGTGTTTTCCGCGGCCTCTGACACTGTTTCATCTGCCCATGTTTCCACGCCCTCCATCGACAGGGGGTCGAGCACATCCGTGTAGATGCCCCAGGTATGCAGCGTATCCATTTCAAAGTTGAACTTGCTCCAGTCGTTCACGGTGTGCAGATAGACCTTGCAGTCCAGCGCCTCCGCCAGACTGAGCGCAAACATATCGTAGGCCTCTTTGCCCATCGTAAAGACGCGGATGCCCTTCGAATAGCCATACAGAAAGGCATCGGCCTTCGTCGTCCGGTTGGGCAGCATATAGAAGGTATAGACCATCGACCGCCACGGATACAGGGCATTGATCCAGTCGATCATCTCGTTATTGTACACCTGCGGAACGATGCGGTCCAGCACGGACGGATCGATGGACTTCGCGAGTTCGATGACGGCACCGAAGATCTTCGTGACGTTGTCCTTGTCCGTCTCCTTCATGTCCGTGATGACCGTGATGTCCGGATACTGCACCATCAGGTTCACGAGATCCTCAAAGGTCAGCGCCGTATACTCCCCCCTCAGCTTCTGCGTCCTGAACTGATCCAGGGTCGGCGGAATTTCGACTTCCACGGAGGAGTCCCCGTTCTGAACCGCGGCTTTATACTGGCTCCATTCATGAACCAGAACCGGAACGCCGTCCGCCGTCATGCTGATATCAACTTCAAATACCGAGAAGTTTTTCCGGTAGTTTTCCTCAAAGGCCTCCCGGCAGTTCATATAGTCATATCCGTCAATGGCGCCCAGCGCATGTGCGACATAGCGGGAGGCCGCCCAGGAGTCATCCAGCGGTTCGCTGCTGCTGATCGCCACGACGTCCGTGCCGTACAGCGTGGTCTCCTTCACCTTCATGCCGGCGTCCTGCAGCAGATAAAGAGCCGCATACAGCGTATCGTCCCGGAAAATGAAGTCGCTGCAGGTGCTGTCCATCCAGAAACCTGCCCAGTCGATATACCCGTCCTCCAGAACCGGTGCGTCAAAGCCCGTGAGCGCGGACACCGCAGCCAGCGGAACATACCATTGTCCGTCTTCATCGCGCAGAAACGGTTCCCCGTGATAAAAGCCGCCATTCACCAGAATCATGGCGTTGATCGGTGACGCCTCCGCGATTCCCGCCGCTGTGCCCAGCGCCAGAAACACAGAGAGAATCAAAGCCGCAATTTTCATGCTGGTTCCTCTTTCGCTGATCATGCTTTTTTCCTGCCGGATTCGATGAGCTCCCGCTCAAACGCCTCCGGATTCCTGAGATCGTAATTCTGATGATACGCCTCCGCCGGATAGAACGCCGTGAAGGGCGCAAGCGTCACGCAGGGTTCCTTCCCGGATTCAGCCGCGAGACGCGAAAGCGCCGTCCTGGCCGCGGCATGCTCCGACTCATCGCCGTAAAAGACCGCGAGCGTATAGGATGCGCCGCGGTCGATATACTGTCCGCCGGCATCAAAGGGATCCACGCCGGAGAGAAAGGTCTCCAGCAGGGAAGCATAGGTGACCCGTTCCGGATCATAGCGGACGGCGACGGTCTCCCGGTGCCCAGTGCGCTGAGCCTTCACATCCTCATACCTTGGATTGACCTCCGCGCCGCCGGAATAGCCGCTCACGACCTCCGCGACACCCGGAAGCGCCCGGAAAGACGGCGTAATGCACCAGAAGCATCCGCCCGCAAAATAAGCAGTCTTCATCTGTTGTTCCCTCCTGCAGAATCCGCTGCAGCCCTGACTGCGCTTTTCAGTCAGCAGCCTGCCTCAGACAAGCCTGTATTTTTCCTCCAGCGTTCCATTTGCCCAGCGGATTACATTTTCTGCCGCGATGTCGTTCATCTGGCAGAAATTTTCGCTGGTATAAGGCGCGGTGTGCGGCGTCAGGATCACATTGTCGAAGGCGATGAGCGGGGAATCCGTGCAGGGCTCCTTCGGGAAGACATCGATGCCCGCGCAGCCGACCTGCCCGGAGGACAGCGCCGCGCAGAGGTCTTCCACAATCATCACCTGCGAGCGGGAAATGTTGATAAAGCAGCCGCCCTTTTTCATCTTCGCAAAGAAACCGGCATTGCACATGCCCGCCGTCTGCTCCGTCAGCGGAACATTGACGGAAACATAATCGCTCTCGGCAAGCAGGGTATCCAGCGGCACCCACTCCGCATGATACAGCTTTTCCGCTTCCGGACGCGGATGGCGGCAGCTGTAGAGGATGCGCACGCCAAAGCCTGCGGCGCGCTTCGCGATCTCCTGTCCGATGCCGCCAAAGCCGACGATGCCCAGCGTCCTCGTCTTGAGACCGGGCATCATCTGCCGCTTCCACTCACCCCGGTGCATGCTGCTGCTCTGCAGATCCAGCCTGCGGGCAAAATACAGCAGATACGCCATGACATGCTCCGCCACGGAGCCCTCCACCGCGCCGACCGTCCGCGTGAGCGTTATGCCCCGCTTCCGGCAGGCCTCAAGATCCACGGAGTCATAGCCGATTCCGCGCCGGGAGATAAGCTTCAGGTTCGGGCATTTTTCAAATACCTTTTCGTTGTAAGGCTCTACGCCCGCGATCACGATGTCCGCGTCCTTCACAAGCGCCGCGATCTGCTCCTCCGGGGCTCCGTTTGCGAGACCGAGCCCGCCGTAGTCGGCGACTTCATAGCCTGCGTCTCTCAGCATCTGCGTGCCGCGGCTTCCGGGGATCGTAAAATTCCTGCCCGTAATGACAACTTTCATTTTCTTCTCCTGCAAAAAGAGCATCCGGAAGGATGCTCCATTATAACCTGTTCAGGATGCGCATGAATGAAAACCTGCCCGGAAGGCCTCCAAAGAGGTTCGCCCTCCCGACCCTTTGCCCTGCATTCCCTGCAGCTTTGGCAGAATTGTCAGATCTCCACGAGGCCGTCCACCAGGCTGACGATCTCGCGATACTGCCCCGCCGGGCTTTCCGCCAGCTCCTGCAGACGGGCAATCTTCTTTGCGTTGTACTTGAGATTTGTACGGTCGATGCGCCCGACCAGGCGGCGCACCTCGCGCTGAATATCCTCCGGGGGACGCTTCAGGCGCGCATACAGATCAAGGCGCTCCACGCGCTTGCCGACCTTGATGATATTCCGGGTGTTCTCGTCCGGGATCATGTCGTCCGTGATGCCCCAGAAGGCGAGAATATCGTCCACCACGCGCTGCAGCTCGATCATCGGGCTCTGGCAGCCGCGGGAGCGCTTCATGACATAGATAGCCAGCTGGATATAGCTGATCGGCTCGCTGCCGATCTCCTCGCGAAGCGTCACAGCATTGTCATAGGCGCGCGTAAGATTCGAAAAGACGGAGTTCGGATCTGTCTCGTCGAAGAGATAGCGATCAACGAAGTCATCGCCGGAGAGATAGATCGTCGGGATGTCGAGATCGCAGCAGAACTCCTCATAGCTTGTGAGGTTCGCATCGATCAGGCGGTCAAAATGCTCTTCAAAAAGGCGGATGGTCGTATAGACGCGCTCCGAATAGCGCCCGAGCCAGAAGAGCTTTTCGGTGTTGGTCAGTGAGATAATACCCATGTGTCCTTAAAGCCTCCTCCCTGTGAACTGTTGACGATGAAGGAATCCGGATTGCGGGAGAAGCGGGTCAGGCCGCTCTTCCAGACCATGGGCTCCTCGCCCATGAGCACGAAGGCGCGCAGATCCGCCTTGCGCGGAACCGGAACGCCGCCTTCCATAATATCAAGGTCGCGGAAGTCGATGACTTCCTGCGCGATGAAGCGGCGCGGCTCCTTTTTGAGGAGCGCAATGAAGTCCTCCTTCTGCTGTTTTGTCATCTTGCTGCCGAAGACGACGCCGTAGCCGCCCGCCTCCGCCACATCCTTCAGGACAAGCGTGTCGAACTTTTCAAGGACATATTTCATGTCGTCCTCATAATACGGCAGATAGGTCGGTGCGTTGTGCAGGATGGGCTCCTCGCCGAGATAATACTTCACCATCTTGGGTACGAAATAATAGATGCCCTTGTCATCCGCAACGCCGTTGCCCGGCGCGTTCATGAGCGCCACATTGCCCTTGCGGAAAACGTCGTAAATATGCGGAATGCCGATGAGCGAATCCTCACGGAAGCTGCAGGGATCCAGGAAATCGTCGGAGATGCGGCGGTACACGGTGCCGACGCGCTCCTTCTTTCCGGAATAGCCGGTGAAGTACAGCACATCGTCCTCCACGACCAGCTCACTGCCGGTCACAAGATGGGCGCCCGTCTGTTCCGCCAGATAGGAGTGCTCAAAATAGGCTGCGTTATAGCGGCCCGGGGTGAGGATAACCGTGCAGCCGCCTGTGTTCACGTGATCCATCGTCTTGCGAAGGAGCACCGCATAGTCGCGGTTGTCCGCGATCTCATTCGCCTGGAAGGTGCGCGGAGAAGCGCGGCGGCAGAGCGCACGGGCGATCATCGGATACGAAGCGCCGCTGGGCACACGGAGGTTATCCTCCAGAATGAACCAGTTTCCGTCCTTTCCCTGAACGAGATCGATACCGGAAATGTGGGACCAGACATCCTTCGGGGGCTTGTTGCCGTTGCACTGCGGCAGATATCCCGGGCTGTCGAAGACAAACTCCTTCGGAACGACTCCGTCGCGGATGATCTTCCGCTCTCCGTAGATATCGGAGATGAAGCAGTTAAGCGCCTTGACGCGCTGCTTCAGGCCGCGCTCCAGATAATCAAAGTCCGCCGCATCGATGACGCGCGGAATCGCGTCGAACGGGAAGAGCTGCTCCTTGAAGACCCCATTCTTGTACAGGCCGAATTTGACGCCATACCGGGCCAGAAGCTCGTTAATGGTGTCCGAGTGCTGGATGAGCTCGCTCATGTCGGGCATTTTCATTCCTCCTTCCGGAGCCGATGGAAAACCGATCCGCTCCGCACCTTCCGAATCATTCATTGCTGATTAAAATCCAGTTTAATTTCGTTTTGACATTTTGTCAAGCTCTAATCTGTTTTTATTTGAATTTCCGCATAATCCAAATTTCATTTTGACGCTTTTTCGCCGTTTTGACATTTTCCTGCCCCGCGCGTATAATAGCCGCAGAATACAGCCCGGGTTCCGGGCAGGTTAAAAAGCGAAGGAGGCTATATTATGGAAGACAACCACGAGAACGACCCCCAGAACAAGGGAAACACCTTTTCCGATCTCGAAGCACAGATCCTCGCCCGTTTTGAAGACTGTCAGGGCAAAGCGCGCAAAATCATCAACGATCCGGACGCCGTGGAGCGCATCCTCCAGCGCCTCGAGAAGAAGCTCGCCGAAATCCCGAAGCTGGGCGACACCCTGTCGGAGATTCCGGTGCTGGTCTCCATCATCCGCAGCTACATCCGCAAGGAATATCCGGCCCTGCCCATCACGACCGCGGTCGGCATCCTCGCCGCGCTGATCTACTTCATCAGCCCGATCGACATCATCCCGGACGCCATCCCGGGCATCGGGCTCATCGACGACGCGTTTGTCATCGGCCTTTGCCTCAAGTTCGTCTCCGCAGATGTGGACGAATACCGCCGCTGGCGCGAGGAGACCGGCCGCGTTCTCGACCTGTAATTCTTTTTCAGGCAGCAAAAACAGGCTTCCGCTCACAGGAAAGCCTGTTTTCTTTATCCGTTGATTTCCTTTATCCATTCCTCTGCATCCTCCGGAAGGCGGGTCACTTCCTCTTCCTTTGCCATGCAGATCAGCCGCTCATTTTTCCTCCGTACAGTTCCGCTTTCCTTTACTGCCGCATCTTCGCAAGGGAGGAATTTTTGTATTCCGGGTCCTCCGTAACCTCCCGGATCAGCTTCAGAATCTTCGGGAAGCGGATCTCCTCCTCCGGCTCCAGGAGCTCGATCTCGGCGATCGCCTTATCCTTCCAGAACGGATAGACATCGATCTCAAAATACTGATTTCCGTCCGCCAGACAGTAACGATCCTTGCGGATCGAGTGCCGCTCCGGGTCCGCATCCATCAGCCGCTCCAGATATTCGTCCTTCGTCAGCCGCTTTTCGATCTCGATCCGCTTCAGGCCGGAGACCGTGATCTTCTTCGTCTCGAAGTAGATGTAATGCCCTCCGCAGCCGCGCTGCCGGATCCGGATCTCCTCCCCCGGATCCGACCTCAGATAGGTCTGAATGACCTCCACTTTCTTGCAGTTCGGCAGCTTTTCCAGCATTGCGGTATCCGGATATTCAATGAGGAATTTCCGCTCGATTTCATAGGGCTCCGGCTCACCCAGAAATCCGGCGATCTCCGAGATCAGCCGCTTCATCTTCTTTTCAAATTCCGTCGCGTTGTCGATGATCCGGAGGTGCGGATGCCCTGTCCATGCGGCGATCAGCCTGTCATCCAGGGCCGCCGCCTGTTCCACGCTTTCATAACGCGCCGCATTGTTGGACATCGTGTAAAATTCATCAGCCCCCTTCGCCGCTGTCACGAGATGGAAGACCGCGTCATAGCTGTCGCGGAGCTCCACTTCATTCGTGTCCAGATACCGGAGCACGTCCTCAAACTCCGCGTCGGTCATATAGGCCTTGTTGTCAAGCGCCCCCCTGTCGCAGACGAGCAGAATCTTGTCGGATTTCATCGTCCGCGCGGCGCTTTCAAAAATCTTCTCTTTGTCCAGCTGAAGGCGGCACTGGCATTTCTGGTAATCCTCATTGGTGCCGCAGGTCCAGGGTGCAACGCCACCGGAAATGAGCTCCGTCGCCGTCTCCGGAACAAACAGAACCGTATACCCCCGCTCCGCAAACGCATTCTGGATCCAGCTCATGCCGGTGGTCTTTCCCGCGCACGGGCCTCCGGTGATGACGATTTTTGTGACTGACATTTTCGGCCGTCCTCCTCATGATCTTATAAAAACTCCGTCCGGGCTGCATTTTCTTTATTATAGCATCTCCGGGCAGCAAAAATAAATAAAAAAGCGAAACCTCCGCCTGTACTTTTTCCTGAACCGGCATTATAATACCCTCTGCCGGCACCCCCGCAAACATCTCAGCCGGATTCGGAGGCAATATGAATCCTTCTGCGAAACCCGCTCAAAAGAAAAGCCTGTTCTATGGCTGGATCATCGTCCTCTGCGGCGTCCTCATGCTCGGCGCCACACACGGCGTTGTGACCAACTGCTTCAGCCTCTTCATCATCCCGGTCTCCAGCGATCTCGGCGTCTCCCGCGAGGCCTTCAGCGTCTGCATGACGTTTGTCAACGGGCTGTACGCCCTCATCTCTTTCCTGTCCGGCCGCATTTACAGACGCGTCCCTGTCATCACAACGATGAAGATCGCCGCCTTTGTGCTGCCTGCTTCCTATTTTGCCTATTCCTTCTGCCGGAGCCTTCCGGCTTTCTATACGGTGGCCTTCTTTGTCGGCATCAGCGTCTCATTCCTCAGCTTCCTGCCGTTCACGAACCTCATCAGCAACTGGTTTGAGGAAAAGCGCGGCACGGCGCTCGGTCTCTGCTTCATGGGCAGCGGCCTCGGCGGCATGGTCTTCAACGCCGGCACCGCCATCCTGCTCTCACGCCTCGGCTGGCAGAGCGCCTACCGGGTCATCGGCGTGCTCATGCTGATCATCCTTGTGCCGATCGTTTTCTTCGTGCTGAAGGAAACGCCCGCCGAAAAGGGTCTTCTGCCGCTGGGCGTCGGCACAACGGAGGCGCCCTCGCTGGTCATCAGCGGCCCCTCAGTCGGCCGCGCGGTTCGCTCCCTCTCCTTCTTCGCGCTCATTCTGCTGGCGCTCATCATCGGCTTCACCAGCACGGTCATCGGCAATGTCATCGTGACCCATCTGTGCGACCTCGGCTTCCCGCAGCTGTATGCCAGCAATGTGGTGACCGCCTATCTCGGCACCCTCGCAATCACGAAGATCCTGCTGGGGCGGCTCTATGACCGCATCGGCGCCCGGAAGGGAACCGCCGTCTCCATGATGGGCTTCATCATCGGCTTTACCGGCCTGCTGCTCGGGCGATATACCGCCGCGCACCTTCTCATTCTGGTTGCGGCGCTCGGCACTGCCTCCAGCAATGTCTCCTATCCGGTGCTCGCCCGATATGCCTTCGGCAACCGGAACTATTCGACGCTGTACGGCTTCCTGATGGGCACCAACTTTGTGACCTGCTCATTTGCCGTCGTCATCGCAAACATGATCAACACCGCGACCGGATCCTACAACGGGGTGCACATCCTGTGCATTGTGATTTCCGCCATCGCGATCGCGCTTCTGCCGTTCATCAGGCCCGTTCCGGAAAAGTAAACAGCTTTCGCACACAGAAAAAGCAGTCGGTCTCCGGCTGCTTTTTTCATACCCTGCTTCAGGCATGTGGTTATAAAAAAGACTTCCCTTTTCAGGAAGTCTTCTGGTGGAGCATAGGGGAGTCTCCTCTCGCCTTCCGGCTCGGTCAGCTCGGCTCTGACGCCCCACTGGGGCGTCATTCACTCCCTCGCCAGGTTCGACTCCCGCTCGGCATAAAAAAGACTTCCCTTTTCAGGAAGTCATTTGGTGGAGCATAGGGGAGTCTCCTCTCGCCTTCCGGCTCGGTCAGCTCGGCTCTGACGCCCCACTGGGGCGTCATTCACTCCCTCGCCAGGTTCGACTCCCGCTCGGCATAAAAAAGACTTCCCTTTTCAGGAAGTCATTTGGTGGAGCATAGGGGAGTCGAACCCCTGACCTTTTGAATGCCATTCAAACGCGCTACCAACTGCGCTAATGCCCCGCAACAAAGGATATTATAGAGCAGTCTGTCTATTTTGTCAACAACTATTTTTGCTGTCTGCAAAAAAGCTCTGTCCGAAAAGGATCATTCGTCCGTATTCTGATGCTTCATGCAGAAAATATCCGGGCAGGTCACCTCTGCCATGTCCTCGATCATCCGGTGGAGCAGCTGAGTCGGCTTCGTGTCCGCCGCACGGTAATAGACTTCTTTCCCCTCCCTGCGGGAGACAATGAGGCCTGCAGCGCGCAGACGGGACAGATGATGGCTGACCGCCGGGGCGCTCATGTCCACCATCGCCGACAGATTCATGACGCATGCCTCACAGTGGCAAAGCAGCCAGAAGATCCGCAGACGGCTGGCGTCGCTGACTTCCTTGAAGACACCCGCCACGGCGTTCATCCCTTCTTCATCCGGGATGCGCTCCATCAGCGTCTCCAGATGCTCGCCGTGATCATGCGGCAAAATGCGTTTCGGCATGCTTTCCTCCTGCGGTTTCGGTTTTGTTTATTATGGCACAAACGGAAGATTTTTGCAAATCCCTTGACAGATCACAGGCACTGCGCTATACTTTTCTCATCAATTAAACAAACACTTAATCGTTTAATTCTGAAAGGAGTCCTGAAAATGAAGAAGACCTATAAGATCGAAGTCGACTGTGCCAACTGCGCAAACAAAATGGAAGACGCCGCGAACAAGACCGATGGCGTTGCCAGGGCTGTCGTCAATTTCATGACCCAGAAGATGACCGTTGAATTCGCCGAGGGCGCCGATCCGAAGAAAGTCATGCCTGCCGTCCTCTCCGCCTGCAAAAAGGTCGAGGACGACTGCGAGATCGAGTTCTGATTTCCTATGGATTGCCCTTTGGAAACCGTCGGGGGTGCTTTTGATGAATAAGAAACAGAAAAAGATGCTCATCCGCATTCTGGTCACCGCCGCGCTGCTGATCATTCTGCATTTTCTTCCCGTGAGCGGCGTTCTGCTCTTTGTGCTGTACCTTGTCCCCTATCTCATCATCGGTTATGACATCCTGCGAAAGGCCTGGAAGGGCATCCTCAGCGGACAGGTATTCGATGAAAACTTTCTGATGGCCGTGGCCACCGTCGGCGCCTTCATCCTCGCGGTCACCAGCACCGGCGAGTATCTGGAGGCCGTCGCGGTCATGCTGTTCTATCAGATCGGTGAGCTGTTTCAGAGCATCGCCGTCGGAAAGAGCCGCCGCAGCATCTCCAGCCTGATGGATATCCGTCCGGATTATGCCAATATCGAGCAGGACGGTCAGCTGACGCGTGTCGACCCCGATGAAGTGGAGATCGGCACCGAGATTGTCGTTCAGCCGGGGGAGCGCATTCCGATTGACGGCATCGTCCTCTTCGGCGAGAGCGCCCTCAACACCTCTGCCCTGACCGGCGAAAGTGTCCCGCGCACCGCGCGCGCCGGGGACAGCGTCATGAGCGGCTGCATCTCCGAAAGCGGTGTGCTGCACATCCGGACAACAAAAGAATTCGGCGAGTCGACCGCCAGCCGCATTCTGGATCTGGTTGAGAATGCAAGCTCCCTGAAGAGCAAATCCGAGGACTTCATCGCAAAATTTGCCCGGGTGTATACCCCGGCCGTCTGCGGTTCCGCGCTGGCGCTGGCCGTGCTTCCGCCGCTCTTCCTGCTCCTGACGGGCCGCTCCCCCATGTTCACCGCCTGGCTCTACCGCGCGCTGACCTTCCTCGTCGTATCCTGCCCGTGCGCGCTCGTCATTTCGATTCCCCTCTCATTCTTTGCCAGCCTCGGCGGCGCAAGCCGGGCCGGCATCCTCATCAAGGGCTCCAATTATCTGGAGACGCTCAGCCACGCGGGCGTCGTCGTCATGGACAAGACCGGCACGCTGACCCGCGGTGTTTTCGAGGTACAGGGTGTACACCATGCCGCGATTCCGGAGGATCAGCTTCTCGAATATGCCGCGCATGCGGAATGCGCCAGCTCCCATCCGATCGCCCGCAGCCTGCAGGAGGCCTACGGCAAGCCGCTTGACCGCAGCCGTGTGACAGACATCCGGGAGATCAGCGGCCACGGCGTCACGGCAAAGGTGGATGGCATCCCCGTCGCCGCCGGCAATGAAAAACTGATGGAGTCCCTCTCTGTCGAGAGCCGCGAATGCCACAGCACCGGCACCGTGATTCACACCGCGGTGGATGGAAAATACGCCGGCCATGTGCTGATTGCAGACGCCCCGAAGGAAAATGCAAAGCAGGCCGTCAGCGACCTGAAGGCCGTCGGCATCCGGAAGACCGTCATGCTGACCGGTGACACCCCCGCGGTTGCGCAGGAGGTCGCCGATTCCCTCGGGCTCGACGAAGTCCATGCCGGTCTCCTGCCGCAGGACAAGGTCACGATGGTCGAAGCGCTGCTCGCGGAGAAGCAGAAAAATGAGTCCCTCCTCTTTGTGGGAGACGGCATTAACGATGCCCCCGTCCTCAGCCGCGCGGACGTCGGCATTGCGATGGGCGCCCTCGGAAGCGACGCGGCGATCGAAGCGGCGGACGTCGTGCTGATGGATGACGATCCCGCCAAGATTGCAAAGGCCGTTCGCCTCTCCCGCAAGTGCATGCGCATCGTCTGGCAGAACATCTGCTTTGCCATCGGCGTCAAGCTGCTCTGCCTGCTGCTGACGGCGGTCGGCGCTGCGGGCATGTGGCTGGCCATCTTTGCGGATGTCGGCGTCATGGTGCTCTGCGTGCTGAATGCCATCCGGGCGCTTGATGTGAGAAACATCTGAGCATCCGGGAATTCAGGGAGGCTTTCCTGCCTCCTGAATCTCCTTCCATATCCTGCCAACGCATTCAAAAGCCTCCGCCCGATGAAGGGCAGAGGCTTTTTTCATGCTTTCTTTTTCTGTTTATCCGGCTTCCTGAAACATGCTTCCGATGCAAAGCGGCATTTACTTCTTAATGACATTGCCCGCAGCGTCATAGAGAATCGTCACGGTTTTGTTTCCGGCCTCATCGTATTCATAGTCTGCCGCAACCGCTCCGCTGGAGAGGGCGATCGGCTTGCCGTCCGTGCCGTAATAGGATTCGTGCACGATCTTCTTCTGCGCATTATAGGTTCTGTGGATCTCCGCATAGCCCTGCTTGGTCAGCATCATCTTGCCGTCTGTGTCATAGAAACGCTGCACGGCCTGATTGCCCGCCTCGTCATATTCATACCCGGCAGCATAGGCGTTCCTGTCCGTACGGACAGTCGGCTCACCGTCCGGGCCGAAATACGCTTCGCGAATCACCTTTTTGTCCGCGTTGTAGGTCTTATGGATCTCCGCATAGCCCGCCTTATTCAGCACGGGGAGGCCGTCTTCTCCATAATACCGCAGAACGCTCTGGTTTCCGGCTTCATCGTATTCATATTCGATCGCGTAAGCATTGTTGTCCGTACGCGCAGACGGCTTGCCGTCCGCGCCGAAGTAATCATCGCGAGACACCTTGAAGTTATCATTAAAGCTCTATGTTACTTCCGCGCAGCCTGTCTTGTTCAGGCAGGGCAGTCCGTCTTCTCCATAATACCGCAGGACGCTCTGGTTTCCGGCTTCGTCGTATTCATATTCCGTCGCGTAAGCATTGTTGTCCGTGCGCGGGGCCGGCTTGCCGTCCGCGCCGAAGTATTCTTCGCGGGCCACCTTGCCGTTCGCGTTATAGGTCTTATGAATCTCCGCAGAACCCGTTTTGTTCAGAACCGGCTTGTTGTCCGCGCCGTAATAACGCACGACGCTCTGGTTTCCGGCTTCGTCGTATTCATATTCCGTCGCGCAGGCATAGGTATCCGTGCGGGCAACGGGCTTGCCGTCCAGGCCGTAATACGCCTCACGGATCACCTTCTTGGCGGCGTTCAATTGCTTGTGCACCTCGGCATAACCGTTCTTTCCGGCGGTCGGATTGCCCTCGGCGTCCAGATAGCGCTGCATATTCTGGTTTCCGGCTTCGTCATACGCATATTCCGCGCCGTATGCGCCATAGGAGGTATTCATGGTCGGCTCACCGTCCGTTCCGAACCACATCTCCCGGACGGTCTGCCTCAGGTCGTTGTATTCCTTCTGCACGGCAGCATATCCGCTGCTCAGCGCCACCGGGTTGCCGTCCGTTCCATAGTAGGCCTCCGCCAGAACCAGCTTCCGTGCGTCACAGACGCGCTGCACCGCGGCGTAGCCCTGCTTGTTGGCGCACGGCCGTCCGTACACATTGTAATAAGCCTCACCGACGCGGTTGCCATAGAGATCATATTCATACTGTACGAAGGCGATTCCCTTGTTGTTTTCCGTCAGGTTCCCCTTCGCATCGTAATAGGCCTCGCTCTGCACGAGATTCTTGCCGGTATACGTCCTTGACAGCGCGGCGTAGCCCGAGGTGTTGGCGCAGGGCTGCCCGTCGGTGCCCACATAGCTTTCCGCCACCACGCAGTTATTCCCGTCATATTCGCGATCCAGGCCCGCATAGCCGGAAGTGCACAGGGCGGGTGTTCCGTCAACGGCAAAATAGCGTTCCGAAATCACGCGGCCTTTTTCATTGTATGCCTTCTGCGTGGTCGCATAGCCATCGGTCGCGACCGGTACGCCGGAGAGCATCTTCGTCTCCGAAATGACCTGCTTCTTTTCGTTCAGCAGGCAGCGGAGGCTGTCATATCCGGCGCTCAGCGTAATCGGGCTGCCCGCTCCGTCCAGATACAGAAGCGTATAGCCCATGTGGTCCTCATCGTAGACCTTGCGGGTGCTGGCATATTCCTTGCCGCGCGTCGCAAGATTGCCTTCTGTGTCATAATACCGGGTGGAAATCAGCTCGCCATCCTCGTCATATTCATTCACGAGGGAAGCATAGCCGCTGTTGCAGAGCACAGGCTGCATCTCGGTATCAAAATAGGACTGGGTCAGCACCTTGTCATCGGCATTGTACTCATAGGTAATGCAGAAATAGCCCTGGGTGCAGAGGACGGGCTGACCATCGGCATAATAGGTCTCTTCCGTCTTCTTCTTTCCGGTATAGGTGTTCCTGACCTCATCATAGCCGTTCCGGGTCTGGACGGGGTTCCCATCCTCGCCGATATATCGGGTCTTGATATGGTTGCCGTTGGCATCGTTTTCATATTCGATGCGGGCATAGCCGTCGCTGGTCACAACGGGGGTGCCGTCCGCGCTGAGGAAGCTCTGCCCCACCAACTTGTTGTTCTTGTCGTAGACATAGCTGGTCTCGCAATAGCCCTCCGTTCCGTCGACGCGGTTGCCCTCCGTATCCAGATAAACGGAGGAGGAAACGTAGCGATTGTATTTGCCCGTATAGCTGTACTTGACAGTCGCATATCCGAGACCGGGGACGATCATCGGCTGGTCGTTTTCGTCATAGTAGGTGCGGGCGCCGACCCTTCCGTAGGTGATCAGGTCGTCCTGATAGCGGGAATAGCCGTAATCACAGTATCCACGCTCACCGTACTCATCGTAATAGGTCTCGCCGACAATCTTGTCATCCTCCATAAATTCCTGATGAACCGCATAGGCGCCGTCGATCTTGACCGGAGCGCCGTTTTCATCATAATAGGTCTGCCGCTGCGGCCTGCTCCTCAGAACACCCTCTTCATCATAATAGACATAATCGACCCAGGCATAGCCCTCCGGCCCGTTGACCGGAAGACCCTCCTGATCATAATAGGCAAGACGGGTGACCCTGCTCTTCCACATGGTCTTTTCCATGAAGGCGTAGCCTTCCGATTCCATAAAGAAAAGGTTTCCGTCCGCGTCATAATAGGCCGTTTTGATCAGTTTTTCTTTCTCATAATAGGTATTCTCGACCCGCGCATAGCCTTCCGGGCCGGCCACTTCTTCCCCGTTCGCATTCAGATAATATCCTTCATCCACACGGACATGCTTGTTCTGCAGCCTGTGGTACTTTGTTTTGTAGTCGGAAAAGCCATCGTTGCCGTCCGTCTTTTTGCCCTTTTCGTCCTGCGTGGTGATGCTGAGCAGGACGTTGCCCTCGTAATAATAGAGGCGCGAAGCGTATCCCTCCGGACCGCAGACGGGTTTCCGACGCGCGTCATAATAATTAATATCCGTCAGCTTCCTCTTGGAGGAATATTTCAGGCTCTTCATGGCATAGCCATCGGAACAGTTGACCAGATTTCCGTCCACGTCCTGATATTCGATGCGCGTCAGATCCCCCTTCGGAGAATAGCGGTAGGAAATGGAAGCATATCCCTTGTCCTCCGCCACAACGGGGTTTCCGAGGCTGTCAATAAAGGTGATCTTGCTCACCTTTTTAAGGGTCGAGGAATTGTAATATTCCCGCTTGGTACGAAGATTTGCCGCCGTTTCCGCGGAGACTGCGGAGGCCATCGCAGCCAGGGCTAGCATCAGGGCAAACAGGATTCTCTTCTTCATAGCTGTCTTCCTTTCCGCTGGCGATATCGCGCAGCATGGTGTCTTTTCTTCATTATACACAAAATTTTCCGCTTCGTCTACCAAAAGTAAGAAGGCCGGGCATTTGCCCGGTCTTCCGAAAACATTCTTCTCAGGTCAGCTTCATGGCTTCCCAGTTTTCCTCCATGCACAGTACGAGGCGGAACTGTGTTCTGGCGCGATCCAGATTCTGCCCCTCGCGGTGGATATGGAAATACAGATCCCCGTTCAGATGATCCGTCAGAAACCGGATTCCGTTTTCCAGCGTCATCAGCTTCGCCCCCAGCGGCAGGAGCTCAATCTCCCTGCGCGTCAGCGTGCTGCCAACCTCCGAAAGGAAGCCCTGCGCAAAGGCGCGGTACATCGGCAGGGAGAAGTTCACGAGGGACAGATCCCGCTCATCCTCAGCCGCCGTGCTGGCGCCGGTACGGATGGAGTCCCCGAAATCATAGGCGGCCAGCCCCGGCATGACCGTATCAAGGTCGATCACACAGACGCCGCGCCCGGTCTTTTCATCCAGCAGGACGTTGTTCAGCTTCGTATCGTTATGCGTCACGCGCAGCGGGATCTCTCCCCTGGCGAGCGCGTCCACAAGTCCGCTGCATTCGGCGGCCCGGGCTTCGCAGAAGGCAATCTCCGGCAGGACATCGTCCCGGCGTCCGGAGGCATTGCGCTCCACCGCCTCCCGCAGCTGGCGAAGACGATCCGGCGTATTGTGGAAATTCGGGATGCTTTCCGACAGGGTATCCGCCGGGAAACCGCCCAGCAGCTTCTGAAAATGGCCAAAGGCTTCTCCGCAGAGGCGGAAAAGCGCCGGCGTATCCGGAAGATCCTTCGAAACGGTGTGCGTGATGAAATCGTACATGCGCCAGCAACCGTCCTCGGCGTCCCGCACCATGTACCCGCCATTGCGGGAGGGAATAAGCTGCAGCGTCTCCCGGGCCGGATCGCCGCCCTCGCGGCGGATCGCTTCCCGCAGATAATCCGTCACCTTTTCGATGTTGTCCACAACCAGCTGCGGATTTTTGAAGACATAGCTGTTGATGCGCTGCAGAATGTAGAGCTTCTCCCCCTCCGCTGTCCGGATGGAGACGCGATAGGTGCTGTTGATATGACCGCCTCCGAACGGACCCGCCTCCGTCTCTCCCGCGGGAATTTCAAATTCGGAGAGGATCTCCCTGACTCTTGCTTCCATACTTTATCCCTTCACGCCGCCGGCGGTAAGTCCGGCCGCAAGATGCTTTTCAATGCACATAAACAGGATGACCACCGGGATCGTCGCCAGCAGCGCCGCCGCAAACAGATACTGCCATTCAATCATGTTGAAGGAGCTGAACTGCGTGATGCCGACCGTGATCGGGCGCAGCGCCGGCGTGGAAATCAGGACGGTGGCGATCGTGTATTCGTTCCAGGCGTTGATGAAGACGAAGATGAGCGTCGTCACGATGCCCGGCGCCGCCATCGGCAGCAGGATATTCAGCAGCGCGCCGACCGTTCCGCAGCCGTCGATACAGGCCGCCTGCTCCATTTCCGCGGAGATGGACGAGAAGGTTCCATACAGCAGCCAGATGGCAAACGCCTGGTTGAATGCCGCATTGATCAGCATAAGGCCGACCAGCGTATCATTCAGATGCAGCGTGTTCATCAGCGAGGATATGCCGACCAGCAGCACGACCGGGCTGAACATCTGGCTCATGATGACAAAGCCAAGAAAGAGCTTCTTCCCCTTGAACGGCAGGCGCGCCATGGCATAGGCAGCCGGGATGCCGCAGAGCATCGCAATGGCCGTCGCGCCGACGGACAGCAGCACGGAATTCATCAGGTTCTGCAGGATCCCGTAATGGAAGACATCCGTGATGTTGCTCCAGATCCATGTCGTCGGCAGCATGTGCAGAAAGTACATATCCGTGGTTTCCGCGTTGCTGCGCACCGCCGTGATCAGCATGACATAGAACGGATACAGAATAAAGACAGAGAGCCCGATGACAAAGGCATACAGCAGCCCGCGGCAAAGCGTCGGCAGGATGCGTCCCTTCGCCGCCAGAATTGCGCCCAGCAGCGCCGGAATCAGCGCCGGAAACAGCAGGGCGGCGGCCCAGGTCGTGCCAAATTCCAGTCCGGACAGCTGGGAAGCGAGGTTCTCCCCCGCCGTGCCGCCATAGAGGAACCCATCGAGCGCCGCAAGCAGGCCTTCCATGCCCGCCACTTCGTTTCCGCCATTGTACAGCGTGATCTTGCGGGACAGCGTATAGGTCAGCGCCATGAACAGGACAGGCACCAGCACAAGCGCCAGAAGTGCGCTGAATCCGGCGCCCGTGCGCAGGAGCTTTGGCGCGCCGGAAAGCAGGGCATGCTGCCTGTCCATGCTGCCCCGGCAGCCGAGCAGGCAGAGCACCAGGCAGAGCGCCGCAAAGAAGGCGATCAGCCCCGCCGCCAGCGACGGAAGACCGAGGCCGGCCGCCATGAGCTGCCAGCCGCTGCGGCTCTCCTCACGAGAGACCGTGAAGACCACAAGCGAGGTCTCGACGCCCTTCGAATTGGTGCGCTTTGTCACGGCTTCCGAAATGGAAGCGCCTGGATATGCGGCAGCCTGCTCCTCCACCTCCGCGCGCGCCGCGGCATACTTTTCATCGCCCACAAAGGTGTTCGGGGAGCGCTTTGTCAGCAGCGTCGTTTTGAACTGCAGAACGGGCAGGCTCATCAGAATCAGCACCAGCACGAGAGAAAGCGCCGTCAGCAGAAGCCCCCTGCGGGTCAGGCGTGCATTTTCATTCATCACTGCTCGCCCTCCTTCCGCATGGTCACCATCATATAGAGACCCGCCGCGATGCAGAGGATGACGAAGCCGATGACGGACAGCGCCGTCGCCGGGCCCTTTTTCCGCTCATAGAAGGCAAGCATATACAGATAGGTCACCAGGGTGTCCGTCTGGTTCGCCGGGGCACCCTTGGTCATCGTATAGATGATCGGGAAGGAATTGAAGACGTAGATGATGTTCAGCACGGTGCTGACCGTCAGGCTCGGGCGCACCAGCGGGATCGTGACATGGAAAAGCTTGCTCCAGAAGCCGGCACCGTCCACCGTCGCCGCCTCATAATAGGTTTCGTCGATGCTCTGCAGACCGGAAAGGACGCAGAAGGTGACAAACGGAATCGTGACGAGGATGCCGACGCCGCATTCCCAGGCAAATTCGACCGGGACGCTGGAGCGCCAGTTCACAGCCTGACGGATGATGCCGAGGTTCAGGAGCACATTGTTCAGGCTGCCATATTCCATCTTGATGATGTAATTCCACACAGACGCCTGAATGACCAGGGAGGTCGCCCACGGAAACACGATGATCGCCCTCGCGATCTTCCTGCCGCGGAAGGGCTGATTCAGCACCATGGCTATGACAAAGCCGGAGAGCGTGGACAGGCCGACAACGGAGATGACCCAGACCAGCGTATTCAGCATGACCGTCCGGAAGGCAGGCAGTGAAACGGCATCCGCGAAATTCTTGATGCCGTTAAAGCCTCCGACCACGCCCGCCTTGGAAATATCGCTGAAAGCGAGCTTGAAGACGATGCCGATCGGGAAGACGACAAAGGTCAGCATGAGCACGATACTGGGCAGGAGCCAGAGATAGGGTTCCCATTTATGTCTGACAAGGATGGTGTTCATAGGCAGCCTCACTTTGGAAATTCAGTAAGGAAGGAGGATTAGAAAAAGCGGAGCCCAGCGAACCGGGCCCCGCCATGAATCGGGCAATTACTTGCCGGTGACCTGAGCCTGCAGTGCATCGAGGCCGTCCTTGACGGAGGCTCCGGTGAGCGCAGCCTGCTCCACATTGATGACGCCCTGCTTCACATCAGCCCATTCGGCCTTGGTGGTCGGATAGAACTTCGCGCTGTCGAGGACGCTCAGCCATGCTTCGAAGGACGGATCCGCGGCAACCAGAGCGCTGACGGCGGAGTTGACTGCCGGCAGGAAGCCTTCCATGCTGACCCAGCCAACGTAGTTCTCCGGATCATAGAAGAACTTCAGGAACGCGCCGATGGCGGCATTGCGGGAAGCCTGATCCGCATCGTCCTTGCGGAACGCCATGATGCGGTCCATAACGCCGACGGAAGAAGAGGTCTTGCCCTCGTTCGCCGGGATGGCGGCGGTGGCATAGTTCACAGAATAGCCCTTCTGCTTGATGTAGTCCGGCACGGAGTTCGGGCCGATGACCATGGCCATCTTGCCGGCGCCAAACATATCCTGCAGATCATAGCGGGTCTGGGTCGCCGGGCTCGGGTTGGTGTAGCCCTTGTTCACGAGGCTGACCGCATATTCGATGGCTTCGACGTTCTCGGCGGAGTTGAGCGCCCAGTTGCCGTCAGCATCGACGAAGCCGCCGTTGTTGCCCCAGGTGTAGTAAGCGAAGGCAGCCTGACCCTCGTCGGTGGTCATATCGACGCCCCACGGATAGACCTCGCCGCCGTAGAAGTCGATAATCGCCTGAGAGGCGTCCTCAAGCTCTGCCCAGGTGGTCGGCACTTCGATGCCGACTTCGTTCAGAATGTCCATGTTGACATACAGCGCACGGGCGGAAGCCAGATCCGGCACAGCCCATCTGCAGGACGCTGTGCCGATCTCCTTCGGGCAGGAGGTCAGCGGCTGGCG